>Ga0070741_10004960_pt1 | contig 30369 bp, 23 predicted proteins | sample Coa_R1_4_FD_66440 | JGI IMG/M metagenome (GOLD analysis project Ga0070741, IMG submission 66440) | Surface soil microbial communities from Centralia Pennsylvania, which are recovering from an underground coalmine fire - Coalmine... | ecosystem: Environmental > Terrestrial > Soil > Unclassified ... | reverse complement strand
AGCGGAGCGGAAGACGAAAACAGGAAAACCAGGTTCCCGACCAGGCCCCCTAAGATCGTGGCAAGGACAGCCGGGCCAAGGCCTCCGTAGCGGGCGGTGAAGAAGATGGCCAGATACGACAGGGCAAAGGCGTAGGATCTGCCGACCAGAGGCTGAAGCAACAGCCGGAGCAGAGTGACAACTGCAACGCTGAGAACAGCGCAGCCGTAGCCCAGCAGCGGATGGCGAGCCTTCATTGTCGTCACTATGCCGGGAAAGGAAGAGCGCCGGAAGCAAGGGTGAAAATTCGAGCCGGCAAAACAAGGCCTGTCCCAATTCGGCCGGCGATTCCATTCATATCAGCATTCCTCACCGGAGCAGCCCAATCGGAAATGATCGAGATTCACAATCCCAAGATAAATTGGTGGGCTCTCTCAAAAAATCATAGCGAAATTTTCGCAAATCCGGTCACATTCTTCGCTTTGTCGAAAAAATAATGGGATAATATCCACGCGGAATGGCCTTTCGCCGGCCCGGAGCGTTCCTCAGCTAATTTGTTCGCTGCCATTCGCGCGCCAGCATGCCCCAAACGACCAGGTCCAGAAACCGGTCATTTACCCATTCCGCCTCCCGGAGCACGCCTTCGCGTTCGAAGCCTAACCGCTTAGCGACGGCGCAACTTCTCCCGTTGCCCGTTGCGCAGTGGATTTCGATGCGATGCAGGGCAAGCGCTCCGGTAAGATGGTCGATCAGCCGGCGGCAGCAGCGCGTCACGATTCCCCTTCCCTGCAGCGCTTGATCCAGCCAATAACCCAAACTGGTTTTGCGGCTGTTCCAGTCGATCTTATGCCAACCCAGCCCGCCGCAAAGCCGGTCGTGGTACCAGATTCCCGCGCTGAGCTGTTCGTTCCGGTCGAAGCCGGCGGCGGTATTGCGGATGTACTCGCGCACATTCTGCACGGAGGTGGTCTTATCGACCCAGGGGAGCCATTGGCGAAGATATAGCCGGTTGCTCTCTACCAGCGCGAACAGCGCGTCGGCGTGATCCTCCTCAAGCTGGCGGATTTCGAGCTCCCGATCGACTTGTAGTGTGAACATTGTCTGACCAGGTTACATCCTGGTTTCGCAAACTTACTCCAGCAGATTGATCGTACCGCGGCACTTGGGCGAACCGCAGCGGCAGGTGACCGGCGCTATTTTCTTATCGAACCGGTAATCGACAGTCAATTCCTCGCCGGGATGAATCAGCCGGCTGCTCATATAGAGAATGTGCCCTTTGAAATTCCAACTGTAGAGGTTTGGTTCGCAACTATGGTTGATGTATTCTGCCCCGCTGCCTCCTACGGCTCCATCCAGCGTCCAGTAGGAATCCAACGTGAACAGGTAGGTGCGCGGCCCTTGCCCCCGGCGCTTCGCCTCACGCCGACTGATGCGCTCGCCCGTGTATTCGATTACTTTGCGCCGGGGCGGAATCGACTCGACAGCATAAACGCCCCACCGGTGGATGCGCGAAGGTCCCAGGCGCAAAGGGAAACAAGCATACCGCGGATCAATTGCAGGAACTTTCGCGGGCTGTCTGCGCGGCATTTCGCGACGAAATGAAGAGCCGGAGCAGGCAGGGCCGGGCTGCCCGCTCCGGACTCCTTAACGGGCGGCCATGAGGGCGCGGAGGCGGCGTGCACGCTCCGGAGCGCGAAGCTGGCGCAAGGCCTTGGCCTCGATCTGCCGGATCCGCTCCCGCGTCACGTCAAACTCCTGGCCTATTTCCTCGAGCGTGTGTTCGCGCTCGCAGCCAATGCCGAACCGCAGCCGGATGACCTTCTCTTCCTTGGGGGAGAGAGTCTTCAAAATTCCGGCCGTTTCATCGCGAACGTTGGATTCGATGACGGCATCCACCGGAGAGCCTACCCAGCGGTCTTCGATCAGATCGCCTAGCGCCGACTCGCCATCGCGCCCTACTGGCGTTTCGAGCGAAACCGGATCGCGGGATATGGTCTTCAGCTTTTGGACTTTTTCTACCGGAATGTCCATACGCCTGCCAATTTCGTCATTTGTAGGAGTTCGGCCCAGTTCCTTTTCAAGCTCCCGCGTAGCACGGAGGAACTTGTTCATACTCTCGTTCATGTGAACCGGGATACGAATCGTGCGGGACTGGTCCGCAATGGCGCGTGTGATTGCCTGCCGAATCCACCACGTCGCATAGGTGGAAAACTTGTAGCCCCGCCGGTATTCGAATTTATCGGCGGCCCGCATGAGCCCGATGTTTCCTTCCTGGATCAGGTCCAGCAGGTGAAGCCCGCGATTGACGTATTTCTTGGCGACCGACACCACGAGGCGGAGGTTTGCTTCTACCAGGTCTTTCTTCGCCCGTTCGGCTTCCTGCTCGCCATGGCGGATCACGGTGAGGGTGTGTTTCAGTTCTTCGAGCGTGGCGCCCGCAGCGGCTTCCCGCTTGCGGATCTCACGACGCAGCTCCCGCAGCCGCGCCTGCTGCGTCGGACCATTCTTCGACTCGATTTTGCGCGCCTCGCGCTCCAAATGACTGAGCTCCTCAACGGCCCGCTCAATCTCCTTCGTAAACTCCTTCCATTTGGCCGGCCGAAAAGGAATTTTGCGTATGGCAAGCGAAGTCTCGACCTTGGCGCGATTCAGCCGCGCACACAGCCGCTTCCTCGGCTTCTTGTTCGCTACCGGAGTCGCTTCTACTTTCTCCGCCAGTTGCTGCATCTTCCGATACAGCACAATGACGTCGGCGAACATCTTCTGCAGATCGGCCCGCCGCTTCAGGTCGGCAGGAGTGCCTTCTTCCAGGTCTCCGAGATCGAACAAACTATCGAGCTCGATCCCCCCTTTCTTGATCTGCTCCGAAAGATCAACTACCACACGCTCGACCAGCGCCGATCGGCTCAGGGCCTTCTGCATCCGGAGCTTACCGCGCTCCATTCGCCGGGCCAGATCGACTTCGCCTTCCCGCGTCAGCAAAGGAACCGCGCCCATTTCGCGCAGATACACTCTTACCGGGTCGTCAGTGTAGATGGACTCTTCCACCGGCTGCGGGTGTAAGAAGTCCTCGTGAGCTGCCTCCGCGTCGAAAAACTTGGCCTCCTCGTCGAAGTTGAGGCCCAAAGCGTCAGGAGTATCGGTCAGATATTGATCTTCGAAATGATCCACTAAGACTCACCTCCCCCTCGGAGAAGCTTTGTGAAAACGTGCTCCGCGTGCGTGGGGTCGCCTGAAAGATGTATCAAACTTTGCCAGTCGATCCCGATACAGGGCCACTGCCCTTCAATTTCGAGACCCGAATGATGATACCACCAATCTCAAACAAAGTTAACTTCCATTTTTAATGATGTTTCAGAACTGTTTTGGTTACACCGAATTGCACGGAAACTACCCATTCAAGTAGACTTCTGGCGCATCAGGTTCTTGAGCTCGTCGAAAAACGCCTCTTCGTCCTGAAAATCACGATATACAGAAGCGAATCGAACGTAAGCAATCTTATCCAGGTCCCGCAAACTGTCCATCAGAAATTCTCCTATCTCTATAGTAGAAATCTCCCGCTCCGGGGAGTCCGTAACCTTCGCTTCTACCCGGTTTACCAGATCGGAGAGTTTTCCCATCGGTACTGGACGCTTTTCACACGCCTTCAGCAAACCCGTCAGCACCTTCTGCCGATCGAATTTCTCCCTTCTGCCATCTTTCTTGACGACCATGTACGGCACTTCGTCAATTCGTTCATATGTTGTAAATCGCTTTTCACAGGCCAAGCACTCTCGCCGGCGCCGAATCGCATCTCCCTCGCGGCTTTCCCGCGAATCAACCACCTTATCTTCTATGTGCCCGCAAAATGGACATTTCACGATGCCACCTCGCGCCCTACCTGCCGCAAGCGACTCCAATGCACACCTTCATGAAGCGCAAATACGATGCCGATCGGCACTACTATTACAAATGTAATAATCCAGATCGTCACGGCGACGCTTGCCGCGACTTCGAATGGCAATGAGAACAGCTCCGTCAGTATCAAAACCGACACTACTTGCACTCCGCCACCCACTCCAGGAATCTGAATCAGAGCTCCAAAGCTGCCGAATCCGAGAAAGATCAGGACGTCAATCCACCCGAACTGGACCGCACTGCCAAACGCTTTCATGACGCAATATGTGCAGGCGGCAATTACTACCCACTCCAATACCGTGTAGCCGGTCAAGAGGAGCACCGATTTCCGATTTCGTGTAGACTCCACCCCCTGGACGAAGGCGGTGACCAGCCGCTCCACTTTCGCGAAGCGCTCGGGGGAAAGGAAACCAAGAGCAGCCAGCAGGCGATTCTTCATAGATTCCGAGTAGTGCCGGATCAGCAATAGGATGACGAGGGTTGTGAGCGCGGTGACCGCTACAAACCAGCCGCCGGCTTCAAGCACCCATGCCAGCCTCGGCCCAGCCTGTATGCCGGACTGCCGCACTTGGCTGAGTGCAAATCCGAAGACCAGCAAAGCGACGAGCAGGTCGTAGATCCGTTCGAGCATCCACGCCGCAAGCTGGGAGGAAAACGGAACTTGCTCCTTGGCCGAGATGAGATAGGGCCGGACGAATTCGCCGGGCCTGCCGAGCAGCGTAATGGCGGTGAATCCAATCACGGTGGCGCTAAGCAAATTCCGCATGGCCGGATGGGGTTTCACGGGACGAATCAGGACGGCCCATCGAAGAGCCCGCCCATAGTAGGTGGCCAGCGCCAGCAGCGCGCCGAGCGCCAGCCAGTCCCAGCGAAGGGTACCGAAGGTGGCCGAAAATATCCGCCAGTCAAAACCTTTCTTCCAAACCTCTGATTGCAGGGCGAACCATACGATCAGGAACAAACCTGCGGCGGCAGCCGCGATTTTCCATCTACGTTTGATGCAGCCTCCGGTGTCAGGCAAGTTGCGCGCACTGGCACGCAGCGTTCCAGGTTTCCCCTGGAAATCCAGGAAAAAATGAACCTATCATGATAAAGCCTCGTTTCTTCTGGTGAAAGCGAAGGGAGGACGGGAGGCGAAAAATGGCGACCGCGGTTCCGGCACTGATCCCTGGCGTAAGTGCCCTCCGGGAACCCTCCGGTGTCTGCCGAAGAGTCATCACGAATCGCTTGGATTCCGATGCCAGCCTCGTCGAACGGTGCGTGGGCGGGGACGATGCCGCCTGGGAAGAGTTGGTCCGCCTGCATACGCGCCGCGTGCATAACCTGTGCTACCGATTCACGGGAAGCGCTTCCGAAGCGCAGGATCTGACCCAGGAAGTATTTCTGCGAGTATTTCGGACGCTTGGAAGCTTCCGTTCGGATGAGGGCTCGTTCGGGACCTGGCTGGCGCGCTTGACGCGAAATCTGCTGATCGACCATTATCGCCGGACGCGCAACGAACGCGCGACGGATTCTATCGAGCAGCAGCTTCCCGTGATCGAAGATACATTGGCGGCTTCAGCCCGGCCCGACAGTATGTTGGCCGGCCGTGAAGCCAGCGAGATCCTCCAGGCAGGGTTGCAAAAACTGTCTCCGGACCTCCGTGAAGCCGTGATTCTGCGCGATCTGGAAGGCATGGAGTACCGTGAGATCGCCCTGGTGTTGCGCGTTCCCGAGGGGACCGTTAAGTCCCGATTAAACCGGGGCCGGGCCGAGTTGGCTCGCGTCTTGCGAAAGCAGAAGCTGGTTGTATGACTTGCGCGGACTGGGAAATCTGGATCTGCGACTACGTTGACGGCACGTTGCCGCCGGAGCGGAAGTCTGCGCTCGAAGAGCACCTGGCCGGTTGCACGGGTTGCGCGGAGCTCGCCCGCGACTCGGCAACGGCGGTCGCCTTCATGGAGCGCGCTGCCGCCGTGGAGCCGCCTCCGGAACTGATGACGCGCATCGTCTTCGAGGCATCCCGGGCGCAGCGGCGCCATCCCGGCTCCGGCAGCCTGCTTCGGTGGTTGCGCGGCCTTTTCCATCCTCTGCTTCAGCCGCGCCTGGCTATGGGGATGGCGATGACCATTCTGTTTGTCTCCATGCTGGCCCAGTTCGTGGCTCCGGTGCGTCACTTGGAAGCGGCCGATCTCGCCCCCGCGAAGGTATGGGCCGCGCTGGATGATCGAATCTATCGGACATGGCAGCGAACGGTGAAGTTCTACGAGAATATTCGGTTCATTTACCAAATCCAGACCCGTCTCAGGGAGTGGCAGAGACAGCAGGATGAGGAGGAGCGGTTGGCCGCGCCCGAGCAGGACCAGCGCCGCTTGCCTGCGCGGAACCGGACGAGCGGAGCTCAGACGATGGAGCAGGCGAAATGACGGAGAGTGAGAAGGGCCTTGTGGCCCATCGGTTTCTGCGGACGGGCCTGGAGGCCTGTTTCGAGGGGAGGGGAGAGTCATGAATTGCTACATGCATACCGAAACGCCGGCAGTCGCTTTTTGTCGCGCCTGCGGCCGCCCGCTGTGCGGCGAATGCCGGCGCGAAGCTCAGGGCACGGTCTTCTGCACGGAACACCTGCCGGCGCCCGTGGAAATGCCGCCGCGCTACGCGGCCGTACCGCCGGGGCCGGGCCGGGAATGCTCGTCGGCATTGGCGCTGCTGCTGGGATTCATACCGGGCGTGGGTGCAATCTACAACGGGCAGTATGCCAAGGGACTCGTGCATGCGATCATCTTCGGCCTGCTGGTGAGCATTCAAAGCTCGGGCGGCGCCGAAGGACTTGAACCCCTGTTCGGCGTGTTGACAGCAGCCTGGGTGTTCTATATGGCGCTCGAAGCGTATCACACCTGTAAGAAACGGCAGGCCGGAGAGCCGGTCGACGAGTTCTCGAGCATCCTCAATCTGCGCGACCGCTCGGGGAATTTTCCGGCCGGCGCGCTGCTGCTGATCGCACTCGGCGTCATTCTGCTCCTCAACACCATGGGGTATCTCGAATTCCGGTACATCGTCCGGTACTGGCCGCTGATCCTGATCCTGATGGGTGTTTACATGCTTTTCAACCGCTTGTCCGGGTCGGGCGACTCGGTGACGCGGCGCGGAGTTGGCGATGAACGGCGATAACGTGCCGCTGGCCTACGCCGTCCGCGGGCCAGTCACCCTCATCACCATAGGGGTGCTGTTCGCGATTGATCATTTCGGCGGCTATCGCTTCTCCCAAACCTGGCCCGCCATCCTGATTGTATTTGGTCTTCTGAGTCTGTTCGGGCGCTCCGGCTACGATGCCCGCCAACGTAGAGAGAGAGGCCCCCAATGAGACGGCGTTCTATTATGGGGCCCCTGATTCTGATCTTGATTGGAGGCTTGTTCCTGGCCTACAATCTGCGTCCGGACCTCCGAATCCTGGATCTGCTCACGCTTTATTGGCCCTTTCTGCTGATCTTTTGGGGCGGTGTCAGGCTGATCGAAGTTCTGATTGCGCGCTCGCGCTCCGAGCGCATCCGCAGCACACTTTCAGGTGGAGAGATCGCCCTCATTGTCGTGCTCTGCGTCCTCGGCTCGGCTTTCTACTCGGCGCACCGGCACGGGTTGCATATCAATACCCGCGGCCTGGAGGTCTTTGGCGAAGAATACAGCTACGACGTTTCCGCGCAAAAGCCGGCGGGCAAGGTCAAGCGGATTCTGATTCAAAACCGCCGCGGAAATATCCGCCTTAACGGTTCAGACCAGCCGGAACTTCGCGTGAGCGGCCGGAAAGCCGTCCGGGCTTTTCACGAATCGGAAGCGCAGAAGGCGCATGAGCGCAGCGCGCTCGAGCTGGTCGAGCAGGGAGATGAGATCATCATCCGCACAAACCAGGATCGCGTATCTCGCAATTCCCGCATCTGGGAGGATCTGGAAATTACTGCGCCGCGTCCCGTGGAAGTAACCGTGGAGGGCGACCAGGGTGAGTACGAGATTACCGATTTCACCGGCGGCGTTACCGTGAACAGCGAGCGGGCCGACGTACGCCTTAGCCGCATCGGGGGAAACGTGCGCATCCAGGCTAACCGCAGCGATGTAGTTCGGGCCGTGGAGGTGAGCGGCAACATCGACCTGGAGGGCCGGGGCAGCGACGTCGTATTGGAAAATATTGCCGGCCAGGTCTCGATCCACGGCACATATGTGGGCAGCCTGGAGTTCCGGAAGCTGGCCAAGCCGCTGCATTTCGAATCGCAGAACACCGACCTGCGCGTCGAGTCGTTGCCCGGGGAGATTACCATGAACCTGGGAGATTTCGCCGCCCGCCAGCTGGTAGGCCCAGTCCGCCTGATCACGAAATCCCGAGACGTTCGAATCGAGGATTTCACTCAATCGCTTGAATTAGAGGCGGAGCGTGGCGATATCGAACTTCAACCTTCCCGCGTTCCACTGGCCAAGATTACCGTTCGCTCCAAAGCGGGCCGCATCGAGCTGGCGCTGCCGAGCCAGGCGGGGTTCCAGCTCGAAGCAGTCGCTCAGCATGGCGAGGCTGAAAACGAATTTGGCCCCGGCATCGAGAAGCAGACGGATGGCCGCACTAACTCGCTCAAAGGCAAGGTGGGCCAGGGACCCACGATTCTGCTGATCACGGATCGAGGCTCTGTAACGGTAAGGAAGCAGGGCGGAAATTCCAGAGCCGGCGAAACCAAGTTGTGAACCGCTCCAGTGCGCGGCAGCCCTCAGGCGCATTAGTAATTCTCCTGCTAGTCAACATCCTGAATTTCTATGACCGCCAGGTATTGGGCGCGGTGGTAGAACCAGTGCGGCGGGAGTTCGGCCTGTCTGACACCCAAATTGGCGCGCTTTCTACAGTGTTCACGCTGGTTTATGCCGTGGCGGGCCTACCCCTAGGATGGTTGGCGGACACAAGCAGCCGCAGGCGCCTGTTGGCCGCCGGCGTGGCACTCTGGAGCGCGCTGACGGCTACAGCGGCGCTGGCCTCGTCTTACCCGCTGCTGCTCGTCTCCAGGTTGGGAGTCGCCATCGGCGAAGCTGTATGCGCGCCCGCGGCAACAAGCTGGATCGGCGATCTCTACGGGCCGGAGCGACGCTCACGCGCTTTGGCAGTGTTCATGTTGGGTGTGCCGGTTGGCACGGCGCTGAGCGCGGCAGTTAGCGGTCCATCCGCCCAAGCCTTCGGCTGGCGCAGCGCGTTTACCTTGGCGGCGGTTCCCGGGCTGCTCCTCGTTCCGGCGCTGCTGATGCTACGCGAGCCTCCTCGTACCCGTGCAAAAGCAAACACGTCGGCCGAAGGGATTCGCACTTTGCTGCGGATGTCTACCTTGTGGTGGATCACGATCTCCGGCGCGCTGGTCAATTTCAGTCTCTACGCACTTTCCTCATTTCTGCCGGCCTTTCTGACGCGCGTGCACAGCCTGAGCGTGGCCCGCGCGGGTATCTGGGTTGGCATCGGGAGCGGCGTGGCCGGCGTCCTCGGTGGCATCGCCGCGGGCCGGGTGGGCGATCTGGCCTTCCGCCGCCGGCCAGATGGCCGGATGATCGCGGCCACAAGCACGGCCGCGTGCGCCGCGCCCGTCTTCTACTTCGGCATCTCTCAACCGGCAGGCCAAGCAGGTCTCGCCGCGGTGCTGATCATGGCCGGTTATGGCCTCTTGAACACGTATTACGGCCTGGTGTACTCGACAATTCAGGACGTGGTCCCGCCAGGACTCCGCGGCACCGCGATGGCGCTGTATTTCGTTGTCATGTATTTGTGCGGCGCTTCCTTCGGTCCGCTCCTCACTGGCCGGCTAAGCGATGCACTGGCCCGCACGGCCGCCGGCACGGGCCCGCTTACAGAAACGGCGCGTGCCATCGGCCTGCACCAGGCGATGCTGGTGATTCCCGCACTCTCGCTCGCGCTCGCTTTCGTACTCTGGGGCGGCGCGCGCAGTGTAGAGGCGGATATGCGGCGAGTTTCGGGCTGCTAGAATGAGAATCATCACCCGGTTGATGGTTCGTTTTCTGGTTGTTTCCGCGCTGCTCGCCAGCGCCTCCCTTGGAGATGAGCTCGAGACCGAGATCAAGCGGCTCACCGACGCATACGCGATTCTGGAAGCAAACGCCGCCGATCCGGTTAGCCCCGATCAGGCCTTCTACCAAGGCGCGATTCCGGGGATGCTCCGGCGGCTCGATCCGCACTCGGTCTTTTTCGATCCCGGCCAGTTCGATCAGCTCAAAAAACTTCAGACATCTACCCAGAAAGGCTTCGGAAGCGTTGTGTCCGTGCTTCCGGGCCGGGTGATCGTGCTGCAGGCGCTCCCGGGCACTCCCTCAGCGAAGTCCGGGATCGCGCCCGGAGACGAAATCCTGGCCATCAACGGATACCAGCTCAGCCGGCTTGATATGGACCAGCTTGTGGCGCTGCTTTCGCAATCGCGCCAGCAGCAAGCACGGCTCGACGTGAAGCGCCCCGGTAATGCTCGTATTCTTCAGTTTGTTCTCACTCCGGAAGATGTGCAGTCCCCAAGCGTGGACCGCATCTTCACGCTGAAGCCAGGCATCGGCTACATCCGCGTTTCGAGCTTCGACGAGAAGACCGGCACGCAAATCAAGGATGCGATCGAAACTCTTGGCGGGCGCAGTCTCAAAGGGCTTGTGCTGGACCTTCGCAACAATCCCGGCGGCTTGCTGACGGCGGCTGTGGAAACGGCATCTCTATTTTTGAAACCGGGTGATCGGCTGGTAACGGTGCGCGGCCGCTCGATCGAAGAAAAAACGCAGAAGGTTCCGGTGGACGCCAAACCTTACACCTTCGGGCTCGCCGTGCTGATTAACCCGAAAAGCGCCAGCGCTGCGGAGATTGTCGCAGGCGCGCTACAGGACCACGACCGAGCCCGCATCATCGGCGAGCCCAGCTTTGGAAAAGGGTTGGTCGAAAGCGTCTTTCCGCTTTCCGAAAGCACGGGGCTGGCGCTGACTACAGCCCTTTACTACACTCCGAGCGGCCGTTCGATTCAGAAGCCGCTCGATGCCGCACAGTTCGCTCTTGCCAAGACCACAGCACAGACTGGCGGCCAAAAGGAGTTCCGGACCGAAGCGGGACGGCGTGTGACGGGCGGTGGCGGCATCGTTCCGGACGACGTGGTTACGCCGCCCGCTCTGACGCGGCTGCGTGCCGCGCTCGACGCCAGCGGCTCTTTCACCAGCTTCGCGACCGAATACATCCGGACCCACAAGGTGACCGAGGAGTTTGAAATTACCTCGGCCCTGCTCGATGATTTCCAGCTCTTCCTTTCACAGCACGGGATTCAGCCCAGCGTCAGCGAATGGTCTACCGAACGCGAGTTTGTCAGGAATCGGCTCAAGGCTGAAATCTTCAACCAGGCGCTGGGCGTCGCTAAGGGCGACGAGGTCGAAGCGCAGCGCGATCCGGCGGTGCTGAAAGCTCTCGACGTACTACAATAGGGGCTCAATGAAAATCCCTCCGACCGCAGCCGAGGATCTGCGCCTCCTCGCGCGCTACGACACGCCGACGATCTGTAATGTTATCGAGTTGTTCGATATCCGGCCGCGCAATACCGGGTACATGGACGGGCGCATACGCGCCTGCTTTCCGGAGATGCCGCCGATTGTCGGATATGCTTCAACGGCAACCTTCCGGGCGGCTTTCCCGAAAACAGAAGGTACCGTTTACTCCTCGCTCGACGATCAGGTGCGCGCCTTCAGCGAGCTGCCTGGGCCGCCGATCGTGGTCTTTCAGGATCTGGATGATCCACCGGTAGCGGCCACCTTCGGTGAAATCATGTGCGCGAGCTATCAGGCTTTCGGCGCTGTCGGCCTGATCACCAGCGGCGCGGCGCGCGATCTGGACCAGGTGCGGCGCCTCGGATTTGCGACCTTCGCCGGCGGCGTTATTGCGTCCCACGGCTACAGCCAGACACTCGCGATTAACGAAACCGTACGGGTCGGAGGCGTAGCTGTTCGGCCGGGCGAACTGCTGCACGCCGATGCAAATGGCGTTACTACAATTCCGCATGAGATTGCTTCGGAAGTCGCGCACGCGGCTGAAGAGTATGTCGCGGCAGAAGGCGTGGTGCTGGAGTTCGCCAAGAGCGGCCGCCGCGATCTCAAGCTGTATTCGGAAGCACGCGAAGAGACTCTTCGACGAATCGCCGAGCTGGGGAAACGCGTCCGCGCACGGCGGGCTATAGCTTAACAAAAAGTGCGTAGAGAGTGTGTGAGAACGCACGTCGCCGCGCCCGACAGGGTGTACGGAACGGGTGTTACGAAGTAAAAATGAGAAATCTCGCCTAATTCAAAAACATTAGGAGGATTTCCTCATGCCACGTACGCTGAGCGCTGTGTTGCTGGTCCTGTTTGTTGGGATCTGTACCGCCCAGGATCGCGGCACGATAACCGGAACCGTAACTGATGCCGCCGGCGCCGCCATTCCAGGTGCTTCCGTCAAAATAATCAATCCCGCAACGGGATTACAGCAGAGTACGACAACCGGAAACGACGGCATTTACACGGTGCCCTACCTACCCGTCGGACGATATACCGTCAGCGCGACAAAAGAAGGCTTCCGTGTTGCGGAACGCAGTGGTGTCGCCGTCGAGGTGGCAACCACAGCCAAGGTAGACCTGCAACTGGAGGTCGGTGCGGTTACCGAGAAGGTCGAGGTGACGGCCGCTGCTCCAGTCGTGGTTTCCGAGCGAAGCGACCTGGGCGCCGTGATGAATTCCAAAACAATTATCGATCTGCCGCTCGCAGTAGCTGGAGGACTGCGGGACAATCTCACCTTCACAATCCTTACGCCCGGAGTGGTATTTAATAACGGAAACGATAACAGTCTTCGCATCGGCGGCGGCCTTTCCGCCGGTCAAAGCATGATGCTCGACGGCGCCGAAGCCATCAGCGAACGCCGCAACGACTCCGGCTTCCAATCCGTAAGCATGGATGCGATCGCCGAATTTAAGGTGATCAGCAACTCGTATTCGGCTGAGTACGGCCGCACGGGGAACGGCATCATCAACTTCACAACGAAGTCCGGAACCAACGAGTTGCACGGATCCGCCTTTGAATATTTCCGCAACGACAAGCTGAACGCGCGCAGCTTTTTCTCAGCGACCCGCTCGGCCGTGCGGCAGAACAACTTCGGCGGCACCGTGGGCGGTCCGGTTTACTTGCCGAAGATTTATGACGGCCGCAACAAAGCCTTCTTCTTCTTCACGTATGAGAAGGCGATTACACGCACGGCCAGCCCGTCCGGATATTCCTCGGTGCCGACCGCCGCGATGAAGCGAGGCGACTTCAGCCAGTTCACCGACGCCAACGGCAACGTGATCCCGATCTACGATCCCGCTACGACGCAGGTGGTTGGCAGTAATATCGTCCGGCAGCAGTTCCCGGGTAACGTCATTCCGGCAAGCCGCATCTCGCCGATTGCGGCGACGATCAACAAGTACATACCGGATGCCACCCTGCCTGGAGTGCTGAATAATATCAGCACCGTCGGTAATCCTGGCTCGAATCCTTACGTGTTCTCGATCAAGGGCGATTATTCGATTACGCCGAATAGCCGCCTGAGCGGTCTGTTCAGCAAGCAGTGGTTCGGCGGGCCCGACCAGATCGGACCGATTCCGGGGCCGCTCGGAGAAAACTTCCAAAGCTCCGGCTCCAACAAGTTTTACCGGATCAGCCACGACCAGGTAATTACTCCGACACTGCTGAACCATGTGACCTTCGGATGGAACAAGCGCGATGTGATCGAGTACTTCTCACAGCGATACAACGACATCCCGGAATCGGACCGCGCGATCATCCAGCTCAAAGGGGCCAGCACGCAGAACCCCACTTCCAACATCCTGCCGCCTTCGCGGTATGTGATCGGCGACGGGTACGCGAACATCGGATTCTGGATCAACACGTTGTCACCCAGCCGGACGGCAAACCTCAACGAACAGATCGCCTGGACCAAAGGCACCCATAGCGTCAAGTTCGGCTTCCAGTTCCTGCGGGCCGATTATCGCCGGATCGACTGCAATAACTGCACCGGAGAAGCGGATTTCAGCCGCAACACAACGGGGCTGCCCGGCGTTTCGACGCGCACCGGCTCGTCCTATGCCGCGTTCCTGCTCGGGTTGGCTTCGAGCGGCTCCTATATCACACCGGGGAACTTCTCATTTGGAGAGCCATACTACGCCTGGTTCGTGCAGGATGACTGGAAGGTCAATCGAAAACTCACGCTGAACATCGGCCTTCGATATGAACTGCCCTTTCCCAAGAAGGAAGAGCAGAGCCGCGTCTCGAACTTGTGCATGAGCTGTCCCAATCCGGCCGCCGGCGGCATTCCGGGTGCGCTGCAATTCGCCGGTAAAGGACCGGGGCGCATCGGGCAGGACAGCTTCCTGGACCTGCGCAAGAATGCGTGGGGACCGCGGCTCGGCTTCGCGTACCAGTTGACGCCCACGTGGGTGGTGCGCGCCGGAGGAGCGGTGTTCTACATACCGGAGCGCGAGGGCGGCAATGCCGACCGGGCTGAACAGGGATTCCGGGGCAGCATCAACGTGACTTCCCCGGACAGTGGTTATACGCCCGCGTTCAATCTGGCTGATGGGCTCCCTCCCGCTCCTCCGCTCCCCAACCTGGACCCGGGCCTGAACCTTTTCGGCACGGTTCCCTTCGCAGCGCGGTACGCGGGGTGGGCGCCGAAGATGTACGACTGGAACTTCACCATCGAAAAAGGCATCGGTGTGAATACAGTGATTCGCGCCTCGTATCACGGTACGTCGGGCGTCTCGCTGCTTTCGAATCGCGAACTTCTGAACCAGGTGAACCCGCGATATCTTTCGCTCGGCAACCTGCTCTTCCTGCCGGTGAGCTCTGATGCGGCACAAGCCGCCGGCATCCGCAAGCCATGGGCAACCTTCCCGGACAACCGCAGCGTGGGCCAGGCGCTCCGGCCATTCCCGCAGTACACAGGCTTCGATCACGATGTCGACGCCGATACCACGGGCCACAGCACCTATCACGCCGTAAGCGTGAGCGCCGAGCGCCGCTTCAGCAGCGGTCTGTGGTTCACGGCCCATTACACGTTCTCTAAGCTGATCTCCAACGTGCAGGGTGAAAACCCGGCGCTTGGAACCTTCATCGGCAACGGAGATATCGGCACGCAGAACGCCTACGATCGTAACGCCGATAAAGCGATCAGCAACCAGGATGTCCCGCACCACCTGGTACTGGCCTATGCCTACGAGCTGCCGATCGGGCGCGGCAAGCGTCTGCTGAACCAGGCTCACGGCGTGACGCAGGCGGTCTTAGGCGGATGGAAAGTCAGCGGCGTTCACAACTACCAATCCGGATATCCCCTGCGGGCAACATCAAGTCTCGATATCGGGCTGCTTTCAGGAACAATCCGCGCCAATTACGTGGGCGGGCAGCCCATGAAGAATCCGAACTATCATGGCGACCCAAATGCGGCGCCTTACATGAATCCCGCCGCCTTCGTGCGTCCTGCGCCATTCACATTCGGCAATAGCGGATTGAATCTGCCTTGGCTACGTACTCCAGCGCTGCTGGAGGAAGATATCAGCCTTGGTAAGGACTTTTTCCTTGGAAGCGAAGCCCGGCGGCTGGAGTTCAAGGCTTCGGCATTCAACATAGCAAATCGGGTACAGTTTGGAGGCGTGAGCATGAGCGTCGACAATAGCAACTTCGGTAAGTTCAGCTCGCGAGCGAACACCCCAAGGGAAATCCAGTTCAGTCTGCGGCTCATGTTCTAACGGGAGAGCTCGCTGCCTTATATTAAAAAGAGCCATGCGGTGGCTGGCACTACTGGCAGCGCTCAGCTTGTGCGCTCAGGACGATGACGAAGTAGTCGCCCGGCATGCCTCAGCGGCAGCGGCGGCAATGCAATCCGGAGACTACGCGGCCGCCGAACAGCATAACCGCGCAATCGTGAAGCTGCGGCCGCAAATGGCGGAGGCCGAAATGAACCTCGGCCTCAGTTGCTTCTTGCAGAAGAAATATGAAGAAGCGATCCGCGCGTTTGAGGCCGGGTTGAGGCTGAAGCCGGCCATGGTAAACGCCCGCCTCTTTCTCGGAATCTCCCATTTCAATCTCGACCGGCCCGCAGCCGCGTTGGCGTCTTTGCAGCGCTATGCAGCGGAGAGGCCCGACGACTTCCAGGGGCAGTACTATCTCGCGCTGTCGCAGCTCGCGCTCGATCAGTTCAAGCAAGCGGAACAGACTCTCGGCGCAGCGCGCAAGATCGAGCCCCGCAATGTCGACGTCCTCTATCACCTGGCGCAAGTCTACCTGGGACAGGCGAAAAAGAATCCCTCCCGGCGGGACGCGCTCGGCCGCTCCTACCAGGAAGCCATTATGGCTATCGAGGCAATCGACCCAAACTCATTTCGACTAGCGCAGCTTCGGGCCGGTTACTACGAGCTGCAAGGAAAGAAGGCCGAAGCGATTCGCGAATTGGAATCGATTTTCCAGCACGATCCCAAAGCGCGCGGCCTGCACTATACGCTGGGCTGCCTGTACACGGAAGCGCGTCAATACGAAAAGGCGCGCGAGCAGTTCGAGGCGGAGCTGCAGCTCGATGGCCCATATCCTCGGACCTACTTTCAACTCGGCCATGTGTACGTAGCGCTCGAGAAGCCGGGCGAGGCGCTTCCGTTTCTTCAGAAAGCTCTGAAGATCGAACCGCAAAGCGGCGGCCTGATTTGGGTCGATATCGGGCGCGCATACCGGCTGATGAATCAGCCGGACAGGTCAGCGGCGGCTTTCGAAAAAGCGATCGAGCTTGGTCAGGCGACCTCGTCGGTCTACTATCAGCTTGCCGCAGCGGCCAAAAAGGCGGGTATGCTGGAGCGGTCACGCGAGGCGCTTGCGGCCAGCCAGAGGCTCCGGAGTGAAGAAGGCAAGCCTAAGACTTCCGTTGTTGAGTAGCGCCGCCGTCGCTCTGGCAGCTTTCACTACGCTGCTGCTAGCCGGCAGTGATTTGCTTTCCGAAGCCAAACGCGCATTCGCGTCCGGAAAGTACGCTGACGCCGCAAAACTGCTGCAAAACGCGCGGGCTACATCCGCAGACTGCACCATTCCGTTTCTCCTCGGGCTCGCACACTTTCGCCTCCATGAGCTCGAAGCGGCGCTGATCGAGCTACGGAGCGCAGCCGAATGCGATCCCCGCAACGTAGACGCGCAGTCGGCGCTGGCCGAAGCCTATGCCCAGAAAGGCGACGACAATCGCGCGCTGGCGGCCTTCGAAGCGGCGCTGAAACTCGCGCCGATGCGAAAAGCGGCATTGCGCGGCGCGGCGGCCCTATACCTTCGGCATGACATGAATTCGCAAGCGATTGCCGTGCTCCAAAAGTTGGTTGAGCTGGAGCCTGACGACTCGCGAATTCGCGCCGATCTGGGCGCGGCTCATGCAGGCGCGGAGGATCTGGAGAACGCGCGCCTCTCGTTTCAGGAAGCACTGAAGCTGGATCCGGCGAACGTTTCCGCGCTGGTGGGGCTCGGTCATGTTGAACTAAAGACCGGAAAGACCGGTGAGGCGCTCAGCCTTTTGGACAAAGCCATAGGGCTCGATCCGAAGTCCTTCGAGCCTCGCTTTCTGCGCGCCGCCGCTTACAATGCCGCGGGCCGGTTCGCAGATGCCGTTCAAGACTGCCGTGAAGCCATTCGCCTTGGCGGCAAAGACCCGCAGATCTACTATCACCTGGCCCGCGCGTACCGCGGCCTGGGCCGCAAAGCGGAAAGCGAACAGGCGCTGGCGCAATTTTCGGCGCTGCGCTCCCGTTCCACCTCCGAGACACAAAGCCGGCGGGAAGCTGCGCGTTTGATGCAGCAGGCCAGGGCGCTCGTAGATCAGGGAAAGCTGGCGGAAGCGATCGCGGTCCTGGAAAAAGCGCGCGCTTTGCAGGGCGACACACCCGAGTTGCTGTTCCGGCTGGGTGGTCTGTACTATGACACGCGGCAATACGATCTGGCGCGCAGTAACACGCGAGCCGCCCTGGAACTCGCGCCTGCCGAGTGGACCTATCACTACCTGCTCGGTTTAATTGAGAAGGACTCGGGCGCTTTCGAGCGGGCGCGGAAAAGCCTGGAAACCGCCGTCCGGCTGAATCCATCCGCGGCCGAAGCATTCAACCAATTGGGCGACCTGGCGATGCGCCGGGGCGATTATGCCGAGGCTGTTCAAAACTTCAAGGAGGCGAAGCGCATCAATCCTCGCGAGAGCGCGTATGAGCTGAATCTGCGAAGCGCGCAACGGATGCGCAAATGAACGCTCTGGAGACTCTGATCTGGCTGCTTCTCCCCGTTGGGGTGTTCCCATGGCAGCACCGGACAGTTGCTGAGGCGTATCAGATCTCGCGTATCTAAAGCTGCCGGCTCACTGCACAAGATTGAAGTACGGAATGGATATTCGATCGTTGGTTCTATTACCGGCGAAATTTATCTCCTATGCTTTGATCTGCGAATGGATTATCAGCCCGCAAAAACGGACGAGAAACCAAGCGGACGAGTCGTGAAAAAACAGTTTCTTGACAACCAATCCGTGAAACTGTAAATTCAGAAGGTCCAAATATCACTTTCAGGAGGCTGAGCCTTGCCCCGTCGTCGCGATTTCCTCTTAGCTTCGGGCGCAGCGCTGCTCGAGGCTCGATCGAACGCTCAGAATGCCGGGGCGCAAGCTCCCAGTTCCAGCAAAAAAATCCGTCTTGGAGTCGTAGGCGGCGGCTTCGGCGCCACGTTTCACTGGCACGAACACCCGAACTGCGTAGTGGCGGCCGTCACCGACCTGTACGCCGACCGCCGCGACCGGCTTCGGAATCACTACAAATGCGATTTCGTCTACCCGTCGCTCGAAGAGATGCTTCGCCGGGCGGAAAAGCTGGACGCGGTAGCAGTGTTCAGCGGAGCCCTCGATCACTATAAGCACGTCGAGATGTGCATGAAGCGCGGATTGCACGTGGTCAGCGCCTGCCCGGCTGTCTTTACGCTCGAAGAGGCGGAGAAACTAAAAGCTTTGAAGGAACAGACCGGGCTCAAGTACATGATGGCGGAATCGAGCTACTACCGGCAGGCCTGCATCTATGCGCGCAACCTGTTCCGCCAGGGCGGCTTCGGGAATATCTTCTACAACGAAGTCGAATACTACCACGATGCAGGCGAGCGCGAGCAACTGGAGCGCGACAGGAAATCGCGCCTCTTTGAGCGCGACGGCTCTCCAAGCTGGCGTTTCGGCCTTCCTCCGATGCACTACCCGACGCACTCGCTTGGTTTTTCGGTTGGCGTTACCGGAGAAAGGATTGAATCGGTTTCCTGCCTCGGCTGGGGAAAGCCCACGGAACAGACAACCCGGAATCAATACAAAAATCCTTTTTATAACGAGTCGGCCCTCATGAGGACGACGCGCGGAAATATGGTCCGCTGCAACGTTTTCTGGCTGGTGGGCATCACCGATGAGCGGGCGCAGTGGTTCGGCGAAAAGGGCACGTTGTACATGGCGAACCAGGGCATCAATCCCGACGTCTGGAAGGATCTGCGCAAGGCTGCCGAGCCGGTTAAAGTTCCCGATTACTGGAACACCGACATGCTGCCTGCGCCGATGCGGCACAGCAGCGGGCATGGCGGGAGCGCTGTGTTCATCTCGGCCGAGTTTATCAACGCGCTTGTCGAAGACCGGGAACCGGTCATTGACGTGTATGAGTCCCTGGCTATGACCGTGCCGGGCATCGTTGCCCACCAATCGGCGATGAAGAACGGCCTGCAGATGAAAGTCCCTCAGTTTGAGAAGAAGGCATAAAGGCTTCCTGATCAGGCAAGGGTTTCTCCGGTGTCATAATGAGACCGGAGGTTTGATTGGCCACTACCACGTTGTTGTCGCTCGAGCAGGAAAAGAACCCCTGGCTCGCTGCCGAGGCGCGGTTCGACGAAGCCGCTACGCGCTTGGAGCTTGATGACGGCACGTGTAAGATTTTGAAGTCGCCCGCCAAGGAGATCACGGTTCACATCCCTGTGCAGCTTGATGATGGCCGGCTCGAGGTGTTTACCGGCTATCGCGTGCAGCACTCGATTGCGCGCGGACCAGCGAAAGGCGGCATACGCTTCGCTCCCGATGTCACGCTGGATGAAGTGCGCGCCCTGGCCTCCTGGATGACCTGGAAGTGCGCCGTGGTAAACATTCCGTTTGGCGGCGCCAAAGGCGGCGTGATCTGCGACCCGCGGGTGCTTTCCGATAGCGAGCTTGAGCGCCTCACGCGCCGTTATACGGCCGAGATCATCGACTTCCTTGGGCCCGAACGCGATGTGCCTGCCCCGGACGTGAATACGAACGAGCAGGTGATGGCATGGGTGATGGACACCTACTCCATGCATATGCGGCATACCGTAACCGCCGTTGTCACCGGGAAGCCCATGTCGATCGGCGGATCTCGCGGCCGTTCGGAAGCCACCGGCCGCGGCTGCATGATCGTTACTCTAGAAGCACTCAAGCGTTTTGGCCTGAGCCCGGAGAACACTCGAGTAGTGATTCAGGGCTTTGGGAATGTGGGCGGCATGGCGGCCAAGCTTATGAGCCGCGCCGGATTCAAAATTATTTGCATCATTGAGTATGACGGCGCGGTTTACAACCGGAACGGGCTCGACATCGGCGCGCTCATCGATCATCGCAAGGAGACAGGCTCGATTCTTGGCTTCGCCGGAGCGGAAGATATGGACCGGGACAAGGCGCTTCTTCTGGACTGCGACGTGCTCCTGCCGGCGGCGACCGAGAACGTCATTACCTCGGAAAATGCCGAGCATCTCCGGTGCCGGATCTTGTGCGAAGGCGCGAACGGCCCCACGACGTCCGTAGCGGACCGGATCCTTGCCGACAAGAAAATCTTTGTAATCCCCGACATCCTTGCGAATGCGGGAGGAGTCACGGTGTCCTACTTCGAATGGGTGCAGGACCGGCAGGGCTTTTTCTGGAATGAATCGCTCGTGAACACACGCCTGGAAGAGATCATGGTGGAGAGCTTCGGCGCCGTAGTCGACTACGCGCAGAAGCACGGCGTGAACAATCGAACGGCGGCGTACATGCTGGCCCTCGACCGAGTCGCCTTCGCGATCAAACTGCGCGGAATCTACGCCTGAATGGCATCGGAACCTTCCACGCCGCTGATGCGGCAATATCATGCCGTCAAGCAGCAGGTCCCGGGCGCCCTGCTCATGTTTAGGCTGGGCGATTTTTACGAGCTGTTTTATGAGGACGCCGTAACGGCCGCCCGGGAACTGGAAATCACGCTTACATCGCGAAGTAAAGAGAAGGGCGCGGCCATTCCAATGTGCGGTGTACCATACCATTCCGCCGAGAGCTACATCGCGCGCCTGATTCAAAAGGGCTACCGGGTTGCGATCTGCGATCAGGTGGAAGATCCGCGTTTTGCCAAGAAGCTGGTGAAGCGCGAGCTGACACGAATCGTTACTCCCGGCACCACCACCGACGCCCATATACTGCGGTCGCGTGAAAACAACTATCTGGCCGCTGTAGCTCCGGCCGGCAATCGCGCCGGCCTTGCTCACGTTGATATTTCGACCGGCGAGTTTCGCGCCACGGAGCTCGAACGCTCCGAGCTAGGTGCAGCACTCGAACAGCTTGGCGCGCGCGAGGCCTTGTTTCCCGCCGATCTCCCGCTGTTGACGGGTGAGCCCGGCGGGCGGCTGGTTCGCACCGAGCTCGAAGACTGGATCTTCAGCCACGACTACGCAGAGCGCACATTGCGCGACCACTTTAAACTGCTATCACTGGATGGCTGCGGCCTTGCGGGCCGGCACGCCGCTATTTCCGCCGCCGGCGCGATTCTGCACTATTTGCGCGAGACGCAGCGCGCCGCGCTCGAACACCTGGACCGGCCATTGTTCTACGATCGCGCCGAATGCATGGTGCTCGATGCTGTGACCGTGCGCAATCTGGAGCTTGTCGATCCTCTGTTTGCCGGAGAGGGCGCAACGCTGGTGAGCGTGCTCGACCAGACCCTCACCGGCATGGGTGGAAGGCTGCTGCGGCAGCGGCTTCTCCGCCCTTCACTCGATCTGGAGGAGATCGAATCCCGGCATGAGGCTCTGGGAGAGCTGCTTGAGCAGACGATCCTTCGTTCCGAACTGCGCAAACAGTTGAACGGCATCCTGGATTTGGAGCGCCTGCTGGCGAAGGTTGCCGTCGGTACTGCGGGCCCGCGTGAAGTGCTGGCGCTCGGCCGCTCGCTCGAGAAGATCCCAGCACTCAAACAGGGTTTCGCCGCGTGCCGGTCAGACCGTCTGAGAAGCATCCATGAGAATATGGACGAGGTCGCAGAAGTGCGCGACCGCATTCGGGCCGCTATTGCGGACGAGCCGCCCGTCAACCTGGCTGATGGCGGCGCCATTCGCGACGGATTTCATGCCGAATTGGACGAGCTCCGGGACCTGAGCCGCAACGGACGGCAGTATATCGCCCAGATTGAGGCGCGTGAGCGGAGTCGCACCGGCATCCAATCTCTGAAGGTTCGCTTCAACAATGTTTTCGGCTATTACATCGAAATTTCCAAGGCGAACCTGCACCTGGCCCCGGCCGACTACGAGCGCAAACAAACCCTGGTGAACGCGGAGCGGTTTACCACGCCGGAACTGAAGGCCTACGAGCAGAAGGTGCTGGATGCCGAGGAAAAGATTCTGGCGCTGGAGCGCGAACTGTTTGCAGAGGTCCGCCGGTTCGCCGCTTCGCAGGCGCAGCGCATCCGCGGCACAGCAGCCGCCATCGCGGAGTTGGATGTGATTGCAGCGCTGGCGCAGATAGCCGCCGAGAATAGCTACAGCCGGCCTTCCTTTTCCTCCGATGGAGAGATGCGCATTCTCGCCGGCCGTCATCCGGTAATCGAAAAACTGGCCGAGGCCGAAGCCGGCCGCTTCATTCCCAATGATCTGTACTTGAATCCTACGAGCGATCTGATCGCGATCATCACCGGACCGAACATGGGCGGGAAGTCGACCTATCTGCGGCAGGCCGCGCTGATCGCCATTCTCGCGCAGATGGGCAGCTTCGTTCCCGCGGAAGCGGCCAGCCTGCCGCTTGTGGATCGCATCTTCACGCGCATTGGCGCATCCGATAACCTGTCGCGCGGCCGTTCGACCTTCATGGTGGAAATGACGGAAACCGCCATGATCCTGAATACTGCCACCGAGCGTAGCCTGATTGTGCTCGATGAGATCGGCAGGGGCACGGCTACTTACGACGGCTTGGCGCTGGCTTGGGCGGTGGTCGAATACATTCATTCGCGCACGCGCGCCAAAACCCTCTTCGCGACGCACTATCACGAGCTGACAGAGCTCGCGGAACAGCTCGGCGGCGTTCGCAATCTCAGGGTATCAGTGAAAGAAGCGGGCGAACGGATCATTTTTCTGCGCAAGGTGGAACCGGGAAAGGCGGACCGCAGCTACGGTATAGAGGTCGCCCGGCTTGCCGGATTGCCGCAAGCGGTTATCGAGCGCGCGCGGGAGGTGCTGAAGCTCCATGAAAAGAGCGAGCATGAGGTCACGGCCGGGCTGGCGCCGGAGCGTGCCGAAGAGCCCGTGCAGATTCGCCTATTTGAGCCGCTGGGCTACAATCTTGCCGAGCGCATTCGCAGCCTGAACGTGGATGAGCTGCGTCCCGTTGAGGCGTTGCGTCTGCTCAGCGAACTGCAGGAGGAGCTGAAGCGCTCGTGAGAGTGGCCGGGATCATGAGCGGTACGTCGCTCGACGGCATCGACGTGGCGCTCGTGGAGATCCGCAGCCGCAGCGTCGAGACCATCGGATTCCTCTCCACCCCCTATCCGGAGGCGGTTCGGGCCGGTATTCTGGCAATCTCGAACACCACTACTGAAACGGCGCGTATCTCGCGGATGAATTTCTTTCTGGGCGATTTGTATGCCAAAGCGCTTGCGCGATTATGCGCCCGGCACGGTCCGGTCGAGCTGGTCGGCTGCCATGGTCAGACGATTTATCACGAGGGCGGCACAAACACTTTACAGATCGGTGAGGCTGCGGTGATCGCTGAGGCAGCGGGTGTCCCGGTGGTCTCCGATTTCCGGCCGCGGGATATTGCCGCCGGGGGTGAGGGCGCGCCGCTGGTGCCGTATGTCGATTACTTGGTGTTCCGGCATCCGCGGCGTGGCCGGGTTGCGCTTAACATCGGCGGCATCGCCAATATTACGGCGATTCCCCGCGGCGCGGCGCCGGATGAAGTGCTGGCTTTCGACACAGGCCCGGGCAACATAGTGATCGACGCCCTGGTCCGCGAATACACGCGAGGCGCGCAGAGCTTCGATCGCGATGGACGAATTGCCCGGGCGGGTCGGGTCAATCGCAGCCTGCTGGACAGCCTGCTGCGCGATCCGTACTACAGCCGGCGGCCGCCGAAAAGCGCGGGGCGTGAGCAGTACGGCTCAGAGTTCGTCGAGCGTCTGAAGAAGTCCGGGCTGCCGTTGCCGGACCTGATCGCGACGGCAACGGTGCTCACGGCGGCGGCGGTAGCGCTTGCAGTTGGGCGGCTGCCGTTTGTGCCCGCCGAGCTGATTGTTTCCGGCGGCGGGGCCCACAATCCTGGAATCATGGCGCATCTGGCAGCGTTATTGCCCGAGGTGGCTGTGACCACGTCGGCGGCGTACGGGATCAACGTTGATGCCAAAGAGGCTATCGCGTTTGCGGTACTTGCATATGAGACTTGGCGCCGCAGGCCGTCCAACCTCCCCTCGGCGACCGGCGCCCGGCACCCGGTGATATTGGGAAAGATCAGCTACCCGTAGCTTATTCTTCCATCACTTCCGCAAGAGGAACGATGATGGCGGTGTTCGGAATTCGCAGCGTTTTGTCCAGGACTTCGTGAGGCCCGCCGCTAGAAGTGAACACTTCGCTTTGCAGCGTCGTCGGATCGATAATCCAGACGTAAGAAGTACCAAAGGCGATGACATCGCGAGCCTTACTCCACATCTCCATCATCTGATCGCGCTCGGAAAGGATTTCGATCCACAGCAAGGGAGGGCGAGACGGAAAACGCTCCTGTGGAGCCGGTTGCTGGTATACGCATACGTCCGGAATCGGGTACCACCGCTCCCTGACTTTGATCCTTAACTCGGTGCAAACAGCGATGTTCCATTCCTTCCTGCGCCTGCGAAAATAAGCCGCCAATGCCGCCTGAAGCTCTGCATGCACCCACTCTCCCACGTTCCGCTGCACGAGAACGCCGTCCCTGTACTCGCGATCGGGCGAATAACTGGTTCGCAGATACTCCTCAACGGGGATCATCGCGCCGACGCTCATAGCCATAAGATACCACCGGCACGTAAATGAATTTTTGAGATGAGATGAAACCAGCGCGCGCTCCTGATGCGCACTGTGAGAATAAAGCACGGCCGGGCGCGTGGCGCGCGGCCGTCAGAGGAGGACTGTTACCGGTTAGCCACCGAGTAGGATTCCGCTGTATTGGCTGATACTCGAGCTGAGACGGGCCTGCCAACCCGCATCTCATCCCAGTCGTAGCCAAACTCTTTTCCACAATCGAGACAGACTACATAGGTGGCGTGTCGACCAACGCCGTTCGCCGCCGAGAAACCGACGTTATTGCGCCCCGGAGTTAACGGAAACGTAGTCCGGCTGTGAGAACAACCAAAGAGGACATCGAGCACTGACCTCAGCATAATGTAGACCCTTTCCATCGTTTAGATTCGCGCAAATTCGCAGTGGTTTCAGTCAGTTTTCTTACGCGCGAATGGAGCGTAGTACCTGGTACATTCCTTTTCACTCCATTTATGCGGATAGTGTCGCGACCCGTATAAATGTTTCAGGCGGAAAGTTTGGCCGCGATTGCCTCGGCAATGGATTGCCCGTGAAAGCGTCCGTTCTCGATGAAAATCTCGTTGGTGTGCATGCCCGCCACGATTACGCCGGCCAGGTAGACGCCCTTGCGCTCGCTTTCGAGTGTTTCGGGATCTGTACGCGGCCGGAGGGTCTCCGGATCCAGCGTGATTCCTATGGAATTCAAGAACTTAAGATCCGGGCTGTACCCCGTCAGCGCGAAAACAAAATCGTTCCGTAACCCGATTTCGCCTTCCGGAGTGGCCACTTGAATCGAATCCGGGCGGATCTCGACAACCTTTGAATGGAAGTACGCCTTGATCTCCCCGTTCTTGATCCGGTTTTCGATATTCGGTTTGATCCAGTACTTCACATGATGAGAGATCCCAGACCCACGGTGAATCAATGTTACCCGCGCGCCCGTCCAGTGGAGTTCTAAAGCCGCAATAGCCGCTGAATTCTTCGCGCCAATTACCGCAACATCGTGGTTATAAAAGGGATGAGGTTCCTTGTAATAATGAAAAACTTTTTCGAGGTCCTCCCCGGGTACTCCCAGCAGATTCGGTACGTCATAGTAGCCCGTTGCCAGTACTAATTTGCGCGCACCATATGCGCGGTAGCAGCCCAGGCGGTCTCTCGTAAACACCTGGAAGGCCCCATCGTCGCCTTCCACGCGTTCAACCATTTCGTACTGCCGGATGTTCAGCCGATAGTGCTCCGCCACCCGCCGATAGTACTTCAACGCTTCGGTGCGATTCGGCTTCTCGTTCAGGCTGGTCATCGGGATGTTGCCGATCTCCAGCAGCTCCGGCGTCGTAAAGAAGACCATGTGGGTCGGGTAGTTGTACAGGGAATTGACCACACAGCCCTTCTCCAGCAGCACGGTATTCAGCCCACGCTTTTGCAGCTCGATCCCGCAGGCCAATCCGGTAGGCCCGGCGCCCACTACGACCACGTCGTATTGCGTCACAGCTTGCTCTCGACTGCTGCGTACACGTTCGCGAGGGCCTCCTGCAAAGCCGAAGGATTCTTTCCACCGCCCTCTGCCATATCGGGGCGTCCACCGCCTTTCCCGCCGACGGCTTGGGCTACGAGGCCTGCCAGCTTCCCGGCATGGACTCTATCGGTCAAATCCTTAGTAACCGCTGAAACAATCGCAACATTGGAGTCCTCAGCCGAAGCCAGGACTACCACGGCCGTCTTCCACTTGTTCCGGAGCGAATCCGCCAATTCCCGGAGCTGCTGGCGGTCCATACCATCGGTCCGGGCGGCCAGCACATGCACGTTCTTTACGACGAAAGCCTTCTCCTCGAGTTCAGCCAGACTGGCTCGGGCGAGCTTGCGCCGCAACGTCTCCACCTGTTTCTCTAAAGCTCTTTGATGCAGAATTTGCCGCTCCAGGTGCTCCACCAGTTCCGGTTCGGAAACGCGCAGCATGGAGGAAAGCCGGCGCAGCGAGTCCATTGCATCCTGGTACTGCCGCACAGCGGCCTCTCCGGTGATGGCCTCGATTCGACGAACGCCCGCGGCGATGCTGCCTTCGTAAATGATCTTGAAGACCCCGATATCGCCCGTGCGCCGCACGTGCGTGCCGCCGCAAAGTTCCTTGCTGAATTCGGGTATCGACACGACTCTTACCTGCTCGCCATATTTTTCGCCGAACAGCGCCATGGCCCCGGTCGCGATTGCCTGGTCGAGCGGCAGAATGTCGGTACGAACGCCGGTATTCCGCATGATTTGCTCGTTCACCAGGCGCTCGACTTCATCCAGCTCGGCTTTGTCCATTGCTGCGTAGTGCGTAAAGTCGAATCGCAGGCGCGGAGGCTCCACCACACTCCCCGCCTGCTTGACATGCGATCCGAGAACCTGACGCAATGCAGCGTGCAGCAGATGTGTGGCCGTGTGATTGCGCATCGTGGAATGGCGCAGAGCCGGCTCCACCTGAGCCCGCAGCTCATCCCCTGAGCGAATGGGCGCCAGCGCCCGGACCCGGTGCACCGTGAGACCCGGGACCGGCGGAAATGCCGTCTGCACTTCAGCCAGCTTCTCGCCCGATAACGAGTACAACGCGCCCTGGTCTCCCACTTGGCCGCCGGTCTCGGCGTAAAACGGCGTCTTGTCGAGGACGAGCTCGCCTTCGGCGCCCGCCGGGAGCTCGGCGACGGGCTCGCGGTTGATCAGCAGACCAACCACACGTGATGTGGCCGCCAGCTCGTCGTAGCCCAGAAATATCGTCCGCCCTCGCGCCGCCAGCTCTTGATATGCCGGCACGATGGCCCCTTTTTCGGCTCCCTTCCAGCTTGCGCGGGCCCGCTCCCGCTGCAGGCTCATTTCACGCGCGAACCCTTCATGGTCGATGGCCAGGCCCCGCTCGCGCGCCATCTCCTCCTGCTCATCCAGCGCCAGGCCATAGGTATCGTAGAGCTTGAACGAAACGGCGCCCGGGATCAGATATCCGCTGATATTCTTGATTTCCTCATTGAAGACTTTCTCAGCGACAAGGAACGTGGTGGCATACCGGTGTTCCTCATCTTTCACCACCCGCGCCACGCGCTGCACGCTCTCCATCAGCTCGGGGTAAGCCGGCCGCATGAGCTCGGCTACAAATCCGGCCAGTTCGTACAGGAAAGGCTGTTCGAAACCGACCATGCGAATGTGCCGCATAGCGCGCCGCATGATTTTGCGCAGCACATACCCGCGTCCGTCATTGGACGGCAGCACGCCATCATGAATGAGAAACTCCGTCGCGCGCGCGTGGTCGGCGGCGATGCGCAGCGCCGTGTCGATGCGATTGTCGGCGCCATAGGAAACGCCGCACAGGTCCGCAGCCTTGAGGATAATCGGCTTCAGCAGGTCGGTATCGTAATTGGAAAGCTGCCCCTGCAAAACCGCGGCAACACGCTCCAGCCCCATCCCGGTGTCGATGGACGGGCGCGGCAGAGGGCTGAGCAATCCGCTTGCGTCGCGGTTGTACTGCATGAACACGAGATTCCAGATCTCGACATAGCGGCCGCCGCCATCGTTCGGGAACTGCTCGGCCTCGCGGCCGGGCTCCGCGGCTTCCGGACCGAGGTCATAGTGAATCTCCGAGCAAGGCCCGCACGGCCCCGTCTCCCCCATCTGCCAGAAGTTGTCCTTCTCATCCAGCCGGAAAATACGGCCTTTCGGCACGCCCGCAACATCCTGCCAGAGCCGCTCGGCTTCGTCGTCCTCGCGGAACACCGTCACATACAGCCGGTCCTTGGGAAGACCGTATTCGCGCGTCACCAGGTCCCATGCGAATTCGATCGCTTCCGCCTTGAAATAATCCCCGAATGAAAAATTACCCAACATCTCGAAAAACGTATGATGACGGCGCGTATAACCGACATTTTCGAGATCATTATGCTTGCCGCCAGCGCGTACGCATTTCTGTGAAGTGGCCGCGCGCGTGTAATCCCGCTTCTCCAGCCCAAGAAAAACATCTTTGAACTGGTTCATCCCCGCATTGGTAAACAGCAGCGTGGGGTCGTTCGCCGGCACGAGCGACGAGCTGCGCACTACCCGGTGGCCTCGGGCAGAAAAGAAGTCGAGAAAACGCTGTCTGATTTCGTGGCCTGTCACGGGAAATCCTTTTTCGGCTGAGATCTACTTAATAATTGTAGCGATTAGCGCACGGCGGCGAGGGCCTGTTCGAAATCGGCGAGCAGATCGCGCCAGTCTTCAATGCCCACCGACACGCGAACAAGGCCATCGCCGATGCCGGCGTCTTCGAGCTCTTCGGCGGTCATTCCGGAGTGCGTCGTGCTCTTAGGGTGGCAGATCAAGGTTTCCACGCCGCCGAGCGAGACGGCATTGCGGGCGATTCTCAGCCGGCGCAGGAACGTGAAGGCCGCCGGCTTTCCGCCGTGAAAATCGAGCGAGAACAGCGCGCCAGGGTAATCGCATTGCGCCTGGTAGATGCGCACCTGCTCGGGGTCCGTGAATAGCGTAGGGTAGATCACCCGGCGAAGCTTTGGGTGTCCATGCAGGCTCTCTGCCAGCCGCTGCGCATTCTTGCTCTGCCGGTTCATACGCAGCGCGACCGTAGGCAGGCGCCCGTCGAGCATCCAGCATTCGTCCGGCTGCAAAATGTTTCCGAACATGCCGCGCCGGCTGCGCAGTCTTTGGATCAGTTCCGGGTTGCGGGCAAGCGCGATTCCCGCCACCATGTCGCTGAAGCCTGAAAGATACTTGGTGGCGGAATACAGCACAAGGTCGGCGCCCAGAAGCAGCGGGTGCTGAAAAGTCGGCCCCAGAAACGTGTTATCGACCATGACCACGGGCTGGTCGGGATGATTCTTGGCCGCCTCGGCGATCGCGGCGATATCGGCCATGATGAGCGTTGGATTCGCCGGCGTCTCGACGTATACGATGCACAGATTCGGCGCCTCCTCGATGGCTCGAGCCAGTTCGGAAGTTCTGCTTGCCAGGACCGGAATGCCGCGCACCCCGAAAGGCTCCAAGAATGTGTGGATCAGCCCCGTGGTGCCGCCATATAACGGCGTTGTATAGACCAGGGTGCTGGCAGGCCGCGCGAACGTAAAGAATGCGGTCATGATAGCGGCCATGCCCGAGTTGAAGACCGCTGCATCGCGCGCGCCAGCCTCGAGCGGAACG
>Ga0070741_10004959_pt1 | contig 30370 bp, 33 predicted proteins | sample Coa_R1_4_FD_66440 | JGI IMG/M metagenome (GOLD analysis project Ga0070741, IMG submission 66440) | Surface soil microbial communities from Centralia Pennsylvania, which are recovering from an underground coalmine fire - Coalmine... | ecosystem: Environmental > Terrestrial > Soil > Unclassified ... | reverse complement strand
GCAAATGAGGATGATACCGCTACGCCAGAATCCGCATAACGGAAATATCACGACGGATGAAACGAAGGACGCAGAATTTTCTGCGTCCTCCGTTTTTGTTTGGAGGTGAGCGATGTCGAAAGTATTGCGATATGCAGTATATGGTTGGTTGTTGACGCTCTTGGCGTTCTGCACAAGACACCGTCGCGGTTGCCGCTGTGGACAGTGCCAGACCGAAACGGCAGACCGCCGCGCTTCGGGCAAACAACTTTGTGAATTGGTCGGCGCGTACTATACGGATTTGAACGACGCGCGTTTTATTGCGTATGCAGCGCAGTACGATCTTGACGCGCTGCCCGAACAGCAGCGGCAGGCAGTTGAAGCGTTGGCGAAGCGCAATCCACGTTTGTTGGACGATCTTTTGCAAGACATTCAGGCATAAACGTTCAACGGAAACATGCGTACCCTTCGTGAACTGCCCGGCGAATTGAATCCATTGGTTCGGATGGATCAAAGTGGCGCGCAAATTCTCTCAAATCATGAACTCGTCGCAATTCTACTCGGCGACGCGCCCTGCGACGAGAACCCTGTTCAGATCGCGGAACGCTTGGTCATGGAGTATGGTGGAATCGCCGAACTCGCGCGCTTGCCGATGGGCGAGTTGATGAATCACAAAGGCATCGGCTTTGGACGCGCCCGCCGACTCGTCGCGACGTTTGAACTTGCAAAACGAATCAGTGTGCCCGGACAAGAACGCGGGCGCGTCACATGTCCAGCTGACATTTTCGCGCTGGTGAGTGACATGCAATATCTCGAACACGAGCAGATGCGCGTGCTACTTTTGAATACCAAGAATCGCGTAATCAAAGTGGTCACCGTCTATCAAGGCAGCGTCCACACGACTGTTATCCGCATTGCCGAATTGTTTCGGGAGGCCATTCGCTGGAACGCGACTGGGATTGCGTTAGTGCATAACCATCCCAGTTCGGACCCGACGCCAAGCCCCGAAGATGCCTCCATTACGCGCGAAATCGTAAAAGCAGGTCAATTGATGGACATTGATGTCATGGATCATCTTGTCGTCGCGCAAGGCGCACGCTTTGTCTCCCTCCGCGAACGCGGGCTAGGATTTGCATAATGTGTCACGTCCAACGTAACTCTGGAATGGAATGAAATCCGTCGTGAGTCTGGAAAACGGGTTTTCAGATGCAAGCGGATAAATAGCAAATCCACTGAGATCGGCAAGCGTTTGTAGGTCATCGGGAAAAAACCGCATTCTCAAGATACGCTGGACAAAGTGTGTTCTCCGCGAGCTCGTCGCTGAACCCACTTTAATTTCATAACTGCTTTTTGAGCTTCGGTGCCCATTCTATTCTCAAGTTGCAATGGACCGGACAGATGTCATCGCGTTCGACATAAATCCGCCTTGCTCTTGCGTTGGAGTTCCAAAAGAAAATTGCAAAACGCGCGAAAACGCGCGTTTTGCATTCTATAATAGAAGGCAAAAGGAACGCACCGCAATCTACGAAAGGAAAAATCCATGCAGGAGTCTTGGGAGCAGCGAAAAGAGCGAGTGCGCGCGGCGAATCCAATAGAGCATGTCGCCGCGCGCTATACCCAATTGATGCATGCAGGGCGCTTGCTCAAAGCACGCTGCCCTTTGCATGAAGAAAATACGCCCAGTTTCGTCGTGTATCCCGAACAAGGGCGCTGGTGGTGTTACGGCGCGTGCCAAACCGGCGGCGATGTGTTCAAGTTGGTGATGCTCAAAGAAGGGCTGGATTTCAAAAGCGCGGTGCAATTCCTCAATGCGGGCGCGAGTCCATCAATCATACATGGGAAAGAACAAGCAAGACCCGTAATACACAACGACGCGACAAGAGAATCCGTCTTTGAGATCACAGAAGAACATTACACATATCTCACGTTGGCGAAGGATGTGTATCGCGCGGCGTTGGCGAGCGAACATGCGCTACTGCGCTACCTCGACGAACGACGCATTGACGGCGAAGCGGTACGCCGTTTTCACATCGGTTACGCGGATGGCGAAGGACTGCGCCGCTACTTTCAATTTCGCGGTTGGAAATGGATTCCAACCTTCGCGGAAGAATTGGGGCTCGTGCGCAAGGACGAGCGCTGCCGCGAACGCGAATACTTTCGTCACCGGCTCATCATTCCCGATCTCGACGGCGAGCGCGCGCTCTATCTCGTTGGACGCAGCACACGTCCTGAACAAAACGTGAAATACATCGGCTTGAGCGGTGTGCCGAAACCGCTGTTCGGATTGGCGCAACTACGCGCGCGGCAGCGCATCTTCGTGTGCGAAGGTCCGTTCGACTGGCTCACGCTCAAGCAGTGGGATTTGCCTTCCGTTTGTTTGCTCGGCGCGTACTTGAAAAAGGATTTGCGCGGCACGCTCGAACGCTTTGAGCGGGTCTATGTCGTCACCGATTTCGATGCCGCCGGACAAATCGCGGCGCGCCTGATCGCATGCGAGTTGGGCGCACGGGCAGCGATTGTGTCCGGGGATCCAACATTGCGTGGCAAAGACGCGAACGAGCTCGCGCAAAATTATCGCGACGCGGCGGCGCGCTTTGAACGACTGGTAGAACGCGCCGATGCACGCGCCGACGCAAGCGCACATGTTCAAGACCTTTTGCGCCGATTGAGAATGCATCTTACCGCACGCCCGGAGCGAGCCGATCTCATCGAAGCGGTGCGGTTCAAACTTGCCGATTTGGTTCATCAAGAAACCGCGCAGGGCAGGACGGTCGTGCTGTGGGCGAGAGCATATGCGGAGCGCGTTACAGGAAAAAACAAGATTGTCGGGCGGCACGTCATTCGCTCTGTTGGTGGACTGCGCGGAGAATTCCTCCTCTATAGCGCGCGTCCAGGTGGCAAGGCGGATGCCGAGTGCAATCTCCATGCCGCCGAATTTGGAGAAGTGATTGTGGAATAGGGAGCGGAGCGCATCCGCTCCCTATTTGTTTCCACGGGAAAATGCGATGGAATGCATCGCAATGATCGATTCGCCAAAGCATGTCCTGAACGATTGGTTGCGATTTTTGGCGCCATTGGCGCGGCAAAAATCTGCAACCGATGAAGAGGCTGCCCTGAATGCTTGGTTTCGGATTTTTGTTGCGCCACGGGCGCTCCTTTCGGCGCCGCCGAAAGAACAAATCGCAACCTCTGAAGGATTACAGCTCGGCAACGCACTCCGTACAAAAACGGTCAAGGTAGGTCTGTAGAATAAAGAGCAAAAAGCGAGAAGTCCGAATGGGTTTCTCGAACACTTGCGAGGTACGTTGGCATGGCGATTTATTCGTACAAAATTGAGGTATTCATGCCTCAGCGCTCTGTCGCAAAAAAGAAAAAGAACAAGAACGGGCTTGCCGGGATCAAAGACGAGGGACGATTATTTTCCTTTGTCATCCCTGGCTGGGTCTCGGCAGGAGGACCGCAAGAAGCCAAACGGCATGCGGAGCGAATCGGACGCGGCATGTTGGTTGGCTCGCGGTACAACGAGTGGCAGGATGTGTATCAACTCGAACTGACGCTTGCGCCCCGCGTCAAGCGCCGCATGTATTGGACAGTCACCAACATACGCGAATGCAAAGACGGAATCCTCGTGCAAAACGCCTATGGAATGGAGAGTGTTCAGTTGGTTCCTGACGAACCAAAAGAACTACACCCCTTTCTGCAAGCGTTGTCCGAAATGCGGCGGTCAACGCCGGGGTAGTACACGCGACGAGCTCTACGAACATCTCCCCATTCCATCTGCGCTTTCGCATTTCGCTTTTCTGTCTACATCTCCTTCCCCACGGTCAAGGTTCGTCCATACCAAAAGAAATCAACCCATTGGTCTCCACAATTCCTATAAAAGGAAACGGCGCGCGACATCGCGATGCGATGCCGCGCGTTGTTCAAGGAGAGAACGCCATGGAAGATGTAATTACGATTCATACGCCACAGCATTCCTCTGCGGCAGAACGTATCGCATGTGCCGCGTTCACGTGCGAATGTAAAAAAGCGAAACAGCACCTTCGATTCGGAACGCAGAAAATTTTATGTCGCTAAAAAATGGAACAGGCACACTGCAAGTGCTGTTGAGTCAAATCGTCGTCGACCCGCGCGACAAATTGGGCAAATGGCATGGCGAAAAAGAATTCACCCAATCCATTCAAGAGCGCGGCGTACAGGAAGAAATCGTCGTCGTTCCACTGCCCGAGTCGCCCAATGCCAAGCGCGGAAAAAACTCGTCCCGAACTCGGGGGCGGGATGGTAAGCCGTGTTATCTCTTGATTCATGGGCGACATCGTTACTTTGCCGCGCGCAAGAGCGAACAAAAAACAATTCGCATCAAAGTCGTGGACCTTGATCCCCAGGACCGTCGCGCACATCTCGAATACGCGCTCGTTTCCAACGAAGTGCAAAGTGAAGTGGATCCGGTAACGCGTGGACTGCGCTATCAGCAATTGATTGACGAAGGTGCGAGCGTCGAAGACGTCGCGAGGTTGATCAAAAAAGGCGTTGGCTATGTCTATCAGCATCTCGACATGCTCAAATTGATTGCGCCCCTCCGTCGCGCCGTGCAGTGGGGACACGTCACCTTCACCCAAGCGCGCGAACTGTTACGTCTCGAACCCGAAGCGCAAAAAGAAGCGTGGAATGAACTTGCCACGCTCGCAGAGAATCGCGGCAAGCAGGTCAACGAATTGTCCATGAACGAAGTCCGCATGGTCTGCCGCGCGTTCAAGGCATTGGATGCGGCAGACAAAGCACGTGCGAATGGGCATCGTGGTGAGGAAGGAGATAACATAACGCGTGAACGCGCGAATGGCAAACTGCATTCTGAATCGAATACCGGAAATTTGTATCAGAATTTTCTCCGCGCGAGTGAATTGGGTGAGCGTCAAGCACATGCTCAAGAGCATACGTGCGATCCAATTCAAGCGCTCGAAGAAATCGCGGAACGACTCGTCATGCTTGCCAATCTGAGTGACGAAAGCAAAGGGGAATCCGAAGTGCGACAGCTCGCGCGGCGACTCTACACGCTGATCGCCCAGATCGAGCCATTGTTGCAACGCACCAACGCGCGTGCCGCGATAGCGTGTGTAAAAACAGGTGAACGGATTGATGGTCGCCGCGCGACACCAAAACGCGCAGCGGCGTGAACAATCTCCGATTTGAAACGTAGAAAGGACAAAACTTTCAGTGATATGAAAACAAACGGCAAACTTTTTACGCTGCGTGAAGTCGAAGACTTGATGGCGCGTCGGTACGAGGTGACGCGCCGTTTTGGTTCGATGTCTGTGGGTGATGTTGGCAGCATCGTGGATGTTCGGCAGCAAGCGGTGGATGGATATTTGCTTATCTTTGGTGCCCCGAAGCGCGATAACTCGGGCGCATACAAACTCGCGCCCATCACGCCGCGCGAGATGCTCTTCTTGCGACTCGTCGAAGTACAAGAACCTGTTGACGTGCTGGTTACATGCGGTGAGGAATTTTGGGCATCGCCGCAAATTCTGATTGACGAGATCAAGCGGATGGGTTTCTCACATCGCATCCCAAACAACTTTGATGCGCGCCGCATCCGACGCGGCATCTCTCGCGCGTTCTTGGGACATAACCGCGCAGTGATGCAGATCGGCAAGGGGAATTATGACGCGGTGTTAGCATATTTGGCTGGAGTTGCGGAGCGTGAGGTCCAAGAAATATTGCAACGCGAGTATATCCACGAACCGTCGCGAATTCTTGATCTGCCTCCCGCGAGTCGAAACAAGATTTGTAAAAGGTTCCGCATCACGTTCGAATATGGGATTTTTGGCTATGTGTATTTAACGGGCTGTACCTACTACGTGAAACCAAATGAGGAGAGCGTGCCCGAAGAACTTGCCGCACGCGGTTACAGGGGCGTGCGCGCAACGCACATTCAAGAGCAAGCGGTGAGGGAACACAATGAAAAGGAGGACGCATGAGTGAGGTTGTCGAACGCGAGGTTGGACCGCGCGGTTGCGGCTACCCGGTCGAAGGGGGGTGCTATCTCGAGTCTATTGGCGGCGCGGGTGGGATGCTGCCGTGGTTCGTGCCGATTGAACCGCCCATCCCTTGGCACTTTTTTCGCGGCGTCACGATTGTGGACGGCGCGTACATTCTCGGGCAGACCGAGGGCAAAGATGCGGACTATGAACGGTTGAAATTGATGGAAGAGTTCGCGCAAATCTTTTTTGGCGAGCATGCCAAGATCGTTCAAGGGCATACGGAGCAGTTCGCCCGCGAACTCAATTTCGTCTTGGACGAAAACGGACATCCCGAGGAAGGCGGCAATGAGAAAACATTTGCAAATGCGGTCTCGCGTGCGCGCGAATCCAAAAACTCGCTGCGCCGCCTCGCCCCGCATGTTCGCGTCTAGCAACTCGCACGCAGTCACGCTTCTTGTACCTTGCGCGTTGAGCGTGACCGCGTGCGAGCTTGTACGCTTGTGCGATGAGTTGAATCAACTCAAGCGCACGCGTGCAGTAAGAAAATCATGAACGCAAATTTTGTTCACCTACACGTTCATTCCGAGTACTCGCTTTTGGATGGGCTGCCGTCCGTACGAGCGATTGCCGCGCACGCGGCAGCGTTGGCGCAGCCAGCCGTCGCGCTCACCGATCACGGCGTGATGTTCGGCGCGATCGAGTTCTATGATGCGTGCAAAAAGCAAAACATCAAACCCATCATCGGCATGGAAGCGTATCTCGCGCGGCGCGGACGCGGCGACCGCGATCCGCATCTCGATGGCGACCCATGGCACCTACTCTTGCTCGCCGAAAATTTCGAGGGCTACCAAAACCTCCGGCGCTTGGCGACGGCGGCGCAGTTGGAGGGATTCTATCGCTACCCACGCGTCGACAAAGAAATTCTTGCAGCACACAGCGCGGGATTGATTTGCACGAGCGGTTGTCTGAGCGCAGAAATTCCTGACCTCCTCCGCGTGGGGCGAGAGAACGAAGCGCTTGCCGCGCTCGGATGGTATCGCGACGTTTTTGCCAATCGATTCTATCTCGAACTCCAACAACATCAGGGACTGGACGAACTCGACGGGATCAATCGCCAACTCATCGCGTGGAGCAGGAAATTTGACGTTCCGCTCGTCGCTACCTGCGATGCGCATTATCTGCGCGCGGCAGATGCGGAAGCGCATGACCTCTTGCTGTGCGTCCAAACGGGCAAGACGCTCGACGATCCGAAACGATTGCGGATGAGCGCTCGCGATTATTACTTGCGCTCGGCAGACGAGATGGCAGCGTTATGGAGCGATGTTCCGAACGCGCTTACGAATACCTTGGAGGTTGCCGAACGCTGCAATCTTGATTTGTCGTTCGATGGCTATCGGTTGCCGCGCTTTGCCGTTCCCGAAGGACATACGCCCGAATCGTATTTGCGTGCATTGAGCGAGGAAGGCATCGCGCGGCGCTATCAGCCCATCCGCGCCGTAGTACGCCAGCGCATGGAGTATGAGCTCGGCGTGATACACACGATGGGATTCGACACATACTTTCTCATCGTGTGGGACCTCATTCGCCACGCGCGGGCAGAGGGAATCTGGTTCAACGTGCGCGGTTCGGCGGCAAGCTCCATCGTCGCCTACGCGCTCGGCATCACCTCCGTCGAACCGCTCGGCAATCACCTGATCTTTGAACGTTTCCTCAACCCGGACCGCGTATCCATGCCCGACATTGACTTGGATTTTTCCGACGACGAGCGCGGTCGGATGCTCGAATACGCGGTTGCCAAGTATGGGCATGAAAATGTCGCGCAGATCATTTCCTTTGGGCGGATGCTGGCGAAAGCAGCGGTGCGCGATGTGGGTCGTGTGTTGGGCTATCCTATTCCCGAAGTCGATCGCATCGCCAAGCTAATTCCCGCGTCGCCCGGCCAAACTCTTGCAGACGCGCTGGCGCAGAGCGCGAATCTCAAGACGCTCTACGAGAGTGACGTGCGCGCCAAGACGTTGATCGATAGGGCGAGTGCGCTGGAGGGCGTGGCGCGAAATGTTTCGACGCATCCTGCCGGTGTGATCATTGCAGACAAGCCCATCATGGAATACGCGCCGCTGCATCGCGGGACGAACCACGGCGACGATGAGAATAGTGTGCCAGTGACACAATATGCGATGAACGATCTCGAGCGGATCGGCTTGCTCAAGATCGATTTACTCGGACTTGCCACGCTGCGCTTGATGCGCGAAGTGTGCGAGACAGTTCGCGCACGGCACGGGGTCTCACTCGACCTGTCGAACATTCCGATTGATAACGCAGAGGCGTTCGCGCTGCTGGCGCGCGGCGATGTGCTTGGAATTTTTCAGGTGGAATCCGAGGGATTGAAAAGAGTGCTCGTCGAAATGAAGCCGACCCGCTTCGAGCATATCGTCGCCGCAATCGCGCTCTATCGTCCCGGACCGGTGCAATACATTCCAACTTACATTGCACGCATGCATGGCAAAGAACCGGTGACATACCTGCATCCTTCGCTCGAACCCATTCTCGCCGAGACCTACGCGATCATGGTGTATCAGGAACAGGTGATGCAAATTGCCCGCGACTGCTGTGGTTTCTCCGGTAGCGAAGCGGACGCGCTGCGTAAAGCGGTCGGCAAGAAAAAGAAACAAGAACTCTTGGAGCAGCGGGACAAGTTTGTGCGCGGGGCGATGCAGCGTGCAGGCATGTCAAACGAAATTGCCAACAAACTCTTTGACGATATCGAATTCTTTGCGCGCTATGCGTTCAACCGCGCGCACGCGGCAAATTATGCCGCGCTCACGTGTCAAACCGCGTATCTCAAAGCGCATTACCCTTTGGAATACCAATGGGCAATGTTCAATAACGAAGCGGGAGATTTCGATAAAATTTCGTTGCTCGTTGTTCAGGCGCGGCGCGCGGGTATCCAAGTACTGCCGCCCGATGTGAGTGCGAGCGATGTGCGCTTCACAATCGAATACGATAGACGCGCGATTCGCTATGGCTTGGGCGCGATCAAGAATGTGGGTGAGAGCGCGGCGCGTGTGGTTGTCGCCGCGCAGCGACAGGGCGGTACATTCGCGTCGCTGGATGATTTTTGCCAGCGTGCGTCGCTCAAACAAATTAATCGCCGCGCGCTCGAATCGCTGATTGAGGCAGGCGCGCTGGATGCGCTCGGCGAACGCGCGGCAATGTTGAATAGCATTGATCGACTGATCGGCGCAAGTGTCTCGGCGGTGGCGACTCGCGACAACGGGCAAATGTCGCTATTTGGCGGCATCGGGCAGGATTTCGCGGGTGTAGAGATGGTGCCAGTGCCACCCATGACGGACGTAGACAAAGCCGAACGCGAACGCGATTTGCTGGGTGTCGCGTTTTCGGTTGATCCCGTAGAGCGTCTGCGACTTGCGAAACGAGAGCGCGCTCTGCCAGTCCTTTCCTCAACGGCGTTGGCAGACCGAAATGAAAAAAGTGGATTTGTCATGACGGCGGGCGTAATCCAAAACGTTCGAACGACCAAAACCAAAACGAAAGCCGAGACGATGGCGTTCGTCCAGATCGAGGATGAGGAAGGCAATGTCGAGCTCGTGCTGTTCCCACGCGCATACGCGAACTTCGCCGGATTGCTGCGCAAGGGAACGGCAGTACTGGTGGAAGGACGCGTTCAAAACCGTGAGGACAAGATTTCATTTCTCGTGGAGCGGATGACGCGATTCTTTGAAGAGGACGATTCGGACAAAGAGGAGACAGCGCGCCCTTTTGTTCCGCCACTCGCAGGTCATCGCCCATAGAGTCTGGGATGGGCCTTGTGGGTTCGCAAGTTGTCGCACCAATCGCGTCAGGTGACGATGAGGTGCGACAACTTGCGAGTGATGACCTGCGACCGCGCGAGTCATCGCCCATAGCACATGAGATCCGAGTTCAAGGCGATGATGCGCAACCCGTTGTGGAAGCGGCCACATCAACGGAAACCACAAACAATGTGAGAGAAACCTTAAAAGACGATAAAGCGGAGACCAATGTCGCCCAGGAGGAGTTGGATTTACTCGAACCAAGCGCAGCTGAAGCAGCCGTCACACGCGGTACGCCCACGCGCCGTGTGGGGAAATTAAGCGTTGGAGCCGCGTCAAAAGTTCCCGTCAAAAGGATGGACTCGCCGCCAAGGCGTCGCGCTGCATCGGTCTTTGGCACTCGCGGTCGAGAGATTGTGCCTTATCCCGCGCAAACCACGAACCCTGTAACAGTTCAGGATGTTGCATTTGAGAAAGGATTGCCAACCGAAAAAGAGTACGAACATTCCGAAATCGTGATAGAGGAGAGTGAGGCGATAGGGGTTCAAGAAACAGAGAGACACAACATCGAAATGCGGGATGATGGTCAGGAGACGAACGACGATGCAAGCGCAGAAATTTTTGCAGGACGTCCCATCTATGTTCGGTTCAAAGAACTTCCCGACGATACCGGTGCAGCGTACATCCATGTATTGATGGGATTGTTCACGGAGAATCCGGGGACGGATGTTGTCGCGCTTGTCTTTGATCGTGCGAACGAGATCATTGAAATCGCTGCGCCAAACGGTGTGGACTATAACGAAGTTTCCGAAGTGGTGCAAAACATTATCGGCGAAGATGCTGTCGTAGAGGTCATAGAGTAAGGGGGAGTGTTAGCTTTGCTCTCCACATCGTCCACAGAATATGTGGAATATGATTTGGCATCCCTCGCACTCGCAATGATTTCGCGCAAGGGCACGATCAAATTGCCTCTTGAGGCCCGAGAAACAATTTCAATGACGGCACGCATTTGAATGCGTGCCGTCATTTTTATTTCGCAACTCGCGGTCAAGTGACATTGTACCGCGTACAAAGATTCAAGGACCAGCCACGGCTGCGTCCGAATTCATTCAGAAGAGATTGAGGTAGGAGTGGCAAAACGCTACTCCTACCTCAATTTTTTTCAGGAGGAATGAGAACATGACCAGCACACTCAAGAACATTTCTTCAAATCTACAGATATGGCTCGTACTGCTTTTGCTCGTGTCGCTCGTGATGTTGGCGGGTGAATATGGCAAGGCGATTTTTGATCCATCGCGAAGCATGCATCCCGAAGGTTCGTATCAATTTCCGCGCGGCGATTGCGGCGACAACTATTTCCTCTTTATTCGCCTGCCCGGCGATTTGTGCTTGCGGCGCGGCGACAGCGCAGAAAGAGTGGAAAAGGCGATGGAAGAGGTTGATCCGACTATCTGGAAGCAGCCATTCGATGAAGCGAATATGCACTGGGATCAGGTGCTGTTTCGCGCGCTGCGCGAGATTCTGAAATGGCCCATTCCTTGACCTAGAACGGCTGTTCGTCCTATAATGCGCGCAGGAGGCGCGCGATGGACGAATTCTTTCTGCAACTCGCTGAACTCAATCGGGCGGGATGGGCATTTCAGATTGAACCCGAATCGAACGGAGCAACGCTGCCGGCAACACGCGCAACGATCATCTGGACGCTGCGAAAAGAGCAGATTGGCGTCGCAGCGTTGGACGAACTACCAATGTATCCGCAGATTGACTGGATCAATCTGTTTGCGCCGGAAAGCGAGTTGCGGAAAGCAGTGGCAAAGATGCACGCGTGGGCTTTTCCCACTCCGCCGTTCGGAGATATTCCCGCGTAGCGTTATTGAGTTTGAATGTGAAGAGAGCAACGCCTCGTACCCTTCGTACGAGGCGTTGTATTTTGAAAGGCGGCCAACTCACTTTGTAGGGGGAATAAAAATCAAATACGCGAGGATGTTTACAAGCAAAGGCGCAAAACCAACAGCAAGAAAAAGATACGCGCGCTGCAATTGTTTATGCTTGTACGCGGCGATGCTCTCATACGTTTCGCGTGCGAGGTCGGGCGAATCGAGATTCGTCAAATAGATTTCGGGTTTGAACACGAGAATCGAAAACCACAAGCTCGCAAGCCACAACGCAATCGGGACCGAAAAAATGATTGCGAATCCCCACAGCGCAACGCTATCGAACTGTATCAAGCCTGCTTTGATACCGCTGAACGAGACCGCGGCAAAATAAATCGTGGATGCGAGTGTAGTAATGGCGATGAGTTGTTTCGCAGCGCTTTCAAGCGATTCTATAGATTGCTTCACCGCGCCGCGGGTCGTGTCGAGCCAAAAGCGGTCAAGCGCGGTGAGTGGCGTCGGTTCAATAGGCGGAGGATTACTGCTCATGCTTTTTACCTCCGCGATAAATCGGGTTCGACGTTGGAATTTTTTTCACCCACACGGGGTTTTCGTATGCGCAGACCTTGCAGTACGCTATGATGCGTCTCGCTTCTGGCACATCGGGCGTCACGACACCTCCGTATGGCGTCTCGTCCCAATCGAATGTGTGGGGTGCTTCAATGAATTCGGGATTAACACACTTGATTGAAATCATATTCGCTTGGCCTCTGATTCCCTTATCATCTTCTGCGTCTCTTCGGCAATTTCCTTAAGCCCCTTAGACAGGGAAGTGATCTTTGTATTTACGTCTTCGTCCAAAAGCAAACCACGAAGCACACGGATAAATTCAGCGACCTCAACCATGTTTCTTTCCCGCAGTTGTTTCTCATCCAGAGTCGATAGCCGAGCCGCTTCATGGCGCTGCTCATCAGTCCCGTTCATATAAACATAGATGATGCCGTTGGCAGCCTCTTTCATCTGATCTAGGAAACTCAACCATTGATAGATTTGGGCAGGACTGTTTGACATACCACCGACTGTCATGATTTCCATAAGATTTCCAAATTTTTCCGGCGATATTGCATCCCGTGCTTTCTTGACATCCTTGAACACATCCTGGAGGAGTGGTGAGTTCATCTGGTACAAGATAGGAAGCGATACAAGAAGCGGAATAAGCGCTTCGAAGTGGTTACCTTGCAAGATTTCGAGATGCCCTAACTTGGATGCAGCCAGCGCCATTCCATCCCTGGCACCGAGCTCCATACTTAATTTCTGGCTCCGGTCATAGAAATCTCGAGCTTGACTATAATCTCCAATTGTTTCCATAATCATTCCAAGAACGAACAGGGCATTCGCAACTCCCTTTCTGTCACCTAGCTCTTCCAGCAGATCCAACCCTTGCCTAACGCGCTGTTTTGCTTCTGCATGGTTGCCTCGTTTCAGTGCAAGATGCCCCAAGCTCAAAAGGATATTTGCCTGCTCTCTCTTTGATCCCAACTCTTCAAATGCTTTCAATCCTTCCCAAAGTAGTCTTTCAGCTTCGATAACACTTCCATGTATTATCTGAATAGAACCTAACTCGGCGAGCGAAATTGCAATTCCGCTCTTATTGCCCACCTCCTTCTCAAGTTCGAGACTCCGTTCAAAAAGATTCTTGGCTTCATCCAAATTGCCTTCTTTTTTCGCCAGCAGGCCTAGCTCGTGTAGTGCAGCAGCCATTCCCATCTTGTCCTCTGACTGCCCATGCAAGGTCAGAGATCGTTCAAGGTAATCCTTGGCTTCATCGGGATACCCCTGCAGTAACTTCAGATTTCCCAGATTGAGAAGTGTTGCCGCGGTTTCAGCCTCATCATCGGATTCTTCTCGGTCTTTCAAACTTTGTTGATAAAGGCGCTCGGCTTCAGTAAAGTCTCCTCGTGCTTGAGCCTCCATTGCCAATCCACTCAATGCATTTGCAGATCTTTGTTTATCACCAAGCCATTCGAAGATTTTCCGCGCTTGTCCATGCAGTTGATAGGCATGCTCATATTCACCCATCTTATGAGATAGATTTGCGAGCTGTTCAATCGCCATAGCCTCTGTTTGCTTATCATTTAAATTACGAGCAACCCTTATGACCTGTTGTGCTTTATACCTCGCGTCTGACCAATGACCCTCTGCTTCCAGGCGAGGATAAAAGCTCATGACGTATTCTACGAAGTGCTTGGCGGCACTAGGCAACTTGTATCGCACACCCAGTTCAAACCAATGCTCGCTTGCGACCATCGCCCCATCCCAAGTGCCTTTTTTCCCATAGTATTGTGCCGCAGCAAGGTGAAGCATACTCGGCTTCTCTCCGGCTTCCACCATCTTGCTTTCCGCGTAATCACGCACAATTGGGTGCAATGCGTAGTTTGAATCGCGCATTCGTACGAGAGAGCGAGCCACGAGCCTATCTAGCACAGAGCGCGGGTTCTCGACCAATGAGATAGCACCAATGTCCTCAACCGACGCGGGCACAAGAAAAACACACATATTGCGAAATAGCACTTTGTCGGACTCGGGCAGTATATTGTAAGAGAAATCGAGCGACGTCCACACACCGCGTGGCTCGCCCGTCAGTTCGTCTTTGCCTTCGAGCGCATTTTTTGGAATCCTCAATAGATCCTCCCAAATCGCCGTTACTCTCCGACTTGATGCTTGTCCCGCCACAACCTCAATCGCTAACGCATAACCGCCCAATCGGTCACAAATCTTGCCGAGAGCTGCAACTTCTTCACGCCAATCTGGATATTTATCAAAATATCCCCCGTTGCGCGCAATGGTGATAAAGAGCGACGCGGCATCGTCAGATGCGAGCGTGTCGAGTTCAATGTTCACCGCGTCGCGTGAGGGCAAAATATCGCGCGAGGTGACAAGAACGCGCGCGTTCAACTCTTTGACAAAATCCCATAACTCTTTGCGCGTGCGTCCTTCTAGCGTTTCCCAATTGTCCAAAATGAGCAGCGCATTGTGTGCTGCAAAAAATTCGCGCACGATATTTTGTTGCTGCTCGAAGGGCATCTGCTCGGAAAAATTCAAGCCGAACGCACGTGCCGCAATTGCAAGCAGAGACGCGAGGTCGCGCAGCACGTACACATCCTCGGCAGGACTCGCGCTCGCCCACAACACCGCGTCTACCCGTCCGCGCTCAACGTACCACCACCCCACCGCTTGCGCGAGTTCTGTCTTGCCCAAGCCGCCCGAACCCCACACCGCGCCGCGCCACGCGTTTTGCAAACCGCCACGCGCATCCAACGCCGTGACGATTTCGACAATCTCTTTAGCGCGTCCGACAAAATTCCGATTCCGCGCGCGCAGATTTCCCAACACACGCGGCGCGCCCGTTTCTTGATATGCGCCCGCGTAATTTGGAAATGCGAACGCACCATTACCTCCCAAATTAAAACGCTCCGAGTGCGGTATGCCAATTTCTCCGCGCGTCGAAAATGCTTCATCGCCTACTTGCGAATCAACCCGCACGCGCGTTTGCGCGCGTTCAAAAGATTCGCGCACTGTCTTGCCCCATGCGAGCATTCCGTAAAACGTTTCGTTGAACAAAGTCGCTGCGAGGTCGGGAATCGGCTCATCTGCGTCAATGGCAATGACCGTGCGTACGCCCGCATCGAGCAGCGCTTCAGGCAACGTTTTACCTGAATAACACAGCGACAAAACAACAACGCGCGGGATGTTTGCACCAAACATTTGTACCACATCCCGCGCGTTGACCGCGTGTGCAACACCATATTCATTTTCAAACCACAATCGCCCGTCGTGTGAACCGTGCCCCGTGATATGCACCACGTCCCAATCACGCGCAAGAATTTCAGTAACCGCGCCCGTCGTCGCATCGGGTAAAAAGTGTGCGTGGATTGCCGCGTTCGCTTTCTGCAACGCATCGCGCACGCGAGCACGTTCTTGTTCTGCATCCAGCAAAACAATTCGACGATTGAAAGAATCCACCAACGGGCGGCTGGTGATGACAAGAATCTGTAGGGCTTCTTTTTCGGTCATGAAGAATTCTTGGTGAAATAAGTGACTGATTGAAGGAACACAATATTTTTCAGATTGTATCACAAAGCGTTGAACGTGTTCACGCAAATTGAAGAAAAAAACGATTCCTACCGAACGTGATTAGCAGCCAAGTCTGAAACTCCCGACATGGCTGCCAATCGCTTTTGAGTAAATTCGAACAAGTGAGATTGATGATTTGAATCCAGAAAGCGATCTGAAGAAGCAATTTGCACGGAGGTGAACATGGAAGAAGAATCCGATTTGACAGAAGTCAACTTCGTGATCGTGGACGGACCCTACAGTGGCGGCATCAGCCAAGAAATCGGCGATGAAGTGCCCGATTGGGTTGTCGCGCTGTGCGACGACGAAGGCGATGACATCAAAACGTACACGTGCGCGAGTTACGCGAGCGCGATGGAGTTGGGACAATTGATTGCGCGCGAGATGAAGGTTGAACTCGTGATTGAAGCAATGCGCGCATAACAGGAGACTCCGATGATGCATCGCAAAATCAAAATCTCACAGCGAAAAAGAAGGCGAGTTAAAACCACAACTACTCGCCTTCTTTCTTGTTGCGAGGAGGAAATCGAATGGATGAAGTAGTTGCAACTAAACATTCTCTACACAGGACGAAAAAAACTTCCAATCGGGTGTCCGAGTATCCGGGTCAAACCCCAGAAATCTCAGGTTGGGCGTCGTTTCAGGGCATTAAAGCGCATGCGGCAGGTTACGCGGTAGACAACATGGGGCAGGTGATCTGGCTTTATATCGGTGGTCCACAGCAAGCGGTACGATCGTTGTGGGCATCACTGGCAGGCGGCGGCGCATTGGAAATCGACCAAACCGCGGTTCGGTTTGAACGGGAAACTTCGTACGTTCGCCTGGAAACGCAAATGGGTATGACACGCCTGTATTCGACCTCGCTGCTGCATCCGCAGGCGTCGCTGCTTTTCATGCAGCCTGGACAAGATTGTTTTTACCTGCTGAGCCAAACGCCGGACACCGTGCCGCTGCGTCTCTTCTTCCGAATGCTCAACAAGGCGCTCGCGCTGCCGCTCGCGCAGGAATGGACAGAGTATCTATGGAAAGCCGGAACCCAAATGAACTTTACCGACCGAACTGAAAAAAGAGAAGGTCTCGCGGCGCCACGCGAACGCTTGATTACCTCTCTGAAAGCCAAAGCGTGCGGCGGCTGGCGCGTGCTGACCGACCTCGCGTACTGGATGCTCGTGGTCGAGTTTGGTTTAAAGCAAGGAATGATTCGGTGAGTCGAGTGATATGGCGCGATTAGCTTCTGTAGCCAAGGCGGGCTACTATCCGACTCCCGAGCGCGTTACGGAATGGATTTCCAACCATCTGCGAAGAGATGCACAAGGCGGTCGCTTACTAGACCCGTGCACAGGAGAGGGCACTGCCGCGTCACGCATTGCGCAGACCTTCCAACTTGAATCCTACGGCGTCGAACTCGACTATGAACGCGCAACGCAAGCGTCGTACAGAATGGATCACATCATTGCCGACGACATCGACATGGCGAAAATTTCGCGCGAGGCGTTCGAGCTGTTATGGCTCAATCCGCCTTATGATGTCGTGCAAGGCAAACGGCTCGAACACAAATTCCTCACGCACTGCACTCAGTTTCTCGCGCCCAACGGCATACTCATTTACATCGTGCCCCAGCATGTCATTGGAGCCAAGATCGCGGCGTATCTTGCCAAGCACTATCACTCGCTGCGCGCATTCAGGTTCCCTGACCCAGAGTTCGCCGATTTTCGACAAATCGTCGTGTTCGGCATCAAGCGCGCGTCAGCGAGCGATGACGCAGCGGTCGCACATCGTCACCCTCGACGCTCGATGGACCAGGAGGGTGACGACGTGCGAGAAGAAGAGGCGCTACATCGCGCGTGCGCGGGAACGCTGCCTGTACTGACCGAAACCCCGGAGGAAAACCAACAATATCTCATCCCCGCGCCTCACGCCGTTTCCGACTTTTACTTTTACGCGAAAAATTTGTCGGATGCCGAAGTGATCGCGCTCATGGCAGAAAGCGGCGCGTGCACTACCTCCGCGTGGCACGAACACTTTGATCCCGAATCCGCGCTGGATTCATTTCGTCCGCTTATGCGCTTGAAACAGGGACATCTCATTTCGCTGATTGCGGCAGGTTACGTGCAGAATATCCGATTAGAGCGTGACAGCGAGTCTATCCTCGTCAAAGGGCGCACGTACAAAAAGCAAGTGGAAAACGAAGACGAAGAAGCCAAGCGCGTCACCGACACGTTCGTGACAGAGTTGGTTGTGCTGGACCTCAAGACTGGCGAGTTCGAACACATCGACGACACGAGCAAGCTAACGGGCTTTTCCGAAAAGTGGAATTCCATTTTGCTGCAGCAGGTCTTGGATTCCTATCCGCCTGTGTACAACATGGACTATGAGACCGCGCTGCCTGTGGAAAAAGTGCAGCGGCTGAATTCTCTCAGCGCGCATCGTCGGCTCCCGCGCCGCAACATCTGCGGTCTGTTTGAAGCACAAAAGCATGTTGCCACCGCGCTGTATTTTCTTTTGCAAAAACAAAAGTATGTGGTGTTGGTCGGCGAAATGTCTACGGGAAAGACGACGATGGGTACCGCGCTGGCGGCGCTGATGGGCAAAGACGCGAATCCCGTTTTTATCATGTGCCCCGCGCACCTCGTCGCCAAGTGGAAGCGCGAGATTTTAGAAATTCTGCCGGGCGCGTACGTGGAAATCGTAGAACGCATTGCGGACGTCGCGCGTTTTGCGCGAACCGTGAAAACACTACCTTCCGATAAGATGGCATTTGCGATCTGCTCGAAAGAAATGGCGAAACTCGGCTCGGGGACCGAACCCGCGTATGTGCAAAAACAACATCTTGAGTTCGTCAAAAAAGACGCGCAAGATATTGATGCGCCGGTAGTATGGAAATGGATTGCGGGTCACGCGCCGCGATGGATCGAGGGCGCGGAAAGCGCGGATGGACAGCCGGATCCGATGTGGGATGCGGAACGTGAGGATGAAGAGTACGATGACGCGGAGATCGAAACTATTCTTGCTCCTCATTTTCTTGAACAAGCGTATCTCGCCTCGGGATACCATTACGAACCCAGTCCTGAATCATCGCTTCAAGCGCTTCGAACGATTCCAAACATTGAAGATGGTTACATTGTTCTTCGCGAGCGCATCTATTGTGCGCACTGCGGCGCGGAAGCGCGCGACGCCGAAGACCGGCTCGTTACCCCCGAATACTTTGAAAACAAGAAACGCTTTTGCATGCAATGTCACAGCCCGTTCTTTCAAATGATCCATCTCAATCAACGCGGCAAGCGTGAGGTGGACGTCGCGCGCTTGCGAACCGTCCGCTATCCGATTGCCGAATACATTCGCCGGAACCTGCGCGGATTTTTTGGACTCTTTCTGGCGGACGAAGTGCATGAAGCGAAAGGTCATTCGACCGATGTGGGTTATGCGCTGAGCGCGTTGGCGCAAGCGTGCCGCCATACGCTGGGAATGACCGGGACTTTGTATGGCGGATACAGTTCCACGCTTTTTTCACTGCTCTATCGTCTTGACCCCAAAATACCCACGCAGTATCGCTGGAATGAAATGCAGCGCTTTGTCGCGCGCTATGGCATCCTTGAAGAAATTACATTCAATGGCAACGGCAATATCGACGAAGAAGATGAATTTGGGGTCTACACCGCGAAACGCCGCAGCCGCACCTACGTGCGCGAACGACCGGGGATTTCTCCCGAGCTGATCGTTCGGCTCCTCAATTACACCGCGTTCGTGCAGCTCGCCGATCTGGGGTACGACCTCGTACCGCTTACAGAGCACCTGGTCGAACTCGATCTCGCCCCAGATCATCGCGAAGAGTACGCCAAGCTGCAACTCCAATTGGAGAAGGCGCTCGAAGAACTGCGCGAGAGTGGTCAGAGTCCGAAACGCCTTCTCTCCGCGTATCTCCAATCGCTTCTGGGCTATGTCAACTCGGGGCATCGCGAGGAAATCGTGCGCGATCCACAGGGCGGTGTGATCGCGGTGGCGAAAGGATTGGGCGAAGACCGGCTTTATCCGAAAGAACAAGAATTGCTGCGCATCACCAAAGAGAATGTGATGCAAGGGCGCGGTGTGATCATCTATCTGCGCCAGACCGGGACGCGCGACATTAGCGAACGCTTGCGCAAATTGATCGCGCATGTCCGCTTGCCCGTAGCAGTCCTCAAGTCCAGCATCTCTTCGACCAAACGCGAAGCATGGATTGCCAAGCAGGTGCAGAGTGGACTGAAAGTTCTCATTACGAATATGCAGCTTGTGCAAACCGGCCTCGACTTGATCGATTTTCCGACCATGATCTTCGCGGAGCCGAATTATAGTACTTTTACCATGCAGCAAGCGCTGCGGCGGCCGCTGCGCTTGACCCAACAAAAAGATGTGCGTGCGCACTATCTGGTCTATAGAAATACGATGGAAAGCGCGGCGGTATCGCTGATCATGGAAAAAGTGGCTGCGGCGGTGAAAGTCAATGGTGACAGTCTGGAAGCGTCCCTCATGGCGAGCCAAGCCAATGCCGACGACGTGCTCAGTCAACTGGGCAAAGTGCTGCAAGGCACAGCACAAGTCAAAGACCTGCATGAGCTCTTCCGCGAAAAGGAGCAAGAAGCCGCTGCGCGGCGGGCGCAAGAGGGCGAACGCGTGAACGCGGCCACGTCCGAAACCGCGGAGATATTGTTAATCGCCCAAGCCAATGCCAAAGCGTCAGCCGTGGTCTTACCATCGACAGACGATCCCCTATTTGGTCAGATAAGCAACACTTCAGAATTCACAACGGGCTATCAAGCCACACTGTTCTGATTGGCACAATGGTATTTTGATACTTGCGAGTCCATTCCGCCAGTCAGGTCAGATCGGGAAAGAGAGTCCAGCAGGATCGAAATGCTGGGCTCTTTATTTTGGAAAGGAAGCGTAGATGCGTTATTCGGTGCGTCGCGCCAACCGCTCGCACCTTTTTACGTGCGCTGTGTGCGGAAAGAAAAATCTATGCGGTTGCTGTTCCATTCGTTCGCGCGCAAACGGCAAACGAATGTACTGCTATCCAGGAACAAATAATACGTGTGTGATTGTCTCGCATGGTGAGATGACGAACCGCGAGAACGCGCGAAATCAAACGTGTGGCGGAGAGAGGGACCTGACCCCACAGATGGGAGGATGAGCATGATCCATGTACGTGAAACGACACGTGAGGGGTGCATCGCCATGCGCGCGGTATTGGAAAAACCCCGATTGACGCCGCACCAAGTAACGCCGCGAGGTCGCATCATCGGCGGTATCCGAACAGATTTACCGCGCCTGTTTGTGATCGTCTGCCCCACTGACACGATGAACCTGGAATAGTCTGGTCTTGAAACCATGCAGGATATTGTTGCTGTAGCGGAAGCAAACGCAGCAGGAGAAGATGATTCATGCGCATCGTTCTAGGACCAAAGGCGGAAGGTCTGGCGAACCATTTACTGCAAATGCAAGAGGGATGTGTGCGACGCGCAGGCGTTTGTCTGAGCTGGCATCGCTGGGACGATATGGGATCGGGACGCAAAGTCATTACCGTTCGACTTGCAGTTCGCCAGCACGCGCTGATGGGCAACCTCTTTTGGGGGAAAGGGATGTATTACGGTCAGATTGAGCATCAAGGATGGTATCGCCATCGCGGCATGTGGCGGCGCGATCCAAATCGTTTCAATCCCTATGCAAAACCGCAAGTTCAAGTGCAGGGGCAGAAACCTGCTCCCGACCCTTACCCATCCTTTGAGCTTGTGGCATGGCGCATTATAGCGAAGTGACGGACGAGTTTCGCTAACGACAAGAGACAGCTTCATCCCCACTCTCGTTCCGATACAAACGCGTCATGGTAAGCGACGCCAAAGAATGCAAACACGTGTGGGGTTTGACTTAAACCCCACGCGTGTATTATGGAGGTGTTCGGATGATACACGCGGTCCGATGCCCTAATTGTGGGAACCCGCACTGCCGCGCGAGCGGTTGGGGCGGCTTGTATGAATGTCCCCCGGGCGGACCCAACCAACTCTTTTTTCCTGCTGAGTTTCCTCACGAACGAACAGGAAAATTTCGGCACAAACGATTCCTTGCTAGACAAATTCTGTTACTGCGAGACCGAGCGCGTCGGCGCGCGAGACATGCGAGGCGGCATGACTCGTCGTAAATCGCTTGATGCGCCGCAGCAAGCGTCATTTCTCGAAGCGATGCTGCTTGGGATTGAGCCAGAACCAACGGGTGCCGAACTGCCCATTGCGCCACCCAAAAACGACACCGCTCCAGTCGCACCGGAATCGGCGGCATCGGAGCAAGCGGTGAGCGATTTATTTGGATTTATCTTGGCGGTGTCGGAACCGAATGCTGCCAAGGATTTCTGGGTCCAGTCGCCGCCAATTGAAGATCACGTCGAGCGAACCGCTGCCGTGCTGATGGCTGCGGACACGCTCCAACCGTCGGTGCCCGCTTCTGCAGTCGTTCGCGGGTTCGCCGGCGAGAACGATAAAATCTCGAATATGGTCGAATCAGACGCGCTGCTGTCTTCCGCCGCACAGACGTTTCTTCCGATTGCACCTCCTTGGCTGCTCGAGCATTATCCCGAACTCGTCGCGCGCATTGCCGATGTTTGGAATGTGCTGCACGAACGCGAAGGTCTGCCGCTCGTCAGCGCGGACGCGGTGCGTCAATATGTCGCAGCACTATTGGTGCGTTCGATTGGCGGTGCGCGCTCGTTGGAGTATGTCGAGAATGAGTTGAACATCTACTTGCAGGACATCACCAGACTCGAGCAGCGTTTGTATGGCACCGCGCCGAAGGAAAATGCGGAGACCGTTCAAACACTGGTAGATCGGCTCATGAAATACGCGCTGCACGAGCGCACAGAAACTGTAGAGTGGGTGCGTGGTGTGTTGGAGGCGGGAGTGCGCAAGATGCTGAGCGGCGGAGACCGGCGCATCTATTCTGCGATTGTAATCTCCGCGCTCCAACGTCTATTCCGTTTGGCAGTGCGCGAACTGCTGGAAGCAAATCAATTTCCTCTATCCGCCCACGTTTTGTCGCACGCACGTCAAAACGGATATCGAAACATGATGCGCGAAGACTTGAAATCGCTGGCTCGCGCCGGGCTGACAATGCAATCCGCATCCACGGGATGGCTCAAGGCGCTAACCAAAGAGCAAGAACAACAAGAGCTGCTTTGGAAAGCGCGCTGCGGAGAGCGCGCGGCGATCATGATTCAGGGACGCACCGTCCTCAACGAACGTGTGATGGAACATCCTGAGTCGGTATTGATTGTCACGTTCAAATGCGGACGGGCGGAAAACTATTATCCGATTCAGAGTGACGACCTGGAACGAGCGAAATGCTTGCTCGGGGCAAAGGGTTTTCGCGCGGAGGGAGAAGAAGGGTATCCAATTCCAGAAAACGTCGCGCGGTTGTGGGACGACTATTTCTCCTATCGCGAATATGGATGGTGGTATGGCGACGAAGCCGGGCGAGTGATTGTGGTGATCCGGTACAACGCAGCGCGCAAAATCCGAAATTACGATAGACTGCGCCGCGCTGCCGCGAAAATGCAAACGTGGGGCTATCGCTTGCGTTACACCGACGACGCCCTCTACTTTTTACCGGCGGACGTTGACCTGCCACCAAAAGTAGAGACGGACGATCTCGAGTCAGATGCAGAGAATGATCATAGAGAGACGCGCCCCGAAAAGGAAAATGTTGTGGCCAACGAGGAGTCATAATCGCTTGGGTTCGACAACTCGCGTACACTCTCTTGCAAGAGACAACCAAGGAAAGTCAAACTTTTTCGATTTTGCCCAAGAAAGGACAGCACATGAAACTCATTTGCGCGTACGACACAAAGGAGGATACGTTCGCCATCCTCAGCCACAACCTGAGCGATACCGATGCGGAGCAGCAACTGCGAGAGATGCGGAGCGCGAAGATTCCGGCATATACGCTCGACCAACCCCGCACGCACAACAGCATGGACCCCGATCAGTGCGCCAGCTGCGTCCGGCTCGTTCTCAAAACGATCAAGCCGAAAACGCCCGTTCGTTCTCAAGACAACCAAACCGCGCGCACTCGCATCCCCAAACGACGTCCTACGCGGCGCAAGTAAGCCAAGTGTCCGACTTCATTCTGATTGGGCGCCGCGCGAGAAATTTCGGCCGCTCGCAATCACTCGGAAATGAATCGTCCTTTTGGGCAATCTGAAAAGGGATGCGTTCTGTAGAAAAGAAAGGAGCGCTCTATGCCAGTCTATATAATTGATTGTTACTGGACCATGTACGCGCGGCTGCACATCGAAGCGAACAGCGTTCAGGAAGCAGAGAAAAAAGCGCAGGAGGCAGATTTGCCGCAAGGCGATTACGTCCAAGACAGCTTTGAAACATATCCACAAGTTGAGGAAGACCCACAGGATCGTGAGTCAACCGATTAGACTGCTCTGGCGGCTTGATCCGCAAAAAGGTGCTTTCTAATTGCTCGTGATCCCTCCTTTTGCCGTGCAGCCGTTCACCTCTCGCAAGTGAACGGCTGTCTTATTTCTCCAACGAAAGGAACTCTATGCTCGCACAAACAACAGAGCCACAAACTCTTGCTCCGGAAACGCTCGAACAACCATCCTCTCACGTCACCCTTCCCAATGCTGCGCTCAATCTTCCGACACTGCCCGCGCTGAACGCGATGTGTGCGCCTGCGGCGCTCGCGGTGACGCTGCGCAATGTGAAACACACGGTCGCGGCGCGCACGACCCTGCCCGCACTCAAATGCGTTGCGTTGTCTGCAACGCCCCAAGCCGACCAAGCGGATGGTGTCGGACAAATCAGCGTTTCGACGAGCCGACTGGATGCAACGTCAAGTGCTTGGCTTGCCGCGCGTGTGAATTCGCCGGGCAGCATCGCCGTGCCATATGACATGCTTTCCGAACTCGTCGCGCGCTTGCCTCTAAATGCGACCCTCCACTTGGAAATGGATGCTGGGCTGCAAATTCTCCGCGTCCGATGCGACGACATTGTCACGAACATCAAGGGAATTTCTGCGACTGAATTCCCGCAGCCACCCGCGTGGGAAACGGGCACACGGATCGAGTTGGCGTGAAAGGAATTCAAAGCGTTGGTGCGTCAGGTGGTCTACGCGGCGGCGATGGATGATTCGCGTCCCGTTCTCACCGGCATCTTGTTCGAGCTCAATCCCAACGGACTTGCGTTTGCGTCGGCAGACGGATTTCGGCTCTCGCTGCGCGCGCTGGAGACGGCAACAGGACTCCAAACGGCGCAGCGTGTGATCGTTCCCGCGCAGGCGCTGCGCGACCTCGAAAAGATTGTCGTCGAGGATGCTATCGTGACGCTTGCCGTGAACGCAAGCAAAACGCACGCGCAATTTAGCATGCCGAACTATCGGTTAGTGGTCTCGCTCATCGAGGGCAATTTCCCGGATTATCGCCAGATCGTGCCGACAACACATGCCACACGAGCGGTTATGGATGCGAGCGCATTCGGCGCGGCGGTGGACCTTGCAATGATTTTCGCCAAGCAGTCGCAGAATCTCGTCATCCTTGACGTGCAGCCCGGCGAGAATGAAAACACCGGAATGCTGCGCATCACGGCGCGTTCGGCGGAAGGAGGAGATACGGTTCGCACGCTCGCTGCGGCGGTGACCGGACCCGCGCAGCGCATTGGACTCAACGGCAAGTTCATTAAAGAGTTTGTCGGGTCCGTTAGCGCGTCCCAGATCGTGCTGCAGTGCAGTACGCCGTCCGGCCCCGTGTTGTTCGGTGAAGTCGGCAATAATGGCTACAGGCATGTGTTGATGCCAATGCATATCACCAAGTAACGAATGGTATCAGAGCGGGATGCCAATTCTCTCGCAATGGTTTCATGCAACGTTTACTGTGACACCCGCGAGAAACAAAAAAGAGATGAAAGGAACATGTGATGCCCGAAACTGAAGACGAACGCGATGGACCGACACTTGATTCGGAAACAGAAATAGAGTCGCAGAACGAAAACGCTCTTGATGAAAACGCAGATATACGCGAGAGCGCGTCAGAATCTGAAGATGAGAATCAAGAAGATGAGGTTGTACAAGCCGATGCGGTCAAAGGGAACGAAGCAGTGACCAAGCCAGTCGCGGTAGGGAATCTCTACACGCGCCTTGGACAATTCGCACGCGCCGAAGAGCCGTACGATTGGAATCGCTGCACGACGGTCATTACGTTGCAAATCATGCCGCCGCGTGCGGAACAAGACACAGCCGCCCGCAAAGTGTTTCTGTCGGCACGTACACACGCGGACCCACCGCATACCTTGAACATGCAATGGAGCGATCTCGAGCCGCGTTTGCCGGAAGAAATCAGGGTACTGCTTGAGCGCGTTCAGCAAGCTTTGCCACGGCGCGCGGCAAAGCGCGCTGCAGATGAACAAGCCGAACGCCAACGCCAGGAAGAGCTTAAAGCGCAAGCCGAGAAACGCGCAGCCGAAAAGAAAGCGAAAGAACAAACAAAGGCATCCGCTGCGCGCACAGTCAAACGCAATAAAAGAGTGGACCTCAACACCCCGCCTGCCCTGCCCGCATCCCAAGACAGGGTTGAAACGGAAGCTAGTCCTGCGCCGAGTGATAGTGCTTCGCCGACGAATGCGCCAAGCCACGCGGATGCCAATCCCGAAGCGAACTCCGGACGCACGCAAATGTCGCTCTTCTGATCCTTTCAGATATAGGAGGATTCAATGGATCCTGAAACAACGACACCTTCTTTCGACAGCCTAACGCAAGTCGCAAATGATGGGGCAAACGATCAACCTGTTCTTGAAGCTACTACAAGCATACCCGCGCCAACCAAAGCCAAAGTGATGTTCGAGCAGGTCGAATTGTTTGAACTCGAGCCCGATGAAGCACGGGACACGGTATATTTGCGCAAGCTGCTCGAGCCGCATTATCCCGCTGCCACCGATGCCAAATTCGAGTACAAGCAAGAAGGAGATTGCTTGGTCGTCACGATGATCAAACAAAATCCGCCCAAAGGATAACATGCGCTCAGCACAATCTTCCAATTCCCCACAGAGCGCCGCGCATAACACATCGATGGACTTTCTTGCCCGCGCCAAGCGCCAACTCGACGCGGCGCCGCCCCATCTCAACCCCGCGATCGCGCTGTATGCGAAACTCAAACCTCAGGTGGGGCGGATGACACTGCTTGACCTCCAGTTTTATGCAACCGAGATGGAAGAGGCGGCACGTACTGGAGCGACTGAAGCGGAAACGGTGAAACATCTTGTCGCCGCACTCGATGCATTGACACCCGAACCGCTGCGTACTGCGCCGCTGGGATTCTGAAGCGCGCAATACTGCGCTGTTTCGCGGCGTAATACAATCTCTCAAGATTCACAAGTTGGAGAGGAAGACTTATTTCCTCTCCAACTTGTCTCGATATGATTGCCTCTCATTATCCCAAGTACACACACCTGCCGCGCCCCGGGAAAGTCCCTTTACACGGCGGGCACCATGACGTGGAGCGCTGCAAAAAAGAACTCAAAGCATGGGCTGCCCGCGCCGCGACGGTGGGCGAAGCGGCGGACCATCTGACCGCATGGCGCGAGTCGTTGCAATTCGTACGGCTCTTTGGAAAATATTTTCCTCAAGAGTATGCCTCGACGGCGCGCCAACCCAAGGCCTGGCTGTTGGACCCGCGCTCTCGCATTGCGCCGATCGAGGAGCAATTCTTTGCTCTTGCCGAAGCGCGTCTTTTTCCTTTTAGCGTGGATTGGATGGAGATGACGTTAGAGGAAATTCGCCACGGGGAAGATTATCTTCCTGTGATTCCGCTCTGTGCAGTAACACCGCGCCCAGACGAGTGGGACACGTCCCACGAAGAGTATCCGGTCATCCAGGTGCTGCACTGTTTCAGTTGGAACAACTTTTTCATGCCAAGCGAAACAGACTGGCGCGACGTTACAGCTCAATTTGCGGAGCGAGGTGTGCTGCTGCCAAAACCGATGCGGTATCCATGGCACGACTCAGAATTCGAAACCTCTCTGGCATCTCGTCTGCATCGAAGCTTGATGCAAATGCATATGAGCGTATTTGTGGAGATGGCGCGTGCAAATGGCTGCTCTTGGTTGGGCACAACGTTGGAAGTGCTCTATCACGAAACGAACAACGCGCTCGTCGATTTTGACGAATGATGTATGAGCCGCTCGAATGGAGCGAAGACAACATTGATTGGCTGATTGAGGAGTGGAAAGTGGGGAACCGGATGCTGGATACGTTTTGGGGCAGCATCAATATTATGCAAAAGAAGCCGGAAGTCTGCGCGCGCTTGATCGAATTATGGAACGCGAGCTGGGGGTGCGCTACACAACATCTCCGGTCACCCCGCGTGGGCTGAGAAAACAGCGAGTGAGTGTTTCATTCGAACACATCAATCTGTCATATGAGATTCCGCGCATTTATTCCCGCTTTGGCGCAATGCAAAGAAACTGTGAGGAGTGAAAATGCCAAAGAGAATCAATCTGTGTAAACCGAACCAATCGGCGCATCGCCGTAGTCGCGCTCGGCATCCACAACTCTTTCCAGAGAACGCGCACGCGGCGCTGGTCTTTACGGCGGATGGTCAGATCATTTGGTGCAGTCAGGACCGGCGCGGCATCCAGCGCAAAGGCATCTCGCCGGAAACTGTCGGCAGTGTCTTTGCCAACGCGCCGGTGTGGAGTGGGTTTTTGCCTACCGATGCATGGAGCTGGGGACAATCGGATGGAGCGGAATGGGTTGCGCTGGTGGTGCCCGCGCACGTACAGACACTGCTGCTCACTGACGAAGTAAAGGTTGAGCATGTCACCGTGCCGCTGCCGCCGCTCGTTCTTGCAGGCAGGCGTTTGGACTATTACATTTGGGCAGCGGGTGCCGAGAAATGGAATCGCGAGCCCGGTGCGCCCGCGTACCACGCGCCTTTTCCGAACGTGGATTCGGAGGGCAGGATCTGTTTTGGCTCAAACATTCTGCCGCCGGCGTCAACGCAAACGATTCACGCGGCATGGGATATTTTCCTCAACAGCCCATTCAACGATCACACGATCGCGAACAAATCCAAACAATTTCCCGATGACGTGCGCCGAATATGGCGAGAACTATCAGAGCGGAACGCGGAGAGTTATCCTTACGAGGACCTGCAAGCATTGGGAGGAAGTATTGGATGGGCGCTCGGACGACATTTGGTGCGGAGTTAATCGAGAAAGGGAAAACAAAAGAGTGACAAATTGCAAGCCGATTACGCGCTTTCACTTTGCGAGAATCGATCCATTGCCTGAATATGACGCGGCAATGAGCGAATATATTTTCGGAACAAACGGACTGCATCGCCGGGCGCGGCGTCCGGGATTGGAAGCAATTGTGCCCGCCTCGCCGCCTGCGCGTTTGTTGAAACCCGTTGAATCCTATGTTTGCATGAGCGCGCCGCGTGTTCCGATAAACCTGGTGCGCGAAATGCTCGACTTGGCGCGGCGTCAACGTAATCGGACGAACCCCGTCTGTGCGTGCAGCGAATTTGTCGAGACACTGTTCTTTTTCCTCTGGAACGATCGCGAGTCACGCTGGACGCTTCATGTGCCGCCGCAAGACCAGACGCTGTGGTCGGTCCGGGCAACGGATACGCGCGCGGACAGCGCGTATGCCAACGCGCTGATAGAAGTGCATTCGCATCACCGGGAGAAGGCGTTCTTTTCCCGCGCAGACAACGTTGACGAAGTTGGCTTTCGGATTTACGGCGTGCTTGGGCGCATTTTTTCTCACCCCGAACTCAAAGTGCGCGTGAGCGTGTATGGGGATTGGTGGGAACTCCCTGCGAGTCAGATTTTTGAATTGCCCGAGGAGGTTTGTGAGCGTTATGGCGAGTAAACGAAAGGTGAGGAATTCGAAAAATGCAGTCGGCGCGTGGCACGAACCATCACCTGTGCGGCTTGATCCATCGTACGCTCGCGCCGCGTCCATCAAGCTGCGTCAGGGTCCTATCAACATTTGGCTCATTGGGTGCGGGGGGACAGGCAGCTATCTTGCGGAAGCGGTCGCGCAATTATGGGCAGCGACCGATGGCATGAAGCGCACGCCGACGCCGCTGAAGCATCTGTATCTCGTCGACCCCGACGTGGTCGAACAGAAAAATGTCGGACGTCAGCGCTTTTGCCGCGCCGACGTCGGCAAATCCAAAGCGGTGACACTTGCCGAACGCTGCGCGTTAACCTTTGGGCTGCGCGCGTTTGGCATTCGGGAAAAATTCGATCCGGGGTTTCTGAATTCAGTCCATTCCGGCAAATACAACTGGGGACGCGACACGCAAGACATTCTGCTTGGCTGCGTTGATAACGCGGCGGCGCGGCGCAATCTCAATGAAACAGTCACCCAGTACGAGCGAGGCAATTCGATTTGGTGGCTCAACTGCGGCAATTGGGCGCGCTCGGGGGAACTGCTCATCGGCTCGACCAATTCCATCGAATGTGTGCGGAAAGGATTTCCGTCACGGCGCGGCAGCATCTGTACGGCGCTCCCTTCGCCAGCGTGGATGGAACCGGGCATCTTGCAGCCGCAACCC
>Ga0070741_10004958_pt1 | contig 30381 bp, 28 predicted proteins | sample Coa_R1_4_FD_66440 | JGI IMG/M metagenome (GOLD analysis project Ga0070741, IMG submission 66440) | Surface soil microbial communities from Centralia Pennsylvania, which are recovering from an underground coalmine fire - Coalmine... | ecosystem: Environmental > Terrestrial > Soil > Unclassified ... | reverse complement strand
AGCTGCCGTGCGGCCTTGCGCTTCGCGAGCGCGTAGTCGTCGATGCCGTCCTCCGCCATGAGCCGCGCGGCCGCGGCGGCGATGCGAACACGCATTTGCTGGTGGGGCAGGCGCGCAGCCTGCTGTCGCGGGCGGTCTCGGGACATCGTTGCAGGACAGTGTCCGGGCCATCATACCGTAGCGCTCTTCCGGTCTGAACGGGGCCGAACGACATCCATCGGTTAGAATCGCCGCTGTTTCGCCGGTCCGATCCGCGTCCCATCTCCATGCACCTCCACATCCTAGGAATTTGCGGAACGTTCATGGGCGGCATTGCCGCCGTCGCCGCGGAAGCCGGTCACACGGTGACCGGGTGCGATGCCAACGTCTATCCGCCGATGAGTACTCAGCTCGAACGCCTCGGGATCCGCCTCACCGAAGGCTACGACGCGGACCAGCTGGCCCTCCGGCCGGATCTCTGGATCGTGGGTAACGTGGTGACGCGCGGCAATCCTTTGATGGAGGCGCTGCTCGACCGCGGCGAGCGGTTCGTCTCGGGTCCGCAATGGCTCGCGGAGACGGTGCTGCACGGGCGCCAGGTGCTCGCCATCGCCGGCACGCACGGCAAAACCACGGTGACCTCCATGCTCGCATGGATGCTGGAAGACGTCGGCGCTACCCCCGGCTTCTTGATCGGCGGGGTCCCCGATAACTTCGGCATATCCGCCCGCCTGGGACGCGGGCCGTTCGTGATCGAAGCGGACGAGTACGACACGGCCTTCTTCGACAAGCGCTCGAAGTTCATCCATTATCGTCCCAAGGTCGCGATCCTGAACAACCTTGAGTTCGATCATGCGGACATCTTCGCCGATCTTGCGGCTATCGAGACACAATTTCACCATTTGGTGCGAACGATACCGTCCTCCGGATCTATCGTCGTCAATGGGAACGACGAGGCCTTGGCCAGGGTTCTGAATCGCGGGTGCTGGAGCAAGGTCGAGCGTTTTGGCGTAACCGCCGGCTGGCACACCGAGGAGGACGGGACCGACGCGTTCATCTTGCGGCGCGACAAGGCCCGCATCGGTCGGGTCCATTGGTCCCTCGCCGGCGCGCACAACCGAGCGAACGCCGCGGCGGCCGTCGCGGCGGCTTATAGCGCCGGGTTCGATCCGGTGCAGGCGCTGACGTCGCTTTCGCGGTTTCGCAACGTCAAGAGACGCCTCGAGCTGCGCGGATCGGCGCGCGGTGTCTCGGTCTACGACGACTTCGCGCACCACCCGACGGCGATCACGGCGACCCTGCAGGCGCTGCGCGAGCGAGTCGGCAACGCACGCATCCTCGCCGTCCTGGAGCCGCGCTCCAATACGATGAAGCTCGGCGTCATGAAGGACGCGCTGGCGGCAAGCCTGGCCGATGCCGATCGCGTGTTCTGCTACAGCGCGAAGCTGGGCTGGGACCCGGCCGCGGCGCTCGCGCCGCTCGGTGCGAAGGCGCGCTGCGACGACGATCTCTCGACCCTGGTCGAGGCCGTCGCGTCCGAGGCAAGAGCGGGAGACCAGGTTCTCGTGATGAGCAACGGCGGCTTCGGCGGGGTGCACGAAAAGTTGCTCGCGCGACTCGGCCGGGCTTCGGCGGCGTCCGGCGGATAGCGCGTGCGCGCGCGGTGCTGATTTATCTCCACGGTTTTAACTCGTCGCCGCGCTCGCACAAAGCCCAGGTGCTTCGGCAGGCCATGGAAGAGCGAGGCCTCGGAGTCCGCTTCGCCTGCCCCGCGCTGCCACACTGGCCGGAGCAGGCGCTCGCTGCCGCGGAGCGCGAGCTGCTGGCGCAACCGCGTGACTTCGTCTCGCTGGTCGGAAGCTCTTTGGGCGGGTTCTACGCGACGTGCCTTGCCGAGCGCCACGGCGTTCGTGCCGTGCTGATCAACCCCGCGACCGAACCGCATGTCGGCCTGCGAGCCTGGCTGGGTGCGCAGCAGAATCCATACACCGGAGAGCGCTACGAGCTCACCGAGGAGCATCTGGAGCAATGGCAGCGACAGTCCGTAGCGCAGGTCCATCCCGAGCGCTACCTGCTGCTCGTGGAGACCGGCGACGAAGTTCTGGACTACCGTGTCGCGGTGAAACGCTACCGCGGCGCGCGCCAGGTCGTCGTGCAGGGTGGCGACCACAGCCTCGCCACGTTCCCCGCGCACATTCCTCGCATCCTGGAGTTCGCGGGCTTCGCCTAGCGGCCGCTCTTGATGTCCGTCCACGGTGAGCCGCCCGCCGGCACGGCGTAGCGAGCGATCGCGCGCTCGTCGAAGTCGAAGCCGAGTCCGGGCGTGCGCGGCAGTACCAGCATGCCGCGGCGTTGCTCGAGCTGCGTGTCGATGAGCGCACGGAAGTTGAGCACCTGGTCGTCCGGGAAGAACTCGACGTAGCGCGCGTTCGGGGTCGCGGCCACGAGGTGAGCGTGCAGGTCGTGAAACCAGTGCGGACATAGCGTGACGTTATAGCTCGCCGCCGTCGCGGCGATACGCTTCCACTCGGAGATGCCCCCGCACACGAGCGCATCGGTCTGCAGGATCGCGGCGGCACCTTTATCCAGAATCTCCTTGAAGTGCCAGCGCCCGGTGCCGATCTCCCCCGTGGCGACGGGGACGCGCGTCAGCTTCGTCAGCCGGGCGTGGTTTTCGATGTCATCCGGGAAAAACGGCTCCTCGATCCAGTACGGGTCGTAGAGCTCGAAGCGCCGCATGTATTGCATCGCGGTCGGAAGATCGTGCCAGGCATTGTTGGCGTCGAGCATAAGCTCGACGTCGGGACCGATGGCCTCGCGCGCGGCCTTCACGCGTGCCTCCTCTTCGCTCGGCGAAAGACGCCCCACCTTCATTTTCACCGCGCGAAAGCCCTGCTTCACGTAGCCGGCCATCTCGGCACCGAGCTTCGTCGGCGTCTTGCCTTCCAGGTAGTAGCCGCCGCTCGCGTAGGCGGGAACCTCCTCCATGACCGCCGCTCCGAGGTACTGGTATAGCGGCAGCCGTGCCGTTCGCGCGTTGAGATCCCACAAGGCGCAATCGAGAATCGAGATCGCGCGCGTCACGCTCCCCGCACGTCCCTGCAGCAGCGACTCCTGGAACATGCGCTGCCACAGTCCTTCCACCCGCAAACTGTCCTCGCCGATCAGGAGCGGCGCGAGGAGCTGTTCTACCGCGTGCGCGACCAGCGTGCCGCCCGACGAGCCGGCGTAGCAGAAGCCGATCCCGTGGACACCATCGCTCGAGCGCACCTTGACCAGGCCGTAGTCCCTAGCGGAAACGGTGCGCGTGGCGAAGCTGGTGACATGGTGCAGCGGGACTCGGACGGTGGCGACGGAAATGGAAGCGATCTTGGGCATGGAGGCGACGAACCGCAGATAAGCCGTCCGTCCCCGGGCGGGGACGGCGAGCGGGCGATTATGTTGACGCCGGCTTCGGGTGTCAATCGGGCGATTGATCCTATAATCCCGCTGATCTATCGCGCCGGCGCCGGTCCGCCCGGCGCCTTTTCACCCGGAACGATCCCGTGAACGTTCTCTACGAGGAAGACGGCTCATTCAAGGCCGGCACGGTGCTCGCAGACGGCGATACGTCGCTCCAGATCGAGGCGCCCCACGGGAAACGCGCGAAGATCAAGGCGAAGGACGTGCTGATCCGGTTCGACGATCCCTCTGCGGCCGAGGTGCTCGCTCAAGCCGAGCGTCTCGCCCGCGACGTCGATCTCGATTTCCTATGGCAATGCTGCGGAAGCGACGAATTCGGCTTTGCCGGACTAGCGCGCGACTACTACGGCAAGCAGCCTTCGCCCGCGGAGGCCGCGGCCATCCTGCTCAAGCTGCACTCGGCGCCGATGTACTTCTATCGCAAAGGCCGCGGACGCTATCGCGCGGCCCCGCCCGAGACGCTGCGCGCTGCTCTCGCCGGAATCGAGAAGCGCAAGCAGCGCGAGCTGCAGATCGAGCAGTGGAGCGAGCGCCTCGTGCAAGGCGAGCTGCCCGAAGAGATGAGGCCGATCCTCGACGAGCTTCTCTACCAGCCCGACCGCAACCGACCCGGGACCCAGGCGCTCGAGCGCGCCTGTGAGCGGACCGGCGTCACGCCGGCGAAGCTTCTGCAGCGCGCCGGAGCGCTTCCGCCGAGCGAGGAGTACCACCTGAACCGGTTCCTGCGCGAGCATTTTCCGGACGGCATGGACTTCCCCGAGGGGCCCGAGCTCATCGAGCCCGTGGACTTGCCGCAGGCGGCCGCGAGCGCGATCAGCCTCGACGATCAGAGCACGACCGAGATCGACGACGCCTTCTCGCTGACGGAGACGGCGGACGGGCGGTTGCGCATCGGTATCCACATCGCGGCGCCGGGCCTGGGCTTCGCACCCGGGTCGCCCATCGATGTCGCGGCACGCGCGCGGCTCTCGACGGTCTACATGCCCGGCGGCAAGATCACGATGCTGCCACCGTCCGTGATCGAGAAGTTCACGCTGACCGAAGGCCGAGTGCGGCCTGCGCTCTCGCTTTACCTCGACGTACGTCCGGACACGATGGCGGTCGAGAACCGGCATACCCGTGTGGACCTCGTGCGCATCGCGGCGAATCTCCGGCATCAAGCGGTCGCGTCGCTCGATGACGCGTTCGCGGCCGGCAACATTCCGAAGGGCGCGCCCTACGCGCGCGAGCTGCACGTGCTATGGCAGGTCGCGCAGGCCCTGGAGGCGTCGCGCGGCAAGTCGTCGGCCATGCCCGACCGTCCCGATTACGTGTTCCGGGTGGAAAACGGCCGGGTCAGCATCGAGCAGCGCCGACGCGGGACGCCCCTCGACAAGCTGGTGGCCGAGCTGATGATCGCCGCGAACAGCGTCTGGGGCAAGCTGCTCGACGACCATGGCGTCGCGGCGATCTACCGGGTGCAATCGGGTGGAAGAGTGCGCATGACGACGTCGGCCGAAGCCCACCAGGCGCTCGGGACCAGCCATTATGCGTGGTCGACGTCCCCGCTTCGCCGCTATGTCGATCTTGTGAACCAATGGCAGCTGATCGCGCTCCTGCGTCGCGAGGCGGCCCCGTTCGGACGGAATTCCGACCTCATGCTCTCGGCGGTCCACGACTTCGAGGCGACCTACGCCGCGTACGACGAATTCCAGGGCCGGATGGAGCGCTACTGGTCGCTGCGCTGGCTGCTTCAGGAGCAGGTTCATTCGGCGGCGGGCGAGGTGGTGCGCGAGAACCTCGTCAAGCTCGATGCCTTGCCCTTGGTCGCGAAGGTTCCCTCGCTGCCGCCCCTGTCGCCGGGGGTACGGGTCGAGCTCGAGGTGAGGGATGTGGACCTCGTCGACCTGACCGTCGAATGTCGCTTTGTGCGCGTCCTGCAGGCGGCGGCCGCCGAATCTCCGGCCTCCTCCTGAGACAAAACTGTAAATGCAGCATAGAATACACTGATTAGAAAGGGCTTTGACCTGTCGATGTCGAGGCTAGAACGCGTGTTCCGAGAGTCGTCCTGGCTGGCGCCGCTCGCCGGGCTCGACCCCGCCTCGCGCACGCTCGCGATAGCCGTCACCCTTTCGGTCCTGCTCCACGGCGTCGTGCTGTCGATACGGTTCGGGTTTCCCGACCCCCGCCACCCTCCGGCAACGCAGCTCGACGTCGTGCTCGTGAACTCCAAGACACGCTCGGCGCCCGTGAAGGCCGATGTGCAGGCCCAGGCGAATCTCGATGGCGGCGGAAATATCGATGAGAAGCGACGCGCCAAGACGCCTTTGCCGGTTCTCCAGCGCAATCAGCGCGGACACGACTTGACGCAGGCCAGCCGCCGGGTGGATGAGCTCGAGGCGCGGCAACGCCAGCTGCTGTCGCAGCTCAAAGCCTCGGACAAGCCCGCGGCGCAGGACTCGCGACCGGAGCAAACGCACGATCCCGTGCCGCGGCCGAGCGGCATCGAGCTCGCCAGCAGCGCGCTGATGATCGCACGCATGGAGGCGCAGATCTCGCGCGAGATCGAGGAATACAACCAGCGGCCGCGCCGCCAGTTCGTCGGCGCACGAGCCGCCGAGGCGCGCTTCGCGCTCTATGTCGAGCACTGGCGCCAGAAGGTCGAGGCGATCGGCAACCTCAACTATCCCGAGGGCGCGCGCGGCAGGATCTATGGGAGCCTGCGTTTGACCGTCTCGATCAACGCCGACGGGTCGGTCGCCGGCGTGGACCTCGAGCGATCCTCGGGCTTCAAGATCCTCGACGCCGCGGCGGAGCGGATCGTCACGCTCGCCGCGCCGTACGCCAAGTTTCCGCCCGACATCCGCCGGGACACCGACGTCCTGGTGATCACGCGCACCTGGCACTTCGCGCCCGGGGACCGCGTCTTCAGCGACTAGGGGGCCGTTCCCATGAGGGCACGGGCTCGCTTGTGGAAGTACATCGCATACCCGCTGTGCACCCTCCTCGTCGCGTTCGGGCTCGTGCAGCTGTGGTTTCTCGCTGAGGTGCTGTACTGGAGGGACCACAACGCCGGCATGACGCGGTTCATGGAGCTGCGTCTCGAAGCCATGCGGGACGCCGACCGCAAGGCGAGGCTGCAGCACCGCTGGGTCGACTACCCGCGCATCTCGATCCATCTCAAGCGGGCGATCATCGCCGCGGAGGACGCGAAGTTCATCGATCACGAGGGGTTCGACTGGGAGGGCATCGAGCGGGCCATCGAGAAGAACCAGAGGCGCGGGCGCTACGTGGCGGGCGGCTCCACCATCAGTCAGCAGCTCGCCAAGAACCTCTTTCTGTCCGGCGAGCGCAGCCTCCTGCGCAAAATGCAGGAGGCCATCATCACGGCGGAGCTCGAGGCCTTCCTCACCAAGCGCAGGATCTTCGAGATCTATCTCAACGTGGTGGAGTGGGCCGACGGAGTGTTCGGCGCCGAAGCGGCCGCGGAGCATTATTTCGGCGTCAGCGCGTCGGCCTTGAATGCCGAGCAGGCCGCGCGGCTCGCGGCGATGTTGCCGCGGCCGCGCTATTACGACCGCCACCGCGATTCGCCCTATCTGTCGCAATACGCCGTCACGATACGCAGCCGCATGGAGTACGTGCAGGTACCGTGACCGGCCTGGGCCGGCCCGACGACCGGTCCCGAGCTTTCGGCCGCCTTGGCCCGCTGCTACAATCGCCGCAGCCCGCGCGCGGCGGGTCCGGTGCCTGCGCGAGGCTCCGATCCACCATGTCGATACGCCACCTGGGCGAATGAGCGAGGCCCTCAGCCCGAAGAAGGATCTGGAGGACGTCCAGGCGGATGTGCGCGAAGTGCAGGAGCTGCTGCGCCGGCACCGCCTGGTCGAGACCGCGGCCGAGCGCTCGCAGATGCCGAAGCACGAGCTCGTCGAATCGGCCGTGCACAAGCAGAATCTCGCGCGTCTGCGCGCGAAGCTCGATGTCATGCATCCGGCCGACATCGCGTACGTCCTCGAATCCCTGCCGCTCGGCGACCGTCTCGCCGTATGGAGCCTGGTCAAGGCCGAGCGCGACGGCGAGATCCTGCTCGAGGTCTCCGACGCGGTGCGCGAGACCCTCATCCGCAGCATGGACTCCGAAGAGCTGGTCGCCGCGGCCGAGCAGCTGGAGGCCGACGAGATCGCCGACCTCGCCCCAGACCTGCCGCGCGACGTCATCCAGGACGTGTTCCAGGCGTTGCCGATCGAGGAGCGCGAGCAGCTGCGGGCGGCGATGTCCTATCCCGAGGACGCCGTCGGCGCGCTCATGGACTTCGAGGTCGTCAGCGTGCGCGAGGCGGTCACGATGGAAGCGGTGACGCGCTACCTGCGTCGCTTCGACCGGCTGCCCAACCATACGGACCAGCTGTTCGTCGTCGACCGGGACGAGCGGCTCAAAGGCGTGCTTCCGCTTTCGACTCTGATCGTGTCGGACCTCGATCGCACGGTCGAGCAGGTCATGGCGCGCGACATGGTGACGGTCCATCCCGACGACAAGGCGCAGGACGCGGCCAACGCATTCCAGCGCTACGACCTCGTGTCCGCCGCCGTCGTCGACCCGAGCGGCAAGCTCCTGGGCCGTGTCACCGTCGACAAGGTCGTCGACTTCGTTCGCACCCGGACCGAGTCCGAGCTCCTCACGCAGGCGGGCCTGCGCGAGGAGGAAGACATCTTCTCGTCGGTGTGGGCCAGCGTACGCAACCGCTGGTCCTGGCTGGCGATCAACCTGATCACCGCGTTCATCGCTTCGCGCGTCATCGGCGCCTTCGAGGGATCGATCGAGAAGCTCGTGGCGCTGGCCGCGCTGATGCCGATCGTCGCGGGCATCGGGGGCAACTCGGGCAACCAGACGATCACGATGATCGTGCGCGGCATCGCGCTCGGGCAGGTGCAGAACGATCACGGCCGCAAGCTGCTGGCGAAGGAGCTGGGCGTTTCGCTCGCGAACGGCCTGATCTGGGGCGGAATGCTGGGGTTGATCGCGTACTGGCTCTACCACAAAGTGTCGCTCGGCCTGGTGATGACGGCGGCGATGACTCTCAATCTGCTGCTCGCGGCCAGCGCGGGCGTCCTCATTCCCCTGACGATGCTGCGGCTCGGCCGCGATCCGGCGCTCGGGTCGAGCGTGCTGATCACGGCCATCACGGACAGCGGGGGATTCTTCATCTTTCTCGGGCTCGCAACGCTGTTCCTGGTCTAGCGGGCCACAGTTCGGAGGTGCGCGCCATGGCGATATTGCGGGAGTTTCGGGAGTTCGCGGTGCGAGGTAACGTCGTCGATCTGGCCGTGGGCGTCGTGATCGGCGCCGCGTTCGGGAAGATCGTCGACTCGCTGGTGAAGGACGTGATCATGCCGCCCGTCGGGCTCGCGCTCGGGAAGACCGATTTCACCAATCTCTTCGTCGTTCTCAAGCACGGGGTGCAGCCCGGTCCCTACCCGACGCTGGAGGCGGCGCAGAAGGCGGGCGCTGTGACGCTCAATCTCGGCGTGTTCCTGAACACGGTGGTGTCGTTCGTCATCGTCGCGTTCGCGATCTTCCTGTTGGTGAAGCTCGTGAACCGACTGAAGCGCGAACACGAGGCGGGGCCGAAGGAGCCGCCCGAGGATGTCAAACTGCTGCGCGAGATACGCGACGCGCTGAAGAAGTAGGGACGGACCGGCTAGCCGCGGGCGAGCGCCGCGAACGCGGCATCGGCGGCGGCGAGCGTCTCCTCGATGTCGGCGCGTGTATGCGCGGAGGACACGAATCCCGCCTCGTACGCCGAGGGCGCGAAATAGATTCCGCGCGCCAGCATCTCGTGGAAAAACCGCGTGAACGCGGACTTGTCGCACTGCATGACCTCGCCGTAGCTCGCAGGCGGTGCCGAGCGGAAGTACATCCCGAACATCGCGCCGACGTTCTGCGCGCAGAAGACGATTCCGCGCGCGCGGGCCGCGGCGGTAAGGCCCTGCACCAGGTGCAGCGTCTCCGCGCTCACGCGCTCGAAGAATCCGGGCGCGCGCACGATCTCCAGCGTCGCCAGGCCGGCGGCGACGGCGACCGGGCTTCCCGAGAGCGTTCCGGCTTGATACACGGGGCCGAGCGGCGCGAGCCGCTCCATGATCTCGCGGCGGCCTCCCAACGCGCCGACCGGCATACCGCCACCGATCACCTTGCCTAGCGTGGTCAAGTCCGGACGCACGCCGAAGCGCGCCTGCGCGCCCCCCAACGCGACGCGAAAGCCCGTCATCACTTCGTCGAAGATGAGGACCGATCCGTGCTCGCTGCAAAGGCGCCGCGCGGTCTCCAGGAAATCGCGATCCGGCACGACGAGGTTCATGTTGCCGGCGATAGGCTCGACGATAATCGCGGCGATCGCCTTGCCGCTGCGCTCGAACGCGCGCTTCAGCGCGTCGGCGTCGTTGTACGGCAGCACCAGGGTGCACGAGGCGATCTCGGAGGGCACGCCCGCCGAGTCGGGCGAGCCGAGGGTCAGCGCCCCAGAGCCCGCCTTCACGAGCAGGCTGTCGGCGTGCCCGTGATAGCACCCCTCGAATTTCACCACCAGGCTGCGGCCCGTATAACCGCGCGCCAGCCGAAGCGCCGTCATGGTGGCCTCTGTCCCCGAGCTGACCAGGCGCACCAGCTCGAGCGTCGGCACGAGTTCCTTCAGCAGCTCCGCGAGCTGCACCTCGCGCTCGGTCGGCGCTCCGAACGACAGCCCGTCTCGGGCGGCCGCCTGCACCGCCTCGAGCACCGCCCGATGCGCGTGGCCCGCGATGAGCGGGCCCCACGAGCCTACGTAATCGATGTACGCCTTGCCATCGGCGTCCCAGACGCGCGAACCGGCGCCTCGCACGAGAAACGGCGGCGTGCCGCCGACACCGCGATACGCGCGAACCGGCGAGTTCACGCCCCCCGGAATCGCGGCGCGCGCTCGCTCGAACAGCGCTTCATTGCGCGATTTCATGTCACGATCGCGCAAAACTCGCGCGCCCGGGCCTCGATATCCGCCGCGCCGAACAGGGAGCTGATCACCGCTACTGCATCGGCGCCCGCTTCCCGAAGCGATGCCGCGTTCACGGGGGTGATGCCGCCGATCGCGACGATCGGCACGCGCAGCGCCGCCTTCGCCTGCGCGTAAAGACCGAGCGACGCGCGCGGCGCCGCCGGCTTGCGCGCGGTCGGGAACGCCGCCCCGAAGGCGACGTAGTCGGACCCCGCGGCGACCGCGGACCGCGCGAGCTCGAGGCTGTCGTAGCACGAGGCGCCCAGCAGCTTTCCGGGCGCCAAACGGCGCCGCGCCTCGACGAGGTCGGCGTCGTCGCGCCCGAGGTGCACGCCGTCAGCGTCGAGCTCGAAGGCCAGCTCGAGGTCGTCATTGACGATCAGCGGAACGCGCGTACGACGGCAGAGCGCGAGCAACGAGACGATCTGTCGCCTGCGCAGCGCGGCGATCGCCGTCTTGTTCCTGTATTGCACGAGCCTGACGCCGCCGCGTATGCACCGCTCGACTTTGGCGGTGAGCAGGTCCGTATCCGGTTCGTCGGGCGTCACGGCGTAGAGCCCGCGCACGCGGGCGCTCGCGCCCGCCGCGCCGGGCGCGTCGCTCGGAAGAGGCGAGGACAGCGAGCTCGACATGCGACGCGCCGGCTCAGGAACGCGAGCGATCGTCGTCGCTTTCGCGCGCCCAGAAGAAACGGTCGGGAATGTGCTGCCCCATCCCGGGACGGAACCCCGCGTTCAAGCTTTGCCAGGTGTATTCCTGGGCTTCGCGGACGGCTTCCGGAATTTCCAGGCCATTCGCGAGCGTGGCGGCGATTGCGGCCGCGAGCGTGCATCCCGAGCCGTGGAAGCTCCCGGGCAGGCGTTCCCAGGAGTCCGCGCGCACGACTCCCTCGGATCCGTACAGCGTGTTGACGACGTTCGGCGTGTTCTCGTGCGTACCGGTGATCAGGACGAACTCGCTCCCGAAGGAGAGGATCTTGCGCGCGCAGGCCTCGAGATCGAACTCCTCGCTGTCCTCGCCGTCCTCGGCCGCGAGCCGGCGCGCTTCGCGGCTGTTCGGAGTCAGGATGGTCGTCTGCGGGATGAGCAGCTCGCGCATCGCCGCGACCATGTCCTCGGTCGCGAGCTCGTCGCCGCGGCCCGAAGCGAGCACCGGATCGAGGATGAGCGGCACGTCGGGATAGTCGGAGACCACTTCCGCGATAGCGGCCACGTTTTCGATGCTGCCGATCAGCCCGATCTTGAAAGCAGCGACGGGCATGTCTTCGAGCACCAGGCGCGCCTGGTCCGAGACCCAATCGGCCTCGACGGCCTGGACGTCCTCGACGCCGGCCGTGTCTTGGACGGTGATCGCCGTCACCACCGACAGGGCGTGACAGCCCATCGACGAGAGTGTCAACAAGTCGGCTTGCATGCCGGCGCCCCCGGTCGGATCGGTGCCCGCGAACGCAAGCACGATAGGGGGTGGGGAGACGGACGCCATGGATGTGGAAGGCCTGCGCTGCTGGCGGCCGGTCAGCCAGTCGGGTTAAGATGGGATCGGACATTGTAACCTATCCCAACCTAATGACAGAAAAGAAAGAATTCAGAACGTGGATGTGCCTGATCTGCGGCTTCGTATACGATGAAGCGGCCGGTCTGCCGGACGAGGGAATCCCGCCCGGCACCCGTTGGGAAGACATCCCGATCAACTGGACCTGCCCCGAGTGCGGGGCGCGCAAGGAAGACTTCGAAATGGTCGAGCTATAGCGGGCATGGCGCGTGCTTGATGCTATCTGCTTGACCGAACGCACAACACTGGGTCATCGACGCGGCATAAGGCAGTTTTCACAGGCGTCGTGAACTAAGTAATACAACGCTTTGTTTTGACTGTATAGTGTAGAGCCCTATCTAGGCCGTCATTCCAGAGCAGACAGGGGCGGGACGAGAACAAGCAGGAAGCAGAACAAGCAACGCAACCACGGTGGTGGAGGCCGTGAGCGAAAACACCAACCTTTCCGGCATCAAGGTGATGGTCATCGACGACTCGAACACGATTCGTCGCAGCGCCGAGATTTTTCTCGCGCAGGCCGGCTGCAAGGTCATTCTGGCCGAGGACGGCTTCGATGCCCTCGCCAAGATCACCGACCATCAGCCGGACATCATCTTCTGCGACATCATGATGCCGCGCCTCGACGGCTACCAGACGTGCGCGCTCATCAAGAAGAACATGCGCTTCGCGACGACTCCGGTGGTCATGCTGTCCTCGAAAGATGGACTGTTCGACCGCGCGCGCGGCCGCATGGTCGGATCCGACGAATACCTGACGAAGCCGTTCACCAAGGACAGCTTGCTGAAGACCGTAGGCGCCCATGCGCCGGTGAAAACCTGAAGAGGTGATGCCATGCCCATCAAGAAAATCCTGATCGTCGAAGACTCGCCCACCGACCGCCAGTTCTTCATGGAAGTGCTCTCGAAGCAGGGCTTCCAGTGCGTCACGGCGGAAAACGGCGACGAGGCGATCTCGAAGTCGAAGACCGAGAAGCCCGACCTCATCCTGATGGACGTCGTGATGCCCGGGACGAACGGCTTCCAGGCGACGCGCGCCATTACCAAGGACGAGGCGACCAAGCACATCCCGGTGATCGTCTGCACCAGCAAGAATGCCGAGACCGACAAGATCTGGGGCATGCGCCAGGGCGCAAAAGACTACCTGGTCAAGCCGATCGATCCCAAAGAGCTGCTCGCGAAGATCGCCGCGTTCAAATAAGTAAGCGACCCATGGCACGCCAGATCAGTCTCCGCGAGTTCCAGCAAAGCCTGGCGCAGCGGCTGCGCGAAGCGCAAGCCGCGAGCGAGCAGTCGTCGCGGCTCGGCGTGCAGGCGGGCGAAAGCTTGTGGCTGCTGCGGCTCGACGAGACCGACGAAGTGCTACCGCTCCCGAATATTTCGCCGGTGCCGCTCACGCAGCCCTGGTACCTGGGCCTCGCGAACATCCGTGGCGTGATGGCCAACGTGGTCGACTTCGGCGCCTTCCTCGGCGATGAGCCGACGGTGCGCACGCCGGAATGCCGGCTCGTGCTCGTCGCCGACCGATTTCAGTCGTACAGCGGCCTGTTGATCAGCCGCATGATGGGACTGCGGAACCTCCAGAACCTCGAGGCGAGCGAAACGGCCGCGGCGTCCGAGCAGAAGCCGTGGGCCGGCACCATGTACCGCGATCCTGAAGGACGCACGTGGAACGAGCTCAACATGGCCGCGCTCGTGGCGCACGACAATTTTCTCAACGTGGGCGCTTAGCGGCCCGCCTAGCTAGAAGCTGATCGGGAGACTGTTATGGCATTCAGACTGTTGAACATGGGAAGCAAGAAGAATCCGGCAGCGGCGGCGGCCATGACGGCGCCCGCGGCGAGGCCTGCGCCCGCGCCGAAAGCCATCCCGAAGGCCGCGGCCGGCGCCAAGCCGACGCCGGGCCCGACGACCATGTCCGAGGGGCCCAAGCGCGCAGTCATGGGCCTCGGCGGTATGCGCGTCGGCCGGCAATACGCGATGCTCGGCGCCTTGTTCGCGGTGGTCTTCCTCGCCTCGATCGTGGTGGTCGTGCTCGACAACCGAGCGGCCACTTACGGTACGGTCTACGTGTCGACCGCGACCCAAATGCGCATGTTGTCGCAGCGCATCGCGAAGGCCGCGCAGACCGGCCTGACCGGTAACGCGGAGGCGTTCAAGCAGCTGCGCGCGTCGCGCGACCAGTTCGTGACATCGCTGAAGCTGCTCACGGTCGGCGGTAACGCGAGCGGCGTGAGCCTGCCCGCGACCTCCGAGGACGTGCGCCCCGTCTTGCGCGACCTGACCAAGGAATGGGACAAGTCCGACCAGAACGTGTCGCTGGTTCTGGCGCAAGAGAAGAACCTGATCGGGCTCGGAACCGCGGTGCGCTCGATCAACAACAACAACCCGGCGCTGCTCGACCTCGCCGAGCAGGTCCAGGCCCTGAAGCTCCAGAGCCAGGCCCCGGCGCGCGAGATCTCGGTCGCCGGCCAGCTCGTTATGTTGACGCAGCGCCTTGCGAAGAACGCGAACGCGATGCTCGGTGCCGACGTGATCGACCCCGAAGTGGCGTTCCTCATGGGTAAGGACACCAGTACGTTCCGCGACCTGCTCGGCGCGCTCACCAAGGGCAGCGACTCGCTCCGGATCTCGGCGACGAAGGACCCCGAAACCCTCGAGAAGCTCGGCGAACTCGAGAAGCAGTATCAGGAGTTCCAGAAGGCGGTGGCTTCGATCCTCGGTAACCTCCAGGCACTGGTGAACGCGAAGAACGCCGGCCGCCGCGTCGTGGACGATTCCGAGGGGCTGCTCAACGCCGCCGACAAGCTCTCGGCCGCGTATGAAGACGAACTGTCGCAGCGGACGATCAACTTCATCATCCTGGGCTTCCTGATCGTCTTGGGCATGGCGGTCGTGGCCCTGATCGTTCGGGTGTACCTGGCCGACACGCGCCGCCGCGCCGAGGAAGCCGAGCGCCAGCGCGGGGAGATCGAGCGCCAGAACAAGGCGAACCAGGACGCGATTCTGCGGTTGATGAACGAGATGGGTTCCCTCGCGGAAGGCGACCTGACCGTGAAGACGACCGTGACCGAGGAGATTACGGGCGCCATTGCCGACTCGGTCAACTTCACCATTGAAGAGTTGAAGAACGTGGTCGGCCGAATCAACCACGCCGCCGCGCAGGTGTCGATCGCGACGGAAGCCGCGCAGAAAACGACCACCCAGCTGCTCGCCGCTGCCGAAAAGCAGGGACGCGAGATTCGCGAGACCTCGGCCTCGGTGCTCGGTATGGCGCGTGCGATGAACGAGATGTCGCTGAGCGCCACCCAGTCCGCCGACGTTGCCCGCCAATCGCTGGCCGCCGCGCAGAAGGGTACCGAAGCGGTGCAGAACTCGATCTCCGGCATGAACGAAATCCGAGAGCAGATCCAGGAAACGTCGAAGCGGATCAAGCGCCTCGGCGAATCCTCGCAGGAGATCGGCGAAATCGTGGAACTGATCTCGGACATTACCGAGCAGACGAACGTGCTGGCGTTGAACGCCGCCATCCAGGCCGCGTCGGCGGGCGAAGCGGGACGCGGCTTCACGGTGGTCGCGGAAGAAGTGCAGCGGCTCGCGGAGCGCTCCGCCGAGGCGACGAAGCAGATCGGCGCGATCGTGAAGACGATTCAGACCGACACCCAGGACGCCGTCTTCGCCATGGAGAAGAGCACCCAGGGTGTGGTCGAAGGGGCGAAGCTGTCGGACGCCGCCGGCCAGGCGCTGTCCGAGATCGGCGACGTGTCGCGGCGCCTCGCGCAGCTGATCGAGACGATTTCCGCGACGACCGAGCAGCAGGCGAAGTCCGCGAGCACGGTCGCGACCAACATGCAGGACATCCTGAACATCACGCAGCAGACCACCGAGGGCACGAAGAAGACCGCGGTCTCGATCGGTCAGCTCGCGCAGCTCGCGGCCGAGCTGAAGGGTTCGGTGTCGGGCTTCAAGATCGCCTGAGTTCGGCAACAGCGAAGGAACGGGGCGGGCATGACCGCGCGCGCAGAATTCGACGTCGGGCCGCTTTCCTGGGTCAAGGGCGAGATCGACCTCGCGATCCAGCGCGGGCTCGACTCGCTGCGCGGCTTCGCGGGTGATCGCGACGTCGCACAGATCAAGTTCAGCCAGGCGCAGCTGCACCAGGCGCACGGCGCGCTGCAGATCGTGGGCCTGGATGGAATCACGCGCGTGTCCGAGGAGCTCGAGGGTCTGCTCGCCGATCTCGAAAAGGACGCGGGCCTGCGCAAGGCGGAAACCTTCGCTCTCGCCGAGCGGGCGTTCCAGGGCATCCTGTCGTACCTCGACCAGCTGGTCGCGGGCGCCCCGAATCATCCGCTGCGGCTCTTCCCGCTGTATAAGGATCTCGCGAAAGCCCGTGCGGCGAACCGCGAGGCCGATCCGGCCGACCTGTATTTTCCCGATCTCTCGTTTCGTCCGCCCAAGCGCGAAGGCGCGTCCGCGCCGCTCAGGCCCGGAGCGGTGGAACAGCTGCTGCGCGAGCAGCGCGCAGCGTATCAGCGCGGCTTCCTCAAGTTCCTGAAGGGCGACGCGGTGGGCATCGAGGAGATGCGCAGCGCGGTGCTCGCCATCGAATCGAACCAGGGACAAACCACGCAGCGGGCGTTCTGGTGGGTCGCCGTCGGTTTCTTCGACGCGCTCGCGCAGAAAGGGCTGCCCGCCGAGCACGACCCGAAGCGCGTCTGCAACCGCATCGAGCAGCAGATCAAGCGGCTGGTCGAGGGCTCCTCCAGCGTGGCCGAGCGCCTGATGCGCGAGGTGCTCTATCACGTTGCCGGGTCGCGACCGGTGACCGATCACGTCCGCCTGGTGCAGGAGACCTATCAGCTCGAGCACACGCTGCCGCCGCAGGACGGCGTCGATATCGCGCTCGCGCCCGAGCACGCCGGTCTTAAGCCCGCGCGCGATCTGCTCGCGCAGGCGAAGGACGCATGGAACAAGTTCGCCTCCGGCAATCCGCCGAGCCTGATCGCGTTCCGGGACGCCGCGCAGGGGTTCAAGGACGCGGCGACGAAGCTCGATAACGACGACCTGAGCAATCTCGCGCGCGAGACCGCGGCGCTGGCGGCGTGGCTGACGTCCAGCAAGGACAAGATGAGCGAGGCGATCGCGCTCGAGGTCGCGACAGCGCTGCTGCTGCTCGAGAATGCCCTCGGCAACCTGGGCAACCTCGGTGCTGAATTCGCGTTGCAGTCGCAGCTCGTGTGCACGCGCCTGAAGGACTGCGTGCTCGGCAAGCTGTTGCGCACGGCACCCGACATCCCGTTGCTCGACGAGATGTCCCGGCGCGCGCAGGAACGCCTGCTGATGAACCAGGTGGTCGCCGAGATTCAGACCAACCTGCGCACCATCGAGCAGGCCCTGGACGGGTTCTTCCGAGACCCGACCAAGCGCGACGGTCTGATCGCGCTCGAGACGCCGATGCGTCAGGTACTCGGAGCCCTCGCCATGCTCGGCGAAGCGCGCGCGCAGGAGACATTGAGCACTGCGGGTGGCGAGATCAAACGCTTCGCGCAGCCGGGCTACGTGCCGGCGCAGGGCGATTTCGAGCGCATCGCGCAGATACTCTCCGGTCTGGGGTTCTACATCGAGGCGCTCGCGCACGGCAAGGCGGACTTCGACGCAGCCATGGAGCCGATCGCTCCGAAGAAGCCCGTCGAATCGATGGCGTCGTCGCAGCCGGTGGTCACCATCGAGGCGCAGCTTGCCGGTAAGAAGCAGGAGGCGGCCGCCCTGTACGAGGAATGGAAGAGGAAGCCGGAGGACGAGACGGTGAAAGCGGAGCTCCAGAAGAACCTGGAGGCGCTGCAGAAGGACGCCGAGTTCGTCGCCGACGCGCGTCTCGGGACGTCGGCCGAGCAGGCGCTCAAGGCACTCGACGCGAGCTCGGTGCTGCCGCAGGAACCGGCGCTCGCCGGGGCGATCGAGAAGATCGCGCCGACCGCTCCCGCGGCGCATTCCCCCGAAGCGGCGAAGATGCTGGACGCGAGCGCGGAGCAGATCGATGCCGAGCTGCTCGGCGTGTATCTGGAGGAGTCCGAGGAAGTACTCGCTGCCATCCGCGAGAGCCTCGACATGTGCCAGGGACAGCCGGGCAACAAGGAAGCGCTCACCACGATCCGCCGCGGCTTCCACACGCTCAAGGGCAGCGGCCGCATGGTGGGCCTCACGCGCCTCGGCGAGGCGGCGTGGGCCGTCGAGCAGACGATGAATCTGTGGCTCCACGAGGAGCGCCCCGTGTCGCCGGACCTGCTCAAGCTGATCCAGGCCGCGCACCGCTACTTCCAGGACAATGTCGCGCGCCTGAAAAACGGCGGCGCGAGCAGCGACGAACGCGAGCTCGTCGTCATGGCGGAGAAGGTCCGCGCCGGCGAGATGCTGTCCGGCGCGCCGGCTGCTGCGCCGAGCGTCGCGGCACCGGCCAGTACGGCACCGGCGGTCGCGGCGCCGGTCGCGCCGGCCAGAGCGGAACCTGCGCCGCGAGCGCCCGCGCCCACGCGCGCGCGGGAGCCCGAACAGTTCATCGAGATCGGCGGCAACCGAATTTCCGCGACGCTGTTCACCATCTTCAGCGGCGAGGCACGCACGCATCTGGCCGCGATACGCGAGGAGCACGAGACGCTCAAGCAGCACGGCATCGTGACGGACTCGCTGCTCCGGGCGGTACACACCCTCGCGGGAATTTCCGGAACCGTGCAGCTCGATGCGCTGAGCGACCTCGGGTTCGCCCTGGAGCGCGCGCTGCAGAAGATCGCCTCGAGCGAGCTGTCCGAGGACGAGCAGGCCCTGGTCGGCGAGACGATCGATACCGTCGAGGCTATGGCGCTCAGGGCCGTCGAGCTCGAGGCCCCGGCGCCCGCGCCCGAGCTGATCACGCGTCTCACCGCAATCGGGGCGCTCGCGCCGGCCTCGTCCGAAGCGGTGGCCGAGGCGGCCGCGGACGCCGCCGCGGAGACGGAAATGGCCGCGGCGTCCAGGGACGCCGTGCCGTCGGAAGAAGACGGCGTCGACGCTCCAGAAGACCTCGGAGACGTTGGCTCGGAGCTCGACGACCTGCAGCTCGAGCGCCGGCAGCGCCGTCTGGACGACGACCTCGACCCGCAGTTGCTGCCGATATTCCTGGAAGAGGCCAACGAGCTGGTGCCTTCGATCGGCGCGGCGATTCGCGACTGGAAAACGACTCCCGGCAACCCTGCGCTCGGCAACTCCCTGCAGCGGCTGCTGCACACGCTGAAGGGCAGCGCCCGCATGGCGGGCGCCATGGCGATCGGGGAGCTCACGCACCACATGGAGGCGCGCGTCGAGTACGCGCTCTCGCTCGGGAGCCTGCCGGCGACGCTGTTCGACGAGCTCGAGACCTCTTACGACCGCATGGGATATTTGCACGAGCGCATCCAGAACCCGGATGCCGCCGTCGTGGAGCCCGAGGCACCCGCCGCGCCGGCGCCCCTCGCACCGGTCGTGGAGGAGCCGAAGCCCGCGCAGCCGGCCAGGCCCGCCGCTCCGGAGGCCGCGACGCCGCTCGAGGCGGTCGCGCCGCAGCGCGCCGCCGCCGAGCGCGAGGCGATCGCGCAGCGCGCGATGCTGCGCGTGCGCGCGGAGGTCGTCGACCGGCTGGTCAACGAGGCGGGCGAGGTGTCGATCGCCCGGAGCCGGATCGAGGGCGAAATGCGCGCCCTGAAGATGGCGATGCAGGAATTGACCGACAACGTGGTCCGCCTGCGCGGCCAACTTCGCGAGATCGAGATCCAGGCGGAATCGCAGATGCAATCGCGGATGGAGCTCGCCAAGGAGACGGCGCGCAACTTCGACCCGTTGGAATTCGACCGGTTCACCCGCTTCCAGGAGCTCACGCGCCTGATGGCGGAATCGGTGAACGACGTCTCGACCGTGCACCAGAACCTCGTCAACACGGTCGACGAGACGGAGAAGGCGCTGCTCGCTCAGGCGCGGCTGAACCGCGACCTGCAGCAGGATCTGATGCGGGTACGCATGGTGCCCTTCTCGAGCGTGTCTGAACGGCTCTACCGCATCGTGCGCCAGAGCGCGAAGGAGGTCGGCAAGCGCGCCAACCTCGACATCGTGGGCACGCAGGTCGAGCTGGACCGCTCGGTGCTCGAGCGCATCACCGCGCCGTTCGAGCACCTGCTGCGCAACGCCATCACGCACGGCATCGAAACGCCGGAGAAGCGCCGCGCCGCCGGCAAGGCCGAAATCGGCGAGATCCGCCTGGAGCTCACGCAGGAGAGCAACGAGGTTCAGATCGTCTTCGCGGACGACGGGGCCGGCCTCGACATCCCACGCATCCGTGAGAAGGCCGTGCAGCTGGGCCTGCTGGGTGAGCGCATCACGCTCTCGGAGGCGGAGATTGCGGACTTCATCTTCCAGCCTGGCTTCTCGACCGCGACCGAGGTGACCCAGCTCGCCGGCCGGGGCGTCGGCATGGACGTGGTGCGCAACGAAATCGCTGCGCTCGGCGGCCGCATCGAGCTCAAGTTCCAGGCCGGCAAGGGCACGCAGTTCACGATCTTCCTGCCGCTGACCCTCGCGGTGACGCAGGCGGTCATCGTTCGCGCCGGGGGCCGCATCTGGGCGATCCCCGCCGTCATGGTCGAGCAGGTGCTGCAGCTGCGCGAGGAGCAGCTCGAGAAGGCCTACAAGAACACCCAGGCCGAATGGCAGGATCGCCGCTACCCGTTCCATTACCTGCCGCACCTGCTCGGATCAGCCGACGCGAGGGCGGAGACGACCCGATTCAGCCCGGTGCTGTTCCTGCGGAGCGGCTCCAACGCGATTTCTCTGCACGTCGACGAGATGCTCGGCAGCAACCAGGAAATCGTGGTGAAGGCGATCGGCCCGCAGCTGCAGCGGATCGCCGGGATCACCGGCGCCACCGTGCTCGGCACGGGCGAGATCGTGCTGATTCTGAACCCCGTGCAGCTCGCGCTGCGCGACGTGGTGGCGGTACACGCGCCGGCGGTCGTGCACGAGGCGCCCAAGCCGCAGGCCGCGCCCACTCAGCCGACCATCATGGTGGTCGACGACTCGCTCACCGTGCGCAAGATCACGGGTCGCCTGCTCGAGCGCCAGGGCTTCCTCGTCGTGACGGCGCGCGACGGCGTCGAAGCGATGGAGAAGCTGCAGGAGACGCTGCCCGACGTCATGCTGGTCGACATCGAGATGCCGCGCATGGACGGCTTCGACCTGACGCGCAACGTCCGCGGCGACGCGCGCCTGAAGCGCATCCCGATCATCATGATCACGTCGCGCACGGCGGACAAGCACCAGAATTACGCGCGGGAGATCGGCGTGAACACCTTCCTGGGCAAGCCGTACCAGGAAGAGCGGCTGCTCGCCGAGATCAACGGCTTCCTGAAGGACCGCCGGGCGGCCGCCTGAGCCCTGCTCCGGGCAGTCCGAACGGCCCGTGGTGCGAAATTGTGTCCGCACGCCCCGGCGGACTACAATAACGGAATCGTCGCCCCATGCCCCAGGTCAACCTCACGAATCACTTCCTGATCGCCATGCCCAACATGGTCGATCCGTATTTCGCGAAGAGCCTGACCTACATCTGCGAGCACAACGAGAACGGCGCGCTCGGGCTCGTCGTCAACCGTCCCATCGAGATGACGCTCGGAACGCTGTTCGAGCGGCTCAGCCTGCCGCTCGCGTCGGCGGAGCTGGGCGGCGAGCCCGTGTACTTCGGCGGCCCGGTGCAGACCGACCGCGGCTTCGTGCTGCATCAGCCGGTCGGCCAATGGCAATCGACGCTTTCGGTCCGCGACAGCGTCGGACTGACCACGTCCAAGGACGTCCTCGAAGCGCTCGGCCAGGGCAGCGGTCCCTCGAAGATCCTGGTCACGCTCGGATACTCCGGGTGGGCGGCCGGACAGCTCGAGAACGAGATCGGGCAGAACGCCTGGCTCACCGTCGAGGCGCAAAACGCCATCATGTTCGACATGCCGGCCGACGAGCGCCTCCCCGCCGCGATGCAGCTGCTAGGCCTCGACTTCGCCAAGCTGTCCGAGGAGGCGGGGCACGCGTGAGCGCGGCGGTCGTGGCCCCGTCGAAGACCTCCGGCCACACCATTCTTGCTTTCGACTACGGCGAGAAGCACGTCGGCGTCGCCGTCGGCGACACGAGGGCGCGCATCGCGCATCCCCTGGCCAGGCTCGCCGCGTCGGGCGCGCTGGCCGAGATCGACGCGCTGGTGCGCGAATGGAACCCCGGCGAGCTGCTGATCGGCATGCCGTTCACCGCGGAGGGCGGCGAGCACCCGCTCTCGGGACGCGCGCGGCGCTTCGCACGGCAGCTCGCTTCCCGCTACCGCCTTCCGGTGGCCTTCGCCGACGAGCGCTTCAGCTCGACCGCGGCCGAGGAAACGCTGCGCGGCGCCGGCCGCGGAGGCCGCAAGGACAAGCATCTCGCGCACGCGCTCGCGGCGTCCACCATCCTGCAGGCCTATCTCGATGAGTCTGCCCGACGCTGAAGCGCTGTGCCAGGCGCTCGTGCGCCAGATGAAGGGCCACGTGGCCGAGGGCACCGGCATGGTCGGCATACGCACCGGAGGCGCCTGGCTCGCCGAGCGCCTGCACCGCGAGCTCGGCCTCTCGACGCCGCTCGGGGCGCTCGACATCTCCTTCTACCGGGACGATTTCAGCACCTCGGGGCTGCACCACCAGGTGCGGCCGTCGCAGATCCCGTTCGAGGTCGACGACCGGCACATCATCGTCGTCGACGACGTGCTCTACACGGGGCGCACCGTGCGCGCCGCGATGAACGAGCTGTTCGATTACGGCCGCCCCGGCAAGATCGAGCTGGCGGTGCTCATCGACCGCGGCGAGCGCCAGCTGCCGATCGCCGCGCAATACGTCGGTACGGCGCTCGCGGTGCCGCGCGGAAAGCTGCTGCGGCTGGTGCGCGACGGTTCCGGCGCCTTCTCGCTCGTCCTCTCCGATGCGAAACCCGCAGCTTAACGAGCGCGGCGAGCTCACTCACCTGCTCACCATCGAGGGGCTGCCGCGCGAGATCGTCACGCACATCCTCGATACTGCGGCCTCCTTCGTCGGCGTCACCGAGCGCGAGGTGAAGAAGGTACCCCTGCTGCGCGGAAAATCCGTGTTCAACCTGTTCTTCGAGCCCTCGACGCGCACGCGCACGACGTTCGAGATCGCGGCCAAGCGGCTCTCGGCCGACGTCATCAACCTCGCGATCGCTTCCTCGTCGCAGACCAAGGGCGAGACGCTGCTCGACACGGTGGACAACCTGTCGGCGATGCACGCCGATATGTTCGTGGTCCGGCATGCGTCGAGCGGCGCGGCGCACCTCATCGCGCGCCACGTGGCCTCGCACGTGCACGTCATCAACGCCGGAGACGGACGCCACGCGCACCCCACGCAGGGGCTGCTCGACATCTACACCATCCGGCACTACAAGAAGGACTTCGCGCGCCTTTCGGTCGCGATCGTGGGCGACGTGCTGCACTCGCGCGTCGCGCGCTCGCTCATCCACGCGCTGACGACGCTCGGCACGCCGGACGTGCGCGTGGTCGGCCCGAAGACGCTCGTCCCGGCCGGCGTGCAGCAGCTCGGCGTGCGCGTGTTCCACGACATGCGCGAAGGCCTGCGCGATTGCGACGTCATCATGATGCTGCGGCTGCAAAACGAGCGCATGAAGGGTCCGCTGCTGCCCTCGGCGCAGGAGTTCTTCAAGTCCTACGGGCTCACGCCGCAGAAGCTCGCGCTCGCGAAGCCCGACGCCATCGTCATGCACCCGGGCCCGATGAACCGCGGCGTCGAGATCGACTCCGCGGTCGCCGACGGCCCCCACTCGGTCATCCTGCCGCAGGTGACCTTCGGCATCGCCGTGCGCATGGCGGTGATGAGCATCGTGGCCGGAAACTGAGGCGATCCATGACGACGCCGAAGCCGCCCGCGCTGGATCCCGCCGACGTAGCCTCGAGCAACGCCACCGGCTATCCCGAGCCCTATCGCAGCCGCGTCGCCGGCCGGCACAAGAAGCGCCTCGGAGACGCCGCCGGCCTCAAGAACTTCGGCGTCAACCTGACCACGCTCGGGCCCGGCGCCGAATCGTCGATGCGCCACTGGCACGAGAAGCAGGACGAGTTCGTCTTCGTCCTCGAAGGCGAGGTGACGCTGGTGACGAACGCGGGGCGCCAGAGGCTCAAGCCCGGGATGTGCGCCGGCTTTCCCGCCGGCCGGCCGGACGGGCACCAGCTCGTGAACGAGACCGACAAGCCGGCCGTGTACCTCGAGATCGGCGATCGCACGCCCGGCGACAGCGCCATCTACGCCGACCCCGATGTCGACCTGACCGTGCGCCTGGTCGACGGCCGGTGGGTCTATTCGCACAAGGATGGGCGTCCCTACCGATGAACATCCACATCAAGAACGGACGCCTGGTCGACCCCGCGGGCCGGGTCGACTCGAAGCAGGACCTCTATATCGCCGGCGGAAAGATCGCGGGTCCGGGCCGCGCGCCCTCCGGGTTCCGCGCCGAGCGCGTGATCGACGCGTCGGGGCTCGTCGTCTGTCCGGGGCTGGTGGATCTCTCCGCGCGCCTGCGCGAGCCCGGCTTCGAATACAAGGCGACGCTCGAGTCCGAGATGCAGGCGGCGGTCGCGGGCGGCGTGACCAGCCTCTCGTGCCCGCCCGACACCGACCCGCCGCTCGACGAGCCCGGGCTGGTGGAGATGCTCAAGCACCGGGCGAAGAGCCTCAATCTCGTCCATGTCTATCCCCTCGGCGCGCTGACCTGGAAGCTCGAGGGCCAGCGGCTCACCGAGATGGCGGTGCTGCGCGACGCGGGCTGCGTCGCCTTCTCGCACGCCGACACGCCGCTTCCCGACACGCAGGTCCTGTGGCGCGCGATGCAGTACGCGTCCACTTTCGGGTTCGCCGTCTGGCTGCGTCCGCAGGACGGCTTCCTCGCGCGCGACGGCGTCGCCCACGACGGCGACGTGGCGACGCGGCTCGGGCTGCCCGGGATCCCGGTGTTCGCCGAGACCATCGCGCTCGGAACGATCCTCACCCTGGTGCGGGCGACGGGCACGCGCGTGCACCTGTGCCGGATCTCGAGCGCCGACGGCGTCGCGCTGGTGCGCGCCGCGAAGAAGGAGGGCCTGCCCGTGACCTGCGACGTCGCGGTGCACCACGTGCACTTGTCCGAGATGGACCTCGGCTACTTCGACTCGCACTGCCACGTGATCCCCCCGTTCCGCTCGCAGCGCGACCGCGACGCGCTGCGCGCCGGGCTCGCCGACGGCACGGTCGACGCCATCTGCTCGGACCACGCGCCGGTCGACGAGGACGCGAAGCAGCTCCCGTTCGGGGAGTCGGAGGCGGGCGCGACCGGCCTCGAGCTGCTGCTGCCGCTCACGCTGAAGTGGGCGGCCGAGGCGCGTCTCGATCTGGTCGATGCGCTCGCCGCGATCACGGCGCGCCCGGCCGCGATTCTCGGCATCGCCGCCGGGAGCCTCGCCGCGGGCGCCGACGCGGACGTCTGCATCTTCGATCCCGAGGAGCACGCGCGGATCACGGCCGAAGGCCTGCACAGCCAGGGAAAGAACACGCCTTTCATCGGCTACGAGCTGCCCGGCCGCGTGCGCTACACGCTGGTCGGCGGGCAGATCGTGTTCGAGGGCGGCGCGGGGCCCCCGGGCTAGGGTCTCTGCGCGAGGAGCGCCGGGTTTGCGCCGGGCGCGGCGACGTGAACGGTCTTGCGCCGCGACGTTGCGCCTTTCACGACGCGGACGCAGCGCCTCGGGACTCCGAGCGCGCCCGCGACGAGCTCCTCGAGCGCCGCGTTCGCCCGGCCGTCGACCGGCGGCGCGGCGATCCGCACTTTCAGGTCCTCGCCGTGCAGGCCGGCGAGCTGCGTCGCCTTCGCACCCGGCTGGACGTGGACCGAGAGCAGCCATCCATCGGCGACCCGCTTGGCCCACGGTCCCATGCTCGCGCCTACAGCGGCCGCATCGCCATTCCGGTGAGGCCGGCGAGCACGATCAGCATGATCTGCGCGAGCAGCAGCACGAACAGGGGCGAGAGGTCGATCCCGCCGATCGGCGGCACGAAACGCCGGAACATCCCGTAGAAAGGCCGCGTCAGGGCGTCGAAGATGCCGGCCATTGGGGCGTGCGGATTGACCCAGCTGATGATCACCTGCACGATCACGACCCCGATCAGCAGATAGAGCGACAGGCGGATCAGCTCGAGAAACGCCATGCCGAAGAGGACGACGGTGGCGGCGCCGGGCGAGGCGCCGAGAGACCCGCCGTGCAGCCAGAGCAGAACCAGCAGCGTCAGCGCCTCGGCGAGCCAGGCGATCAGGACCGTCGCGAGATCGATCCCGAGCAGGCCGGGGATGACCCGACGCACCGGGAGCACGATCCAGTTCGACAGCGCCGTGACGAACTGTCCGACGGGATTGCGGAAGGGCGCCCGCAGAACCTGCATCCAGAACCGCAGCAGGACGACGAACACGAACAGGCCGAACAGCGCCTGGACGAGGAGGCTCGCGATCTCGCTGAGCATGGCGTCAGTCGCGGTCCAGCTCTTCGCCCAGCTCGCGGCCGCGGTCGCTCGCGGCGCGGATCGCGCGCACGATCGCCTCTTTCACCCGGTCCTTCGCCAGGCTCGCCAGCGCGCGCTCCGTCGTCCCGCCCTTCGAGGTGACGCGCTCGCGCAGCGCGGACACCGGATCGGCGCTGCCCGCCGCGAGCTCGGCAGCGCCGGTGAAGGTCTGGAGCGCAAGCCGTCGCGCGACCGCGCTCGGCAACCCGAGGTCCCGCGCCGCCTCCTCGACGGCCTCGATGAAGTAGAAGACGTAGGCCGGTCCGCTCCCGGACACCGCGGTGACGGCGTCCATCTGCGGTTCGCTCTCGATCCACACGGTCGCGCCGACGGCCCCGAGAATCGTTTCAGCGTCCTTGCGATCCTGAGCGGTGACCTCCATGGGATACAGACCGGTGACCCCTTCGCCGATCAATGCCGGAGTGTTCGGCATGGCGCGCACGAGGCGACGGGTGCCGCCGCTCCAGCGCGATATCGTGACCAGTCGCATTCCCGCGGCGATGCTGATGACGAGATGCGAATTCGGCGAGATCCCGAGTGACTTCACCGCCTCGCGCATCTGCTGCGGCTTGACCGCCAGGACGACCACATCGCCGTCCCGGATCGTGCCCTGCGCCCGATCGAAGCAGGCGATGCCGTATTTGTCCTCGATCCGGCGGCGCGCCTCGGGAAGGAGCTCCACCACGCGCAGTTCGGCTTCGGCGAAGCCCTTGCGCAGCAGCCCGCCGACGAGCGCGTCAGCCATGTTGCCGCCGCCGATGAAGGTGATCCTCATCGCGAGCGCTCGCCGAAGATGGCGGTGCCGACGCGCACGATGGTCGCGCCTTCGGCGATCGCGGCCTCGAAGTCCGCCGACATGCCCATCGACAGGGTGTCGAGCGCGAGCCCGCCGCGAACGAGCTGCTCCATGAGCGTGCGCAGCTCGGCGAAGCGGCGCCGCGCGAGGGAAACGTCGCTCGTCGCCTCGGGGATCGCCATCAGGCCGCGCAGCGCGAGGCGCGGGAGCCCCGCGACCTGGCGCGCCAGCGCCGCCGCGGCCTCGGGCGCGACGCCGCTCTTGCTCGGCTCGCCCGAGACGTTCACTTGTATACAGACCTGCAGCGGCGGCCGGTGCGCGTCGCGCGCCTCGGACAGGCGCCGCGCGATCTTGTCGCGGTCGACGGTGTGCACCCAGTCGAAATCGCGCGCGATCGCTGCGGTCTTGTTGCTCTGGATCGGGCCGATGTAGTGCCACACGAGGCGCTCATCGCGCAAAGCGTGAATTTTTTCCGCTCCCTCCTGGGCGTAGTTCTCGCCGAAGTCGCGCTGCCCGGCGCGCGCGGCGTCGCGGATCGCCTCCGGCGCGAACGTCTTGCCGACCGCGACGAGCTTTACGCTGCGCGCGTCGCGCCGCGCCGCGTTGCACGCGGCCTCGATTCGCTCTCTCACGGCTTGCAAGTTCGCGGCGATTGTGGACATAATGCGGCGCACGAGGGAGGCTCGAACAAGACCCGAAAAGGCGAGCCCAATCATCCGCTTAGTCCCCTCTCTCGCGCCTCGTGTTTGAAGGGGAATTATAGTGGATATCTCCGAGCTGCTCGCGTTCGTCGTCAAGAACAAGGCTTCCGACCTGCACCTGTCGTCGGGCCTTCCGCCCATGATCCGCGTGCACGGCGACATCCGGCGCATCAATCTGCCCGCGATGGAGCACAAGGACGTGCACGGCATGATCTACGACATCATGAACGACGGGCAGCGCAAGCACTACGAGGAAAACCTCGAGTGCGACTTCTCGTTCGCGATCCCGGGTCTCGCGCGCTTCCGCGTCAACGCGTTCGTGCAGAACCGCGGCGCGGCGGCGGTGATGCGGACGATTCCGTCCAAGATCCTGTCGCTCGATGACCTCAAGGCGCCGAAGATCTTCGCCGACATCGCCGACCAGCCGCGCGGCATCGTGCTCGTCACCGGCCCCACGGGCTCGGGCAAGTCGACGACGCTCGCGGCGATGATCAACCACATCAACGACAACGAGTTCGGGCACATCCTCACGATCGAGGACCCGATCGAGTTCGTGCACGAGTCGAAGAAGTGCCTGATCAACCAGCGCGAGGTCGGGCCGCACACGCTGTCTTTCAGCAACGCGTTGCGCAGCGCGCTGCGCGAGGACCCGGACATCATCCTGGTGGGCGAGATGCGCGACCTCGAGACGATCCGCCTCGCGCTCACGGGCGCGGAGACCGGTCACCTGGTGTTCGGGACGCTGCATACTTCCTCGGCGGCGAAGACCATCGACCGCATCGTCGACGTCTTCCCGGCCGCGGAGAAGGAGATGATCCGCGCGATGATCTCCGAGTCGCTGCGCGCGGTGATCTCGCAGACGCTGTGCAAGACCAAGGACGGGACGGGCCGCGTCGCCGCGCACGAGATCATGATCGGCACGCCCGCGATCCGCAACCTGATCCGCGAGAACAAGATCGCGCAGATGTACTCGGCGATACAGACCGGACAGCAGTTCGGAATGCAGACGCTCGACCAGAACCTACAGGACCTGGTCAAGCGCAGCATCGTTTCCCCGGCCGAGGCACGCGGCAAGGCGGCCAACAAGGACAACTTCCCCGGCTGAATCGCCGGCGCCTTAGCGACCAGGAGGCAGAATGGAACGAGAGCAGGCAACCAAGTTCATGTACGACCTGCTGAAGCTGATGCTCAGCAAGCGCGGGTCGGACCTGTTCATCACCGCGGGCTTCCCGCCCGCGATCAAGGTCGACGGCAAGATGACGCCGGTCTCGAACCAGCCGCTGTCGCCTACGCACACGGCGGAGCTCGCGCGCTCGATCATGAACGACCGCCAGGCCGCCGACTTCGAGGCGCACAAGGAGTGCAACTTCGCGATCAACCCCTCGGGCGTCGGCCGCTTCCGCGTCAACGCCTTCGTGCAGCAGGGCAACATCGGCATCGTGCTGCGCGTCATCACGACCACGATCCCGCGCATCGAGGACATCAACATCCCGCCGGTGCTGAAGGACGTCATCATGACCAAGCGCGGGCTCGCGATCATGGTGGGCGCGACCGGCTCGGGCAAGTCCACCTCGCTCGCGGCGATGATCGGCTACCGCAACGAGAACTCGTACGGCCACATCATCACGATCGAGGACCCGATCGAGTTCACCCACCCGCACAAGAACTGCATGATCACGCAGCGCGAGGTCGGCGTCGACACGCAGAGCTGGGAGCATGCGCTGCAGAATACGCTGCGCCAGGCGCCCGACGTCATCCTGATCGGCGAGATCCGCGCGCGCGAGACCATGGAGCACGCGATCGCGTTCGCCGAGACCGGGCACCTGTGCCTCGCGACCCTGCACGCCAACAGCTCCAACCAGGCGCTCGACCGCATCATCAACTTCTTCCCCGAGGAGCGCCGGCCGCAGTTGCTCATGGACCTGTCGCTCAACCTCAAGGCGATCATCTCGCAGCGTCTGATCCCGCTGAAGGAAGGCAAGGGCCGGATCCCCGCGGTCGAGATCATGCTGAACTCGCCGCTCATCTCCGACCTCATCTTCAAGGGCGAGGTGCACGAGATCAAGGAGATCATGAAGAAGTCGCGCGAGCTCGGCATGCAGACCTTCGACCAGGCGCTGTTCGACCTGTACGAGTCGGGCAAGATCAGCTACGAGGACGCGCTCCGGAACGCCGACAGCGTCAACGACCTGCGGCTCGCGATCAAGCTGCAGTCGAAGGAAGCGAAGAACCGCGACCTCACGGAAGGGATCCAGAACCT
>Ga0070741_10004957_pt1 | contig 30382 bp, 27 predicted proteins | sample Coa_R1_4_FD_66440 | JGI IMG/M metagenome (GOLD analysis project Ga0070741, IMG submission 66440) | Surface soil microbial communities from Centralia Pennsylvania, which are recovering from an underground coalmine fire - Coalmine... | ecosystem: Environmental > Terrestrial > Soil > Unclassified ... | reverse complement strand
ACCAAGGAAATGCTGATGCATCGCTCGCGCGTGGTGGCCGAGAAGGGCCGCGAGGGCAACATGGAGGAGATGCAGGCCTGGTACCGCGAGCAGGAGGAGCAGGTCTACAATCCGCAGCGCCCGGAGCTCAGGACCTACACCGAGCGCGAGATGCCCAAGAGTTACGCGGAGCCGGAGCCCGCGCCGGAGATCCCCGCGATCGACCGCCATCATCTTCCCGGCGGACGCTGATCTCTCATGACCCGCGTCACGATTGCGCTGACCATCGCAGGTCTCGCCGTACTGTTCGTCGCGTATGCGAAAGGAGTGGGCGTGATTCACGGGGGCTCGGTGATCTCGCACATGTACTGGGCCACGGCGGCCATCCTGATGGTGGGGCTTGCGAATTTCATCGCGATTGCGCATCTCGCCCGCTCCGAGCGGATGATCCGCGAGCTGCGCGCGCTATGCGAAAAACACGGCATCGCCTATGGTGAGGATTGACTGGCGATCGGTGCCAGGCGCCGGGCCGCCCGTCGCAGGCATTCCCCGCCCGCCGCATTCTTCTCTCCCCATGGCGGGCGAGATAAGAGTGAGAAACAGGGCCCAGGATTTCGGTTTCAACGGCCCGCTGAGCACATAATATAGGATGATGGACGCGGGGGGTGCCCCGCCCGCGGAGGTTATAGCGATGACCCAGATTGAAGCGGCCCGCAAGGGAATCATCACCCGCGAGATGACGGAAGTGGCCGAGGACGAGGGCTTTGCGCCCGAAGAGATTCGCGCGCTCGTCGCCACCGGCGAAGTCGTCATCCCGCACAACCATCATCATCAGTTCCGCGCCATCGGCATCGGCAAGCACCTGCGCACCAAGGTCAACGCCAACCTGGGAGCTTCCAACTTCCATCAGCTCCTCGGCGAGGAAATCGAGAAACTCTACACCGCCGTCCGCTACGGCGCGGACTCGGTGATGGACCTTTCCACCGGAACCGACCTGGACAGGATCCGATCCGAGATCATATCGCGATGCCCGGTGATGCTCGGGACGGTGCCGATTTACCAGGTCGCCTCCGAGCGCTCGATCATGGACATGGACGCGGCGTTCTTCCTCGAGGTCATCGAGCGGCAGGCAAGGCAGGGAGTGGACTACATGACCCTGCACTGCGGGGTGACGCGCGAAAGCGTCAAGCGCCTGCGCGGCCATCAGCGCATCGAGGGAATCGTGTCGCGGGGCGGCGCGCTGCTTGCCGCGTGGATCGAGCGCACGGGCAATGAGAATCCGCTCTACGAACACTTCGACGAGGTGTGCGCGATCCTGCGCGAGCACGACGTGACCATCTCGCTGGGCGACGGGCTGCGCCCGGGCGCCACCGGCGATGCGACCGACCGCGGACAACTGGCGGAATTGCTCATCCTGGGCGAGCTTACCGATCGCGCTCGCGCCAACGGCGTCCAGGTGATGATCGAGGGGCCGGGGCACGTGCCGCTCGATCAGATCGAGGCGAACGTGAAGCTCGAGAAGCGGGTATGCTCCGGAGCGCCCTTCTATGTGCTGGGTCCGCTGACCTGCGACGTGGCCCCCGGCTACGATCACATCACCGGCGCGATCGGCGGCGCCATCGCCTCCGCCGCCGGCACCGACTTCCTTTGCTACGTCACCCCGGCCGAGCATCTGAGGCTGCCGGACATCGATGACGTTCGCGAGGGGGTGATCGCGACGCGGATCGCGGCCCATTCCGGCGACCTGGTCAAGGGCGTGCGCGCCGCCAAGGTTTGGAACGACGAGATGTCGCGGTATCGCAAGGCGCTCAACTGGGAAGGGATGTACGCGATGGCGATGGATCCGGACAAGGCGCGCCGTTACAAGGAGGAAAGCGAGGCGGCCGGGTCCAACGTGTGCAGCATGTGCGGATCGCTTTGCTCGATCAACGTGGACAATGCCGCGATAAAGTTCTCGCGCAAGCGCGCGGTAGCCGAGGCCGAAGCCCATGCCTGAGGAACGCGCATCGGCTGACGCCTCCCTCCGCATCGAGCTGCCCGACCAGGCGGGGCGTCCCCGCAAGCTCGAGGACTTCCGCGGACACAACGTCGTCCTTTATTTCTATCCGATGGACGACACGCCCGGATGCACGCTCGAGGGAAAGGAGTTCCGCGATCTCCATTCCCAGTTCGAGGCGCTCGATGCGGTCGTGATCGGCGCGAGCACCGACTCGGTGGAACGCCATCGCGCCTTCGCCGAGAAACACGACTTCCCCTTCTTCCTGCTCGCGGATACCGAAGGCAAACTGGCATCGGCGTTCGGCGTGCTGAAGGGCGAGGTGGCGGCGCGCTCCACCTTCGTGCTCGATCACGATCTCCGCGTGCGCCGTGCATTTCATGAGGTTACTCCGCGGGGCCACGCCCAGCAGGTGCTCAACTTCCTGCGCACGCTGGTCGAGTCCTACCGGATGCTGGGCGGTTGAGCCGGGACGGGCGAAGGCCCCCGGGACCGGGGCGCTTCGCGATTGTCAACGACGTAAAATGAGGATCCGCCGTCAGGCGGCCTGGTGAACCGTATGGCTAAGACTTCGAAGAATATCCTCGACGAGGCGCGCTCCCAGATTAAGCAGGTCGATATCGACGAGGCGCGCCGGATGATGGCACAGCCGGGCACCGTGCTGATCGACGTGCGCGAGCCCGACGAGTGGCGTCAGGGCCATATTCCGGAAGCGATCGGAATCTCGCGCGGGTTTCTCGAACTCCGAATCGAAGAGAAGGTTCCCGATCGCAAGACCCCGATCATCGTGCAGTGCGCCTCCGGAACGCGCTCGCTGCTAGCGGCCCGCACCCTGCGAGAACTCGGCTACGAAAACGTGCACAACCTGACCGGCGGCTTCAACGCCTGGAAGGACCGCGGACTGCCGTGGGTGGCCGACCGCCAGTTCACTCCCGACGAGCTTACCCGCTACTCGCGCCACTTCGTGATTCCCGAGGTGGGAGAGAAGGGACAGGCAAGGCTGCTGGACTCCAAGGTCCTGCTGCTCGGAACCGGCGCGCTCGGATCGCCCTCCGCGCTATATCTCGCCGCGGCCGGCGTCGGCACCATCGGTCTCGTCGACTTCGACGTGGTCGATCTGTCCAATCTCCAGCGCCAGATCATCCATGCGGCGGACCGGGTGGGGATGCTCAAGACCGAGTCGGCGCAGAAGCAGATCAACGCGCTCAATCCGGGGATCAAGGTGATCCGCCACGATGTCCGACTGACATCGGAGAACGTGATGGACATCATCAAGGACTACGATGTGGTCGTGAACTGCGGCGACAACTTCCCGACCCGCTATCTGATCAACGACGCGTGCGTGTTCGCGAACAAGCCGCTTGTGGACGGCGCGATCTTCCGGTTCGAAGGCCAGGCGACGGTCTTCTATCCGGCCAAGGGCGGGCCGTGCTACCGCTGCCTGTATCCCGAGCCTGCGCCGCCCGACATGGCTCCGTCATGTGCTGAAGCCGGGGTGCTGGGCGCGCTTCCGGGCCTTATCGGATCGATCGAGGCGCTCGAGGCGATCAAGCTCCTGCTCGGCGCGGGCCATCCGCTTATCGGCAGGATGGTTTATTTTGACACGCTGTCGGATCACGACTATGTGCGAATTCTGAAGATCCGCAAGGACCCGAAGTGCCCGGTCTGCAGCGAGAATCCCACGCAGAGGGGGCTTATCGATTACGAGGCGTTCTGCGGGCTCGCTCCCGCCAACGGCGGCGGGGCTGAGAACCACGAATCGGTGAGCGCTGCCGCCGCGCGCTGATCGAGGAAGGATGGAATTGTCGAAGGGGCCGCGCCCACATCGGGCCGCGGCCCTTTCTTGTCTCAGCGCGGGATACGGGAAATTCTTTTCCGCCGGCTTCGATTCTGATTAGCTCGTCGCGAGGAACATCCCGAACCATGGCGCTCGGTCCCTTTTACGTGGCGGAGAAGCTCAAACAGTCCGGTGGAATCAAGGGTGTCGCGCTCCTGATGCGGCACGGTGAAACGCCGTGGAACCGCGAGGGGCGCGTGATGGGCCGCAATCCCGTGGAACTCGATGAGGATGGACGCAAGCAGGTCGAGGCCGCCGTCCCGCTCGCCCGGATGCTGCAGCCGGAGATGATCGTATGCAGCCCGCTGGTGCGCGCGCGCCAGTCCGCGGAGATCATCGCAAACGGCATCGGCATCAGCGACATCATCGAGGATCCCCGGCTTTCCGAGGTCGAGTACGGGCGATGGGAGGGAATGATCTACGAGGACCTCATCAGGGACGCCCATTACATCCACTATCGCGAGCGTCCCCTCGATGAGCCGACGCCGGGCGGGGAGACGATGTACCAGGTGCAGGCGCGCGGCGTCGATTCCATCCGCCACACCATCGCCGCCAATCCGGGCAAGCGCGTGCTGTTCGTCTCCCACGGCGATATCATCCGGACCGTGCTATGCCATTTCATGAACCTGAACCTCGAGAACTTCCGGCGCATCCGGATCGACAACGCGACGTTTTTCGGGATTCAGATCGCGGGCGACTTCGCGGAGATCAAGTTTCTCAATCTGTCGCACGATCCGAGGCGCGCATTCGTATCGCCGTTCCGAGCGAGGAATTCGGCATCGGGATCGGGCGATTCGCACTAGGCCGAACCGGCAGCTTCGAGCTTTAACCGCCTATTTTGTTTTCTATTCCTCGCGCGTCCTTTGACTGGGAAGCCCCGACTGGCCTAGATGTAACTAAACAGTTACGACCTGCTAACGGCGCTGCCGGATCAGGAGCCGATGGGTGACGATTCTTGGCGCGAACCTCGTCATCAAGTTCCCTCAAGCGCAACTCCGCACGCAGCCGCGAGCGGATCCTCGCCGCGGCTTTGCGCGAGTTCTCGGAGCACGGACTCGCGGGCGCCCGCGTTGACCGGATCGCGCATCGCGCCCGAATCAACAAGCGGATGTTGTACAGTTACTTCGGGGCCAAGAACGATCTGTATCGCGAGGTGATGAGGCGGCGGTTCGCGCTGCGCGCCGCCCAGCTCGACCGCACGGCGCGGGCCACCGCTGAGGAATCGACGGTGTCGTGGTTCAGGTTCGGATGCCGCGATCGGGAGTGGGTGCGGCTGATGCTGTGGGAGGCGCTGGACAAGAGCGCGAGCCGGATGATCGCTCGGGCGCATCGCAAGCGCGCCTATGATCGCGCCGCGCTTCAGTTCGCGGACTTTCAGCGGGCGGGGCAGCTTCCTTCGGGTCTCGACCCGCGGCTGCTTTTGCTTTCGAGCATGGCGCTCACCACGTTTCCACTGGCCTTTCCGCAGTTGACGCGCCTGGTGACCGGGATATCCCCGGATGGCTCGCGTTTTCGCGCGCGATGGACGGCGTTCCTGCGCGCGGCGATGCGCGAATTTTCGTCGAGTCCGCCGGCGCGAAGGATTCGCCGGCGTTCACATCGCCTAAGGAGCGCATAGGCTTATGTGGATCGTTCAGCTCGCGCTTCGCAGACCCGTGACCATCGCGGTGATGGCGGCGTTGATGCTGCTTTTGGGCATCGTGTCCCTGACCCGCATGAATTTCGACATCTTCCCCGCGATCGACATGCCGCTGGTCAACATGGTGTGGTACTACCCGGGGCTGTCGGCGCAGGAGATGGAGCAGCGCGTGATCAACGTGAGCGAACGCGCGGCATCCACCACGGTCAACGGCGTCGAACACATCGAATCCACCTCGTACAACGGGATCGGGCTGCTCAAGTTCTACTTTCAGCCGGGCTCCGACACCGGGCTTGCGATCGCCCAGCTCACCGCCGTAAGCGAGGCGATCAAGAACATCCTGCCGCCCGGGATCAGCCCGCCGAGCGTGGTCGACTACAACGCGACCAACGTGCCGATCGCGTTTCTGGTGTTCTCGAGCGACACGCTTTCGCAGCGGCAGATGTACGATTTCGGGTTCAATTTCGCGGGCCTGTTCCTGTTCACGATTCCGGGTCTTTCCTCGCCGGCGCCCTTCGGCGGAACCTCCCGCCAGATAATGGTCAACATCGACCCCGGCCGGATGTACGCGCGCAGCGTGTCGCCCGCCGAAGTGGTCGGCGCCCTCCTCAACCAGAACGTCATCATCCCGGGCGGCACCGCGAAGATCGGCAACAAGGAATACAACGTGGTGCTCAACGGGAGTCCTCCCACCGTCGAGGAACTCAACCATCTCCCGATCAAGGTGATAAAGGGAGCGCCCGTGTACATCGGCGATGTCGCCAAGGTCAGCGACAGCCATTCGGTACAGACCGACGTGGTGCGGGTGAACGGCAAACTCGCCACCTACCGGCTCATCCTGAAGCATCCTTCCGCGTCCACGCTCACCGTGGTCGAGTCGGTGCGCCGCGCGTTGGGTCCGATGATGTCGATAGCGCCGCCGGGGCTCAAGGCGGAGCTGGCCTTCGACCAGTCGCTGTTCGTGCGGCGCGCGCTGAGCGACGTGCTCCAGGAGGGAGTCGTCGCCGCGGGCCTGGTCGGGTTGATGACACTTCTGTTTCTGGGCTCGTGGCGCAGCACCCTTATCGTCGTCACCTCGATTCCGCTCGCGATCCTCACCTCGATCATCGGGCTCAAGCTCTCCGGCCAGACCATCAACCTGATGACGCTCGGCGGCCTTTCGCTGGCGGTGGGGATGCTGGTCGACGACGCCACGGTCGAGGTCGAGAACATCCATCGCAACCACGCGATGGGTAAGCCGCTGGGCGTGGCGATTCTGGACGGCGCGCGCCAGATCGCCGTTCCGTCGTTCATCGGCACGCTCTCCATATGCATCGTGTTCTCGCCGGTAGTGGCGCTGACCGGGGTTGCCCGCTTTTTGTTCACTCCGCTCGCGTTTGCGGTGGTGTACGCGATGCTCGCGTCGTACCTGCTGTCACGCACCCTGGTTCCGAGCATGGCGCTTCATCTCCTCAAGGAGGAGCCCGAGCACAACCATTCCCGCGGGCGCCTCGGGCGGATCACCGCATCGTTCGAGCGCGGTTTCGAAAGGCTGCGCGGCCGCTACCGGCGAGGCCTCGTCCGCGTGATGGACCATCGCGCGCTAGCCCTCGCCTCGATCGCGGTGATCGTCGTGGCCTCGATGGCGCTATTGCGGATCGTCGGCGAGGATTTCTTTCCTTCGGTTGACAGCGGGATGATCCGGCTGCACGTGCGTGCACCGGTCGGTACCCGGCTGGAGGAGAGCACCCGGATCATGGCGGGGGTGGAGAGCGAGATTCGCGACGTGATTCCCCCAAACGAACTCAAGCTGATGACCGACCATATCGGGCTGCCGGTCTATTGGAGTCTGCTCTTCTACCAGACCGACTCGCTCGGCCCGCAGGACGCCGACATCCAGATCCAGCTCTCCGAAAACCATCATCCCAGCGCCGACTACACCGAGCGGATCCTGGAACGGGTCCGCCGCCGATACCCGCAGGTCACCATTTATCCCCAGGCCGCCGACATCGTGAGCCAGGTCCTGACGTTCGGACTCTCCGCCCCGATCGACGTGCAGATCACGGGACGCGACCTCGGACAATCCTTCGAGATCGCCGAGCGGCTCAAGCGCGAGATCGAGACGATTCCGGGGGCCGCCAACGTGAGGATCGCGCAGGTGCTCGACTATCCCACCCTGCGCGTGCAGGTCGATCGCGACAAGGCGCTTAGGCTCGGGCTCACACAGCGCGACGTGACCAGCAGCGTGCTGACCTCGCTCAGTTCCAGCTACGTGATTGCGCCCAACCAGTGGCTCGACCCCCGCAACGGCGTCAACTACTCGGTGTCGGTGCAGACTCCCCAGCACATCATGGATTCGATCCAGGCGCTCGGCCGCACTCCGCTTACGCCCCAGAGCATCGACGGCACGATCGTCAGTCCGCAGTTCCTCGCCAACCTCTCGACCGTCACTCACGGAGTCGAGGCGCAGGGAATCAACCATTACACGGTGCAGCGCGTGCTCGACGTGAACCTGGACGTGAGGAGGCGGGACCTCGGGTCGGTCAGCGCGGCGGTCCAGCGCAAGGTCGAAGCCCTCAAGGATCTGCCGCGCGGCACCACGGTGAAGATACTCGGGCAGAGCCAGGCGATGCGGGAATCGTTCGGGAGCATGGGCCAGGGGCTTCTGCTCGCGATCGTGCTCGTGTACCTCTTGATGGCCACGAATTTCCAGTCGTGGCTCGACCCGTTCATCATCATGATGGCGGTGCCGGGCGCGCTGGCCGGCGTGCTCTGGATGCTGGTAGCGACCCATACGACGCTTAACGTGGAGTCGCTGATGGGCACGATCATGGCAGTTGGAGTCGGCGTCGCCAACGGAAACCTGCTCATCACTTTCGCCGACGATCAGCGCGCGCTCGGAAAGAGCGCGCGCGAGGCCGCGATCGAGGCCGCGGTGGTCCGGATGCGTCCGGTGCTGATGACGGCGCTTGCGATGATCCTCGGGATGCTGCCGATGTCGCTCGCGATCGGCGCGGGCGGCGAGCAGAACGCTCCGCTCGGGCGTGCGGTAATCGGCGGGCTTATCGCGGCCACCGCGATGACGCTTTTCGTCGTCCCCACGGTTTACTCGATGTTCACGGGCAAGCACATGGGCAAGCGCGAACGCGACAGCATCGTCGCCGCGATGGTCGAGCAGGCGGAGAAGGATTAATCACCGAAAAGCCAAGGGCGTGTGGAAGGACCCATGACCGAAAGTCGCTCCAATCGCGAAGCAACCGGATCGCTCTTCTATTTCGGATGGATCGCGGCGGTAATCGTCGTCCTGGTCACTCTCGGAAGCCTGGTCCTGGCGCGCGAAGTCTGGCTCAGACGCCAGACCAGCGAGCTTACACAGGAGGAAAGCCGAGGACCGCTCGTCCTCGTCGTGCCGGTCGAGAGAATTCCGATGAAAAGGACGCTTTCGTTCCCGGGCGACGTCCACGGCTTCTTCGAAAGCCCCGTGTACCCCAAGGTTCCCGGCTACATCAAGTCGGTTCTGGTCGACAAGGGGATGCGGGTCAGGAAGGGGCAGCTCCTTGCCGAACTGGTCTCGCCCGAGCTGGACCAGCAGGTGCAGGAAGCCAAGGCCGCCTACGATATGGCCGCGCTTACCGACCATCGCTACCAGATCCTGATCAAGCAGCACGTGGTCTCGCAGGAGCAGGCCGACGAGGCGCATTCCACGATGCTCTCGACGTACGCCAAATGGAAATCGCTGCTCGCCCAGCAGGGCTACGAGAAGGTGCTCGCTCCGTTCGACGGAATAGTCACCGAGCGCAACCTCGACCCGGGGGCGCTGGTGGCCATGTCCACCGCGCAGGAAGGCGCGCGAGAGATCTTCAAGATGGCCACGCTCAAGCCGGTGCGCGTTTACGTAAGGATGCCGCAGGACGACGCGGCGTTCGTCAAGGACGGCGATCCGGCCCGCGTGACCGTCAGCCAGTTTCCCGGCCGCAATTTCAACGGCTCCGTCACCCGCCATCCGCAGGCGTTGATGAACGAAACGCGCACGATGCTGGTCGAGGTGGATCTGCCCAACGACGATCTTGCGCTGCTGCCCGGCATGTACGCGCATGTGGACATCACGATCGGCGGCTCCTCCGCCGCTCCGCTCGTGCCCGACGACGCGCTGGTGTTCAAGAACGGCAAGACCTTCGTGCCCGTGGTCCGCGACAATCGGATCCATCTGGTCGAAGTCGAACTGGGCCAGGATGACGGAATCAACTGCCAGGTGCTGCAGGGGCTGCGCGGGGACGAGATGGTGGCGATCAACCTGGGTCAGGCGGCGCAAGAGGGCGAACTGGTGCGCACGCAGCTCGCCCATCAGTGACACCGCTCCGATCCGCGGGCCGTATTTGCCGACCCCGATGCAGACGGCCTAGAATCACTTTCGCTTCCGTCCGAGCATCCTGAAAACGCGACTTTTCATGGCTCGGGCCGGGACGGAGCGGAGGTTCCAACCGTGGCGAAGATTGACGGCGGAGAAATGATCGTTCGCGCGCTGGAGCGCGAAGGCGTACGCGAGATTTTCACCCTTCATGGCGGCCATCTCGACGCGATCTACGCGGCGTGCATGCGGCACGACTTCCGCGTAATCGATACCCGCCATGAACAGGCCGCCGCGCACATGGCCGACGGATGGGCTCGAACCACCGGCCGGCCCGGCGTGGCGATCGTCACCGCCGGACCGGGCGTTACCGACGCGGTGACCGGCGTCGCCAATGCATTCATGGATTCGATCCCGATGGTCCTGATTGGCGGGCGAAGCCCGCTCTCCGACGACGACCGGCTTCCGCTGCAGGCGGTCGATCAGATGGGAATAATGCGACCGATCACCAAATGGGCGCGATCGGTAACCCATACCGAGCGGATACCCGAGTATGTCGCCGCCGCCTTTCGGCACGCGGTTTCGGGGCGTCCCGGACCGGTTTTCCTTGAGCTTCCGATCGATGTGCTGTTCGCGCGGGTCGAGGAATCGAGCGTGAGCTTTCCCGAAAAATATCGGCCGCAGAGCGCGCCGGGCCCCTCGCGCGCGGCTCTGGCCCGGGCGCTCGAATGGCTGCGCGAGGCGAAGCGGCCGGCAATCCTCGCGGGCGGCGGCGTCTGGTTCTCGCAGGCCGGCCGCGAACTCACCGAGTTCGCCGAACTCACCCATACGCCGGTGATGACGAATTCCAAGGCGCGCGGCTCCATCCCCGAGGATCATGACCTGTGCTTCGGCGGCTTCGGCGCCATCCATCCCGCCGCTCACGCCAAAAGCGGCGGCAGCGCGGATCTCGTGATCCTGCTCGGCACCCGCATCGGCCTGTTCACCGGAGGCCGCAATTCGGTCATCCCCTCGGATGCGCGTGTCGTGCAGGTGGATATCGAGCCCGAGGAGATCGGCCGCAATCGCGACATCGAGCTCGGAGTTGTATCGGACTGCCGCGAGTTTCTCCGCGACGCGATCGAGGCGGTCAAGGGGACCAGGTTCGATGAGCATCGTGAGTGGCTGGAGCGGCTGGGCGCGATACGCGACGCGATGCGCCATCGGTTCGACGATGCGCTCAAGAGCGACTCCTCGCCCATCCATCCCGCCCGCATGGCGCATGAAATCGCGAAGCTTCTCGATCCGGACGCGATCGTGGTCGCCGACGGCGGCGAGACCGCATCGTGGATGAGCGGCGCGTGGACCGCCCGCCATCCGGGATCCTTCCTGAGCCACGGCTACCTCGGATGCCTGGGCGTGGGGCTGCCGTTTGCGATGGCGGCGAAGGCGGCCCATCCGAACCGCCAGGTCTTCTGCATCATCGGCGACGGTTCGGCGGGCCTGAACTTCGCGGAGTTCCACACCGCGGCTAAAAACAATCTCCCGATCACGGTCGTAATCAACAACGACAAGCAATGGGGGATGTCCAAGCACGGGCAGGAGCTGATGTGGGGCAAGGGACGCCACATGGCCACCGAGCTCGGGATGGTCCATTACGAGCGTGCGGCCGAAGGACTCGGCGCACACGGCGAACTCGTGGAACGGCCCGACCAGATCGCGCCGGCGATGAAGCGAGCGCTCGAGTCCGGGCGCGCGGCCTGCGTCAATATCGTCACCGACCCTGACGTTATCGAACCGGGAACGCTCGCGCTCTACAGTGCGATGTCAACCAAGCCGCGCAAGCAGGAGGCCGCGCAGGAAAAGCAGGACGAGGGAACCACCCTGCCCTACTACGGGAAGAGAAAGCTCGACTAGCCGCCCCGGGATAAGGCGCGTCGCGGCGCTTATGGAATCGCGCCGCCGGAGGGATCCGCGGCGTATGCGGCCGGACCTCCGACCTCCACGCCCTTGCGTACGCGCACCTCGTCATCAGGATGGTCCGGCGTATCGACGCGGACGCTGCGATAGCCGCCCGCGCTCGGATCCGGCGCGACGAATCCAAGCGTGTATTGCTCGCGCAGCTCGAGACTGATCTGCTGGCAGGCGCTCCTCAAGGCCGCGCCGTTGCCGACCTGGGGGATGATGTAGGTTTTGGCGCCGGTCTCAGTCGAAAGCGTCCGCAGCGTGTCGGCATCGACCCGGTCCTGCGCTCCGCCACCGATTACGAAAGGACCGATGGCGATGCTTGGACCGACGTAGCCGTTCGGGTTGCCGATTCCGATCGAGTAGATTAGCACTCCCTGTTTTCTGGCGAGCGCGACCACGTCCTCGAGCCTTGCTACACTCGTGTTGTCCATCCCATCCGTGATAACCAGCAGGGCCTTCTTGTCGTATCTGCCCCGCTTAACGGTCTGGAGTCCCTGCAGGATCACGTCGAACAGCGATGTCTGGCCAAAAGCGTGCAGCATCCTCACTTTGTTCTCGACATAGGCATGATTGGTCGTGAATGCCTGGAGAAGGTACGGCTTGTTGGAGAATGCGAGCAGAAACACGTCATCGCGCGGATTCAGCTCGGCCAGAAAATCCAGGATTGCCAGCTCGGCCTGCATGAGCTTCGGCTGCATGCTTCCCGACGTGTCCACCAGGATTCCGATCGAAACGGGAGTGTTCAGATCCTGCCTGAAGAATTCGATCGGCCGCTGCTGACCGTCGAGGTAGAGCTTGAAGTCGTCCTTCCTGAGCCCTGTGACGTAGGCGCCTTTGGGATCGGTGACGGTGACGGTAACCTGCGCGTAGCCGGGCTGCTGCCTAAGCTCGCGCGACGGGATCGTCAGCTCCTGCTGCTCCTGCGGCCCGGGGAGGGTCGGCGGGATGTTGAGGGTTTCTCCCTGATGTCCCGGAACCGACGGCAGCTCCAGCGTGGAGGATTGGGAACCCTGGTTCGATGGCAGCACGAGCGGGGGCGGGCTCTTTGCCTGTCCGGCAAGAGCGGCCCCCGGCAACACCATCATCAGGACTGCCGCGGCGAACAGCCTTGAAAGATTGCGGCGCTTCGACTCGAGCCTTTCACGAATTCGCATCGCGGTTATCGTGAGCACATCGCGACAAACCTGATCGATCTTCCTATTTGCCGGCATTCCGCACAAGCGCCGTTTCTCTCTCGCGATATTTATGAGACGCCGGACCGCGGAGTACTCTTCACCCTGAAGCGCGTTCCCTCAATCGCTCCGTAACCGGCTCTGTCGGAACCGGCGGCAGGATGGATCAGCGGCGGGTTATCTCGTCCACCTCGCGAAGCTCCTCCGGACTAAGCTTCCATCCGCAAGCCTTGACGTTCTCCGTCACCTGCTCGGGCCGAGTGGCGCCGGCAATCACGCTGGAAACCTCGGATTGGCAGGCAAGCCAGCTCATCGCCAGCTCCACGATTGTGTGGCCCGCTTTTCGCGCGAATTCATCGAGCTTTTCCAAGATCGCGAAGTTGGCCTCGGTTAGTACCTGCTTCGCCATCGGCTGCATCAAGGCGAGCCGGGTGCCGGCCGGGAGCTCGGCCCCGCGGCGGTACTTGCCGGTCAGAAATCCGCTCGCCAGCGGAAAGTAAGGCAGCATCCCGAGCCCGAACTTGCGGCAGGCCGGAAGAACCTCGCGCTCGATCCTTCGGTCCAGAAGGTTGTACTGGTTCTGCGCCGATACATACCTGGGCCATCCGTGGGTGCGCGAGATCCAGTCCGCGTCCGCGATTTGCCATCCGGAGAAATTACTGTTGCCGATGTACCTGACCTTGCCCGAACGCACCAGGTCGTTGAGCGCCGAAAGCGTTTCCTCCTGGGGAGTTTCCGGGTCGGGCTGATGGATCTGGTAGACATCGATGTAGTCGGTGGCGAGGCGGCGGAGGCTGGCTTCGACGGCGGCCATGATGTACCTGCGCGAGCCGCCGCGCATGTAAGGTCCTTCGCCCATCGGCATCCCGAATTTCGATGCCACTATCACGTCGCGCCGCCGGTTCCCCAGCGCCCGGCCCAGCATCTCCTCGGAGCCGCCCCGGTTTCCGTAGATGTCGGCGGTGTCAAAGAAGGTGATCCCCTCGTCGAGCGCGCGATGGACAACGGCCCGCGTCTGCTCCGCATCGCAGCGCATCCCGAAGTTGTTGCATCCAAGACCGGCAAGCGAGACCTTAAGCCCCGAATCTCCAAGTCTGCGATATTCCACGATCAACTCCTTGCCCGGGTTTTTGAAAAACAGGCGGATCGGTCAGGTAATTTTTCGGACCTCGCCACGTCTTACAAGACAGACCGGATGAAAAGAAAGGGTACTTCGACCATGAAGCTGAACAAAGCCGCATCCACTCTTGCCTTCATCCTTGCTCTTGTTCTTCCGGCAATCGGACTGGCGCAGATGCCGCCGCCGATGCCGCATGGCGGGATGGGCCGTCCTCCAGCACCTCCCGTGGTTCCGCCGTTTATGCTCGCGCTCAGGTCCGCGAACCTGACAAGCGAACAACAGACGAAACTGCGCGAAATCCTGGATTCAACTCGTCCGGAATCCGAGTCCCTGCTCAAGGAATTGCATTCGATCCACCAGCAGATCGCCGATAAGCTTTTGTCTTCGGGCACCGTGACCGAATCCGACCTTGCGCCTCTGACCCGGCGCGCCGGCCAGCTCGAGGAGAAGATGCAGCAGCAATCGATCGCGACCGCGCTCAAGATCCGCGCCATCCTCACCCCCGAGCAACTGGCAAAGATGAGCACCTTCAACCAGCGGATGAGTTCGATCCATTCGCAGATCGAGGCGTTGATGGGCGGCAAGATGCCGCCACAAGAGCCGGCGGCCAGGTGAACGGCAATAGGCATCGCGGAATCGCAATTCTCGCTGATCCGGAGGCGGCGGTTGCGGCCGCCGCCCCGGATCCCGCCGTCAGACCGCGTCCATCGCTCCGGCCGGTCCGCCGAAGTCCCGCGATTTCCCGCCCCGACCATTCCCGGTCACCGGCCGTGAGACCACAGACATCCAGCGCACTGGTGCTGGCCGCCCGGGAGGGCGACCGCAAGGCACTCGAGGAATTGATTCGCTGCAATCAGGAACGGGTGGCGCGCTTCGTGGTCTCGATAGTGGGATGGGACGCGGACTACGAGGATTTGTGCCAGACGGTATTCGTCAAGATGGCGCTCGGATTGGTGCGGCTTAAGACGCCCGAGACCTTTGATGCATGGATGTTTCGCATCGCGCGCAACGTCTGCATGGACCATCTGCGGCGCCTCAGATGGCGGCGGATGTTCGTGCCGTTTTTGCGCGAGCACGAGGAGGTGGCGGCCGAGGACGACAGCGGCGGGTACTCGATCGGCGCATTCGAAGCCGCGCTCAAAACCCTGCCACCCGAGCAGCGCGAGATAATCGGCCTGATGCGCGAGGGCGAATGGTCATATCGCGAGCTTGCGCGGATAACCGGAAGCAGCGTTTCGGCGGTCGCGATGCGCCTGTTTCGCGCTCGCGCGCGCCTGCGCAAAATACTGAGCGAGAGCGACACATGAGACGCACCGAACCTCAAAGCGAGCGGCTGCTTGCCGATGATTTCGCACTGCGCGTTCTCGGGCGGGTGGATCGAATTCGGCGCCGGCGCGCGCTCGTGCGCGGTTCGCTTGCCGCCGCCGCGTTTTCGATGGCTGTTGTTCTGGGACTCTTCGCGCGCGCCCCACGCTTCGACACCCGGACTTCGTCCCCTGTCGAAGCGGCCGAGGCGGCGGCTGTCGAGCTGCCTGACACCTATGCGGACAACACGCGGTCGCGGTCGGCAATGGCGTTGTTCTTCCCCGACCTGCCATCGGTGGCCGAATTCGTGGAGAAGTCCGACGAATCGGCGTGGCATTCGTACGATCCCTGGTGGACGTCAAACTCCTGACCTCCGCGCCCGGCGTTTGACATCGCGCGTCCGCCTGCGGAAATGATGCAGGCAAGCCTCGCCCGCGAGGAGGACCGCCATGAAATTCGGGATCGGCGGAATCAATTCCGGCGCCATCGCCGGCCCGGAAAACGTCCTCGAGCTTGCACGCGCCGCGGAACAGCTCGGTTTCGAGTCGATCTGGCCCTTCGAGCACATCTGCGTTCCCGTCGTCCACGGCCCCTATGCCGGCACTCCGGACGGCCAGGTGCCGGGCGGCGATCGCGGCGCCATCAATGAGCCGCTCCTCCAGCTCGCATACGTGGCGTCGGCGACGTCGCGGATTCGGCTCGGAACGGGAGCGCTCATCCTGCCGCTCCATCATCCCCTGTATCTCGCCAAGCAGTTGGCGACACTCGACAACCTGTCGCGCGGACGGGTCGTGCTTGGAGTGGTGAACGGATGGATGAGCGAGGAGTACCGGGCGCTCGGGATCGACTGGAAGACGCGGGGAAGGCGCACGGAGGAGGCGATCGGCGCGATGCGCGCGCTGTGGCGCGAGGATGCCGCCTCCTTCCACGGCCGGCATTTCAATTTCGACCAGGTCTACAGCTTTCCCAAGCCGGTCCAGAAAAACGGCATCCCGATCCTGATCGGCGGCGTCACCCGCGCCGCCGCCCGCCGGGCCGCGCGGCTCGGCGACGGCTACTACCCGATCGTCCCCGGCCCGCAGCGGCTCAAGGAGCTTCTGGCCGTGATGCGGGTGGAAGCGCGGGGCCACGGGCGCAACCCGGATGAAATCGAGGTCACGACCGGACTTCCCTCCGCCGACCTCGACGCGGCACGACGGCTCGCGGAGATGGGCGTCTCGCGGATCATCCTGCGAGTCCACGGCTCCCAGCCTGAGGAAATCCGCGCCGGCGTGGAGCGGCTCGCCGAGCAAATCGTCCGGCGCTGGTGACCGATGCCCGCGACTCGGGCGTCGCGGCATCGCCGCCGCCTCGCCTTGACATAGGGTGCAACCGGAGTCATAGGTGAGTCTGCTCGTACATGAACCTGCTCAAGGGGCTTGCGCGCCGGTTCGGCGCGCGGCGTCATCGTGCCCGCGGCGACGACGCCCTTCATGACGGGCGCGGCACCAGGGTGCAGCCGTCCGGCGCGGGTGCGCGGCGCCATCGCCGCGGCGGCGGCTGCCGGGGCGCGATGTTCCGAGGGGCCGCGGATGGGCGGCGCGTTGGCGGCCTCTCGCGCCCCCATCCGCCGGCTCCATCCCCGAACTAAAAGACAACCCTCCGCGAATTGACCAAGGATTCCGGCCCCGATTCGGCGGGCGCGCCGGTTTGACATTGGCGATGCATTCCACTATCTGGAACTCAATTCCACGATGCAGTCCGACACGCGCTACAAGGTCCAGGTGATCGATCGCGCGCTTGCGATCGTCGAAGTGCTCGCCGCCGAAGGCCCCGCCCTGACGCTGGCCGAACTCGCGGCGAGAATCGAACTGCCCAAGAGCACCGTGCTCAGGCTTCTCAACGTCCTGCAGCAGCATCGCTTCGTCGAGCGCGAACCGCGCTCGGGCGACTACCGGCTCGGGCTCAAGCTCGTCGAGCTGGGTTCGGCCGCTTCCGCGCAGCTTGACTTCGTCGAGCGCGCGCGTCCGTGGCTTCGGCGGCTTCTGGACGCAACCGGCGAGACGGTCTTCCTGTCGGTTCTGGATGGCGCCGAGGTGCTGGCAGTGGAGCGAATTGAATCTCCGCGCACGGTGCGGGTTCCCCTGAGCGCGGGCGGGCGCACGCCCAGTCACTGCACGGCGAACGGCAAGGCCCTGCTCGCCTATCTTCCCGAGGGCGAACTCGAAGCACGCCTCGGCCCGGGACGCCTGAGGGCCTACACCCGGAACACGATCACGACGACAGGTGCGCTGAAGAACGAACTCAGGCGGGTCCGCGCGCTCGGCTACGCGGTCGACCGCGAGGAAATGGAGGAAGGACTCAAATGCGTCGCGGCGCCGATCCGGAACATGAGCGGCGCGGTGATCGCCTCCGCGGGCATCCTCGGACCGGCCTTTCGCCTTCCCGAAAGGAAACTTCCGGCCGTCGCGGCCGAGGTCGTAAAAGCGGCGGAAGCGATCTCCGCCGAACTCGGGTTCAGGGAACCCGCCTCGCCTCCGCAAAGCCGCGGTCGAAAAGGAGCGGTCGCATGACGATTAACCGCGCGTTCGAAGCAGGGTTGTCCGCCCCGGCATCCGGGTGGCCCGCGGATGGCGAATCGGCGGTTCCCTACCGCGTCTTCGTCGATCCGGCGATCCACCAGCTCGAGCAGGAGCGCGTGTTTCGCGGTCCGACCTGGAACTACGTCGCGATGGAGGCGGAAGTTCCCGGGCCGGGCGATTTCAAGGCGAACTTCGTGGGGGACACTCCGGTAGTCGTCACGCGCGGGCGCGACGGAAGGCTCCACGGCTTCGTCAATCGATGCGCGCATCGGGGCGCGCTCGTGTGCCGCGAGCTGCGCGGCAATTCATCCACCCACGTCTGCATCTACCATCAGTGGAGCTACGATTGCGAAGGCAACCTCATCGGCGTCCCCTTCCGGCATGGAATCGAAGGCAGGGGCGGATACGAAGAGGGTTTCAGGACGGCGGAGCACGGTCTGCGCAAGCTCAGAGCCGCGGCCTACCGCGGACTCGTGTTCGTGTCGTTCAGCGACGATGCCCCGGAGCTGGAAGAATACCTCGGGGTGGTGGCGCGCCAGTGGATCGATCGGACGCTCGGGCGTCCGGTGCGGATCCTGGGATATTCGCGCCAGGTGATCGACGCGAACTGGAAGCTTTACGCTGAAAACGTCCGAGATCCGTATCACGGAAGCCTGCTCCATCTGTTCAACGCGACCTTCGGAATCGCGCGATCCTCGCAGCAGGGGGGAGTCTCGATGGATCCCGGCGGCGGCCACAACGTCATCCATGCGCGCAGGCGCGATGCGCGCGACGAGACGCTCGCCTACGCGCGCGAGAAGGTGCGCTCCTACCAGAAGGGCTTCTCGCTCGCCGATCCCTCTCTGCTGCGTGGCCGGCCCGACCCGGGAATCGAGACCAGCACGTCGATCCAGTCCGTGTTCCCCACGCTCGTCATCCAGCAGATCGCCAACAGCCTCGCGACCCGACAGATCCTTCCCCGCGGGCCGCGCCGCCTTGAACTGATTTCGACCTTCTTCGCCTACGCGGACGACGACCCGGAAATGATCGCGATTCGTCTGAGGCAGGCCAATCTGGCCGGGCCCGCCGGGTACATCTCGATGGAGGATGGCTACGCGATCGAACTGGTTCAGCAGGCGATCGAAAGCGGCCAGGACGGTTCTTCGTTCGTGGAGCTGGGCGGATGCGAGGTCGAAAGCCAGGACAACCTGGTCACCGAGGCTTCCATCCGCGGCTTCTGGCACTGCTATCGGGGGCTGATGGCCCGGGGAGCGTGAACATGAACGGCGCCGAAATCAGATCCGCCGTCGAGGAGCTGATTGCCGCCTACGTGACCGCGATCGACGACGGCAGGCTCGAGGAATGGCCGGAGTTCTTCACCGATGACTGCGTGTACCGGATAGTTCCGCGCGAGAACGATGCGCAGGGCCTGCCGCTCGCGATCATGAACTGCGAGTCGCGCGCCGCGCTTTGCGACCGCATCTCCGCCTATCGCAAGGCCAACCTGTTCGCCCCTAACGCCTACCGCCACATGCTTGGGCCCGTGCGGATAACCGATGAAGGCGGAGGAGAAGTGCGCGCCCGCACCAACTACGCGCTCTTTCGCACCGCGCTCGATCCGGTCGGCTACGGCGCGAGCGAACTTTTCAGCGTCGGCGAGTACCGCGACCGGATCGTCATGGTCGGCGGCGCCACGCGGTTTCGCGAAAAGCTCGTGATCGCCGACACCTGCAGGATCCAAACGCTTCTTGCCACGCCGATCTGACTGCGATTTCGCCTCAAAGCGGAGGACACGATGGCAGCGCGCGACAATCTCCGGCTCTGGGAGGAACATATCCGCGGCGAGTTCGTGACCAGGGACGTGAATCAGGCGCTCGCGACGATGGTCGAGGACGAGTCGGTCCTGACGATACCGACGCGATGGGGCGGCAGGGGGAAGGCGTCCCTGCTCCCGCTCTATCGCGACGAGTTCATCCCCTCGATTCCCGACGATTGGGTAAGCACGATCCTCAACCGAATCGTCACGGACGACCGCATCGTTGAGGAATCGCTCTCGCGATTTCATCACACGCGCCGGATGGACTGGTTTCTTCCGGGAATCGAGCCGACCGGATGCGCGATCGAGATCCAGGGAATAACGGTGATCGAGTTTCGGGGCGGGCTGATGGCGGCGGAGCGGCTTTACTGGGACGTTGCGACGGCGCTCAGGCAGATCGGGAGAGCGTGTTAGGGGTTGGCGCTTGACAGAGGCGGCGGATCCGCGCTAGGTGGGTGAGCGTGCTCACAATTGAGCATGCTCAAAATGTCGTCGAACACCCCCGCCGCCTCCCTGCGCGCCCTTAGCCGCGTCGAGCGAAAGAAGCTCGACAAGCTGATGCGCATCAAGCGCGCCGCGCGCGCCCTCTTCGCGCGCAAGGGTTTCGCGGCCACCACCACCCGCGAGATCGCGCGGGCCGCCGACGTCGGGATCGGCACGGTCTTCGTTTACGCCGGCAGCAAGCAGGACCTCCTCGTCATGATCTTCCGCGAGGAGGCGGGCCGCGCCGTTGATATCGCGTTCGAGACCATGCCGCGCGCGCCGTTGGTCGATCAGATGCTCCACGTGTTCGGTGCCCTGCTCGCCCATCACGAGCGCGACCCGGACCTTGCGCGGGTGTTCGTCAAGGAGCTGCCGTTCGTCGATGACGAGCGGCACGGCCGCGCCGCCTTCATGTCGGATTTGTTCAGGAGGATGGCGGAGCTGATCGATGCGGCGCGCGAGCGCGGAGAGCTCAGGCCCGAGGTCCCTTCGGCGCTGCTCGCGCGCAACCTTTTCGCCCTCTATTTCGGCTGTCTGCAAGAGTGGCTCGGCGCCGCCGGTGTCTCTCCCGCCCAGCGCGATTCATCGCTGCGCGCGGCCCTGGAGCTGCACCTGAGCGGCCTGCGCCTTTCCAGGAGTGAAGTGGAATGCCAGCAAGAACGGGTAAGCAATTCCTCGCCGGGCTCCGCAGCCCGCGCGAAATCTGGGTAAACGGCGAGAAAGTCACCGACGTCGTTTCCCATCCGGCGTTCGCCGGCGCCGCCGCGACGCTCGCCGAGGTCTTCGACCTGCAGCACCGCGCCGCCGACGAGTGCCTGATGCCGGATCCGGAGACCGGCGAACCCATCAACGTAAGCCACATGATCCCGCGCTCGCGCGCGGACCTCGAACGCCGCCATCGCGGCCTCAAGCGCATCGCCGAATACAGCGTGGGCCTGATGGGGCGGACGCCCGACTACATGAACGTCACCTATGCGGGGTTCGCCGGCAGGGCGGACGAATGGGCGATCAACGGCAACGACCGCGGCGCCGCCAATCTCGTCGCCTACCAGAAACACCTCGCGCGCAACGACGTCGCCCTCACCCACACCATCGTCCATCCCACCATCGACAAGTCCCTGGGCGACGCGCCGATGCCGGGCAACGACGTGGCATTGCACAAGGTCGAGGACACCGAACACGGCATCGTGGTGCGCGGCGCGCGCATCCTGGCCACGCTCGCGCCCTTCGCCGACGAACTCGCCGTCTACCCGGCGGTGCCGCTGCCCGAGGGCGCCGACCAGTACGCGCTCGCGTTCTGCATCCCGATGGGAACGCCGGGGCTCAAGTTCCTGTGCCGCGACAGTTGCTCGACCAACCGCAGCCGCTTCGACAATCCGCTTTCGAGCCGGTTCGACGAGCAGGATGCGTTCGTGATCTTCGACAACGTCGAGGTTCCCCGCGATCGGCTTTTCATCGACGCCAACCGGGCGGCGTACAACACCGTGATGACGACCGGCTGGTACCCCAACGTGATGCAGCAGACGATGATCCGGGCGCAGACCAAGCTCGAGTTCGCCTACGGGCTGGGATGCGCGATGGCGGAGATAATCAACGACAAGTCGCCGGCGACCTCGCAGATGCTCGGGGAGATCTGGACCTACGCCGAGATCACGCGCGCGGCGATTCGCGCCGCCGAGACCGAGGCCTTCGAGTACGGCAACGGGGTATGGTTTCCCAACGGGGGTCCGTTCGCCGCGCTGCGGGCGGCGCTGCCGACCTGGTTTCCGCGGGTGGGAGAAATCCTGACGCTTATCGGCTCGCACAACTTGCTCGCCACTCCCGCCGAGGCGCAGTTCGACGATCCAGGAATTCGCGAGCTCGTCAACCGCTACCTGCGCGGAGCGGGCGAAATTTCGGCCCGCGACCGCGCGCGGGTCTTCCGCCTCGCATGGGATTTCGTCGGCAGCGCGCTGGGCGCGCGCAACGAACTCTACGAGCGCTTCTACCTGGCTTCGGGCGCGCGCAACTACGCGCTGGCCCACGTGCTCGCCCCTCGCGAGCGCGGACGGCGGCTGGTCAACCAGATCCTCGGCATCGAAACGCCCCCGTGCACCGCGCGGGACGAGGAGAAGCCGCGGGTGATGGGGCTGCCGCGCGGGAACGGCGACTGGGTGCGGAAATGACTTTTTCGACTCGGGTCGAAATTGACTTTGGTCATGAATGGCGCTACTCCTCCCCCCAGGCCCGCCCCCGCTCCGCGGGGCCCGCTTCGCTTCAATGCCATGCCGGGAGGTAACTCAATGTTCGTCCGCAATTGCTGGTACATGGCCGGATGGAGCCGCGACTTCGCGGCCGACCGTCCCGCCGCCATCACGATCCTCAACGAGCCGATCGTCATCTATCGCAACCGCGCCCGAGCGCCCGTGGCGCTCCATGATCGATGCGCCCATCGCTTCGCCCCGCTTTCGATGGGACGCGTCGAGGGCGACGACCTGCGATGCATGTATCACGGGATCAAGTTCGGCCCCTCCGGAAAATGCGTCGAGATTCCGGGCCAGGAGAAGATCCCGACCCGCGCCTGCGTGCGCGCCTATCCGGCGGTCGATCGCCACAGCGGCACGTGGATCTGGATGGGGCGGCCGGAGGGCGCCGACGAAGCCCTGATTCCCGACTTCGTCGGCGTGGAGGATCCGCGATGGGCGATGAAGCCCGGGCGGATGGATTACAACGCGCACTACATGCTGATCAACGACAACCTCCTCGACCTCTCGCATATCCCCTTCCTGCACAACCGAAGCCTGGGCGCGGCCCTGACGCCCGAGGGAGTTTCGCGTCCGGTTGTGACAAAGCTTCCGCGCGGCGTGCGCATCCAGAACTGGCTGGTCGGACAGCCGTCGAGGATGATCCCGTCGATCGCGCATCGGATCACCAACATCTGGCAGACCTATGATTTCATCGTGCCCGGCGTTTTCCTGCTGCATGCCGACTTCTACCCGGAGGGCACGGCGCAACGGTTTGCGGGGCGCGCGCCCGAGGGCGGCGTCGAACCGCTCCATCGCCAGTTCACCTGCCAGGCCGTGACTCCGCTCACCGCCGATCGCACCTGCTACTTCTTCGCCTACGGACCGTGGGCGCGCGAGTTTCAACTGATGGACGCCTTCTACGAACTGGGCGTCAAGGCGTTCAACGAGGACCGCGCGATGATCGAGGCGCAGCAGCGCAACATCAACCTGTGCGGCGAGGACGGGATGGTGACGGTCGCGCTCGACAGCGGAATTTCCCAGTTCCGCCGGCTGATGGAAGAAGCGATAAGGGCGGAGTCGGGCTCCTCCGCGCGCGAGGAGGAGGCGCGGGCGTAGATGGCGGCGACCGGCATCATGGAGGTGATTGGGCGCGCCGAGCGCAACAAGCGCGACAAGCGCGCCCGCATCGTCGCCGCCGCCCGCGAACTCTTTCGCACCAAGGGCTTCGAGCAGACCACCACGAGCGAAATCGCCGAGCTGGCCGACGTCGGCAAGGGCACTCTCTTCTTTCACGCCAAGTCCAAGGACGAGCTGCTGGTGATGGTTTTTCAGGAGGAGATGGGCCGGACGATCGAGCGCGCCTTCGCCACCGTCCCCGACGCGATCCCCTTCATCGATCAGGCGATGCACGTGTTCGACACGATGCAGCGGCAGAACCAGCGCGAGCTCGAGCTGGCGCGGATCTTCGCCAAGGAACTCGCCTTCGTTAGAGGCGACCATCACGGGATCGACGCGGTCACGGACGTCTTTTTCGCCAGGATGGGCGAGCTGGCGCGGCGGGCGCAGGCGCGTGGGGAGCTCAAGCCGTGGGTGGACACCTTTCTGCTCGCCTACAACCTGTTCGCGCTCTATTTCTCGTTCCTGATCGTGTGGCTGGGAAGCGGGCTGCCCCGTCCGGACCCCTCGCGCCCCTCGTTGCGCCGGATGCTGGAGCTGCAGCTTGCGGGACTCACAGAGTCGCAGGCGCCTTCCGCCCGCGCATCGAACGCGCGGCGGAGCGCCGATCGGAGGTGATTTTCCGATGGCGAACGCGGCACCACACAATCCCCCGTTTCGCGCCGAGCACGTGGGTTCGCTCTTGAGGCCGCCCGAGCTGCTAAAGGCCCGCGAGGATCGCGATGCCGGTCGGATCACGGACGCCGACCTTCATCGCCTCGAGGATCGGCTTATCCGCCAGGCCGTGGCGATGCAGCAGGAGATCGGGCTCGGAGCGGTGACCGACGGCGAATACCGCCGCGCGGTCTTTTACGCCGACTTCATATGCCGCGGTCTCGGCGGCGCGAGCATCTACTACGAAACCGAGCGGATGTTCTTCGTGGACGAGCGCGGCAATCGAATCGCGGTCCCGCTGCTTCGGATTCACGATCGCCTGAAATGGACGAAGCCGGTCCACGCCGACGAATTCCGCTTTCTTGCGGGCCTGACGGACAGGATGGTGAAGATCACGATGCCGTCGCCGACCATCGCCTACTCCGTCGACGGCCACAACATCGACCCCGGCGTGTATTCCGATCTCGACGAACTCCGCGACGACATCGTCGATGCGTACCGCAAGGAGCTGCGCGCGCTCGCGCAGGCGGGATGCCGCTACGTGCAGCTCGACGAGGTGCCGATCGCGATGTACTGCGATCCGCGGAGGGTCGAGCACATGTCGCGCGGCGGCATCGACGTGAACAAGGTCCTGTTCCGGACCTTTCCCGACCTGATCAACGCCGCTCTTGCCGGACGCCCTGCTTCGTTGCACGTCGCGATGCACCTGTGCCGCGGCAACAACCAGAGCGGATGGCTCACGGAAGGGGGCTACGATCCGGTGGCCGAGATGCTGTTCAACGAGATCAACGTCGATTCGTATTTTCTCGAGTACGACACGGCGCGGGCGGGGACCTTCGAGCCTCTGCGCTTCGTGCCCAAGAACAAGTCGGTCGTGCTCGGAATCGTCTCCAGCAAGGTTCCCCGGCTGGAGAGCGCCGACGAACTCAAACGGCGCATCGACGAGGCCGCCGAATACGTGGATATCGACCAGCTCGGTCTGAGTCCGCAGTGCGGCTTTGCGAGCACCGCTCCGGGCAACAGGCTCTCCTTCGAGGATCAGGCCGCCAAGCTGCGCCGAATCGTGGAGGTCGCGCGCGAGGTCTGGGGATAAGGGATCAGCTCGTCGGCTGTTCCGAGACGGGTTTTCGGAAGGACCGATCGATTGGCCGCATTGGAAGTTTCACCCAACGGAGATTCGAAAATGGCAAGCACCACCAAAGTCGCGGGAGTGGAGGTTTCGACCGCCCACTATATCGACGGCAAACGCGTCGACTCCAAAAAGAAGTTCAGCACCTGCTCGCCGATCGACGGGCGCCATCTGGCCGACGTCAGCGCCGGGGGCGCGGACGAGATCGACGCCGCGGTCACGGCGGCGCGGCGCGCCTTCCCGGCGTGGGCCGCGCTCGGCCCCGAGGGCCGCCATCCGATCCTCACCCGTTTCGCCAAGGCAATTCAGGCTCATGCCAAAGAGATCGCCGCAGTCGAAACCGAAGACAATGGCTCGCTGCTGATGGGCAACGTAACGGGAATGGTCCCGCGCGCGGCTCTCAATATCCAGTTTTTCGCGGATCGCGCTCTCAAGCTCAACGATGAGAAGATCGATTCAGCCGAGGTGGTGAACTGTGTTCGTTACGATCCCGCGGGCGTTGCGGGCCTGATCACTCCGTGGAACGGCCCCTTCATGCTCACCACCTGGAAGGTTGGCCCATGCCTTGCGGCCGGCGACACCGCAGTGGTCAAGCCGCCGGAATGGGCGCCGCTGACCTGCTCGATAATGGCGGATCTGGCGGCCGAAGCCGGCGTACCGCCCGGCGTCCTCAACATCGTGCAAGGAATCGGCGAGGAGGCCGGAGCCGCTCTCGCCGCCCATCCCGACATCGATCGCCTGAGTTTCACCGGCTCGACCGACACGGCCAAACTGATTGGGGCATCGTGCGCCCGCTCGCTGACGCCGGTCAGCTTCGAGTTGGGCGGAAAGTCTCCCTTCATCGTCTGCGCCGACGCGGATCTGGAGGGTGCCGCACGGACCGCCGCCTTCCAGTACTTCAATGCCGGGCAGGTCTGCCTCGCCGGCACGAGGATCCTGGTGGATGCGAAGGTTGCCGATGAATTTCTGGCGAAGTTTCGCGCCGCGGCGGAGCAGATGACGGTCGGAGATCCGCGCGACAAGAACACCCGCGTCGGTCCGCTCATCACGCCCGAGCATTTCAAGCGGGTCGAAGGCTTCGTGGAGCGCGCCCTAAAGGCGGGCGTGAAGCCCGTCTGGGGCGGCCATCGCCATTCGGCCGGCGACCTCTACTTCGAGCCCACGCTGCTCGAGGGCGTTTCGCAGGAAATGGAAATCGTCCAGCGCGAGGTTTTCGGACCGGTTCTGATCTGGCAAACCTTCCGCGACGACGAAGAAGCGATCGAACTCGGCAATGGGACCGACTACGGGCTCGCCGCCGTGGTCTTCAGCCGCAATGAGGATCGCGCGATGCGGATCGCAAAGCGCCTGGTCGCGGGAACGGTGTGGGTGAATTGCTTTTTCATCCGCGAGCTGGCCGCGCCGTTCGGCGGCAGCCGCAATTCCGGAATCGGACGCGAAGGCGGGAACTGGAGCTTCGACTTCTACTGCGACGTGAAGAACATCGCGGCCAAGAAGGGCTCCTTCGCCTGATCGCGGTCACCCATCAAATCACCCCGGAGGTAACAAACATGAGCGTTCTCGACGGACCACGAGTGGAATGGCGAAGAATCCTGCATGAGGGTCAGCCCAAATGGGTCAGACCCGCCGGCGATCGCCTCCTGATCGGCGACGGGCGCGTTGTGGCGGAAGCCGAGGCGACCTACCTGCCACCGTGCGAGCCCACCAAGATCCTGTGCATCCATCTCAACTACGAATCGCGGCGGGTCGAGTTCCGCGCCCCGAAGATCGAAACCCCGACCTACTTCCAAAAGCCGCTCACCGCACTCAATTCCCATCGCGGCTCGCTATGCCGTCCCGCCGGCCACAAGTATCTCAACTATGAGGGCGAGATCGCGGTGATCATCGGCAAGCCGATGCGCAACGTGGGGCGCGAGGAGGCGTGGGACTATATCGCCGGATTCGCTCCCGCCAATGACGTCGGATGCCAGGACTATCGCGATACGGATGCGGGTTCGATGTTGCGCGTGAAGGGGCAGGACGGGTTCTGTCCGATCGGCCCGGGAATTGTGAGCGGCGTGGATATCCGCGAGGCCGTCGTCCGCACCTACATCAACGGCAAGATCGTTCAAGAAGGCGCGGTCAGCGAGATGCTCTTCCCCATCGACTACATCCTCGCCGATCTCTGCCGCTTCATCACGCTGCTCCCCGGCGACGTCATCCTGAGCGGCACTCCGAAGAATTCCCGGCCGATGACTCCCGGCGACGTGGTTGAAGTGGAAGTCGCCGGCGTCGGGCGGCTGATGAACCGGGTGGTCGAAGTTCCCGCCCCCGCGCACAAGGTCGGCCATCAACCGACCGACACCGATTCGGTGCGGCGCGTCGCGCTCGGTTCCGACTGGGTAAGGCCCCAGCAATAGGCAATCCGCCTCGCGCGGCGACCGCGAGGGGCGCGCAAATCAGGTCCGAAGAGGGAAGAAATATGGTCCAGGTGACAGAACTCGGCTACATGGGTTTCGGGGTCAAGAATCTCGAGACCTGGAAGAAATTCGCATCTCAAATCCTCGGCCTCGAGGTCGCCGACGACGGCGAAAAGGATCGATGCTACCTGCGGATGGATTACTGGCATCACCGGATAGCCCTCCACTCCGATCCCTGCGACGATCTGCTCTACCTGGGCTTTCGCGTCGCCGGCCCCGAGGAGTTTCGCGAGATGCAGGAGCAGCTTGGCAGGGCGGGCGTCAAGTTCCGCATCGGATCGGAAGACGAAGCGTCAGAGCGCCACGTGCTCGAAATAATGAAGCTCGAGGATCCTGACGGAAACCCGATCGAGATCTTCCACGGGCCGCACGTCCAGTTCTCCAGGCCGTTTCATCCCGGTCGCGGGATGCACGGGCGGTTCAAGACCGGGCCGGGCGGTGTCGGCCATTGCATCGTCCGCGAACGCGACATCGAGGCTGCCTACCGCTTCTATCGGCTGCTCGGGATGCGCGGAGGGGTCGAGTACAAGATCCGGATGGGCAAGCAGACGCTGGCGCCGGTCTTCATGCATTGCAACGAGCGCGACCATACGGTCGCCTTCGGCCTCGCGCACCCCGACAAGCGGTTTAACCATCTGATGCTGGAAGTGGACAACATGGACGATGTCGGCCTCACCCACGACATCGTGCGCCGCGAGAAGATCCCGGTCGAGATCACTCCGGGCAAGCATTCCAACGATCACATGTTTTCCTTCTACTTCCGGACGCCGTCGGGATGGATGCTCGAGTATGGGTACGGCGGACGCGATGCCACTTACCAGTCCGAGTACTATTCGGAAGACGTTTACGGGCATATGCCGGAGGCGGGCGGCTTCGGTCCTCCGCCCTCCCGCTGACAGCCGCACGTCCGCGAAAAAGGCGGTTCGCTCAGGACCCGGGCAGCTTGTGCCGGCGGTCTCGGGCTAACCGCCGCCAAATCAGATGAATGTCCCGAGGATGAGGTAAATGGACAACGACACCGTGCTGCGTCTGGCCGCCGAACTCCATCAAGCCGAGAAATCGCGCCAGGTCGTCAGATTTCTGTCGGCGCGCTACCCCGACATGAACATCGCCGACGCCTACGCGATCCAGAAGGCATGGGTCGACATCAAGCTCAACGAGGGCCGCACTATCATCGGCCACAAGATCGGCCTCACCTCGCGCGCGATGCAGTCGATGGCGGGAATCAACGAGCCCGACTACGGCGTGCTGCTCGACGACATGCTTTACCATGACGGCGCGGAGATTCCCGCCAACCGGTTCATCACGCCGATGCTTGAGAACGAACTGGCGTTCGTTTTGGCCAAGCCGCTTAGGGGCCCCGGCTGTACCATCTTCGAGGTGCTAAACGCGACCGACTACGTGATTCCCGCCCTCGAAATCGTGGATCTTCGCACGCGGCGCGACGATCCGGAAACGCGCGCGCCGCGCCGGGTGGTGGATACGATCGCCGACAATGCGGCGAACGCGGCGCTGGTGGTCGGCGGCCGTCCGATCCGGCCCCTCGATGTGGACCTACGATGGGTGGGCGCGTTGTGCTATCGGAACGGAGTGCTGGAGGAATCGGGAATCGCCGCCGCCGTGCTGAACCATCCGGCCAACGGAATCGCGTGGCTTGCCAACAAGCTTGCGCCGCACGGTCACGGCCTTCAGGCCGGCGAAATCGTGCTGTCGGGCTCGTTCACGCGCACGGTGCCCGCGCGCGCGGGTGACACCTTTCATGTGGATTACGGCCCGCTCGGCTCGATTTCCTGCCGCTTCGTCGGAGACAAGTGAATGGACCTGCCCGCAAACGGCTTCAAACGCGCAATCCGCGAAGGACGCCCGCAAATCGGCCTGTGGCTCGCCCTTGCCGACCCCGTGTGCGCGGAGCTGTGCGCAGGCGCCGGATTCGACTGGCTGCTGCTCGATGCCGAGCACGGGCCGAACGATCTGCGAAGCCTGCTTTCGCAATTGCAGGCCGTCGCGCCCTATTCCTGCAATCCCATCGTCCGTCCCCGGATCGGAGATACCCATCTCATCAAGCAGATTCTCGAGATCGGAGTTCAGACCCTGCTGGTCCCGATGGTTGAGACGGCCGAGCAGGCGGCCGCACTGGCCGCCGCGATGCAGTATCCTCCGGCCGGAGTTCGCGGGGTCGGAGCTGCGCTCGGACGATCATCGCGATGGAACAGGATTCCGGACTATCTGAAGCGCGCGGGCGAAGAGATGTGCCTGCTCGTGCAGATCGAAACGCGCCGCGGCCTCGACAACGTCAGGGCAATCGCGGCAACGCCGGGCGTTGACGGCGTCTTCATCGGCCCCGCGGATCTTTCCGCCTCGATGGGCCATCTGGGCAACATGACCCATCCCGAGGTTCTCTCCACCATCGAGCAATGCATCGGCCACGTCCGCGCGGCGGGCAAGGCGGCGGGCATCCTGATGGGCGACGAGACGCTGGTCAAACGATACCTGGAACTCGGATGCACCTTTATCGCGGTCGCCGCGGACACGATCCTGCTCGCGCAGGCGGCGGACCGGACGGCGGCCCGGTACAAGG
>Ga0070741_10004956_pt1 | contig 30384 bp, 20 predicted proteins | sample Coa_R1_4_FD_66440 | JGI IMG/M metagenome (GOLD analysis project Ga0070741, IMG submission 66440) | Surface soil microbial communities from Centralia Pennsylvania, which are recovering from an underground coalmine fire - Coalmine... | ecosystem: Environmental > Terrestrial > Soil > Unclassified ... | reverse complement strand
CCGAATAAGGCAAGCTGACGCGCAGCACAGCGCCTCCTTTCGGATGATTGAAAGCCACCACTTTGCCTCCGTGGGCCTCCACGATGCGCTGCACGATGGGCAATCCCAAGCCGGTTCCACCTCGACGCTTCGTAAAAAAAGGTTGAAAAATCTTGGGCAGATCGGCGTTGCGAATGCCGGGTCCATTGTCTTCCACGAAACATGAGATCCAGGACTGCCCATCGGTCTGCCACTCCTGGGCCCTGATTTGCACTGTTGCGCCAGGGGGCGAATGCCGAATCGCATTGTCGATGATATTCTGGAAAACTTCGGTCATCCGCATCTGGTCCATGTGCAGAATTACGCTGCGCAGATCGGCGGTATTGACCACTTGCACCTTCGATTGCTCGGCCAGCATGGAACAATTTTGGATAGCACGATCCATGACCGCCTGCAGCGATTCATCGATGAGTTCCAGCCTGGCCGGCTTGCCATATTCGAGCAACTCACTCATCAGGTCGTTCAGCCGCTTGATCTCGCGCTTGAGCACATTCAGGTATTGTTCCTGCCCTTCCATCTTGTCAAACTTGGCTTCTAAGGCGTCCAAAGTGGCCGAAATGCAGAAGAGCGGATTGCGCACCTCATGCGCCACGCCCGCTACCAGCGCTCCCATTGTGGACATGGTTTCGCTGCGCCGCAAAGATTCCTGCAGCTCGACCATGGGAGTGATATCGCGCAAGGCCACGATAAAGCGGTCAAGATTGCTGTCGGACTCGCCGGTTGAAACAACATAGCCCAGCAAGTCCCAGGTCTTACCGCTGAATTCGTCATACACCTGCACTGTCTTCGGATGCTCCCGGTCTTCCACGGTGCCGTGAACAATCTCGGCTGCGGCTGTCCACGGCTGGTGCTCTCCGAAAGACTGCAACGGCTTGCCCAGCAGATCGGAAAAATTCATTCCCGTTAAGTCACGCGCCGCCCGGTTTAAGCGCACCACAATTCCTTGTTGATCGGTCATGAAAATGGGAAATTGGATGGCATCGAACGTCAACCGCCACTCGTTGGCTGCATTTTGCACCGCCAAATGGAGTTCCGCCTGCTCTTCTTGCGCCTTGCGTTTTTGTTTAAGCAGAGACTCTTCCTGCAGCGACCGCCGATAGCTGTCATAAAGGACGCCGGCCGCGTTGACCAGCGCTTCAATCTTTTGTTGCTCTACGATGCTGTAGCCTCCCGAGCGATTGGCGACCGCAATCATGCCCACCACTACAGTTTCTTTCAGAATCGGTACACCCAGGAAATTCTTGAGAGCAGGGTGGCCCGCGGGCAGGCTTCCGGCAGACTGTGGATCAGAAGCAGGGTTGTTGGCAGTAATCGGTTTCCCGGAAGTAACCACGCGGCCAAAAAGATTATCCAGATTGGGGAACGACAAATAGCCAAGCTTCTTATAACTCTCCATCACCTTGTCGTAGAACTCCCGGTTCGTCTGTTCGTCCCAAACAATGCCGTCGTGCGCAAGAACTCGCAGCTCGCTTTCCACTACGACCCCAACAAAGCCATATTCGCTTTGGGTTTGTATGAGCGCACCGTGCAGCAAAATCTGGCTGGCGGTGTTCCAATTGCCGGTCTCGAGAAATTCGGTCATGGCTGAGCTGACGGTGCGTAGTTGCTCGGTGATCATCTGCAACTCAAACTCGGTGCTCTTGCGCTCGGTCAGGTCGATCACATTGGCCAGCACCAGCTCCGATTGACCGTATTGGACCACCGAGCCGCGGATCTCTACATCGATCAAAGAGCCGTCTTTTCTTCTGTACCTCCGGTTGGCAATTTGAATGCGGCGTTCGCGCAACGTCCGCCTCACATTTTCATCAACACTGTCGGGGGTATCCACTACGATGTCATACAGTTTTAATTTCTTGATTTCGTCAGGGCGATATCCCAGCATGGCCAGCATGGCGGCATTGGCTTCCTGGATTCGCATGTTACTCGGATCGACGACAAAGATGCCCTCAGAAGATTGTTGCACCAGCGAACGATAGCGCTCTTCGCTGATGCTGAGCGATTCCTCCGCCTGCTTTCGTGATGTGACGTCACGCGAAATCGAGAGGATGCGACCATCGGCCAGCGCTTTGACCGAGGCTTCCACGTGCACCGTGCTTCCATTTTTGTGCCGCAGCCTGCGCTCAACCCGTAAGCTGCTGCCGGGCTTCATTCCCGGAATTTGCTTGAGAAAGCTCTCATAATCTTCCGCCAACAAAAAGTCTTTTGAGTGTGCCTGCGATAGTTCCTGGCGGGTGTAGCCCAGCATCTTGCAGAATTGCGAGTTGACTTCCAGGAATTTGCCGGAATGATCGATAATCAGAATGGCGTCGGAAGCCTGCTCCATCAGCATGCGATAGTTCGCTTCACTGGCCCTGATGGCCCGCTCCGCCTGTTTGCGTTCGGTGATATCGGTGGATATGCCGAACGCCCCCGTGATTTTGCCTTCGCCATCCCTGAGCGGCCGTACATGTGTCTCAAAGAGGCGCCGGCGCCACGGCATTTCAAAAGAGCTTTCATCGCCTTTCAAAGCACGCAGAGTGCAGGCGATGGGCAAGTAGTTGGGGTCGTCGGTGTGCAGATACTCAAACAAGGTGGAGCCTACGCCCTCTCCCGGCATCAGGCCCACTGCTGCCAGCCCCGAGCCCTGGGTTGACACAAAACGAAGGTCCCGGTCGACTACCCAAAGCACCGCCGGCTGCTGTTCAACCAGCAACCGGATCTCTGCCTCGCTCTCATGGATCTGCAGCTGCGATTGCTTCTGCTGTTTCGCCAGCAGCATAATCGTTCCCAGAGCCATGCCAAATTCGGCAAAGAGGTTCAGAAAAAACCACGAACCTTCAAACGGCAGGTCCGATCCTAAAAACATGGCGGGCAACGAAGAATCCTGGCGGAGAAGAGCCCGCAGAGTACAGCCCGCCAGCACGAGGACATTCCCGCCCCAGAGCAAACAGGAAGCAGAAAGCACTTTTGCGCCGGAGCCTTCGCGCTCCCGCCGCGACCAGAAAATTACAGCGCAGTACCAGAAAGCCAGGCACAGCAGCACTTGCCGTGGGATTGCCCGAATAGAAATGCTGAAAAGCGGACTTGGCTCAAAGAAGGGAATTGCACAAACCGCCAATGCGCCCGCCATAGCGAGCACAGTGGCAAGAAACGAGCCGCGCTGATCTTCCGGATTGGCAAAACTTCGCGCTCCGTAAGTCAGATAAACCAGCTCCAGGAAACCGGCAACCGTGGCTATGGTGGTGAGCACCAGGTTCCACGAGGACGATTCCGGAAGTTGGAAGGCCAGGGCATTTGCCCCCAGGAAAATCGCGAAAGCGCACCAGGCCTGGATCCACCATCGGAAAAACTCACGTTTCTGCTGATAGGCCCGGATAATAACGGAAAAAAGCAAAACTAAAAATAAAGTGAGTAATCCCTCTAAGACCAGAAACAACTGCAACATGGAGAGCTGAGGGGTCACGGGGTTGTTCTTACTTTAGAGTTCGCAATTGGGAGTCTCATTTTGCTGCGAAACTCTGTGTAAAGCAATGAAATTTTTATACTTAAGTGTTGCCTTGGTTCATTTTGGCACGCATTTGCGCACTTCATCAAGCAGCTTGCGCAAAGAAGGGAGATGGGTGCATGTGAACTAAGGTAATCATCCTATTTTCCTGGCTTGTTATCACGTGTTCGGTTTGCGGTCGGGCGAAATGCACGAAAGATCATAGGGAAGACCCTTCACCAGCTTGCAGATGGAACTGGTACCTGGTTCTATATAATCGATACGAGTATCCATACACTTGAAAGGGCCTTTCGACCACGCTTGAGTACTCTTTCACCCGATATTGTCAAACTAGGTTCACCCGCCGTCTCGGAGCCGCCATTGCGGTCTCGTTCTCGCACTGTTATTTTCCTGGCATTGATCGTTTTGTTCTGGGCTGCTATTTATATTCCAGGCCTCTTCCGCCCTGCTCTGCTCGATGATGCCGATACCGTACATGCCGAAGCCGCCCGCGAGATGCTCACCCGCCATGATTGGGTAACGCTGTACGCCAACGGAGTTCGCTACCTGGAGAAAGCCCCTTTGCAATACTGGGCGGTTGCGCTCAGCTACAAGTTTTTCGGAGTATCCGAATGGAGCACGCGCCTTCCGCTCACCTTGGCCGTGCTGCTTCTGGCCCTGGTCTTGTACCGGGTAGGGAACTGGATCTATGGCCCGAGGGCCGGCTTTTATGCCGGGCTTATCATCATTACTTCTTTCGGTCCTTTTATATATACGCGATTCTTTATCCCTGATTTGATTGTTGGATTGTTGCTGACCGCGGCTCTCGGCTTTTTTTTAGCAGGTCTCAGCCAGCCACAGCCCTCGAGCATTGCCTGTTGGGGGTTGGCAATATGCTGTGCCTTAATGGTCTTGGCGAAGGGATTGATCGGGCTTGTCTTCCCAGGGGCCGTGATTTTCTTATATCTATTGCTGACCAAAAACCTGCGCCACCTGCTGCGCATGAAGCTGGCTTCCAGCACGCTGATTTTCCTGGCAATAGCCGCCCCCTGGCACATTCTGGCTGCGCATGCCAACCCGCCTGCGGGAAAGGCCAAGGGGTTCCTGTGGTTTTATTTCATCAATGAGCACTTCCGGCGTTATATCGGCACACGTTATCCCAAGGATTACGACACCGTCCCCTTGTGGCTTTTCTGGGGGTTGCTGCTGATCTGGCTTCTGCCCTGGAGTGCATTCCTGCCTCAATCCATCGCCCGCGTGCGCCAGGCCTTGAAAGAGGTCTGGAAAACTGCCGGCAAAAATACCGGGAATGACTCTCTGCGGCAGCCCGCGCTCGAACCAACTGCAACTTTGCTTTTCACGCTCTGGGCAGCCGTCATCATGCTGTTTTTCAGCTTCTCAACCCGGCAGGAATATTATGTGCTGCCGGCACTGCCCGCACTGGCGCTGCTGACAGGCGCATGGCTTAGTCAGGAATCGCAAGCCGGAAGCCCGCAAAAAAGCGGGCTGATTTCGTCGTGGATTCTTTTTGCAATTAGCTGCGTGGTCTTCGCAGCGACAATGTTCCTGGGGACCATGTCCAGCCAGCCCGCGCCAGGCTATGATATTGCCGACTTGCTGCGCCGCGATCCTTCACGCTATGCGCTTTCCTTTGGACACTTTCTTGACCTCACGCCCCAGGCTCTGGGAGCCTTCCGTATTCCACTGCTAGGCACGGGTGTTGCCTTGTTGCTGGGCAGCGCCGCCAGTCTTTTTTTCCGCAAACGCTGCAAGCCTTTTATGGCGAATCTTAGCCTGGCGGTCATGATGGTCGGCCTGCTCGCTTGCGCGTTGCAGGGTTTCACCATCTTTGAGCCTGTCATTTCCTCGAAACAATTGGCCCAGGCGGTTGAAAAACAATACCGGCCGGGGGATGTGATTGTGATCAATGGAGAATACGAAGAAGGTTCGACAATGAATTTCTATACTGGCCTCCAGGTCCATGTGCTCAAAGCCACACACAATCTCTGGTACGGCTCGCTGTTTCCTGACGCCCCGCCTATCTTCGAAAACCAGCAAAGCTTCGCAACCCTCTGGAACTCATCTACCCGGGTCTTTCTCTGGACGGAAGCAGAAAACGTTCCCGATATGCTTCACGATGTGGTCTCTTTCCAGGTCGCCCGCCGCGGCGGCAAGCTGATTTTGAGCAACCAGCCCAATCGGCCTCATTAAGCGAACCAGGCAGAGACGCAGTTGCTCTTGTAGGAGTGTCATCCTGATCCCGCGAAGCAGGAGAAGGATCTCCGATGGAGATTGGAACCGCCCACGGCTTAAATCGGATTCGCCTTGGATTTTCCCTCTCCACCTCGAAAATTAAATTTAAATAATGTTTGAACTACCCACCCGCCTCAATTGCCTGCGAAATCTCCTCCCACTCAGCCAGCAACCCTTCCAACGCTTTGCGTCTGCTCGCCAGCAACTCCTGAACTCGCTTCGTCTCATCCACGCTTACAAACGTTTGCAGTCCGTTTTCGCATTCAGCAATTCCGGCTTCGACGCGGGTAATCTCTTCTTCTACCTCATGCACCCGTTCTTTCATCTGCTTCAGGCGAATAGGGTTCATCCGCTTAGCCCGGCTTTCGCTTGCCGTTTCAGCGAGCTCCGGTACAGGAACAGGCGGCTGGCTCTTATTGCCATTGTTCGCTGCCGGTTCTGCTACCAACCCGGGCGCCGCAGGATTGTCTTTACGCCATAGATAATCTTCGTAATTCCCTGGAAACACGTGCACCTGGCCATCGCTGACTTCAAAGACCCTCGTGGCCAATTTATCGATAAAGTAGCGGTCGTGCGAGACAAAGACCACAGTGCCAGTGAAAGTCTCAAGGGCCTCCAGCAGAACGTCTTTAGCGCGCATGTCCAAGTGGTTTGTAGGTTCATCGAGCAGCAGGAAGTTTGAAGGCTTGAGCAGCATGCGCGCCAGGGCATAACGGTTGCGCTCGCCTCCGCTTAACACGCCTATGGGTTTGAAGACATCATCGGCGGAGAAAAGAAAACAGCCCAGCAGATTGCGCAGCTCGGTTTGGGTGGAGCGCGGCGCAACTTCAAAGATGTCTTCAATCAGTTTAGCTTCCGGATTCAATTCTTTATATTGGTCCTGGGCGAAGTAATCGCGCTCGACGTTGTGACCTACGTCGTAGTTCCCTGCGCTGAGAGGCTCACTTCCCGTTAGTAGCTTAATCAGCGTTGATTTACCCGCGCCATTCACGCCCACCAGGGCAATGCGGTCGCCGCGCTCGATCACAAAATTGACGTTACGCAGCACGCTCTTGGAGCCATAGCTTTTTGCCACATCCACAAATTCGGCGACTTTGCGTCCACTGGGCTTAGGCTGGGGAAAAGCGAAATGGATGGTCTTTTCATCGGGTGGAACTTCAATCTTTTCCATCCGCTCCAGCTCTTTGACCCTGCTCTGCACCTGCTTTGCCTTGGTAGCTTGGTAGCGGAAGCGATTGATAAAAGCTTCCAGTTGCTCAATCTTGTCGCGCTGGTTGCGATAAGCGGCTTCGAGTTGTGCTCGGCGCTCGGCTTTCTGCGCCAGGTAGCGATCGTAGTTGCCGCTGTAGAAGTGCACCCGCTGGTTCCAGATTTCCAGGGTCTTGCTGACAGTTACATCCAGGAAATACCGGTCATGCGAGATCAGCACAAAGGCATTCGGATACGACTTCAGATAATCTTCCAGCCAGTTGCGGCTCTCCAGATCAAGGTGGTTGGTAGGTTCATCGAGCAGCAGGAGGTTGGGCCGTTGCAGCAGCAGTTTGGCCAGAGCAATCCGCATCTGCCAGCCCCCGGAAAATTCTTCTGTGCGCCGCGTCCAGTCACCCTTCCCGAAGCCCAGACCGGTCAGGACGCTTCCCACCTGCGCCTCAAGCGCATAACCGTCACGGGCGCGGAACTCGCTATCCAGGCGCTGGTGCCGCTCGGCAACATCGGCGTAAGCCTTGCTTTGCGGATCCAGCTCTGCCATGCTCTGGGTAAGGGTTTCGAGCTCCTTTTCCATGGCCAGCAGGCCAGAAAAGACCTGCATACATTCCTCGAAAACCGTCCGGCCTGAGAGCGCCAGCCCATCCTGGGGAAGATAGCCGCTCGTTATTCCCTTGCTGGAGATGAGAGATCCGTAATCGAGCGACTCCAGTCCAGCGAGAACCTTGAGCAGAGTGGATTTCCCCGTGCCGTTTGCACCCACGATGCCCACTCGTTCCCGAGGCGTAATAAGCCAGTCAAGCTCCTGAAAGAGCAGCTTGGGTCCAAATCGCTTGCCGGCCGCCGAGAGTTGGATCATTACAGTAACCCTGTCCTCTCATTTTCTCATCTCCGCCGATTTCCTCTAAGCGAGAGGGTCGTAAGACATCCTGAATAGGTTGCTCATAATCTAAGTCCCCAAGGAACGAAGGGCGAGGAACCCAAGACCAGGCCGCCCGGGCCTTAACCGTTGCAGCTTCGAGCTGCACTCATATTGGTATCAGGCATCCGTCAGCTGCCACATGGAAACTATTTTAGACATCCGATATTTTGCCCACTCATGGGTCTCAGACTGGAACCACGGCAATGCGCACTTCCTGCGCGGATTGGTCAGGGCTTTGCTGCAGGCGGGGCAAAAAGTCCGATGCTACGAAGAGTTGGGCTCCTGGTCGTTGAGCAACCTGATCAAGCAGGAAGACCAGCGCGCCATCGCCGCCATCGACGATTTTCGCAGGGCTTACCCCGAGCTCAAGATTCAGTTTTATAAGAACGATTCTCACCTGGGTGAATGGCTGATCCGCGAGCTGCGTGGGGCTGACATTGTCATTCTTCACGAGTGGAACCATCCTAATCTGGTAAACCAGATCCTCAGCCTGAAAAACAAGCTCGGATTCCGCGTGCTTCTGCATGATACCCACCATCGCGCATACACCTCTCCACGCGACATCCTGCAGTTCGATCTGCATCTTTTTGACGGTGTGCTGGCCTTTGGCGAGGCCATACGCCGCATTTATGCCAACGGTTTTGGCATGGAGCGGGTCTGGACGTTTCACGAAGCCGCCGATGTTCAGACCTTCCGCCCCATGCACTCGGCGAAAAATACGGACGTGCTCTGGATCGGCAATTGGGGGGACGATGAGCGCAGCCGCGAGCTGGAAGAATTCCTGGTACACCCGGCCGAGCAGCTCAACGGATTGAAGTTTGTGGCTTATGGCGTTCGCTATCCCGAAGAAGCGCGGGCACGGCTGACGCGCGCCAACATAGATTTCCGTGGATACCTGCCCAACCTGAGTTCGGCCGAAGCCTACAATCGCTCCAAAATTGCGTTGCATATTCCACGGCGGCAATATGCCAACGGCCTGGGAGGCATTCCTACCATCCGCATGTTCGAAGTCATGGCCTGCGGAGCGTTTTTGTTGTGCTCCCCCTGGCAGGATGATGAAGGCCTGTTTCGCCCCCAACAGGATTATCTCTGCGCCGGCGACGGCGCCACCATGCAAGCCATCGTTCAGGAGATGAGCCGCGATGAGCGCGCGCGCTCGCAAATCGCAAGCAATGGATTCAATACCATTCTGCAGCGCCATACATGCGCCCATCGCGCCGCAGAATTGATTCAAATTTGCCAGGAGCTAAGCCAGTGAATATCTTCGTCTTCGGTTCCAGCATTACGTCCTCCTATTGGAATGGGGCCGCCACCTACTATCGCGGCATCTACAAAAACCTGCATGCCCTCGGTCACCAGATCACCTTCGCCGAACCCGATATTTATGGCCGCCAGCAGCACCGCGACGCCGGGCCCTTTGACTACGTGAACGTCATCGTCTACAAATCTGGCCGGCAACTTGATAGTTTGCTGCAACAGGCCTCGCAGGCAGACCTGGTCATCAAGCACAGCGGCATCGGGGCCGATGATGAACGCCTGGAGAATGACGTGCTCCTTTGCTGCCAGGCGTACAGCTCGCCTTGGGTCATCTTCTGGGATGTGGACGCCCCCGCAACCCTGGCCCGTGTAGAGGAAAACCCTGCCGATGCCTTTCGCCGCCTGATTCCGCAGTACGACGCCATCTTTACTTATGGCGGCGGTCCTCGTGTCTGCCGGCAGTACCTGGAACTTGATGCCAGGCAATGCTTTCCCGTCTACAACGCCCTGGATCCGCAGACCCATTATCCGGCAACGCCGCACAGCATCTTGCGCTGCGACCTTGCTTTCGTAGGGAACCGGTTGCCTGATCGCGAGAAGCGGGTCGAAGACTTTTTCCTGCGTGCCGCCGAACTTGCGCCGGAGATGAGTTTCATTCTGGGAGGCGAGGGCTGGGGCGATAAACCTGTTCCGCGCAATGTCCGCAAAATTGGCCACGTGGGAACCGATCAGCACAATTTCGTGAACTGCTCCGCCCGCATGGTGCTGAATATCAATCGCGATTCCATGGCCAGCACCGGCTTTTCTCCGCCCACCCGCGTCTTCGAAGCCGCGGGCGCCGCCGCCTGCCTGATCACCGACACTTGGACAGGAATCGAGCAGTTTTTTGCCCCGGGAAAAGAGATCCTGCTGGCATCTTCAGCCCGCGAGGTAGTCCAGCACCTGCGCGGCGTGACCAGCGACCAGGCCAAAGCAATTGGAAAAAATATGCGCCAGCGCGCCTTGCGCGACCATACCTACGCCCAGCGTGCTTCCCAGGTAGAAGAAATTCTGCAAAGCCTGCGCCGCCCGGTGGAAGCAGTCGCTTAAAAACAGTACTCAGTACACGGATCCTCAGTTCAAAATGGTCCTTGAGAATAGTGAACAGTCAAATTGTTTCCTGCTCAAGTTAACAAACTGTCAGGACTCGTCGGCGCAATCCTTTCGGAGCCTTCGATAGGCTGATCTTCGATATCAACTTTGGTAATCCATTCGAGCGGCCCATCCTGCACCATCTACACTGTCCGAACTGCCACGACAATAACGGTGGTGGTAAGTGGACCACGATTGTCCCTCATGGCCCGCCAGTAGATCCATGTGCTGATGCCAATGATCAGATCGAAGTAGGCGATAATACAGAAGATGCAGGAGCTATATTAGCTGTTGGTGGACTTGTCGCAGACGGCGTAGGAGCGGTCCCAGGGGTACTTGTCAGCGCAGGGGGAGGAGTGATCAAACAGTCCGGCAAATACCAGAAAAGGAAGTATCACTGCAAATAATGCGAAGCGAGGAGAACGTCATGAGTTGGATTAAATACAGGGACAAATACACAATTGGCGTGACTAAGCATCCTAAGCTAGTTGCGTTAACTGCTGTTTTTTGGGCCTTCTTGGCTGGTAGTCGCTTAGATGACTTTTATGACAAAACGGTGAACCCTCGAACGTACTTCTTCCATAACTTCTGCACTTTGCTAATGCTAGCGCTCGCGCTAATATCCGTTTATTTTTTGGCGAGAGCAATTCGCCAATTACAGGATGGTGGTTGGCGTAGTAATGCCTGATTCAGGGTATTACGGAGACATTTTAGATGATCTTAAAGATCAAAGGGGGCCGAAGCTGGCCCCCTTTTGAGAGAAATCCTCTTCTTGGTTAGAAGGTCAAGCGTACGCCAAACTGCAGTTGGCGCCAGCCATCCAACGGTTGCAATGAAGTGAAGCCCAGCGGTGTCGTGGGCGATAGAGATTTGTTGCCTTGAACGTTAAACGTGGTAAACGTGGGGGCTGTGCTGAAGTTCGGGCCCACAGTGTTATTCACGCTGGCGAAGTTGGGGCGGTTGAAGAGGTTGAACCCTTCGGCGATCAACTGAACCGCAAATCTTTCACCGAAGGAAATCCGCCGAGCAATGCGCATATCAAAGGTCAGGAAGTCTGGACCCATGCCGGTGTTGCGCGGCGCACCTATCGGACGGTCGTTGGTGGGATGGCGATCGCCATTCACATCCGTTCCCGCCAGCAGATTAAAGGGATGAGAGCTGTTGTAGCGGACGATGGGCGCGACCGTGAATCCTCCGAAGATGCAATCGGCCAGGTCGGCGCAGTCGTTTTTCCACGGGGTTTCAAAAACGCCGCTTACCACCACCTTATGCCGCTGGTCGAAGTCAGAAACCGAGCGCTCTCCACGCATGCTGGTGGTCTCATCCACCGGCGCAAAGTCGCTGTTGAAATCGGTCGTGGTATCGATTCCTTTGCTGTAGGTATAGTTTCCCATCACCGTGAAATGGTGGCTGAAACGCTTTTTGACTTCGAAAATGCCGCCGTTGTAAACCGCCGATCCCAGTGACGAGTAAACATTGTTCTGAAGAATCAGTGGATTCAGGAAGCAAGAGGTAGGCGCTGCGCCGCATTGTGGCGCTGCCCAGTTTCTAAAGCTGACCAGCTGGCCATTGCCGAGCGTTCGCGTGACGAGCGGCGCAGGCAGCAGGTTATTATCAATCGCAACCGGAAGCTGGATGGTGTGGACGTAGATATAGCTGGCGGAAACCGATAGTCCGGCAGCCAGTTCACGCTCCACCCCGAACGAGGCCTGCTGCGAGTAAGGGCTGGGATAGTTAGGCTGGGCCGAGAAAAGTACAGTGAGCGGCGGGAGCGGACCTGTGTTGGCAGTGCTGATACCAAACTGGGCCAGCATGGCGGGTGTAATGCAAGCCTGATTCGGAGGCACCGCGTTCGTGCAGGTGCTGAACACTCCTTGCGCAAACAGCGTCTGGAAGACGGCTGCGGAAGTCAGGGCCGGATTTCCAGGAGCGCCGGTAAGGGGAATCAGGAGATTGGCAATTTGCCTGTGGTTATTGATATTGCCCAGGGTCTTGGCCACATTGGGAATCTGGAAGTAAACGGGAGAGTAGAAAATTCCATAGCCTCCGCGAATTACAGTCTTATGGTCGTTCAACGGGTCCCAGGCAAATGAGAAGCGAGGGGCGAAATTATCTTTATCCGTACTCACGGTTCCGTATTGGGAATCCAGTTCATAGCGCAGGCCAAAATTGAAGGTGAAGTTCGGCCGGACCTGCCATGAGTCTTGCCAATAAAAGGCGGTAAACGGCCTGGTATTGGCGTCAATGGGGCCAGTCGCCGGATCCACAAAACCTTGCTGATAAAACGAAGGCAAACCAAGCGAAAACGCCTGTAACGCGTTGATGGCGGCTGGGGTTGTGTTAGTGAGTCCGCAAGCTGCCGGCACCTGCAGGCAGGGGCTGAGGATGCCGCCGGGCAGCGAGCCAAACTGGAAGCGCCCAGGCAAGAAGGTGTGAGACTCGGTGTGGTTTCCGCGCAGCAGTTCATAGGCGCCAAACTTCATCGTATGGCTGCCGCGAATCATGGTGACGTTATCGGCAAATTCGTCGCGGCGCATGATGGTGAGGCTGGGAAGAAAAATGTTAGTTCCCAGACTGGCATAACCAGGCAAATCGAGCCCTGGTCCACCGTTCACGTTGGCCAGCACATTGTAATTAGAGTAACTCGCCTGTGCCCGGGCTTCGTTCAAGGTATTGGGACTGAATTGGTGGAACCATGCGGCTTGCAGGGTATGGTCAAGCGAACGGACGCTGCTGCCCCGTGAAATGCCGGTCAGCGAAGTCACGTCGGGATTGGCCTCCCGGTCGCGTCCATAGCTGTAGCGCAAATAAAGCAGGTTGCGGTCGCTGAATTGGTGGTCCCAACGCGCGGATGCGAGGTATTGTTCTGTGTTAAAAGGAAACACGCCACCGTTGGTTTCAAACTGGTTCACCAGAAACTTACTCAGTTGGCTGGTCACCGGATTGATGGTCAAGATGTTATTCAAGATGCCTGCACAGACAGCGGCGGGCAGAGCAGGCTGACCGGTAAGGCAAGGCACTGGGGTGCCACCCAATCCAGCCAGTCCATTGATGATCGCCACCTGATTATTTTGAGTCAGAATCCCGTTATCGGGAGCAAAAATACCGGCATTCGTCAGCAGCGGGACTGCGGTCTGCCTATGATCGCGCAAGCCTTCAAAGGCCAGGAAGACGAAACTTTTGTCTTTGGTGACAGGAAAGCCCAGGGTTGCGCCGAATTGCTGCCGATTCAATGTGTCTTTGATCTGCTTGCCTACCGCGGTGGTTGAGAATCCAGTAGCAGGCGACAACTGGCCGGGCTGCAGTGCCTGGCTAAACGCAAACCGGTTGCGGGCGTCGAAAATATCGTTGCGGAAGAAGCCATAGAGGCTGCCGTGCATGTTATTGGTGCCCGACTGGGAAACGATGTTAATAGAGGCGCCGCTGGCCGATCCTAACTCCGCATTGTAGTTGCTGCGGTTGATCTGGAATTCTTTAACCGCATCCTGACTCAGTGTGAGGCGCACTCCACCGGCGTCATCATTGGCTTCGCCGCCATCGATGGTGACGGTATTGCCGCGTCCGTTGCTTCCGTAGAAAGAAAGCCCGCTCTGGGGTGTCTGCTTTACGCGGAATTCGTGGTCGGAAGCCAGCCGGGTGGAATCGTTCACGCCCGGCAGCAGCAGGGTATAGGTGAGATAGTCGCGACGGTCAATGGGCAAGTCAGTAATAAGCTGCTGGTTGATCGTATCCGCCTGGTGGCCGCGTTCCGTTTCCACCACGGGTGGTTCCGTAGTCACCTCGACTGAGGCTGCGGCCTGTGACACCTTCAACCGAAAATCCAGAATAACCATCTGGCCCACATTTACGATCAGGCCCTTGACGATTTGGGTCTGAAATCCGCCGGCGTTCACGCTTAGGTCGTAGTTGGCCGGCGAAAGCCCGGCCAGATGGTACTGGCCGCTGCTGTTGGTAGATGTCGAACGCTTCAGGCCTTTTTCAGCTTGGGTTGCGGTTACGGTTGCATTGGTCACAACCGCGCCCGACGGGTCTGTAATGGTGCCGGTGATGTCACCGGAGGCGCCCACACCCTGGGAATAGCCCACGCCTGTAAGCAACAATAAACATACCGCAACAATGCCCAGCAAATTGCGAAATCTCATGGATTCTCCTCGTTAAGTCTCTTAGTCACGCTTCTGAAAGGCTTGCTTCTTTTCAAGCAAACAATCATCGAGCAATTACCTTTGGTCCTACCGTGAATTTCTTGGAAGAAGGAATAGAGAATTCTACCCCAACTTAAGACGAAAACGTTAAGAGATTCTCTGTTGCACTTTGAGCTTCCCTGGCAGGGAAGGAATTTGTTCCATATTGGTTCAAGATGCCGGTGGCGGGCTACCCTGAACGATATTCCACTACCGAGCCAGCTACGCTAGACGTGAGCCGCTTCTTTCCACATCTCCGCCAGGTTATGGATAACGTCTGGGGCAGCATCACCCAGCACGACATAGCGCAACCCGCCCTGGCTCCAACTCTCGACGCTCAGGCCTGTAGGTTGCAGTACGGAGGTGCTCTTTCCCAGTCTCCACTCCGGACGATCTTCAAAAATGAAGACTGAAATTCGATGCTGCTTGTATTGGCAGAGGAGCTCAGCGCCAGACGATTGCTGGAAATATGCCATTCTTCCGCCCAGCAGTGAGTAGGGGGTATTTTTCAGCTCCGGCGGATTGAAGCTGAAAGATATTTTTCCCTGGAACCAGGGCTTGACCGTATGCAGGTCTGTGGAGACCACATCAACCGGGGTCGCGCTTGCCAGAGTCGCCACATGAATATCAGCCAGTTCGCGGAGTGGCGCCTGCGATTGGAGCCTGAACGCGGGGTAGAGCAGCACGGCAAACAAAATCAGCGCCGCAGTCGCCAATGCCGGCGCCCACTTCCAGCCCCAGCCCAAGGGCCGCTGCTTCTTGGCTGCGACAGTCTGCAGAATTTTTTTCCGCAACTCCAGTGGAGCTTCATACTTATATTTATTGCCGGCGGCATGGGTTACGCGCTTGAGCTGCAATTGCTCCACGATCTTCGCTGCGCACGAGCTGCAGTCGCGCAGATGGGCATTCAACTCCGCCGTTTCCTCGGAGGAGAGTTCGGAATCTACAAAAGCCCCGATTTTTTCGCGCCAAAGCTCACAAGCCATAGTCAATCAATCCATCGCAACAATTTGTCTCCAACCAAACCTTCAACTGTCATCGTGAGCGGAGTCCGGAGTCAGCTTCTATATTGTGTCTCCCCAATGAAATCATCCAGATTTACCAATCGCACTTCGTTCCGCAGGATTGCCTGGCTTCACGCCCGCTTGCTTCTCCAGAGACTCGCGAACCGCCTTCCTCGCCCGCGACAATCGCGACATTACCGTACCCACAGGCAGAGAAAGAGTCTCGGCGATCTCCTGGTACTTTAGCTCTTCCACATCGCACAGCAGAAGCACCTCGCGATAATGTACCGGCAATTGCTCAATGGCTTCCGCTACGGCTTCGTGGCTGATTCGTTCCAGCAAGATTGTCTCCGGCGTGTGCCGATCCGCGCCCGCGATGTTTTCTTCTTCTTCAGGCTCGATGCCGACCGTCATCCGCGCCGCCAGCCCTGTACGCGAGTTGAGGAAAGAGTTCCTCAGGATGCGGAACATCCATGCGCGGAAGTTCGTTCCAGCCTGGAAAGATGAGAACCCCTTAAGCGCCTTGACGAACGTCTCCTGAACGAGGTCTTCCGCCTCCTCGCGGTTCTGGGTCAGCCAGCGCGCGAAGTTGTACAGCGATTCGAAGAGCGGCATGGCCAGTTCTTCGAATTCACCTCGTTGAGTGGCATCCTGGCTCACTGCCTGTAAGCTTAAACCATTTTCATAGGGAATTATTCCCGCGCAGTCGGCTACTTATAAGGCTGGAATAAAAGCCTGTCGGGCTGGTTCTTTAATGCGGAACCTAAGGACATTCTTAGTTGTTCCACAAAGTAGCATTTGTCTATCTTCTCCTCCACCTTCCGGCATGGATGCCGTTCGGCTGACGACGAATTGGCGCCATGCTGGAAGGCCCTTCCTGGAACTGTTTTTTAGAGTAATTCCAGTATGTGTTGTCTGTGCGACCCCAGGGTTGAAGAATCCGTGTGGGAACTCGATTTTCTGGGACAGGTGAACGGCGAGTAACCCACAAAGGAGTGACGCATTATGGCCCCAGGCGATTCAGAGGCGGGAACTCACCTTGGTTGCAGCCGACCGGAAACTGCTCGGCCTCGGGGACATCGCCACATTAGCAAATCGCTGAATAGCCCATCAGGTTCTCAACAAGTTACGGCACTGGAATCGCCATAACTGGAATCGCCCTAGAAGACTGGCTACCGGCAACTGAGAGCTGCTCTCTAATGCACGGCCACTTCTCCGCCCTGCACATGTTTGGGTTTTTGCATCAGGAAAATCAGGGGGAACATGGCCGCGAAGGTGATGCTCAGGAGGGCGAAGACGTCGTTGTACGACATGATGGCGGCCTGCTTGGTGATCATATTGAATAAGACGGAATAGGCCTGATGGGTTGCTGAAACCCGATCGCTTCCGCCGCCGGCCATCAGCATGGCAACAATCTTATTCAGCGTGGTGCGCGTCAGCAGGTCGTAGATGCTCACATGCCGGCTCAGGTCGGCGGTATGCATCTGCTCATGGCGGTTCTGGATGGTGACGACCATGGCAATTCCTATGCTGGCCCCGATGTTGCGCATGAGGTTGAACAGACTGGTGGCATTGCCGATCTGCTCCTTGGGAATCTGGTCGTTCGTAATGGTGGTAAGGGGCACAAATAGAAAGCCCATGGCAGAGCCCTGGACGATAAGCGGCCAAAAGAAGTTCCAGTAGCCCACATCCAGGCTGAGATGCGCAAATTTCCAGAAGCTGAATGTTGCCACCAGAATGCCGCCCCCCAGCAGGCGGCGCGCTTCGATCTTGCTCATCAGGAAGCCCACCACAGGCATCATGACAAATGAGCCCAGTCCGCGCGGCAGCATGGCTACGCCTGCCTGCAGCGCTGGATATCCCAGCAACGTCTGCAGCAGCAGCGGAACCAGCGTCGTGCTTCCGTACATCACAAATCCCAAAACGGTCATCAGGAACACGCCGGTGGCGTAGCTGCGGTTCTTGAAGACGTGCAGATCCACGACGGGATGCTCCGTCAGCAACTCCCGCACCACAAAGAGCGCGAGTCCTCCTATGGCCAGAACCGCGAGGGTGGTAATGAAACGAGAGGAAAACCAGTTGTCCTCCTGGCCTTTATCCAGCATGATCTGCAGCGCGCCAATGCCAACCGCCAGCAGTCCCATGCCCCAGTAGTCAATGGCGGCCGTGGCGCGCTTGATATATGCCGGGTCAAAGACAAAAATATAAGTCAGGATCAGTGAGAGAATCCCAATCGGCACGTTGATATAAAAAACCCATCGCCAACTGTAGCTATCGGTCAGCCATCCGCCCAGAACCGGCCCCAGCATAGGTGCGACCACAATGCCCAAAGCCCAAAAGGCCATCGCCTTGCCGCGATCTTTGGGAGGAAATACCTCCAGCAGAATCGCCTGCGAGAGTGGCTGCAAGCCGCCCCCGGTTGCGCCCTGGATGATCCGAAAGAAAATAAGGAAGGGCAGGTTGGGGGCAAAACCGCACATGAACGACGAAATCGTGAATCCGGCCACCGAAGCCATGAGCAGGCGCTTGCGTCCGAAGAAGTTGGCCAGCCATCCCGTCATGGGAAGAATGATTGCGTTGGCTACCAGGTATGACGTCAATGCCCATGTAGCCTCGTCGGGCGTGGAAGACAGCGACCCGGCAATATGTGGCAGTGAGACATTCACCACCGTGGTATCGAGCACCTCCATGAATGTGCTCGTCATCACCGTGATGGCAATGATCCACGGATTGATCAGCGGGACGCCAGCCTTCGGATTCTGGGGATTAATTGGTGTCATGGTCCTGGCAAAAGTTCTTGCGCATTCAAGACTTGTATCAGGGCGCGAGTTTACAGCTTCCGGAGTAACTCAATTTCTTGTCATTCCGACACGAAAGTGTCGGAATCCCTATTGTGACGAGGATTCATGGTGTGCCATATGTAAACCCTGAAAGCTCATAGGCCTTTTACCTGTTGGTCAGCACTGTAGGCACAACCGACATTCCCGGCCGCAGCAAGTGTTGTGGGTCCTGTCCTTTTTCGAAGAGGATCTTTACAGGAATCCTCTGCACCACTTTTACGTAATTGCCGGTGGCATTTTCCGGCGGCAGCAAACTGGTTTTTGATGCGGTCGCTGCGCCGAAGCTATCCACATGACCGTCGTAGTCCCGGTTATAGGCGTCTACGTGAATAATTGCCGGCTGGCCCACCCGCATGTTCCTGATCTGGTCTTCTTTATAGTTGGCAACTACCCAAATATCTTCCAGCGGCACCAGCGCCATCATCGGCTCCCCTGCCTGGACTACTTGCCCCAATTGCACCTGCTTGTGGGTGACTACACCATCTACGGGAGCGTGTACTGTGGTGTATTCCAGGTTGAGTTTGGCCTGCTCCACGACCGCCGCGCGAGTTTGCACCAGCCCTTCTGCGCTGCCGGCGCGAGCCCTGGAAGCAAATACCTGAGCGGGTGCCGTGCTGGCCTCCCTCACCTGAGCCTGTGCCTGCTGCACGTGGCTTTGCGCTGCCGCGACTCCCGCCTTGGCAACATCTACTGCGGCGCGGGCCGATCGCTCTGTCGTGACTGCGGCATCATACTGTTGCTGCGATATTTCGTCCCGGCCAACGAGCTGCTGGTAACGCTTTAAATCATCGGCTGTTTTGTTGTAATTGACGGTCGCCTGGCGCAGGTTGGCCTCGGCGCTATCCACTTCTTTCTGTGCCGCCACTAAATTGGCTTGGGCAAAAGAAAGCTGGCCGGTGTAGGTGGCTGAGGAGATAGGCACGCCGGTGCGGGCCGCCTCTGCCGTGCCTTGGGCATCGGCCAGGTCGCCTTCCGCTCTTTGCAGCGCCACCTGGTAATCGCGCTGGTCAAGCTGTACCAGCACGGCTCCCGCCTTGACCGGCTGGTTGTCGTTCACATTAACGCTGGCCACCGTTCCACCTACGCGAGGCGCAATGGGGAGAACATAGCCTTCAATCTGGGCGTCGTCCGTCGATTCGCGCGTGTGGTAATACATCCAGAAAGCAACGCCGCCCACCAGCAGCACGATCGCCACGGCGAGAATAATCCACTTCGCCTTGGGATATTGCGCAAGGAACGATTTTTTTCCTATGACAGGCTGCTCCAGAGGAGTGTCATCCACTCTTTCTTCGGCAATCTCGTCAACTTCCGGTTTTAAATCGAGTTCTGCCATCAGTGCTTCTCCGCTAGAAATTCTTTGATCGATATTTCCGCCAATCCCACCGCCTTGGCCAGCGATGCCTTCGCGATATTGTGGGCATACACGCTGCTGATGTAAGTTTCATTGGCATTGGCCAGCGCCTCTTGTGCCTGCACCACTTCCAGATTGTTGGTCACCCCTGCGGCAAAACGGTCGCGCGCCTGGCCCAGGGTTTCTGTCGCCAGTTCAACCTCTTTGCTGGTGACCTCCACCTGGTCGGCAGCAGACTGCACGTCAAGAAACGCCTTGCGCACTTCGGAATCGATTCTTGCGCGCGTATCTTCCAGTTCGGCACGGCGCTGCTGCAGCAGTGCATCTGCCTGCAAGGTGTCGGCGCGCACTTTGCCGCCCTGGAAAATAGGGATGTTCAGTCCGACAGCGGTGCTGAAAGTCCCGTGCGAGTGCCCGAAGGTGCGCCCAATATCGCCATAGTTGCCGTCAACTCCCAAGGTGGGAAGATATTCCGCGCTGGCAGCGCGGCGATTGGCTTCAGCCGAGCGCAGCAATGCTTGCGCTCGCAGAAAATCGGCGCGATGCAGATACGCATCTGCCAGGGCTTTGTCGAGAGTCACCACCGGCGCGGGAGCATAGGGCATTTTGTCAGCGAGGTTAAATTCCTGGCCGCTGGGCAGGCCAATGGCGCGCGCCAGGTCGAGCTTGTCTTTGGCAAACTGGTTTTTTGCGAAAAGAAGCTGCTGCTGCCGGGATTGCATCTCCACCTGCGCCCGCAACGCGTCAATGCCCGCCACCAGGCCGGCCTTGCGCATGTTCAATGCCTGGTCGTAACTGGTTTGCGCCGTCGTGAGCTGGCTCTGCGCAGCATCCACGCGTGCCAACGAAGCAACCGCCTGCAAATAAAGATCGGCAACAGCTACAACAACAATCTCTCTCGCGTCAGAGTAAGAAAGCCTGGCCGCCTGGGAGTCGAGCGACGCCGATTTTTCTTTGTCCCATAAAGAAAGGTCCACCAGCGATTGGGAAAGCGAGGCGCGGGCATCGCTCAAGCTGAATGGCCCCACAATGGCGGGAACGCCGGGAATAGGGGGCAAACCAAAGGCGGCCAGGTTGTTCTGTTGCACAGATTCCGAGATGCGCGCCGTGACGTCAGGCAGCAGTTTGCTCAAAGCGCGCAAGCGCGCCGCCTGGGCAGTGCGGATATCCTGCGTTCCCTCGACCAATCCCAGATTTTGTTTCAGCCCCGACTCGATGGCGTCACGCAGCGGCAGTTCCAGCACGGTATTCGTTGCCTTGCCGCTGGGAACGCTGCCGGTATAAACCGGCGGAATCTGGGCTGTAACGGATCTCAGGGGGTCCGTTGTGATTTGCCCCCGGACGCAAGCCGGAGCCAGAAGCACCATGGCAACGGCAACCGCGATCTTGCTGCCTTCTCGTTGTAGGATGTGTCTGTTCACCATCATTGCTCACCTGGATTGGCGTTCGGCTTCGACAACCGGCTTCAGTAATGCTAGTTGGATGAGTTTTGTGACTTCGCGACGCCGGATTTCGATTCCTTTCTTGCTCCAGGGATCCTGGCTGCTCAAAATTCGTATCACGGAACTGCTGACGAAATAAGAATTCATCATCCCGTTCATGGAGTACACGAAATGTTCGGGATCGAGCGCATGAAAGTCTCCGGCTTCAATTCCTTCCCGCACAATCTTGCGCAGCGCAAGATGCACCGGTTTGATGTATTTTTGCGCCAGCTTGACCAAATGTGGGGAACTGCACCGGCCCTGGCGCAAGACTTCCTGGTGAACCAGCCGTAACCAGGAGGGTGACTCATGCAGCGCGAACTCAAAATAAGTGTTCACGTAAGCCAGAAGCTTGTCCCACAGCGATTGTGAAGCTTCGAGCGTGGTAAGCACCCGGGAGCTCCAGCTGGAAAGAATTTCTTCCAGCGCCGCCTTGTAGAGAAGGTCTTTGCTCTTGAAGTAATAAAAAAGCAGCGCAATGTTGACCCCCGCAGCTTTCGCGATGGAATCCATGCGGGCGCCGGCAAAACCCCGTTCGGCAAATTCCTCAATAGCCGCCGCGAGGATGGCTGGCCTGGCGTTCGAGGCTTTTTCAGATGTCCGCATTGGCGCCGCTTTGGGCATATTTAAGTAAGTACTTAATTAGAGTATAAAGGAGAAGCAGAGATGCGGGAAATTAAAACTGCGTGAAGTCAAGGAGGGCAGGCTAAAAGCCTCTTCTCGAAATCCGAACTCAAATCGAGGATGTACGCATGTCTGGAAAAAGCAGACATTCTGCAAGATATCATTCTGAGGCGTAGCGAAGAATCTGAGAAGGATGTGCGATCCACCGTACTGCAGGCGTGGACAACCGAGAACTGAGAACCGAGAACCGAGAACTGTACTTCAAAATCTGAACCTCACCCCCAACTGTGCCGCAAACGGAATTCCTACCGTCGTCCCGGGGCCAAAGAAGTCTCCCAAAGCGCCCGCGGGAACGCGCAGGTCTTTGATGCTTCGCACAGGTTTGGTCACGGTGCAGGCGGCGTTGAGGCACAGTGCAGTCACATTGGCGGTATCGTTGACCGGGACGGGCAATCCAGCAACGTCTCCCACATAGTTGTTGCCGGGATTTTGCCGGTTCAAAAGATTGAAAAATTCGGCGAAGGGGCTGATAGAGCCTTGCTCCCCAATCTTAAATGCGCGGCTGACGCGCATATCCACCTGCGCGAAGGGCGTGCCCCGGAACTGGTCGAGCGTGGTCTGCACACCGTTTACAATCACGCGGTCATTGCTGAACACGCCGTCGCCGTTCAAATCGTCAGCTGAATCCGCCATAGTAAAGGGACGTGCGCTCTCAAATTGGGAAAGTGTCGAGACCTCAAATTTCCAGGGCAGGTGGGCGGTCGCCGCGATCACAAAGCGGTGGCGTACGTCCTCGCCCGAGGGGCCATGGTCCCCCGGTCCAAAGGGATTGCGTACATCGCTCACGCCGTTGACATAGTCGAACAACTCGCCTACGGTCGCTCCCCAGGTAGTAGCGTTGGCCAGTGTGTAGTGCGCCGTCATATTCAGCCAGCGGGAGTTGTGTTGAACGACGAAAGAGACGCCATCGTAGCGCGAGCGATTGTCGGTGCGGAAAACCGAAATGTTGTTGGGTATGGCGGCAGGCAGCGTGATACCTGATACATATTCGTACCGGCGGTACTGATGCACGCCTTGCTGGTGCTCATAATGAACGTCTATGCCCCAGGCGCGATTGAATGTGTGTTCCACCCCGGCGCTGGCTTGCAGGGCGTAAGGAGTGCGATACTTCGGATCAATCAGCGCAGCCTGATCGCCGGGATGAAGATTCGTATCCGCTGCGCGCAGGGCGTCGATCCAGCCGTTTTGCGCCAGATCGTTGTAGTACATACCCACACCGGCGCGAATCACGGTGTTTGCCGATCCGCCGGGAGCATAGGCGATGCCCAATCGCGGAGCAAAGGCTTTGCGATAGTCATGCGGAATCGCGAAAGGCAACGGAGCCCCGGGAACCCGCAGAAGCGCCAGGGCGGGATTTTGCGACTGGTCTGTCCCGTTGGAGCTAAAAAGGCCAAAGCTGGTGTCATAACGCAGGCCGTAGTTCACGGTAAAGCTGGGCGTGACGCGCCAGGAATCCTGCGCATAGAGACCAATGCGCTGAATGCTTTGCTTAAAGTGACCGTTGCCCCCCGTTGTGTCGGTAATATTCGCAAGTGGATTTCCCAAGCTATCCACCGGACAAGCCGCCGGGTCGGGAACCGCAACCGTAGGATCACAGGTAAAGAATGGCGCCAGGCTTTCTCCGCTGCTCACCAGCTCGCTGGGATTCATCCCCAAAAACTGGATCAGCCGTTCCCGACTATCGGCAATGCGCCCGCTTAATACCGGCTCGTGAATGAAGTTAATGCCGAACTTGATCGAATGTGTTCCGGTCGTATGCGCAACATCATAACGGAACTGATATTTCTGCTGATCGCGCTGAATTGGGAACGCGGTAATGGGAGTTGCAAACTGGTTGTCCCCAAAAGTCTCAAATCCCGAAATGGTATGAAAGTTGGCGCTGAAGGGAAACGCCAGCGCGAAACCGAGATTTGAATTGCGCTGCTTGGTATGGTGAAAGCTGTTGGTCTGAAAAGTGAACGAGCCCAACCAGGTGGGTGTGAACTGAAATTGATTATTGATCAGCACGCTCCAGTAATCCGAATTCGTAAGAGCGCCGGCTGAAGGCAGCGTGGCCTGCTGGATCAAGTCGTTTTTCGTGCGGCTCCAATCCAAAGCCCCCCGCAGGAACCATTGCGAACGCGCCGATTGCGCCCAATCCAGGCGCGTATCGTGCAGAAAGTCTTTGAAGGGCACGTCCACCGAGCTGGGGACATTGATGGCGGGAACATTCGGAATCTGTCCCAGTGCCGCCAACTGTGCCAATGCCTGGAATTCGTTTTGTGTGGTGTTGCTGTAAGCGATGCTGGCATCTTCCTGCACATATTCGAGCGAAGAAAAGAGCCAGAATTTATTTTTTACCAGCGGCCCACCCAGGGTGGCGACTCCATTCTGTCGCGAGAAGGGTTGCTTGGGATTGGGTTCAGGATTATCCAACCGGTTGCGTGCATTGAGTGCCTGTTCGCGGAAATAACCGGCCAGGTCGCTGTGCCAGTGATCCGCGCCGCGCCGGGTGGAGATGATGATGGAGCCTCCGTTGGTGCGCGAGGTGTCGGCATCATATTGCGCTGTGCGGATGGCGAACTCCTGCACTGCATCAGGGGAATAATTTTGCAGAAAGCCGCCGATGTAATCGTCGTTGTTGTCCCCGCCATCCACCGAGAGGTCCACGTTCAATCCCGAGCTGCCGCCGAATGAGACTGCCGTGATGCGTGCCTTGGTCGGGTCAGAGGGCTCTACCGGTTCGGTCATCGGGCTAAGGTAAGCGATGTTGGCAAAGCTGCGGCTGGCCAGGGGCAGCGACGCCAGGTCCTTGGCGGTAACCACACTTTGCTCGACGCTGCTGGTGGTGTCAATGGTCTGGCTGGTAACGGATTCTCCGCGTCCCTCAACCTGCACGCTTTGCTGGGCGACCTCCGGCTTCATGGTCATGGCCACGGTGGCAACCGACCCCACGGCAATCTTTATCGAGGAATGAGTTCTGGCAAAGTGCGCCGCGGTGACTTCAATCTCATAATTGCCGGGACGAAGCGCCTCCAACCGAAACTCTCCCAGGCCGTTGCTGGTTGTGCTTCGGCTCAACTCGGGGCCGGAACCTACGAGAGAAACCTGGGCGCCGGCCACGCGGGCGCCGCTGCTGTCGCGAATAGTGCCGGCAAGGGCGCCATCCGGGTTCTGGGCCACGGCAACACCAGCCAAAAACAGAAAAAACACCACGATGAAAAATGAAGGACTGGAACGAACCAATAGCCTTGAAAAATTCATGTTGCCTGTCTTTCAGCGGATGAACACAGAAGTTCTTGCAGCGTAAGAGGCTTAATGTAGCTGAGTAGGCACAACTACTACCAAGCCTCGTAATTCACGCCTGCTATTGAGTGAGCATCGGTAATTAGTGGTATCTACAAGCAGATCGTTACGGAGCTGTTGAACTCTGGGCTTGAGTCATAATCTTGGGGATGCCCTTCACTCTTTCCCATGCCGCCGCCGCGTTGCCGTTGCGCCGATTGAAGCTGGTTACATCGGCGCTAGTCATCGGCACTCTTGCGCCGGACTTTGAGTATTTTCTCCGCCTTTCTCCGGATGATGGATATGGCCATACACTGCAGGGCACGTTCGTCCTGACCCTGCCTCTCGCAATCGTGACACTCGCGCTCTTTCATGCTTTCGTCAAAGTGCCTTTGGCTGGGCTCTTTCCCGATAACGTCGAGCGCAGACTTATCAATCACATTAATGAATTCCGTTTTGCGGGTGGGGCAAGGTTCGCGCTGATTGTCGTCTCCATCCTGACAGGAATAGCGACCCATCTGGCATGGGATTCATTTACCCATTCCGGCACCTGGCTGTACCGTAGATGGCTCTTCCTTCGCCAACCCATAGAGGTTTTATTTCTTGGGTCAGTTCCGGCTTACAAGGTTTTTCAACACGCAAGTACCATCTTGGGAATTGTCGTACTCTCGATTTGGCTGCTATGGTGGTACCGAAATACCGTGCCTTCCACCCGGACTTTAAGCCAAAGTATGCGACCACTCAGGAAGGTTCTCATTCTCGTTACAGTCACCTCTATCGCTTTGGCAGGAGCTGCCATTCGCTCGATCATCACCGTCGGCATCCCGATCACCTATCCCGCCGAGAGGCGGTTCGCGGGTTTGTGGGTTGTAACCTCGGTCTCTTTGCTGTGGTGGCAACTGGTCTTCTACGGAATCTTTCGGACCAAGACTTCTCCACGGGGCAGTTCCGTTGAGGCCGCGAGCAGGGTAGAATAGTGCACGCATGAGCTTTCCCAGATTTACGTTGCGCGGCTTTCGGCGTCCTCGCGAAGTAGCGCGTCTCTCCCTTGGCGAGCTGGAGCGGCGCGCCATGGAAGTGGTCTGGCAAAAGCCGGAAATCTCGGTGCGCGACCTGTTTGATGAGCTGCAGCAGCGCTGGGCTTACACCACGCTCATGACCACGCTCGACCGCCTGCACAAAAAAGGAATACTGAATCGCCGCAAAGAAGGGCGGGCATTTCTTTACTCGCCGCGCATTTCCCAGCAGCAACTCGACCAGGGGATCGCCACCGACCTGATTGATTCCCTGCTGGCGCACAGCGCCGGCGGTACGACTCCGCTGCTTTCCTGCTTTGTTGAGGTTGTGAGCGAAAAGGACCGCCGCCTGTTAGATGAGCTCGAGCGCCTGGTGCGCGAGAAGCGAAAAATGCTGCAAGGGGAGAAATGATCATGTACCTCGCCCTCGGAGCATCTCTGGCGCTGGCCTGTTTTCTTCCGCTGAATGCCTGTTTCTCGCTGCTGGCGCGGGTTCTTTTTCAACTGAAGATGAAAACCGCCTCACGCGCGCAGGCTGGCGCGACGTTTTTCTTTGTGCTCAAAATATTTCCAGCATGCCTCTCGGCGCTGTGCATCCTGTTACTCATAATCCCCTCGTATCTCATTCTGGAACCTGGCGCTACAACCGAGCGCATCAGTTGGGTTCTGCTCTTGCTGGTTATGCTTTCAGCATTATTGTTTGCATGTGCCTTGTTGCGAGGGCTGGCCTCGTGGCGTCGAAGCAGTCTCATATTGCGCGATTGGGTGCGGCGCAGCCGGCCGGTTCGCCTGGCAGGCGTTAATATTCCGGCCTACAAGCTGAAAGAATCTTTTCCCGTCATTGCGGTGATCGGCGCCGTGCGCCCGCGCTTATTCGTTTCCGAGCAGGTATTCGATACGCTCGATGCAGAAGAGTTTGCCGCCGCAATTCAGCATGAGGTCGGTCACCTGGCCTCGCGCGATAATTTGAAGCGCTGGTTTGCCGAAATGTGTCCTACGCTCCTGTTCTTCCTGCCAGGAACGGAAAATCTGACTCGCGCCTGGCACGCAGCTTCCGAAGAGGGGGCCGATCTTTACGCCGTGCAGCAGGGAAGAGTTCCGCCTTTGAATCTGGCTTCAGCCCTGATAAAAATTTCGCGTATGATGCCCGATTGCAACCCGGTTGCGGTTCCCACGGGCGCTTATTTTCTCGAGCGCGACAATCTACCCGATGTTGCCCGCCGCGTACACGCGCTGCTCGACGCAGCCGATTCTTCACCAGCAATTGCAATGTCCAGAAACATCGTTCCCTTCCGCCAATTCTTGGCTTGCGGATTGCTTGTTTCATCAATCCTCATTCTGGTTACCTCTTATTCAACTCTGCTGCTGGGCGTTCATGAAGTGCTGGAAAAATTTCTGCACTTGGTGAGTTAGCTTCCAGGTTCTCATTGGAATTTGTGTTAGCTTCAAAGCACGATGCCAAGACTCCGCTTTGCCGCGATTGCCGACATTCACGGCAATCTCTGGGCGCTTGAGGCCGTTCTTGCCGATATCCGCGCTCGCAGGGTTGATCTCATCGTTAATCTGGGAGACCACCTCTACGGGCCGCTTGATCCGGTGGGTACGGCGGAGAGGCTGATTGCGCTCGATCTGCCTGCCATCAGCGGCAATCAGGACCGCGAACTCATTGCCTCCACTCCTGTCGAGGGTACACTCCGCGAGAACCGGCAGGCGTTGCGCGAACGGCATCGAGCCTGGCTCAACAACTTGCCGTCAACACTGTTGTGGCAGCAGGAAGACGTGCTGCTATGCCATGGGACACCTTTTGCCGATGACGTTTATCTGCTGGAGCAGGTTCACGCTGCCGGTGTTTCTCTTGCGCCACAGGAGAAAATCTTATCTTTGCTGGCAGGAATTTCGCACTCCTTGATTCTGTGCGGTCACAGTCACATCCCACGCGCCGTTATGCTGCCGCAAGATGTGCTGGTTGTGAATCCAGGAAGCGTCGGGCTGCAGGCATTTACCGACGATCTTCCCTCTCCCCACGCCATGCAGACCGGCAGTCCGCATGCACGTTATGCCATTCTGCAGCGCCAGGGGAATGGCTGGCAGGTCGAACATATTTCGATAGTTTATGACTGGAATCATGCAGCCGAAGTCGCAGCGCGAAATGGCCGGCCAGACTGGGCTCAATGGCTCAAAACTGGCCATCCGCGTTGATCTGCGTCAACCTGCGGCGAAGTCTTTGCTTTTCTCTGTGTCTCTGTGGTGAATCAGCTCTCTTCTTCCCGCGTCCGCGCCAGCCAATATGCCCGGTGCGCTTCGTCGGTACCCATGGCTTCCGCTTTCTCTCCGCGCAGCACCCGGCCTATGCCGCGGACGATGCGCCGGAGCGGAAACTCGCCACGTTCGTCGGTCAGGAAAAGTTCTCCGGTTTTACGGCTGCGGTAGTACCAGCGTTTCAGTATGGCGAGATGTTCATTCAGTTCGATGGCCGATGCCGGTTGTGCGTCGCGGATCTGTGCCAGGCGCTCGCTGATGCGTGACTCCATGGAGCGCGGAGCAGGTTTTTTCACAGCACCGCTGCCTGTCGCCGTAGCTGCCTCTGCCTTTTCTTCAACGGCGAAGCTCACGGGCTCGGCGATCATCCCGCGCGTAATCTTGAACAGCGACACCGCGCCTTTCTCGGCGCTGGGCTGCACCATCACCGCGTTTAACTTTTCGATGGGACGCGCGATCTCGGGCAGCGACGTTGCCCCCAGAATTCCGCGCAGCTTTTCCATGCGGCCATGGATTGCCGCCGCCGCCTCGAACTGCAATTCAGTGGAAGCTTTCTCGCGCTGTTCCGCCAATTCACGTTCGAGCGACTGTCCACCGCTCTCCAGAAAGTCGCGAACCCGCGCGACCTCATGGCGGTATTCATCATCGCTGCATCCTTTGAAGCAGGGCGCCAGACACATCTTCATCTCTGAATACATGCAGCCGGGGAAGCTGGGGTCGGGGTTCAGGTCAAAATCGCAGCGCCGCATTTTAAAGAAATCGAGCGCGTCGTTCAGGAATTTTTCCGCCCCGGCCCGCGAAGCGAACGGGCCATAGTAGCGTGAGGTCGAATTCAGCCGCCCAATGCGCCGCGTCACGTAAGCCCGGGGATATGGATTTTCCAGGTTCAGTTTGATGAGCGGGGCAAAGCGCAGTTTGAGCCGCTCGCGGTAGTTGCGCGGAAGATTGCGGGGGAATTCGCGCCGTAGAATCGTATACAGCAGGAATCCCGATTCAAAATCCGAGCCGGTCAGCGTGTATTCGATGGCGCGGCAGCGTTCCCGCAAGTTGAGCCGCTTGCCCTGCTCTTGTGGCGCGCTCAGCAGCCGGGCTAGCCGCCGTTTCAGGTCCGAGGTCTTGCTGACGTAAGGCTCGCTGCCCGCCTCACCGCGCACAATAAAGACGGCGGGAGCGCCGGGCAGATCGGCAAAGATAGCGGCATCGCGCTCGGGAGCGAACTCAATTTGCCGGGATAGCACGCTTCATTTTAGTGCTTAAAAAAAATTGGCGCTTAAAAACACCGCAGAGACACCGCAACACAGAACTTCATCTCTGTGCCTCTGTGTCTCTGTGGTGAGTTGCCGTATTTGTCGGGCCGGCTGGTTTGCTAGGCTGCTGCCTTCAATGCTTTGGCGTGGGTGAGCTCTGCTTCAGCCTGCAGCCAGTCTTGTTCCGCAAAGCCGTCTTCTTTGCCTCGCTGCTCGAAAAGTTCGTAGGCGCGCTGGCGAATCTGCTCTTGCAACTCGATATCTGCATTTGGTTGGCTTGCATCAGGAGTCAACTCTTCAGGAACCATCTCTACTGCGGTGTTGCGCTTTGTCATGGCGTCTCCTTGTAATTTGCGATCAGTGGACTACAGGGTCATCGAAGACCGCCGAACGATCTTCGGAACATAGCCAAAATAGATGACGGATCTTTGCGCCGAGTAGATTTACCACTTAGTAATCCGCAGTGCGTTATTTTGCGCCATGCTCATAGGAATATGAGAAGTCCAGGCGAATCAAAGAAACGATTGGCTACGGAAGTCTATAGCTACGTTGAAAACGCTAATAGCTCCCGCAAAACCAATGACATGCGAACAAGAATATAGATGCGAAGTAGTACGGTACAACCAATCACTAAGAATTGTGTGACTGCGCGAGGGCACAGCAACCTTGTGCTGCTATGCCCCCGGAGTCTGGATACTGAATACTGTTAAAAATGAAACGGCTTGAACCTGATTCGGGCCGTACTGCTGGCCGTGTTGTTGGTCGTATCTGTATTAGGAATATCCA
>Ga0070741_10004955_pt1 | contig 30385 bp, 29 predicted proteins | sample Coa_R1_4_FD_66440 | JGI IMG/M metagenome (GOLD analysis project Ga0070741, IMG submission 66440) | Surface soil microbial communities from Centralia Pennsylvania, which are recovering from an underground coalmine fire - Coalmine... | ecosystem: Environmental > Terrestrial > Soil > Unclassified ... | reverse complement strand
ACGGACGGCCCCGAGATGATGCGGACGCACCTCCGCGACGAGCTCGACCTCCTGCTCCGCATCGGCGCGCTCGACGAGGACGAGCTCCGCGAGGCCAACGCCCGGGGGCACGAGGCGAGCTTCGTCCGCGGCTCCGCGGTCGTGGCGTAACCCGACGTAATCAGCCCCAATACGCCGTTCGGTCAATGGTGGAATCCAGGAGGCCGCGACTAGCCTCCGCCCATGGTCGGAACACTGATCGGCGCGCCGCCAGGGATCACCGCCCGGCAGCGCCAGGTCGTTGCCCTGATCGCGGCAGGCTGCTCCAACGAGGAGGTCGCACAACACCTCGCGATCTCCCCGCGGACGGCAAAGGCGCACGCTGACGCGCTTCGACAGAAGCTCGGTGTGCCCCGGCGTCGGCAGATCCCTGCCGCCTACCGCCGAATGACGGGGGACGACCCGCTCCGGAGCGCCCTGGACGGCCAGTGATGAAGCTTCCCGTGTCCGCAGCCTGGGCTGCGGACACGGGGACTTCGCTTTCGCATCCAGCAGGAGTACAGTCGGCTCGAGGGAGCACGTTCGGAGAGCCGGCGATGGCGGGCATCGAAACAGCGGTCGAGGCTGCGCGCCGCTACATCATCAAGCGGCCCAGACTGACGCGGCTGCTCGACAAGGCCAATGCCCGGGCGCTGATGCTGGTCGCCCCCGCCGGATTCGGCAAGACGACCCTCGCACGCGAATGGGTCGCCGAACGCCCGCACATCTGGTACCGCGGCACCACCGCGACGGCGGACGTCGCAGCGCTCATCGCCGGCCTGTCGACGGCGATCTCAGAGACGATTCCCGACGTCGGCGTCCGTGCGGTCGCCCGGATGCGCGCGACCGGCACGCCCGAGCAGGACGTCGACATCCTCGCCGACCTGTTCGCCGAGGACCTCTCGGACTGGCCCGACGACCTCTGGCTCGTCTTCGACGACTACCAGTTCGCGATGGAGGCTCGGGCACCGGAGCGCTTCGTCGACGGTCTCCTCCGCAAGTCGCCGGTCAAGATGCTCCTCACGAGCCGGAAGCGGCCCAGGTGGGCGTCGGCGCGCCGTCTCCTCTACGGCGAGATCTACGAGCTCGGCCGCAACGAGCTGGCAATGGACCACGACGAGGCGGCACTCGTCCTGGCGCACCGCAAGGACGCCCCCGCCGCCGGCCTCGTCGCCCTGGCCGAAGGCTGGCCGGCCGTGATCGGCCTCGCCGCGCTCACGGACGACCTCAACCTCCCCGAGGGGTCACTCCCCGATGCGCTGTACGAGTATTTCGCCGAGGAGCTGTACCAGGCTGCATCCCCGGCGGTCCAGCAGGGGTTGTGCCGGCTCGCGCTGGCCCCATCTCTCACGCACGAAATCGTCGCCTTGCTTCTCGGTGAAGTCGGCCCGGAAGTCGTCCGAGCCGGGACGCGACTTGGCTTCTTGTCAGCGCGCCTGGATTCGCCCGACCTGCATCCGCTACTGAGAACTTTCCTCCTCGACAAGGGTCGAGGTCGGATCCGGGAGAACGATGCGGACCGGAGCCGTCTGGCGGAACATTTCGCAGGCCATGGACAGTGGGACGACGCCTTCACGGTGCTAAGCATCGCCTTCTCCGACGACCTCTTCCTCCGCCTGCTTGAGAGCGGCTTGCAATCCATGCTTCAAGAGGCGCGGCTCGCCACACTCGGAAGCTGGCTCGAGTTAGGCCGAACCCGGAAGCTTGACGATCCCATCATGGATTTGGCTGAAGCAGAAATCGCATTCCACCAGGGGAAGCGTGAGACGTCGGAGGCTCTTGCGATCCGCGCGACGAGGCGACTATCGGCTGCTCATCCAATGGTGTCACGAGCCCACTACATCGCCGGGTTAAGCGCCCATCTTGGATACGAGAACCGCCGCGCGCGGTCACATTGCGATCGGGCCTTTGAGACTGCCCGGAACGTGAGCAGCAGGCGCGACGCAGTCTGGGGCCAGTTGACCGTGGCTCTCGATCTCGATCAACCCGATGTGGATGATCTCCTAAATAGCCTCATCAGTCTCGATGACGGAAGCGCCACGAGTGAGATCAGGCTGGCGATTGCTCGATACCAGGTTGCTGTCAGGCGCGGTGATCTCAAAGATTGCGGCACATATTTCGCTTCCGCCGATCATGTGGCATCCCGGGTGTCCGAGCCGCACGCTCGATCCTCGTTCTATCTGCTGCGTGCTGGCTTCTTCGCCCTTCAGGGAGACTATTCTGCAGCACTGGAGGCGGCTCGGAGATGTGAGACCTACGCCAACGATTCAAGACTTACGTTCGTCTTGCCGCACGCCAAGCGTATTAGGGCGATTGCAGAGCTTGGCCTTCGCAATTTTTCCCGCTGTCGTAGAATCGCTGACACGCTCGAGAGACATGCCCAGCGGGATCGCAATTCGTTTCTTCTTCTCGAGTCTCAGTTAGTTCGTTCGCGCCTCTTCATCGCGCAAGGACTTCCGAACCGCGGCGTTGCCGCCCTTTGCGATCCGCCGACCCAGTTTCCGTTCGAAGCCGAACGGGCAGAGCGTTTCGCAACTCTTGCTCTCGCCCACGCATGCGCAGGCGACAGCAAGAACGCGGTGAAGCTTGCCGCCACCGCGCGTTTGATCTCCACAGCGATCGAAGTCCGTGTTTTGGACAAATGCGTGCAGGCGATCGTGAGCGATCTCCGATCTAGCTCGAATGCCGGAGAGGAAGCGGTCGACGCGTTCGTCCTTGCCCGCAACATAGGCAACCTAGATTCGTACGTCACGGCCTACCGTGGCTACCCTCGGCTGCTAGCACCGCTAGAGGCGAGGCCTGATTTGTGGGATCCACTGGCGCAAGTGATCGACAAGGCAAGAGATCGAAACCTCCTGAAGGGAACAACGCTAGAGGCGAGGGTTCCGCCGACACCGGGTCCCACTCTGCTCTCCAACCGCGAGAGAGAAGTACTAGAACTCGTTGCCCAGGGACTGTCGAACAAGCAGATCGCGGCGACGCTCTTTATCAGCGAGGCTACCGCGAAGGTTCATGTCCGCCATGTACTTCAAAAGCTTCGTGTTCGCACAAGAACAGAGGCCGCCTTGATCGCGGCGGGTGCGGAACTGGAACCTAGGCAGCCTGCTCAGACTGAGCGCTCGAATACTCCTCTTGAGCGTCAAGGGTGAAGTCAGCGCGCTTCGCCGTCCGATAGTCCTCTTCCGCGCCAGCGAGGATCGCCTCAAATGCTGCGACGATCGACGTGTCGAACTGCCCCTCGACTCCCTGAGCAAGGCGCATACGAGCCACGCGACTTGGCATGGCATCGCGGTAGGGTCGATCTGAGGTCATCGCGTTGTAAGCGTCAGCGACCGAAATGATCTTAGAGATCAGCGGGATCTCGTCTTCGCCGATCCCGTCGGGGTAGCCCATGCCGTCGATCCGCTCGTGGTGATGGCGAACGATACGAGCGATTTCGGCGTAGTCCTCTACCTTCGCGAGGATGCGCTCTCCGATAGCGGAGTGCTCCTGCATCTGACGACGCTCCTCAAGCGTCAGTGCGCCCGGCTTCTCGAGCAGACCAGCCGGAAGACCAATCTTGCCGATGTCGTGGACGAGCCCACAGAGATGAGCGAGCTGCTGTTGCTCGTCGGAAAGTCCAAGGCGCTGAGCGATGTCCCGAGCGTAGATGGCAACGGCCGCCGAGTGACCCGCCGTATATCGGTCTCGTGCATCCAGAGTCGCTACCAACGCGGTCGCGAACGAGATGTTCGCTCGTTCGAGCCGGACGTTTGCTTCCGCAAGTCCCTGACCAAGCTCGCGCTCCTGTTGATAGAGGCCGAAGAGACGCTGCGCCGCCAAGGCCGGCGCGAAGAACAACGGCAGTGTCCAGGGGGAAACGTCGGTATACGCAAAAGCAAGCATTGCAACGAGAGGCGCGTAGAACGGAACTGCCAGGAACACGAGGGGCATATGAGTTCGAAGGAGTTCGGTGGGATTGCCTGTCTTGCGAACGCGGAGCGTCAGCCACGCGAACGCAGCATCGAGAACCTGCGACACAAAGGTCCCGATCGTCGTAGCGATGACGACTGACGCAATGTGGGTGGTATCCAGGTGCAGAGCCCACTGAGCTGCTAGCCCGGTGGCTGCTCCGGTCAACGCCCTCGTACAGGTGTAGGTGGCCCACTTGAGGTAGGGCGGGCCGAAGGCTCCGACCATGGAAGCTGCAGCGACCAGCATCGCTGCGATCGGTCCGAACACGATCGCTGCGAAGAGCGTCGGGAGCAGCGAAATTGACTCTTCGAGGTACTTCGTGAGCCGAACACGCCCGCGTTCCGCCAAGGCCGCGGTAACAGCGAGACCGATGACCACCCACGGGCTTCCGAGCGTGTAGCCAGCGAGCGCGAGTCCCACGCTCACGAGCACTGCCAAGAGCGCGAGCGTTGCAACCCACAGTGACAAGGGCGACCGAATGGCACGCCAAGGGACGGGTTTCTGCCGTGAGAGCACTTGCATCCATCCCTCGAACGGGGTATAACCCGGTTTGCCGTTAGTCCCTCTACTGAGGAGTTGTCTCATGAGCAAGCTTGTTGTCGCTTTGAAGCGGGCGGCAGCTGCAGGCGGAGCGACCGCCTGGGGCGCAACCGCCTGGTAACTCGTACGTAGCTTCCGCTTCCTGCATCAGCCGGGCCTCCCCCTTCCGGGGGATACTGGCAGGGGTGCAGGAAGACCTAGCGCTAGGTCAGGAGCCCACGCCGAAACCCAACAGCAACGGCGTGGGCTCGGGACCTTGCCTGCAGTTTTGCCAGTAGGTGCCGGACGTGTGACTTGACCGTCTCTTCGGAGAGGAACAGGAGCCGGCCGATCTCGCGGTTCACGAGGCCCTCGGAGATCAGCTGAAGGACCTCGATCTCGCGCTGTGTGGGCTCCTGCTCGAGCTCCTTGAGCGGCGCATGAAAAGGGATGACGTCGCCGTTCGAGGAGGACGTCCGCCTCGCCGCAGCCTGGTCGAAGCGGCGCGCATGGTCCATGTAGCGGTTGAGAATCGCTTTGCGCTCGGCAGCATCCATACCGAGACTGCTATCGGCCGCCTGCGGCAGGCGCTTTAGGGCGCGCTTCCCCCCCGATCGAGTGAGGGAGGCTCAGGAATCCCGTGCAAATGCGCGAACCGAGCCGATCGCGCGCTCTCGGCGCTGCACCAGGCCGGCGACGCCGGAGTTGCCGTCGACGGTGACGACCCGGCCGTCCACGGGGGCCTGCGCGAGCCTGCCGACGTGGTCTGCGGGGTCGCCGGTGCGGAAATCCCAGTCGAACAGGACGAGATCGCCCCGAAACGCGGCCGCCGCGGGGACGATCCGCAGCCCGAATGCGCCCGCCTTGGCCTCGGCCAGGATCGCGGGCGTGTACAGCGGGTTGAAGCGGCGACCCCGTAACCCGGCGATCGCCGTCCGGCCGCCGGCGCCCAGCGCCGCCAGGAACGCGGCGAACGCGCACCACGGGTAGCCCATCGCGCTGTAGGCGCCGGCCACGTTCTCGCGCCGGGCGAGCCCGGTCAGCGCCGGGACGCGGTTCGACCGCGGCGGATCCTCGCCCAGCCCCTGCGCCGCCCACTGCTCCATGACGAGCACGGCGCGGAGCGGAACGTCCGCGAGCAGCCGCTGCCGGTCGGCCGGCGTCAGCCCGGACGACGGATCGGGATTCCCGCGCGAGCGCTGCCACGCGGCGACCGCACCCGCGGTGATCGGCCCGAAGTCGCCGTCCGCGTCCACGCCGAGCAGCCGCTGCACCTCGACCACGTCCGGGCCGAGCATGTGCGGAGACACCAGCCGGAGCGTGCGCGGCTGCGGATCCATCTGACGGCGGCGCGATTCTACGCCGCCCGGCCGGTGCTAGGCGGCGCGTGGCTCCGAGGCGCCGGGGAGCTCGAACCAGAACGTCGAGCCCTCGTTCTCGGTGCTCGAGAAGCCGATCCGCCCGCCGTGCGCCTCGACGATCTCGCGGGCGACCGCGAGGCCGAGACCCACGCCCGGAATCCCGCTCGCGCGCGCCTCGCCGCGGAAGAACTTGGAGAACACCCGCCCCTGGTGCTCCGTCGGGATCCCGAGACCCTGGTCCTCGACGAACACGCGGACGAGGTTCCCGTCGCGCTGGCCCGTCACCCGGACGGTGCCGCCCTCCGGCGAGTACTTGACGGCGTTCGCGACCAGGTTCGTGACCACCTGCTCGAGCCGGTGCTCGTCGCCGACCACCTCGAGCCCCTCCTCCGGGACGTCGACGATCAGCTCGTGTTCGGCAGTGCCGTCCGCGGCGAGCTGCGCCTCCTTGCGCAGCACCGAGGCGAGGTCGACCGGCTCGGACTCCAGCTCCATCCGGCCCCCGACCTCCTCCGCGGAGAGGAAGCCCTCGACCAGGCCGACGAGGCGCTGGCCCTGCTCGTTGATGATCTCGACGTAGCGGCGCAGGGCATCCCGGCTCATGTCGCGGCGCAGGATCAGGCTGGTGTAGCCGAGGATGCTGGAAAGCGGCGTCCGCAGCTCGTGCGAGACGATCGTGATCAGCTCCGACTTGGCGCGCTCGCTCTCGCGGAGCTGCTCGTTCTGCCGCTCGAGGTTGCGACGGCCCTGCTCGACCGAGCCGGCCATCGAGTTGAACGCGGTGGTCAGCTCCTGGATCTCGGCCGGCCCGTCCGGCGGGATGCGGATGGAGAAGTCGCCCGCGGCGATCTTGGCCGCGCCGCTCGCCACGTTCCGGACCGGGTGCGCGACCGAGCGGATCAGGTAGCCGAGCACCAGCAGGAGCACGATGCCCGAGGCCGCCAGCGCGACGATGCCGATCAGGACGGCCTGATTCGACCGGCTGCGCGCCTTCGCGCTGTGCGCGGACGCGAGCCGATCCTCGCGCGTGAGCAGCAGGGAGAGCCCGCGGCGGATCTGGCCGATGCGGGTGAGCCCCTCGGAGGAGGCGACCGGGGACCGGGCGGCGGCGGGACTCTCGATCGCGATCGCGATCAGGGGCTCGCCGTACTCCTCGATGTAGGAGTTGATCCGGGCGACCGTCCGCGCGGCGAGGGCGGCCTGCTGGGGCTGGTGGGCGACGGAGTCCTGCAGCGCCGCCGTCGCCGACGCGAGGTTCTGCCTCGCGCGGTTCCAGCCGTCGCGGATCCGGAAGTTCCGTGTGAGCACGAACCCGCGGAAGCTCTGGTCGAGCTCGTCGACGACGCCCTGGAGGCGGAGGGTCGCTGCGGTCACGCGGTTGACCTGAACCTGCTCGTCGGTCGACGCGCGCAGGGTCGACATCGCCAGCAGCACGACCGCGAACGCCGCCGCGACCAGCAGCGCGAGGACGCCGATCGCGCCCAGGACGCGGGCGGCGATCGGCGCCGCGTCGACGACCGCGACGAGGCGCTCGTAGCCGCGCCGGATCCCGGACAGGTGACGTTCCGGGGCGGGAGTCTCAGCGGTCGTGGACAAGTGCGGCCACGGTCACGGACAGGTCGTCCGGATCGAACGGTTTCGAGACGAACGCCGCAGCGCCGGCCTTGCGTGCCTCCTCCTGGTCGGCCTCCGCCGCGAAGGCGGAGACGACGACGCAGCCGGCGTGCTTCAGCGCCGGGTCGGAGGCCAGGTGACGGACGACGTCGAGGCCGGAGCCGCCCGGCATCATCACGTCCACGAGCACGACATCCGGGCGGAAGCGCTCCGCCGCCTCGATCGCCTCGGCGACGGTCTCGGCCTCCTCGAACTCGTACTCACCGACGAGGGCAATGCGCATCAGCTCCCGGAGTGCGGGCTCATCGTCGCAGATCAGGATCCGGGGGACGGCCACGCTGCGCTCACACCACCAGTCGGAAGACGAGCAGCTCTCGCGTCGGCCGCTTGCGGTGGAGCGAGGTGACCGTGAGCGAGCCCCGGACGTTGTTGTAGAGCCCGGTGCCGCCGACGACCGCGAGCTGGTAGATCAGCCGCGAGCCGATCACGCCCTCGGCGACGATCTCGCCTCTCGGCAGGATGTAGGTCCCGGAGCAGTTCTGGCTCGACAGGCTCACGGCCGTGCACGACATCGTCGCGCGCCCGATCGCTCTCGGCGTGATCCGCTTGTTGTAGATCAGCGACGAGTACACGTCGAGATCCCCGATGCTCGGGCCGGGTGCGCCGAGGTCGATGTGGGCGTGGCGGAGCTCCTGGTCGGTGACCGAGATCGTCCCGGGCCGGTCGAGCGCCTGCGCTCCGGGCACCGCGAGCGCGACGACGAGCAGCCCGGAGGCCGCGCACAGCGTCGCTGCCAGCCGTGGATTCCGGATCATCGAAGACGAGCCCCCCTTCGCGATGAGCCTCGCAATGATGCCGCGAGCCAGGACACCGTGACAACCGTGGATCGAACAACCGGCTCGCAGTACCTGCGGCCGAGCCGGTACCTGAGCCGTTTCGCCGCACCCGGCGTGGCTCCTGCACGAGGTCCATCGGCAAACTCCGGGGTGTGCTGGAGCTCGGGCTGCTCGACTGGAAGCGCCGTGTTTTCGCGCTCTATGCCGCGGTGCGCGCCGCCGGCGATCCCGAGGCCGCGTGGGAGGATTGGCGGCGCGGCCGCGACGACCTGTTCCGGGCGCATCCGCAGACACCGCTCTCGCGCGAGTCGCGCGAGCGGTTCGGCGGTCTCGCGTACTTCGAGTACGACCCGGCATTCCGGGTGCTGGGCGACGTCGTCCCCGGCGACGGCGAGTTGCGCGACGTGGCCGCGAGCGGGGGCGAGACCGTGCGGTTCCGGCGGTTCGGGGCCGTCCGGTTCGAGCTTCTCGGCGAGGCGCACGAGCTCGGCCTGTACTGGCTCGAGGGCTACGGCGGCGGCGTCTTCCTCCCCTTCGCCGACGCGACGAGCGGCACCGAGACCTACGGCGGCGGCCGCTACCTGCTCGACACCGTCAAGGGCGCCGACCTCGGCGAGGCCGACGGCCGGCTGGTGCTCGACTTCAACTTCGCCTACAACCCCTCGTGCTCGTACGACCCGCGCTGGGTGTGCCCGCTCAGCCCCCGGGAGAACCGGCTCGAGACGGCGGTCCGCGCCGGCGAGCGGCACTGACCTCACGCTCGTCCGCTAGGACGCGGGCGGCTCGGACGGCGGCGCGGGCGTCTGCCGGCTCGCGGCGAGCCGGTCCTGCAGCTTGCGCGCGCGGCGCCGGGAGAGCCAGCGGGAGATCAGCATGTACTCGAACGCCGCCCAGGCGACGACCGCGGCGATCGCGCCGATCAGCGAGCTCGTCCGGAAGGCGGGCGCCTCGACGTCGAGGGTCCGCTCGCCGGCATGCGCCGCGTGGCCGCTGCCGAGGGCGATGCCCAGCGTGAGCAGGTTCGGGAGCGCGAGAACCAGCGCGACGCCGAACGAGATCGCCCAGGCCTTCCAGTGGCGGCGCTTGCGGAACGCCCAGCGCAGCACCAGGATCGGCAGCGCGACGAACGTGAAGCCGTAGAACAGGCCCAGCGCGATCCCGGCCGCGATGCTGTCGTTCACCTGGTCGCCGACCCGGTGCGCCCACCACCGCGGGAAGAAGGCGCCGGCGATCTTGCCGAGGATCAGCGCGGCGGCGATGCCGCCGACGATCCAGAGCGCCGTCTTCAGCCACCGGCGCGCGCGGTCGCGGAGCGAAGGCCCCTTGACCGCCTGCGCCGGCGCCTCGGTCATTCCAGGACGAACGTCACCCGCAGCGTGACGCGGTACGCCGTGATCTTTCCGTCGGCCACGTCGACCTTCTGCTCGGCGACCCACGCCCCTCTCACGTTCCGGAGCGATTCCTCGGCCTTCTCGATCCCGATCCTGGTCGCGTCGTCGAAGCTCTTCTCCGACGAGGCGCTGATCTCGATCACCTTGGCGACAGACACGGATCCCCCTTCGCCGTTTTCCCGGTTGTAAACCGTACGACCGGCGCGACTATACACCACCCCGGCGGGCGGTCGAAGCCGTCCGATCCCACTGGTTACGCTCGAAACCGATGGTCCTCGCGCGACTCCTTGCGCCGGCGCTCGCGGCAGCGCTGCTGCTCGCCCTCGCCGGACCGACCGCGACCCGCGCGGCCGAGCCGCCCAACCCGAAGGACCCCTGCGTCAGCGGCACGCGGAACGTCTGCGGCACGACAGGGGTCGGCTTCTACAAGACCTACCGGTTCGGCACGCGCTGGTTCGGCGACTTCCGCGGCGCCGTCCCCGGCGAGGTGCACCAGTACTGCATCGACCTGCGCTTCTGGTACCCCGGCGCCGACTACGACTACCGGGAGATCGCGGCGAGCGGCCTCCGGAATCGCGACGGGGAGGCGGTCGCGGCGGCGAGCCTCGAGCGGATGGCCTACGCGATCTGGACGTTCGGCCGCACGACCGACCCGAACACGGCGGCGGCGGTGATGCTCTACGTGCACTCCCAGATGGGCGACGCCCGCCCGGGGGAGCTCGACCCGGCCGCGATCGGCCCGGGGGTCGCCTCGATCTACACGCGGATCGCCCGCGACGCGGGCAGGTATCACGGGCCGTACCGCGTCGACGTCTCGCTGCCGGGCGCGATCGGCGCCGGCAAGACCGGGACGGCGACGATCCGCGTGCTCTCAGCCACGGGTGCAGCGCTGCCGAACGTCGACCTGACGCTGTCCGCGACCGGCGCGACCGACGTGCCGTCGTCGGCGCGCACGAACGCCAACGGCGTCGCCACCGTCCAGCTGCGGGCGACCGCCGCGGCCGGTGTCCACCTGACGGCGACGACCGAGCCGATCGCGGCGACGCTGCCGCGCATCTTCCGCCCGTCGAAGCCGGCGCCGGCGGCGAACGGCCAGCGCCTCGCCTCGGCCGAGTCGCAGCGCGTCTCGAACACGGACACCTCGACCGGCCAGAAGGCGCAGCTCTCGCTCACCACCGCGGCCAGTCCGGCCGAGGCGGTCTCGGGCGGGCACAGCGTCGACAAGGTGACGATCTCCGGCGCGCTGGCGAGCTACCGGCAGCGGATCGCCGTCCGCCTGTACGGCCCGTTCCGGACGGTCGCGGCGATCACGTGCACCGGCAGGCCGTTCTTCACGAGCTCGTTCTCGGCCGACGGATCGGGCTCGTACACGACCAGCGCCGCGACGCTCGGGGCGCCCGGCTACTACCAGTACCAGGAGACCGCGCCGTCCGACGCGAACCACGCCGGCCTGACGACGCCGTGCGACACCGCCTCGGAGCGCGTGCACGTGCAGGCCCAACCCGTCGTGCACACCGTCGTCACCGCCAAGACCGTGACGCCCGGCCGCGGCGTGAGCGACACGCTGACCGTGTCCGGCCTCTGGAACGAGCACGTCACGGTGCAGGCCGCGCTGTACGGCCCGTTCCCCGCCCGGGACGCCGTCGCCTGCAGCGGGACGCCCGTGTGGACCGGCACGGTCGACGTCGCCTCGGACGGCACGTACACGACGGCCCCGCAGGTCCTGACCACGCCGGGGTTCTACGTCTACGCCGAGTCGATCGCGGCGACCGAGTTCGTCCGGGCCGTGAAGACCTCCTGCTCGGACGTCGCCGAGACCACCGTGGCCGTCGGCAAGCCCGTGCTGCACACCCAGGTGAGCGCGCAGCGGACTGCGCCGGGCGCCTCGATCACCGACAGGGTCGTCGTCAGCGGCGCCGGCCGGCTGGCCGTCCCGGTGCAGGTCGCCCTGTACGGGCCGTTCCCGACCAGGTCGGCGATCGTGTGCACGGGCACCCCGTACTGGCGCGGCTCGTTCGTGGCGAAGGGTGACGGGACATACACGACCGCCCCGGCGAGGATCCAGAAGGCCGGGTACTACACGTACCGCGAGTCGATCGCGGCCTCGGAGGCCTGGAGCGCGGCGACGACGGCGTGCGGCGAGACCGCGGAGACGACGCTCGTGCACGCGCAGCCGACCGTGACGACGGTCGCCTCGAACGAGGTCGTCTACCCGGGCGGGACGATCTTCGACCGGGTCCGCGTGAGCGGGCTGGGCCGGACCGCGGCACGCGTGCGGATCGAGCTCTACGGCCCCTTCTCGACGCGCGCGGCGATCGGCTGCACGAAGCCGCGCGGCTCGACGCTGATCACCGTCCCGGGCAACGGCGTCTTCAGGACGCCCGCGTTCCGGCTCGCCCGCTCCGGCTTCTACGTGTTCCGCGAGCGGCTGCTCGGAACGCCGCTCGTCTCGGCGGCCACGACCGCGTGCGCCGAAGTCGCCGAGACCTCGCTCGCCGCGCCGGAGATCGTCACCGGCCGCGGCGACGTCGCCCGCTACGTCCGCGTCCGCGCCGGCGCCGACGCGCCCGTTCGGGTGCAGCTCGCGTCGCTCGGGATCGACGCGCCGGTCTCGGCCGTCGGCATCGACCTGGTGCACGGGGTGCTCGCCGTCCCGCCGCCGATCCACCGCACCGGCTGGTGGAAGGACGGCGCCGCGCCCGGCGCGAAGGCGGGCTCGATCCTGATCGCCGGCCACGTGGACAGCGCGACCGCGGGCGCCGGCGCCTTCTTCAAGCTCCGCAAGGCCAGGCCCGGCGACCGGATCGCGGTCGCGACCGCCGCCGGCCGCTCGTTCACGTACCGGGTCGTCTCCGTCCGCGACTACCTCAAGCGCAAGCTGCCCACGAGCGTCTGGTCGCTGAAGGGCCGGCCGCGGCTCGTGCTCGTGACCTGCGGCGGCCCGTTCCTGACGGCGCAGCGCCACTACCGCGACAACGTCGTCGTGGTCGCGGTCCCGGCCTAGGACGGCGCGAAACCCCCCGTCCGAGGGGTTGCGCGTCCTGTAAACGGACGCGATCGTTCTGGGCCTTGAGCCCCCCGGTCTACTCCGGCACGTTCGGGGCACGTGAGGCCGAGCGGCTCCTGTGGCGCGCAGGCTTCGGCCCCCGCCCGGGCGAGGCGGCGAGCCTTGCCGCCCTCGGCCTGAACGGGGCGGTCGCGTCGCTGCTCGCGACCGGCAAGGACAAGCTCAAGGGACCGAAGCCGAAGGACGGCCGCGGGCACGGGCTCTCGCCGAACGACGCCTGGGGCCACGACCACCTCTGGTGGCTCGACCGGATGGTGCGGACGAGCAAGCCGCTCGTCGAGCGGATGACCCTGATCTGGCACGACTGGTTCGCGACCTCGAACAACGGCGTGAACTCGCAGAAGCTGATGCTCGGCCAGAACGAGACCCTGCGGCGGCTCGCGCTGGGCTCGTTCCGCGACCTCCTGCTCGCCGTGACATCCGACCCGGCGATGCTGCTCTGGCTCTCCGGCGCAGAGAACACCAAGGACGCGCCGAACGAGAACTACGGGCGCGAGCTGATGGAGCTCTTCACGCTCGGCGCCGACCGGCCGGGCGGCTACTCCGAGACCGACGTGCGCGAGCAGGCCCGCTCGCTCACGGGCTGGACGTACCAGTGGAAGCACAGCGGCCCGACCAAGTTCCGCTACGACCCCTCCCGGCACGATCCGGGCACCAAGACCGTCTTCGGACGGACGGGGACGTGGGACTGGTTCGACGCTCCGCGGCTCTGCCTCGAGCACCCCAACCACGCGTCCTTCTTCGTCCAGAAGCTGTGGAGCTACTTCGTCCCCACCGACCCGGACGCCCCGACCCGGAGCGCACTCGAGCAGCTGTACACGAGCGGCGGCTACCAGATCGCGCCGGTGGTCGGCGCGATCCTCAAGCACCCCGACCTGTACACGGGGCCGAGCATGGTCAAGCCGCCCGTGGTCTACACCGCCGGGCTGCTGCGCGCGCTCAACCGCTCCATCGACACCTCCGACTGGGTCTGGCTCGACGAGCAGGCCGGCCAGCAGCTCTTCTACCCGCCGAACGTCGCCGGGTGGGACGACTCGCGCTGGCTCGACACCGCGAGCTTCCGCGGGCGCTGGTACGCGGCCGCGACCGCGCTCGGGAAGACGTCGCTCGACCCGGGCCGCAACGCCGGGAAGCTGCCGGCGGACGAGACGCAGCTGCTCGACCGGGCGATCGCGTCGGTCGGCTCGCCGACCGTCGAGGACGGCGCGCGCACGCTGCTGCTCGACTTCGGCCGGAACGCGCTCGCCGACGCCGACGCCGACTGGAAGCTCCAGACCTACCCGGTGCTGATCTACAACGCGATGCGGCAGCTCCTGCTGGCGCTCCCGGAGGCGCAGACCTGCTGATGGACGCCCGGTGCTGCAACGACTTCTCGCGGTCGAAGCTGCTGCGTAGGGCGGCGGCCGAGGCCGGGCGGGGGCTGCCCTCGATCGAGCCGGGGATGCCGCTGCCCGCGGGCACGGGCCTGACCCGCCAGCGGTTCCTGCTCGGCTCGGCCGGGCTGGCGCTCGGGCTCTACGGCCTCAACGGGCTCCGGCCGGAGGCGATCGAGGCCGGCGTGGCACGGGCGGCCGCGGGGCCGGCGAACCCGGTCTTCGTCTCGATCTTCCTGGAGGGCGGCGCCGACCGGCTCTCGGCGCTCTACCCGGCGAGCGATCCGCTGTACCGCTCCCTGCGGCCGAAGCTCGCCCTCGACGGGGCCGCAGGGCCGGTGTTCGCGGAGGACTCGCGCCTTCACTGGCACCCCGGCCTCGTCCCGCTCAGCCGGCTGCACGCCCAGGGCAAGGTCTCCGTGCTGCCGGCGGTCGGCTACACGGATGCCGACCAGTCGCACTTCACGTCGCGCCACTACTGGGAGGTCGGGGCGACCGACGCCCAGCTCTCGACCGGCTGGCTCGGACGCTACCTGGACGTGGCCGGCGCTCCCGACAACCCGCTCCAGGGCCTGTCGCTCGACGGCGAGCTCAGCCCCACGCTCGCCACCGCCCACGTTCCGGTGGCGGCGATCGACGCTCCGGCGAGCTACAGCCTCGACGTCCAGAACGTCTGGGGCGACGTGGAGACGCGGATGCTCGAGACGATCCGCGAGCTCGGCGTCCGCCTCGGGGGCGACGACCCGGCCCGCAGCCTCGCCGGCACCGTGCAGGTCCAGGCACACCGCCTGCACGAGCAGCTCGAGCCGTTCAGCGGCGGCAACCCGCCCGTCCCGTACCCCGGCGGCACGTTCGCCGATCAGCTCTCGAGCCTCGCCGCACTGATCGGGGCGGGGCTGCCGCTGCGCTGCGTCTCGCTGAGCGCGCCGGGCGGCTACGACACGCACTCGGGGCAGCCGGCCGCGCTCGCCGACGGGCTCACCCAGACCGCGACCACGCTCGAGGCCTTCCAGGCCGACCTCGAGGCCCGCGGCGTGGCCGACCGCGTCATCGTCCACGTCTGGTCGGAGTTCGGGAGGCGGGTCGAGGAGAACGGCTCGAGCGGCACCGACCACGGCGCCGCGGGGATCGGCTTCGTGATCGGGACGCGGGTCAAGGGCCAGATGATCGGGCAGCACCTCGACCTCCAGAACGGCATCGACGACGAGGGCAACCTCGTCGCGACCGCCGACTTCCGCGGCCTCTACTGCGCGATCCTCGAGCAGTGGTTCGACCAGGACGCGAGCGCGATCATCCCCGGCGCGGGCGGCTTCACCCGGCCGCAGGTGATCGCGTGATCCGGCTCGTCGTCGTGCCCGTGGCAGCGGCGCTGGTGCTCGCCGCGCCGGCCTCCGGCGGCCACCACGACCCGGCCTTCGTGCAGGTGGCGGCCCGCGAGTTCAGCTTCTCGCTGTCCCGCAGCGGGATCAAGCCGGGCCCGGCCGCGATCGAGATGGTCAACTTCGGCGCCGACCCGCACAACCTGGTGATCAGGCGGCTCAAGGACGGGGCCGTGCTCGGCAACAGCGGCGCCGTCCTCTCCGGCGCACGCGGCGAGATCGATCTCAAGCTGAAGCCGGGGAAGTACGTGCTCTACTGCTCCTTCGCGAACCACGAGGCCCTGGGGATGAGCGCGACCCTCAAGGTCAAGGACGAGCCGCCGCCGGAGTAGCGGCTCTAGCCGGCGCCGGCGCTCGTGGAGACGAACGCCGCGACGTCCCTGATCTGCTGCGGGGTGAGCTGGCCCCGGAAGGACGGCATGCCGCCGCCTCCCTGCTCGACCTTCGCGAGGACCGCGGCGTAGGCCGGCCGCAGGCGGTCGAGGTTCGGGCCGATCTGCCCGCCCGCCTGCGCGGCGGACAGCGTGTGGCAGCCGCTGCACCCGGCGGACGCGAAGACGGCGCGGCCGGCGGCCGCGTGGGCGTCGGCCGGCACCACGCTCGGCGCACCGCCCGCGGGCGGCGCGGCCGACGCCTGCCGGTACAGCCACAGCGCGCTCGTGTACCAGATGGCGATCAGGACGGCGAAGAGCAGCCCGCCGGCGAGGGGCAGCACAGGCCGCGGGAACCGGTGGAGCCGGACGATCGTCACCTTCGCCGCGAACGCCCCGAAGACCGCGCAGCCGAGCAGCGAATGCGCCAGCACCCGCGTGTCCGGCTGGCGGAAGCCGAGCTTGAAGATGCAGTGGTAGGCGACCGGCAACGTGGCCAGGAAGGCCAGCCGGCCGGACCAGCGGTGCACGGGGTTGACCCACGCCGGCTTGCGCCAGGGCAGCTTCCGGAAGATCCACGCGGCCGTGAACAGCTGGAAGCAGGCGAGCCCGATCGCGACCGTCGCGAAGCCGGCCTTCAGGTGGGCGGGATCGCTGAAGAACAGCCGGAAGTAGCCCTTCGAGCGCGGGTCGTGGCTCGCCAGGATCCCGGCGGTGAGCGCGACGACCGCGAAGGCGGCGACCGGGGCGGCCAGCCAGCGCCAGGAGCGCGTCTCCGCGGGCGGAACGGCGACCGGGGTCGCGGCCTCGCTCATGCCCGTATCCAATCGCACGTCGACCGGCTTGTCAGCCCGCGCTCCCGCAAGCAGACTGCCGGGTCGTGCTCGACACCGGGATCCCCCGTCCGGACCGGGGCCGGACGTTCTCGACGCGGCGCCGCGTCCGCCTCTCGGACATGGACGCCGGCGGCCGCCTGCGGCTGGACGCGATCGCGCGCTACCTCCAGGACGCGGCGATCGACGACGTGCAGGAGACGGGTTGGGGCCTGCCGGAGCACCTGTGGTTCGTGCGGCGGATCCGGATCGACGTGCTGCGGCCGTTCCTGGACGACGGCGAGGTCGGGCTGACCACCTGGTGCAGCGGCGTCGCCGCGCTCGCCGCCGGGCGCCGCTGGTCGGTGTCCGGCGACGCCGGCGGCCACGTCGAGGTGGACAGCGTCTGGATCCACCTCGATCCGGCCGCCAGCCCGGCCCGGATCGACGGATTCGGCGTCTACGCGGACGCGGCTGCGGGCCGCCCCGTCTCGACCCGCCTGGAGCTCCCCGATCCCCCCGCCGGCGCGGCCCGCGTCCCGTGGCCGCTGCGGACGACCGACGTCGACCTGCACGGCCACGTCAACAACGCGGTGTACTGGCAGGCGGTCGAGGAGCTGCTGCCGGCGACCGGGCTCGACGCGCGCGGCCCGCTCACGGCCGAGCTGGACTTCCGCCGGCCGATCGACCTCGGCGAGCAGGTCGACCTCGCGCGGTTCGAGAGCGGCGGCGGGGCCGCGCTCGCGTTCGTGGTCGGGGGCGACGTGCGCGCCGTCGCCTGCATCGCCGCGTAGCCGGCAGGTACGGTCGAGGCCGCCAATGACCTTGCACCACGAGCTCACCGGCTCCGGCCCCACGGTCGTCCTCGTCCACGAGGGGATCGCGGACAGCCGGATGTGGGATCCGCAGTGGACGTCCTTCGCGGAGGGGTACCGCCTGGTCCGGCTCGATCTCGCCGGGTTCGGCGGCTCGCCGATCGAGCGGCTGCCGCTGACGAACGCCCGCGACGTGATCGGGCTCCTCGACGGGCTCGGGATCGCGGACGCGGCGCTCGTCGGCGCGTCGATGGGCGGCCGGGTCGTGCTCGAGGTCGCGGTCGCACGCCCCGATCTCGCGCGGGCGCTCGTCCTCGTGGACTCGGGGCTCCCCGGCGTCGGCTGGTCCGAGGCGGTCAGGGCGTACCAGCGGGCCGAGGAGGAGGCGGCCGGGCGCGGCGATCTCGACGCGGCCGTCGAGGCGAACCTGCGCATGTGGATCGACGGCCCGAACCGGGCGCCCGGCGACGTCGACCCGGACGTGCGCCGCGCCGTCGCGCAGATGCTCCACCACGCCTTCGAGCTCCAGCTGCCGCACCTGGCCGACCTCGACGAGGAGCTGCTCGTGCCCGACGTCGCCGGCCGGCTCGGCGAGATTCGGGCGCCGGCGCTCGTGCTCGTCGGGTCGGAGGACGTCGAGGACATGCAGGCGATCGCGAGGAAGCTCGCCGCGGAGATCCCCGCGGCGAGGCTCGAGACGATCGCGGGCGCGGCCCACATGCCGAGCCTCGAGCGGCCGGCGGTCTTCGACGAGCTCGTCCTCGGGTTCCTCGCCGAGGTGCTCTGAGTCAGCCGGCTTCGGCGAGGAGCGCGTTGCCTTCGCGCTCGTACCGCGTCGCGCCGACCGACCGGTAGAAGGCGAGCGCCTGCCGGAGCTGGGGCTCGGCCTCGGGCCGGTTCCCGGCCTCGAGGAGCTGCTCGGCCGCGCGCAGCCGCGCCTCTGCCTCGTCCGGCAGCGATCCGATCTCGTGCAGCAGGTCGGCCGCAGCGGCGAAGTCGTCGCGCGCGTAGGCACGCGCGGCATCCACCCACGGGCCCGGCTCGTGGTCCTCGAGCGCCTCGAGCAGCTCTCCGTCGAGCCCGAGCCGGCGGGCGGCCGCCGCGAAGGCCGGGAGCACGATTGCCGCGAACTGGAGCTCGGCACCGCTCCGGAGCACGTCGAGGAACTCGTGCGCGAGCGGTAGGGCGCGCCGGCGGTCGTCCAGGACCGCGAGCACGTACGTGGCGAGCGGGAGGAGGTAGTGCACGACCTGGGCGTCTCCGACCGCACGGCCGTGGGCGATCGCCCGCTCGGCGTCCGCCAGGCCTCCCATGTCGTCGCCGCGCGCGACCCCGATCAGGGCCCTGATCATCGCGGCCTGACCCGTCATGTAGTGCTCGAGCCCGGCCTCGACCTCGGCCATGAACGCCTCGCTCAGGGCGTACGCCTCGTCCCACGACCCCGACCGGTAGCGATCCTCCGCCAGCGTTCCGCGCGCCCAGTGCGCATCGGCGACCGACCCGATCTGCTCGCCGATCCGGGCCGACTCCGCCCGCGCCTTCGAGGCGGCGCGCAGGTCGCCGAGTTCGATGTGCGCGACCGACAGCGAGTTGTACGCTCGGGTGAGCAGGCCCAGAGCGCCTCTCGCCTGCGCGAGCTCGACCGCGGCGAGGATGTCGTCCAGCCCCTCGCGCTCGCCGAGCGTCACCCGGGCCGATCCCCGGACCATGAGGGCTCCGGCCTGCCCTTCCTCCCAGCCGAGCTCCTCCGCCAGCGCGCACGCCCGGGAGACCGCCGCGACGGCCGCGACGCTGTCGCCCGCGAGCATCGAGCGCATCGCCGACGAGGTGAGCACGGTGACGGTGGTCCGGCTCGTGGGCGCGCCTTCGATCAGGTCGACTGCGCGCGCCTCGTGCAGGTCGGAGAGCTCCATGCGCCCCTGGAACCAGTACGCCCTGCTGACGAGGACCTCGGCGTCGGCCGCCTTCTCGCGGTCGCCCGACTCGAGCAGCGCCGAGGCTGCCTCGGCGAGACGGTCCGGATCGCTGATCGCCATCGCCAGCCCGGCGATCGGCGCGGCGTGCCGGAAGAGCAGGTCCGTGTACTCCGGATCGTCCGGCGGCCAGAGGCGGAGAGCGGCCTCGTAGAAGCGCTCGGCCGCGTCGACGACGTAGAGGGACGCCGCCCGGTCGCCCGCGTCGCGCAGCGCGTACTGCGCCGACTCGCTCAGCCCGCCCACGTCCAGCCCGGCCGCCTCGGACAGCTCGAGCGCCTGGAGGTAGTGGTGCGCGAGGAGCTCGGCCTGGTCGTCCGACCGGCCGAGCGACTCGATCCAGGCGGCCACGCGCCGGTGTGTCTCGGCGCGCGCGGCACGCGGGATCTGCGCGTAGGCGACGTCCCGGATCAGTCCGTGGCGGAACCCGTACTCGGGCTCGCCGCCGACCGACGAGCTCCGGGCGCGCTGGACGAACTCCTTGCGCTCGAGCGCGTACAGCAGCTCCTCCGCCGCCGGACGGGTGACGCCGTCGACCGCGGTGACCGCGCCGAGCCAGAACACCTTCCCGACGACCGCGGCGTCCTGGAGCAGCCGCTTCTCGGCGTCGGGGAGCGCGTCGAGCCGCGCGGCGATGATCCCCTGGACGGTCTCGGGGAGGTCGACGAGGGCGCCGCCCTCGTTCAGCGCCCGGGCGAACTGCTCCGCGTACAGCGGGTTGCCGCCCGCACGCTCGAGCAGGGCGGCCTGGGTCTCGGCCTCGAGCAGCTTCCGGTCGAGCAGGCCGGCGACCAGCCGCGCGGCGTCGTCGTCCGCCAGCGGCGAGAGCGAGATCGTCGCCGCGTTCGGCTTCCCCCCTCCCCACCCCGGACGGCGCTGCAGCAGCTCGGGCCTGGCCATGGCGACGACGAGGAGCGGCACTGCTCCGGCGCGCTCGACGAGCCGGTCGACGAAGTCGATCATCGCCTCGTCCGCCCAGTGCAGATCCTCGAAGACGCAGACGAGCGGGCGCTGCTCGGCGAGGAGCTCGAGGAACCGGCGCCAGGCCGCGAACGCCTCGTCCGGGCTGGACTGGCCCTCGTCGGGGAGCCCGGCCAGCGGCCGCAGCTGCCGTTCGAGCCACTGGAGCTCGGTCGCGTCGGTCGCCAGCCGCGCGACCGCCTCGCGGAGCTTCGCGACGGTCTGCTCGGCGGTGTCGCTCTCGAGGATCCCGCCCTGCGCCTTGACGATCTCGGAGAGCGCCCAGAACGTGACCCCGTCGCCGTACGGCAGCGACCGGCCCTGCCGCCAGGTGATCAGCTCATCGCCGTCCTCGACGGTGCGGAAGAGCTCGTACACCAGCCGGCTCTTGCCGATCCCGGGCACGCCGACGAGGGTGACGAGCTGCGGCGCGCGCTCGGCCTGCACCCGCGCGAGCGTCGAGACGAGCAGGTCGAGCTCGCGGGTGCGGCCGACCAGCGGCGTCGAGGTTCGCCGGGTGAGGTCGACGCCGAAGCGGGCGCGCGGCGCGACCGCCTCCCAGGCTCGCAGCGGCTCCGCCTTCCCCTTGGCGACGACCGGCTCCGCGTCCCTGTAGTCGAAGACGTCGGCTGTCGCGCGGTGGGTCTGCTCACCGACGAGGATGCCGTTCAGCGGCGCCGCGGTCTGGAGCCGGGCGGCGGCATTCACGACGTCGCCGGCGGCCATCGACTCGCCCTCGCCCGGCCGGGCGTCGAGCGTCACCAGCGCCTCGCCGGTGTTGACCGCGATCCGCACCTGCAGGTCCTCGCCCTGCTCGACCGCCCAGTCGCGGATCGCAAGCGCCGCGCGGACCGCGCGCTCCGGATCGTCCTCGTGCGCGACCGGAGCCCCGAAGAGCGCCATCACCGCGTCGCCGATGAACTTCTCGACCGTCCCGCCGAACCGCTCGAGCTCGTCGCGCACGTGCGCGTGGTAGGGGGCGAGCACCGCGCGCACCTCCTCCGGGTCGAGACGCTCGGTGCGCGCCGTGAAGCCGACGAGGTCGACGAACAGCACGCTGACGATCTTCCGCTCCTCCCGCGGCCCCTCGTGTTTGGCAGTCGCCGCGCCGCAGAACGGGCAGAACGGAAACTCGCCCGGCAACTCGCGTTGGCAGCTCGGGCAAGCGCCCATCAAGCCGAGTTTACGCGGCACCCGGCGAGACGGCCCGCGCGCGCCGGAGCTCACGGCCGATGAGTTCCGAGCAGCCGGAACGTCTCGACTCGTGACGCCAACGAGCGAGGAGGCATCCGATGACCAAGGTGCTTGCAGGGATCACGACGTCGGTCGACGGGTACGTCGCCGGCCCCGACGACCGCCCGGGGAAAGGGCTCGGCGAGGGTGGCGAGCGCCTGCACTACTGGGTGTTCGGCGGCCCGTGGACATACGACGCCGAACCGACCGGGGAGGCGAAGGGCGAGGATGCGGCCTGGCTGAAGGAGGCGATGGGCCGACTCGGCGCCGTCGTCAGCGGGCGCTGGACGTACGAGGCCGCCGGACACTGGGGCGGCACGAACCCGTGGGAGCTGCCGCTCTTCATCGTCACCCACCGGCCGGAGGAGGAGCCGCCCGGCGCGGGGTTCACCTTCGTCTCGGGAGTCGAGAACGCCGTCGAGCAGGCGGTCGCCGCGGCCGGTGACAAGGACGTCCACATCATGGGCGGCGCCGACGTGATCCGCCAGGCGCTCGCCGCCGGGCTCGTCGACGAGCTGACGATCATCGTCGCGCCGGTCGTCCTCGGCGCCGGCAAGCCCCTGTTCGAGGGCTTCGCCCAGACGCTCGAGCTCGAGCACCTCGGCGTGCGGCAGTCGCCGTTCGCGACCTTCATCGACTACCGGGTCACGAGGACGTGAGCAGTCGTCGCCTCGGGCCGATCGCCACTAAGCTCCGGCTGTCGGAAGAGCCGAGCGCGAGCGTGGCTCACAGCGCGATCGAAGGGAGCGCACCATGAACCTCGGCAAGCTGACCAGCGCGGCGAGGAAGCTGATGGACAAGCGAGGCGGCGTCGACAGCCTCAAGGAGGACGCGATGGAGCTCAAGGACATCGCGACGAGCAAGGAGAGCCTGACCGACAAGGCGAAGGACGCCGTCGAGGCGATCAAGGATCCGGGCGCACCCGGCGACGAGACGCCGGCTCAGCCGCCGGCCGCGCCGCCCGCTTCCTAGGCACGCTCCACGACTTCGGGGGCTCAGGCGATCGCCGCGCGGACCGCGACGTCGGAGCCCTCGAAGCGCATGCTGAGCCGGTCGACGACGCGGCGGAGGACCGCCACGCCGGCGGAGTTGTCCCGACCGACCAGGGCCTCGATCTCGGTGACCCCGTCGGCCCGCGCCTCGGCGACCAGTTCGGCGGCGAGCGCCGAGCCGATGCCCCGGCGCTGGTACTCGTCCGCCACCGCGAACGCGACCTCGGCGCGCTCGCCGTCGCGGACGAAGCGTGCGATCGCGACCGGCCGCGGATCGTCCGGGACGTACGCGACCAGCGCGCGGCGGCGATCGTCGACCGTCGCCAGCTGCCTGAGATCCGACCGGCTCAGGCACGGCTTCGCCCCGTTGAAGCGCGCGCGGCGCGACCGGTCGCCGAGCCGCTGGAAGAGGCCCATCACCGTCCGGACCTCGCCGTGGCGGAGCGGCCGCACGATCAGCGTCCCGCCGCTCGCTGCGATCGTCTTGCTCATCGACACAGCATCGCTGCCGGGGGCCGGGCCGGGAGTGCAGCCAGCCCGCGTCGAGCGGTGCGGCTAGCCCTACTCCTGCCCGGGCCGGCTACGCGAGCCTGATCCGTGGATCGACCAGGGCGTACAGCAGGTCGACGACGAGATTGGACACGATGATCAGGCACGTCACGAAGACGATCACCCCCATCACGGTCGGCACGTCGTAGTTGCCGAGCGCCTGGATCGACGTCCGGCCGAGGCCGGGCAGGCTGAAGATCGTCTCCGTGAAGAGCGCGCCGCCCAGCGAGAGGCCGACATCCATGCCGAGCATGGTCACGATCGGCAGCATCGCGTTGCGGAGCACGTGCGAGCGCATGACCTTCGTCTCCGACGCGCCCTTTGCGCGCGCGGTCCGGACGTAGTCCTCGTTCAGCGTCTCGATCACGTTCGCCCGGATCATCCGGACGTACAGGGCCGTGAACAGGATCATGAAGGTGATCCAGGGCAGGATCAGGTGGTAGGCCCACTGCACGGGTCCTCCGGCCTGCCCCGGCGGTGGACTGAAGAAGTCGGCGTAGCCGGTGATCGGCGTCAGGCCGGCCTTGTAGCCGACGAAGTACGCGAGCAGCAGCCCGATCCAGAGCGGGTGGGCGGAGATCCCGATCAGCACGAACGTCATCGCCCCCCGGTCGAGCAGCGATCTCGGCCGGAGCGCCGACAGCACCCCGACCGGGATCGCGATCAGCATCCAGAAGATCGCCCCGCCGATCACCAGCGACGCCGTCACCGGAGCCGCCTCGAGGATGATCTTGTTGACGCTCTCGCGGTTGTACCAGGAGTGGCCGAGGTTCCCGTGCAGCACGAGCCGGCCGACGAAGTGGCCGTACTGGACGTAGATCGGCCGGTCGAGCCCGAGGTAGTGCTTCGCCTTCGCGATCGTCTCGGGCGTCGCCCCCTTGCCCGCGAACTGCCTCGCCGGGTCGGCGGGGATGATGAAGAAGAGGATGTACGCGACGATGGTGACGGCGAAGAACAGCAGCACCGCCCAGATGAGCCGTCTGATCATGTACCGAGCCATCGACCATCCTCCCGTCGCCTCGCCGGGCCGCCTGTCGGCCGGTTGCTCGATCCGACGCCTGTGCGGACAACTCGTTAGCGCGGCCGCGGACGTTCCCGTGGACCCGCGAAACGGCGTGCTCATGCGAGTTTCCGCCGCCGCGAGCGGTGCGTCGCGGGACGTGATCAGAACGAGTCATCGCGCGATTCCAAACGCACCGGCGTAGGCTCCGCAGACGATGAGCGGGCAGCGGGACTAGTGCCGGGACGCCGGCGGCCGACCGTCTTCGGGCTCGTGCTCGCGGGCGGCGAGGGCAAGCGCCTGATGCCGCTCACCGCCGACCGGGCGAAGCCCGCGGTGCCGTTCGGCGGCCACTACCGGCTGGTCGACTTCGCGCTGTCGAACCTCGTCAACGCGGGCTACCTCCGCATCGTCGTCCTCACCCAGTACAAGAGCCACAGCCTCGACCGGCACGTGACCACGGTCTGGCGGCTCTCGCCCCTCCTCGGCAACTACGTGACGCCGGTGCCGGCGCAGCAGCGCCTCGGCCCGCAGTGGTTCGCCGGCTCGGCCGACGCGATCCACCAGAGCCTGAACCTGATCTACGACGAGCGGCCCGAGTACGTGTGCGTCTTCGGCGCCGACCACATCTACCGGATCGACCCCGCGCAGATGGTCGCCTGCCACGTCGAGTGGGACGGCGGCGTCACCGTCGCGGGCATCCGCGCGCCGCTCGCCGAGGCGCACCAGTTCGGCGTGATCGAGCCGGCCGCGGACGGCCACACGATTGCGCGCTTCCGCGAGAAGCCGACGGACGCCGCCGGCCTGCCCGACTCCCCGGACGAGGTCTTCGCCTCGATGGGCATCTACGTCTTCGACACGAAGACGCTCGTGGACGCGGTCGTCGAGGACGCCGCCGACCCGGGCTCGCGCCACGACCTCGGCGGCAACGTGATCCCGATGCTGGTCGAGCGCGGCGAGGCGCACGTCTACGACTTCCGCGAGAACCACGTCCCCGGCGCCTCGGAGGAGGAGCGCGGCTACTGGCGCGACGTCGGGACGCTCGACACCTACTACGACGCGCACATGGATCTCGTCCGGACGGTGCCCGCGTTCAACCTCTACAACCAGGCGTGGCCGATCCACAGCTGGCCGGAGCCGCTGCCGCCGGCGAAGTTCGTCTCCGAGGAGGAGGGCAGAACCGGGCAGGCGCTGAGCTCGATGGTCTGCGCCGGCGTGATCGTCTCCGGCGGCCAGGTGCGCCGGTCGATCCTCTCGCCGGGCGTGCACGTCCACTCCTACGCCGAGGTCGAGCAGTCGGTGCTGCTGCACGACGTCGAGATCGGCCGCCGCGCGGTCGTCCGGAACGCGATCCTCGACAAGAACGTGCAGGTGGCCGAGGGGGCGCAGATCGGCGTCGACCTCGACCGCGACCGCGAGCGGTTCCAGGTCTCCGAGGGCGGCATCGTCGTGGTCGCAAAGGGCGCCGTCGTCGATGCGTGACCTGCGCGTCGCGCTCCTGACCCGCGAATACCCGCCCGACGTCTACGGCGGCGCCGGCGTCCACGTCGAGTACCTCGCGCGCGAGCTCGACCGTCTGGTCGACCTGACCGTCCACTGCTTCGGCGACGACCGCCCGGCCGGAAGCCGGCCGCGCGTCGTCGCCCACCGGCCGTGGGCCGAGCTCGCGGGCGACGCGCCGTACCGGGCCGCCCTCGGCGCAGTCTCGGTCGACCTGGCGATGGCGGCGGCGGTCGAAGGCTCCGACCTCGTGCACAGCCACACCTGGTACGCCAATTTCGCGGGCCACCTCGCGAGGCTCGTCCACGGCATCCCCCACGTCGCGACGGTGCACAGCCTCGAGCCGCTCCGGCCCTGGAAGGCCGAGCAGCTCGGCGGCGGCTACGCAGTCTCGAGCTGGTGCGAGCGGACGGCGCTGGAGGCGGCCGACGCGGTCGTCGCGGTCTCCGCGGAGCACCGCCGCGACCTGCTCGCCTGCTACCCCGCAGTCGACCCCGAGCGCGTGTCCGTGATCGGAAACGGAATCGACACGGACGAGTACCGCCCCGACCCGGGCACCGACCTCGTCGAGGCGAACGGCGTCGACCCCGGTCTGCCGACGGTCCTCTTCGTCGGCCGGGTCACGCGTCAGAAGGGGCTCACCCACCTGCTCGACGCCGCAGTGTCGATCGACCCCGGCGCGCAGATCGTCCTCTGTGCGGGCGCGGCCGACACGCCCGAGCTCGCCGCCGAGATCGAGGCGAAGCTCGAGCGGGTCCGGGCGGCGCGCGGCCGCGTGGTCTGGATCGAGCGGATGCTGGCTCGGCGCGAGGTGATCCAGCTGCTCACGCACGCGACGGTGTTCGTCTGCCCGTCGATCTACGAGCCGCTCGGGATCGTCAACCTCGAGGCGATGGCCTGCGGGACGGCCGTGGTCGCGACCGCGACCGGCGGGATTCCCGAGGTGGTCGAGGACGGCGTGACCGGCCTGCTCGTCCCGTTCGACCCGGCCGACGACGCCTCGCGTGCGCCCCGCGACCCAGCCCGGTTCGCGCGGGACATCGCGGAGCGGGTGAACCGGCTCCTCGGGGATCCCGACGAGGCGCGGCGGATGGGCGAGGCGGGCCGTTCCCGGGCAGTCGCCGAGTTCGGCTGGGCGGCCGTCGCCGAGCGCGTCGCCGCGCTCTACCGGGCAGTCAGCTGATCGCGCGTCTCAGCCAGTCGACCGCTGCCGGCACGTGCGCCGGGTCGATCTGGTGCGCCGCGTCGGACTCGTGGTACTCGACCTCGAGCCCGCCGGCCTCGAGCAGCTCGCGTGCGCGGCGGGCGAACTCGACCGGGATCACCGGGTCCTGCCGGCCGTGCGCGACGAACGCCCGGGTCGCCGTGCGGTCGGCGAGGTGCGGCTCCCAGCCCTCCACGGTCGGGACGAACCCCGAGAAGGCGAGGATCCCCGCCGGCGCGGGCCGGCCGGCCGCGAGCCCGAGCGCGTAGCTCATCACCGAGCCCATCGAGAACCCGCCGAGCACGGTCCGCCCGGGCGGCACGCCGGTGCGCTCCCACAGCCCGTCGTGGAACCCGGCCAGCTCGGCGAACGCTGCCTGGAAGGTCTCCGGGTCCGGGTAGCCGACCCGGGGGACGACGTACCAGTGGCGGCCCGGCCGGCCGGGCAGCGTCAGCGGGCCGCCCGGGGTGACGACGTGCAACCGCCGCTCCGGGTCGAGCACGTCTGCGAGCGGGAGCAGGTCGTGCTCGTCGGCCCCGCGGCCGTGGTGGAGGACGAGCAGCCCCGCCGGCTCGCCGTCGGCCGGCCGCTCGCGGTGGACGAGCGGGCTCACGGGGTAGGTTGAGCGTGCGGTTCCAGAGCCAGGCAGTCCATCACATCGCCGCGCGTCCCCAGCCCGCTTCGAGACCGAGGAGGATCCAATGACCACACCGAGCCCCGAGCACCCGGTCCGCGGCTCCTGCCTCTGCGGCGGCGTCCGCTTCGAGGTGACCGGGCCGTTCCTCTGGGCAAACCACTGCCACTGCTCGCGCTGCCGGAAGCACTCCGGCGCCTTCGGAGGCACCCAGGCGCGGGTCGTGCGCGAGCACTTCCGGCTGCTCGCAGGCGGCGAGCTGATCGGCGTCTACCGGCCGGGCGACGGCCGCGTGAAGGCGTTCTGCTCCGTCTGCGGCTCGAGCCTGTTCGGCAACGAGTGGCCGGAGGGCGACGAGGTGGCGATCCGCCTCGGCGCGTTCGACGACGATCCCGGCATCCGCCCGGAGTTCCACACGTTCGTCGCCTCCCGTGCGCCCTGGGAGACGCTGCCGGACGACGGGCTCGAGCGCTTCGACGCGGCGGCCTCCTAGCGGCCGTTCAGCGCGCGAGCTCGAGCGCGAGCGCCAGCGGGCAGCCCTGGTCGCGCACCAGCCACTCAACCCTTTGACCGTCGACGCCTGCCTCGAGCGCCCGGATCGAGTCGTAGCGCCCGAGCCCCAGCGCCGCGAGGCGCGCGAGCTCGAGCTCCTCGTTCCTGACGATCTGGTCGCCGCCGCTGGTCGGTGTGAGCCACATCTGCTTGCTGGCTCGGACGGTCGAGTGCGGCGAAGGTTTGGCCCGCTTACCGAACCTTCACAACGAGGCGATGTTAAGAACGTGTTTAGCCACCGGGCGGATCGGGCAGGACGTCTGTCAACGGAGACGCGGCCGGATCCAAGGGGAGCCCGGAATGGCTTGATTCGGCCGCATCTCCACGAAGCCCTCTAGACGAAGCTGCCGGCGAGAACGCTCCTGAACGCCTGGTCGGTGAGCACCCAGAGCCGCGAGGGAGCGGTGGTCGTCACCGTCGCCGTGCGCGGTACGCGGTGGAGGAGCGCGATCTCCCCGAAGACGTCGCCGGCGCCCTCACACCCGATCGCCTGGCCGGCCTGCGAGATCTCGACCTCGCCCTCGGCGATCGCGAAGAACTCGTGGCCGGGCTCGCCTTCGCGGATGACCCTGGTCCCGGCGGGCACCTCGACCACGTCGGCCGTGCGGACGAGCAGGTCCAGCTTCTCCCGCGGCAGGCCGGCGAAGAGCGGGATCGCCTTCAGCTCCTCCCGCTTCGGATCACGTGTGAATACGCTCATACCGGGGACAACGCGCCCGCCGGCGGCGGCATTCCTCGCGGTGCCGCGACGGCACCGTAGACTCGCGTCCATGGACGAGTGCCGTCTGATCAAGGCCGGGGCCGCCTTCCAGGGGAAGCAGGGGCTCGAGTACTTCGCGGGCATCTCCGCCGAGAGCGCGGGGTCGCGCGGCATCTGCCTGCACCTGCTCGAGATGCCGCCGGGGGCGAGCGCGCGGCCCCATTACCACGAGGCGCACGAGACCGCGATCTTCGTCCTCGAGGGCGCCGCCGAGATGCGCTACGGCGCCGGTCTCGAGCAGGTGATGCGCACCGAGGCCGGCGACTTCGTCTACATCCCCGCCGGGGTGCCCCACCAGCCGTACAACCCCGGCGACCGGCCGGTGCGGGCGGTCGTCGCGCGCACCGACCCGAACGAGCAGGAGAGCGTCGTCCTGCTCGACGAGTAGCCGTCCCGTGGCCGCGGCGGACCCGAGCGGTCGGGCCGACCAGCCGGTCCGCGCCGCCGAGCTCGTCGGCGTGCTCTCGCTCGCCACCGACCTCGGCACGGGCCAGCCGCTCGAGCACGCCCTGCGGTCCGCCCTGCTCGCCGTCCACCTGGGCGAGCTGGCGGGAGCGTCACCGGACGAGCTCGCCGAGGCGTACTACGTCGCCCTGCTCCACGCCTCGGGGTGCACGTCGAACGGCCACGAGGCGACCCTCCTCTTCGGCGACGACATCGCGCACCGCGCCGCCTTCTACCTCGTCGACCCGACCGATCCCGAGCAGGTCCTGGCCTTCTACCAGGCCCACGTCGGCGCCGGCCGCCCCGCCGAGGTACGGGCCGGGATGATCGACGACGCGATCGCGAACGCCGCCCCGAGGGCACGCGAGTCGCTCGCGGCGATGTGCGAGGTGGCCCAGCGCTTCTCCGGCTGGCTCGGCCTCCGCCCGGGGATCGAGGCGGCGCTCGAGTACGTCTTCGCGCGCTGGGACGGGCGCGGCTTCCCCAGGGAGGTCGGCGGCGAGTCGCTCCCGCTGTCCGCGCGCCTCCTGCACGTGGCGCGGGACTTCTCGCTCTTCCTCAGCCACGCGGGCCTGGACGAGGCCGTGGCCGTCGTCCGCCGGCGGGCCGGAGAGGCGTACGACCCCGGGCTCGCCGGGCTGGCCGTGCGGGAGCTCGGCGACGCGGTCGCCGCCCTGGACGACAGCCGGATGTGGGACCTCGCGCTCGAGCGCGAGCCGTTCCCGCACGTCCGGCTCGCGGGCGACCGGGTCGACGCCGGCTTCGCCGCCTTCGCCGCGCTCGGCGGGCTCAAGTCGCCGTGGTTCCGCGAGCACTCGGCCGCCGTCGCCGACCTCGCCGAGGCGGCCGCCTGGCGCCTCGGGCTCCGCCCCGACGGCGTCGCGGCCCTGCGCCGCGCCGCGCTCGCGCACGACCTCGGCCGGGTCGGCGTCTCGAACGCGATCTGGGAGAAGCCGGGGCCACTCGGCTTCGGCGAGTGGGAGCGCGTGCGCCTGCACCCGCATTTCACGGAGCGCGCCTTCGCGCTGTCCGAGGCGCTCGCGCCGATCGGCCTGCTCGCGGGCTCGCACCACG
>Ga0070741_10004954_pt1 | contig 30391 bp, 27 predicted proteins | sample Coa_R1_4_FD_66440 | JGI IMG/M metagenome (GOLD analysis project Ga0070741, IMG submission 66440) | Surface soil microbial communities from Centralia Pennsylvania, which are recovering from an underground coalmine fire - Coalmine... | ecosystem: Environmental > Terrestrial > Soil > Unclassified ... | reverse complement strand
TGTGTCCGCAGCGCGACGCTCTTCTCCCTCCTCGGGCGGCTCCGTCCCGACAACGCGCAGGGTGAGCTCTACCTCACCGACCTGGTCGGCCTCGTCGCGGAGGCCGGCGATCCGATCGTGGCCGTCCGGGTCGAGCGGCCGGAGGAGCTGGCCGGAATCAACACGCGGGCGGAGCTCGCCCGGCAGGAGGCGCGGCTGAGAACCGAGCTGGTCGAGCGCTGGATGGCCGACGGGGTGACGTTCGAAGACCCGGCGACCGCCTACATCGGGCCCGAGGTCACGATCGGCCCCGACACGGTCATCGGCCCGAACGTCGTGCTGCGCGGCCGGACGCGGATCGGACGCGAATGCCGGATCGACGGCACCGCCTTCCTGGTCGACACGACCATCGGTGATCGGGTGCACGTCCGCTTCGGCTCGGTGAGCGAAGGTGCCGAGATCGGCGACGACGCCGTGATCGGTCCGTACGCGCGCCTTCGCCCCGGCACGCAGCTCGGCGAACGGGTGCACGTCGGGAACTTCGTCGAGACGAAGAACGCGAAGCTCGGTGCGGGGACGAAGGCGAATCACCTCACGTACCTCGGGGACTGCGAGATGGGTCCCGACGGGAACGTCGGCGCCGGCACCATCACGTGCAACTACGACGGCTTCGCCAAGCACAAGACGACGATCGGCGCGCGCGTCTTCATCGGGAGCGATTCACAGCTCGTCGCGCCCGTCACCCTCGCGGACGACGTGTACGTCGGCTCGGGCACGACCGTCACGACCGACGTGCCGGCCGGTGCGCTCGCCGTGTCGCGTGCGCCGATGCGCGTCATCCCGTGCTGGACCGCGCGTCGCCGCGCGCGGGCGGCGACGAACGCGGCGAAGCCGGCGCCGGCGAAGGCGCCGAAGCGGGCGAAGACGGCCCCGAAGCGGTCCCGGCCGAAGACACGCGCGCGAGCGCGACGCAGGCGGTGAGCGATGTGCGGGATCGTCGGCTACGTCGGGCCGCGTGAGGCGAGCCCGATCCTCGTCGCCGGGCTCCGGCGGCTCGAATACCGCGGCTACGACTCGGCGGGCCTCGCCGCGTTCACGGACCACCACGTCGAGGTGCGCCGCTGCGTCGGGAAGCTCGACAACCTGGCGGCGCTCCTGCGCGAGCAGCCGCTCCAGGGGACGCCGGGCATCGGCCACACGCGCTGGGCGACGCACGGCCGGCCCTCCGAGCAGAACGCCCATCCCCACCGCGCGGGCAAGGTCGTCCTGATCCACAACGGCATCATCGAGAACTACCTCGAGCTGCGGGCGGCCCTCGAGAAGCGCGGCCGCAAGATGGCCTCCGAGACCGACACGGAGATCATCTCCCACCTGATCGACGAGTACGTCGAGCGTGGCCTCGGGCTCGCCGAGGCGACGCGGCAGGCGGTCAAGTCGCTCGTCGGCTCCTACGCGATCGTCGTGCTCTCCGAGAGCGAGCCCGACCGCCTCGTCGCCGCCAAGACCGCGACGCCCATCGTGATCGGCCTCGGCGAAGGGGAGAACTTCGTCGCGTCGGACATCCCCGCGCTCCTCGAGCACACGCGGCGCGTCGTCTTCCTCGAGGACGGGGAGGTCGCGGAGCTCACGGCCGACGCAGTGAGGATCACGACCTTCGACGGCACGGCCGTCGAGCGGGCCCCGCGCGTCGTCGCGTGGGACGCGGTCACGGCGCAGAAGGGCGGCTACAAGCACTTCCTCCTGAAGGAGATCCACGAGCAGCCGCAGGCCATCATCGACACGATGCGCGGCCGCATCCTCCAGGAGGCGGGCGACGTGCAGCTCGACTCCGGGGTGACGGCGGTGGTCGAGCGGCCGGTCGAGCGGCTCGTGCTCGTCGCGTGCGGCACGGCGTGGCATGCGTGCCTCGTCGGCAAGTACATGCTCGAGCGGCTCGCCGGGATTCCGTGCGAGGTCGACTACGGAAGCGAGTTCCGCTCGCGCGACCCGATCCTCGACGCGAGCTCGCTGCTCGTCGTCGTGTCGCAGTCGGGCGAGACGGCGGACACGCTCGCCGCGGTCGAGACCGCGCGGGAGCGCGAGGCGCCCGTCCTCGCCGTCTGCAACGTCGTCGACTCGTCGATCGCGCGGCGCGCTGCCGGCGTGCTCTACACGCACGCCGGCCCGGAGATCAGCGTCGCGTCGACGAAGGCCTTCACGACGCAGCTGACGGCGCTCTACCTGCTCGCCATCCACTTCGGGCGGCAGCGTGGGCGGATCGACGCGGCGGAAGGGCGCCGGCTGGTGAGCGACCTCGTCGCGCTGCCGGCCGCCGTGACCGAGGCGCTCGGCCGCGAGAAGCACATCGAGCGGGTCGCGAAGAAGTACGGCACCGCGCGCGACTTCCTCTACCTCGGCCGCGGCGTCAATTACCCGGTCGCGCTCGAGGGGGCGCTCAAGCTCAAGGAGATCTCCTACATCCACGCCGAGGGCTATCCGGCCGGCGAGATGAAGCACGGACCGATCGCGCTCATCAACGAGGAGATGCCGGTCGTCGTCCTGATTCCGCAGGACGCGGTCTTCCAGAAGACGCTCTCGAACCTGAAGGAGGTGGAGTCGCGCGGCGGGCGGATCATCGTCGTGACCGACGCGCCGACGCCCGAGCTCGAAGACGTCGCGTGGGAGGTCCTGCCCGTGCCGCGGACGAACGAGCTGCTGACGCCGATCCTGCTGACGATCCCGCTCCAGCTGCTCGCGTACCACGTCGCCGTCTACCGCGGCACCGACGTCGACCAGCCGCGGAACCTCGCGAAGAGCGTCACCGTCGAGTGACCGAGGAGCGGCGCGGCCTCCTCTACGTCGCCGCCGCCGCCCTCGTCTGGTCGACGGGCGGCCTCGGGATCAAGGCGGTCGACGCGCCGCCGCTCGCGGTGGCGTGCCTCCGCTCCGCCGTCGCCGCCGTCGCGCTCGGGGCGGTCCTCCGGCCGCGGCTCTGGACGCTGCGGCCCGGGTTCCTCGTCGCCGTCGTCGCGTACGCCGCCACGGTTACCACCTTCGTCGTCGCCACGAAGTGGACGACCGCCGCGAACGCGATCTTCCTGCAGTACAGCGGGGTCGTGTGGGTCTTCCTCACCTCGCCCGTCGTCCTGGGGGAGCCGCTCCGGTGGCGCGACGCCGCCGCGATCGCGGTTGCGCTCGCCGGGATGGCGCTCTTCTTCGTCGGGTCGCTGGACGCGCGCGCGCGCACGGGGGACCTCGTCGCGCTCGCCTCGGGCGTCGCGTACGCCGCGACGGCGCTCTCGCTCCGCCGCGAGCGGGGCGCGCCCGCAGAGGCGGCCGTGACGTACGGGAACGCGCTCACCGCCGTCGGGCTCGCGCCCGCGGCGCTGCCGGGTCTCGCGCTCTCCCCCGCCTCGGCGGCGACGCTCGTCTACCTCGGCGCGGTGCAGATCGGCGCGGGTTACGTGCTCTTCCTCCGCGGCCTCTCGCGGGTCACGGCGACGCAGGCGTCGATCGTCGGCATGCTCGAGCCGATCGCGAACCCCGTGTGGGTGGTCCTCCTCCTCGGCGAGCGGCCGAGCGTGTCCGCGGCGGTCGGCGCGGTCGTCGTGCTCGCCGCCGTCGCGTGGCGGACCGTCGGCGGGCCGGGGGCCGCGGAGACCGCTCCCCCCTCCGACTGACGCTCGTCGAGCCGGCGCACGTGCGACGCGGGCCTCCCCTCCGCTATGCTCGCGGTCGATGACCCCGCGCCACTCCGTCCGCCTCGCGACGCGCGCCGACGCGGCCGTCATCGGCCACCACCGCGCCGCGATGTTCCGGGACATGGGGCTCGTCGGCGACGCCGACGTCCCCGCCCTCGCCGCCGCGTCGTGCGCGGCGATCGCGCCTCTCCTCGGCACGCCCGACTACCTCGGCTGGCTCGTCGAGGCGGACGGCCGCGTCGCCGCCGGCGGCGCCCTCGTCGTGCGACGCCTGCTCCCGCGGCCGGAAGCGCTGGAGGGCGGGGAGGAGGCCTATCTCCTCAACCTGTATACCGAGCCGACGTACCGGCGGCGCGGCCTCGCACGGGCACTCGTCGAGACGATGCTCGCCTGGTGCGTCGCGCACGGGATCCGTCGCGTGAGCCTCCATGCCTCGGCCGAGGGCCGGCCGCTGTACGAGAGCTTCGGGTTCGCCGCGACCAACGAGATGCGTCTCGACCTCTGAAGCCGAGGGCTGGCCTCCCCGGGGACCCGCGACTATGATTCGGCTCCATGGCGCCCCGGCCCGAGGACTCGCGAATCGTCGGCATCGAGGAGGCCCTGGAGGAGATCCGCAACGGCCGCATGATCATCCTCATGGACGACGAGGACCGGGAGAACGAGGGGGACCTCTGCGTCGCCGCCGAGCGCGTGACGCCCGAGCACATCAACTTCATGGCGACGCACGGCCGCGGCCTCATCTGCCTCTCGCTCACGGAGAACCGCTGCGATCAGCTCGGGCTCCCGATGATGGTGACCGAGAACCGGGCGCCGCTCGGCACCGCGTTCACGGTCTCGATCGACGCGCGCAAGGGGATCGGCCGGGGCATCTCGGCAGTCGACCGCGCGACGACGATCCGCACCGCCGTCCGCCCGGACGCCGGCCCCGCCGACATCGTGACGCCCGGCCACGTCTTCCCGCTCCGCGCGCGCCGCGGCGGCGTGCTCGTGCGCGCGGGGCAGACCGAGGGCGCGGTCGACCTCGCGCGGCTCGCCGGCCTCGCGCCGGCCGGCGTCATCTGCGAGATCATGCGCGACGACGGGACGATGGCGCGCCTCCCGGATCTGGAGGAGTTCGCGCGCCGCCACGACTTGAAGATCGCCACCATCGCGGACCTGATCGAGTACCGGAGCCGCTACGACTCCCTCGTGCACCGCGCCGCCGAGGCGCGGATCGTCACGCGCCACGGCGGGGAGTTCCGGACGCTCGTCTACACGACCGACGTCGACGACGCCGAGCACCTCGTCCTGGTGAAGGGCGAGATCGACCGCACCGTCCCGACGCTCGTCCGCCCGCACCTCGAGTACATGCCGGGCGACGTGTTCGGGTACCGGGAGCGCGACACCCGCCGGCTCCTCCACGCGGCGATGGAGCGCATCGCGGCCGAGGGACGGGGCGTGATCCTCTATCTCCGCCGCAACCGCCGCGGCCCCGAGCTCTTCGCCGACGAGACGAACACGACGGGGCCCAGCACGAACACGAACGCGTGGCTCACGAGCTTCCGCGAGTTCGGGATCGGCGCGCAGATCCTCCGAGACATCGGCGTCGGGAAGATCCGATGGCTCACGAATCGTCCCCTCCGTCTCGCGAGCCTCCCGGGGTACGGCCTCGAGATCGTCGAGTGCGTGCCGCTCGCGATCGGGACGCCGACGGCGCCGCCGTCCGTCGCGGCACGCCGCGCGAAGATCCACAAGGTCCTCTAGCGCGCGATGCGGTCGTGGCTCCTCGTCGCGGTGTTCGCCGTGGCGGCCGGCCTCGCCGCCGCGGCGGAGCCGGACGTCGTGCGGGGCCGACTCGCGGTGCGCGGGGACGCGGCCGTCGCGACCGTCGAGATCGCACCGGGCTGGCACGTGAACGCGCACGCTCCGCGCGACCGCTTCCTCGTCCCGACCACCCTCGACCTGCTCCCGCCGCCCGGCGTCCGCGCCGGCGACGTTCGCTACCCGGGGCCCGTCGAGCGTACGCTCGCGTTCGCCGGCGACCGCCCGGTGCTCCTCTACGAGGGATCGGTCGAGATGTCGGCGCGGCTCGAGGGCAGCGCGGCGCCCGGCGCGCCGGCGCTCCGCGCCGTCCTCCGCTATCAGGCCTGCGACGACACCCGCTGCCTTCCGCCGCGGACCCTCGAGCTGGTCGCCAAAGCGGTCCCGCCGACGCCCGCCCCCGCGGCCGATGCCGCGGGGGCGGGGCGCATCGAGGAGTGGATCGCCCGCTTCGGGTATCCGCTCACGATCCTCTGGATCGTCCTGCTCGGCGTCGGCTTGAACCTCACACCGTGCGTCTATCCGCTCATCTCGGTCACGGTCGCGTTCTTCGGCGGGCGGAGCGGCACGGACACGCGGCGCGCCGTGCCGAACGCCGTCGTGTACGTCCTCGGCATCTGCCTCACGTTCTCGGCCCTCGGCGTCGCCGCCGCGCTCACCGGCTCGCTCTTCGGGGCGGCGCTCCAGCAGCCCGCGGTCCTGGCCGGCTTGGCGCTCGTCATGGCGGCGCTCGCGCTCAGCAACTTCGGCCTCTACCAGCTTCGCATGCCGAGCGGCGTCGTGCGGTGGGCGGCGCAGGTCGGCGAGGGCGCCGTCGGTGCGTTCTTCATGGGGCTCACGATGGGGGTCGTCGCGGCGCCGTGCATCGGGCCGTTCGTCGCGACGCTCCTGCTCTTCGTCGGCGCGCAGCAGTCGGCCGTCCTCGGCTTCGTGCTCTTCCTCGCCCTCGGGCTCGGCCTGGGGCTTCCCTACGTCGCCCTCGCCGCGGTCGCGGGGCGGCTCCGCCGGCTGCCTCGGGGCGGCCCCTGGCTCGTGTGGATGGAGCGTCTCTTCGGCTTCATCCTCCTCGCGATCGCGCTCCACTTCGCGGCGCCGCTGCTGCCGCCCGGGTGGGGGCGCATCGGGTGGGCGCTCCTCGTGGCGGCGGCCGGCGTCGTCCTCGGCTTCCTCGGCGCGAACGCCCGACCCCTCGTCCGCTGGGCGCGCGCCGCCGCAGGCGCCGCGGCGGTCGCGCTCGCCTTGGGCTCGCTCCTCGTCGCCGAAGCGGGGAACGGCGTCGCGTGGAGCGCGTTCTCGGACGACGCGCTCGCGCGTGCGCTCGCCGCGGGACGGCCCGTCCTGATCGACTTCGAAGCCGACTGGTGTCTCCCGTGCCGCGAGATGGAGCGCACGACCTTCCGCGATCCCGACGTCGTCCGCATGGCGGCGCGCTTCGCGACGCTCAAGGTCGACGCGACGACGAACGACGCGTTCGTCGCCGATCTGGTCGAGCGCTACAAGGTCCCCGGCGTGCCGACGTACGTGTTCCTCGGTGCCGACGGGCTCGAGCGCGCGCGCTTCGTCGGCTACGTGCCGTCCGAGACGATGCTCGGCGCGATGCGCGAGGTCCTGCCGCGTGGGTGACTGGCTCGCGCGGACCCTCTCCGACGACGGCACCGTGCGCGGCCTCGCCGCCGTGACGACGGACCTCGTCGAGGACGCGCGCTGCCGGCACGGCACGCTGCCGACGGCGACCGCGGCGCTCGGCCGCGCCCTCACCGCGGCGCTCCTCCTCGGCGACCTGCTGAAGGACGGAGAGCGGCTCTCCCTCGAGATCGCCGGCGACGGGCCGCTCGGGAAGATCCTGGTCGACGCCGTGCCGGGCGGCGCGGTGCGCGGCTTCGTCGCGCGTCCCGCGACGCACGTTCCGCCGCGGCGCGGGAAGCTCGACGTGGGGCGCGCCGTCGGCGCCGGGTTCCTCTGCGTCATGCGCGTCCCCGTCGCGGGCGGCGTACCGTACCGGAGCGTCGTGCCCCTCGTCTCGGGCGAGATCGGGAGCGACGTGGCGAGCTACCTCGCGGGATCGGAGCAGACGCCGTCGGCGGTCGGCATCGGGGTCTTCGTCGAGGCCGACGGCCGTGTCGGCGCCGCGGGCGGCTACCTGCTCCAGGCGATGCCGGGCGCGGAGCCGGGCACGATCGCGCGCCTCGAACGGAACGTCGCCGAGGCGCCGCCTCCGAGCGACCTCGTCCGGCAGGGGCTCGACGCCTCCGCCATCCTCGCGCGGCTGCTCGACGGGTTCCCGACGCGCCCCCTCGAGGGGCACGAGGTCGCGTACCGGTGCCGCTGCACCCGCGACCGTGCGCTCGCCGCGGTCGTCGCGATGGGGCGCGACGAGCTGCTGGACGTGCTCGCGCGCGAGCAGGTCGCGGACGTCGTGTGCGAGTTCTGCGGCGAGCGCTACCGCGTCGAGGAGCCGGAGCTGCGCGGGCTCCTCGGGTGAGTCAGGCGGCGGGGAAGCGGACCGCCGCGAGCTTCGCCGACGCGAGCACCGTGTAGAGCCGCGTGATCCGCCCCTTGCCGTCGACGTCGCACGCCGTCACGAGACGCCGGGCGTCGCGCGCCGGACGGACCACGATCGCGGCCGCCGCGGCCGGGAGGCCGTTCAGGAGCCGGACCTCGAAGGGCATCCGCCCGCGGCCCCGCCGCGCGACGCCGAGCACGTAGCGGGCGACGCGGCTCCGCCCCACGATGACCTTCCGCGCCGCGGGGAGCTCGCCGCCGCCGTCCGTCAGCGCGCGCGCGTCCTCGGCGAGGAGCGCCTCGACCGCCGCTTGGTCGTGGTGCGCGAGGCCGTGCAGGAAGCGGAGGAGCGTGTCCCGGGTCCGCTCCTGGAGCTCGCGCGTCGGGACGATCCGGGCGCGATCGTACTCGTGCATGGCGCGGCGGGCGCGGTGGTGGGTCGTCTTCACGTTCGCGGCCGACATGTCGAGCGCGTCGGCCGTCTGCTCGACGGAGTAGTCGAACACGTCGCGCAGGAGGAGCACGGCGCGCTGGCGCGGGGTCAACGCCTCGAGCGCGAGCAAAAAGGCGAGCGAGACGCTCTCCATGAGCTCGTAGCGCCCCTCCGTCGTCGTCCCGCCGTCGAGCACGGGCTCGTACGCCGGGGGCGATTCTCCGTCGTCCACCTCCACCGGGGACGGAAGCCACGTCCCGGGGTAGGCGCGTCGCTTGCGGCGGCGGAGCAGGTCGCGGGCGAGGTTGAGGGCGACGCGCACGAGCCACGGGCGCCACGGCGCGGCGGCCGAGGCGGGCGGGTGCTCGAGCGCGCGGGCGAACGTCTCCTGCACGACGTCGTCGGCGTCGGCGGCGCTGCCCGTCATCCGGTAGGAGAGCCCCCAGAGGAAGCGCCGCTCCGCCTCGAACGCGGCCGCCACCGCGCTCGTGGTCGCGCTCCGCGCCTCACCGCTCCCGACGGCCATCGGCTCAGGCCGCCGCGCTCCGGGCCGACGCGTCGCGCGCGAGGAGCAGCGCGGCGCGGCGCGCGCTCGCGAGGCTCGCGTCGACGAGCATGCCCTCCGGCCCGACCCAGTCGCCGACGACGTAGAGACCTTCGGCGCCCGCCACGGCAGGACCGGGGCGGCCGGCGAGGCCGCCCGCCTCGGCGGTCACGAGCGCGTTCGTCACCACCATCCGGGGCAGGTACCGGCGCTGGAGGACGACGTCCCGCCAGCCGGGCTGCACGAGGTCGAGCACGCCCTCGAGCTCACGCTCGTCCGCCGACGGGTCGCCGTCGCGCTCGGCGTCGAGGTACTTCGCGACCTGCACGCTCGCGACCCCGGGCGGTGCCAGGCGCGCCACCGCCGAGTGCACGGAGAGGTAGACCCGCTGATCGACGCCGAGCGCGAAGAGCGCCCGCGGCGCCGGCAGCCGGGAGAGCGCGAGGTCGAGGCACGCCGCGCGCACCGGCCGCGCCGCCGCGGCCCAGCGCTCGAGCGTCGCACGGACGGCGCCGTGGACGACGGCCGCCGCGTCCGACGGCGCGCCGGCCACGACGGCGGCCACCGCCGCGCGGCTCGCGCCGCCCGCGAGCCGGATCCGCCAACCGCCGTCCGTCGGCTCGACCGCGTCGACGCGCCGGCCGGTCACGACTTCGACGCCCGCGGCGGCGGCCGCGACGCCGAGCCGGTCGACGATCGTCTGCCACCCGCCGTCGAGGTAGGTGACGCCCTTCGCGAGCGCGCGCCGCAGCTGCTCGATCGCGGCGCCGGCGCTCTGCGCCTCGTCCGCCGCGTACGTCGCCACGCGGAAGAGGGCGCCGAGGAAGCGGCGGGCCCGCGGGTCGCGGACCGTGGTCGCGAGCCACTCCCGCAGGGGCACGGACGCGAGCGGCGCCGTCTCGACGCGCGCCAGCGTTCCGAGGAGGCGCGCCGCCTCGAGCTTCCCCGGGACACCGAAGAGCCGCGTCGTGAGCAGCGACACGAGCCCGCCCGGCAGGGTGTGCCTTTTGCCGCCGTAGAGCGCGTAGCCGCCATTCACGCCCGGCACCCCGCCGGCGGTCGAGATGTCGAGCTCGGCGAGGACGCGTACGCCCTCGCCGGCGCGGTAGAGCGCATGCGGCCCCATGTTGAAGACGACGCCGTCCCGCGTCCGGCTCGCCGCGCGTCCGCCGAGCTCGTGCGCCTTCTCCCAGAGTGCGACGCGGAGCCCGCTGCGCGCGGCGAGCGTCGCGGTGACGAGACCGGCGACACCGCCGCCGACGACGGCGACGTCCAGGGGGCGGGAAGGGTTCGAAACGCGTGTGGCCATTCGATGTCCTCCTGCCCCCGACACGCTCGGCGGCCGGAAAAGGTTACACGGCCGAGCGCGCTAGGAAAGCTCCACGATGGTCACGCCCGCGCCGCCGGCGGACGGCGCCGCCTCCCGGTGGCCCGTGCAGTAGGGCGACGAGTCGAGGACCTCGCGCACCGCCCGGCGGAGCGCCCCGCTCCCGACCCCGTGCACGACCCGCACCTCGGAGAGGCCGGCCCGCACGGCCCGGTCGAGGAACGCACCGAGCGCGTCGACGGCGTCCCGGACGCGCCGCCCGACGAGGTTGATCTCCGCGCCCTCGTCCGCCGGCCGCTCGACCGCCACCGCGACGCGCTCCCGCGCCGGCTCGCGCGGTACGACCCGCAGCTCGGCCGCCGGGACCTCGAAGCGCATGGCGCCGCGCTGGATGCGCGCCCGGGCGCCGGCGACCTCGACCAGCTCGCCCCGGATGCCGCGGCCGACGACCTCGACCGCGTCGCCCGGGACCGGCGCGCGCCCGGGCGGTGGCGTGGGGGCGAACGCCGCGCTCCGGTCCGCGACGCGCGCCTCGGCCTCCCGGACGAACGCCTCGAGAGCGGCCGGCTCCGGGCGGCGCCGGAGCTCGTCCAGGATCGCCCGCCCCTCCCTCTCGAGCGCGCGGAGGAAGCGCCGCGACTCCTCCAGGTCTTCGGCCCAGCGCCGCCGCTGGCGCGCGCGCAGGTCCGCGGTGAGCGCATCGGCCTCGGCGCGCGCCGCGGCGGCCGCCTCGCGCTCGCGGGCGAGCGCCTCGCGCTCGGCCTCGTAGCGGCGGCGGCTCTCCTCGAGCCGCGCGACGGCGCGTGCGAGGTCGCGGCTCTCCCCGGCGAGGAGGCGCTCCGCGACGTCGATCGCCTCCGCCGGAAGCCCGTGCCGGCGCGCGATCGGCAGCGCGAGGCTCTGGCCGACCGAGTGATAGGCGAGCGTGAAGCGCGGGGCGCCCGTCTCCGGGTCGACGTCGAAGGCGGCGACGTCGAGCTCGGGCGTCGCGAGCGCGAACGTCTTCACCTGCGGGAAGTGCGACGTGAACGCGAGGAGCGGCCCGCGCGCGAGGAGATGCCGGAGGAGGCCGACGGCGAGCGCCGAGCCCTCGATCGGGTCCGTGCCGGCTCCCGGCTCGTCGAGGAGGACGAGCGTGCGCGGCCCGGCGGCGCGCGCGATCCCGGCGAGCGTCTCGACGTGCGCCGAGAAGGTCGAGAGGTCACGGTCGATCGACTGCTCGTCGCCGATGTCGACCAGGACCGCGTCGAGCGCGGGCAGGCGGCTCCCCTCGGCGGCGGGGACGAAGAGGCCCGCGTGCGCCATGACGGCGCAGAGCCCGAGCGTCTTGAGCGCGACGGTCTTCCCGCCCGCGTTCGGGCCGGTGATCGCGAGCCCGCGTCGGTCACGCGGGATGCGGAGGTCGACGGGGACGACGCGACGCCCGGACGCGAGGAGGAGTGGATGGCGCGCGGCGGTGAGCGCAACCTCGTCGGCGCCGAGCTCGGGCCGCGTGCACCCGTGGCGTTCGGCGAACGCGGCGGCGGCGGCGAGCGCGTCCGTTGCGGCGAGCGCCGCCTCGAGGGTCGCGAGCGCGGCGGCGTGGGCGCGTACGAGCACCGTCAGCTCCGCGCGCACGCGGCGCTCGCACGCTTCCGCGTCCTTCTGCGCGAGGAGGAGCCGGTTGTTCAGCTCGACGGCGAAGAGCGGCTCGAGGAAGACCGTCTCCCCGGTCTGCGACCGGTCCTGCACGACGCCGCCGATCGCGTTCACTGCCTGAGCGCGGATCGGGACGACGAAGCGGCCGTTCCGGACCGTCACGTAGTCCTCGGCGATCGCGTCCCGCATCTGAGGATCGCGGAGGAGCCGGCCGAGGCGCGCCTCCATCGTCGTCCGGAGCTCGCGGACGAGCCGGCGGGCCTCGGCGAGCTCGGGGCTCGCGTCGTCGCGGATCTGCCCCGCCTCGTCGAGCGCCCAGCCGAGCGCGCCCGCGACCTCGGCCACGTCCGGGAGCGCGCCGGCGCGTGCGGCGAGCACGGGGAACCGCGCCGCGTCGCGCTCGAGGTACACGCGGAGCGCGTCCGCCGCGCCGAGGGCGTCGCGCACGTCGGCCAGCTGGCGCGGCTCGAGCACCGCTCCCTCGGGTGCCGCGGCCCCGAGCAGCGGGGCGAGGAGCGGGACGTCCGCGAGCGGCGCGCGGCCGGCCTCGCGGGCGAGCGCGAGGAGCTCGCCGATCGCGTCGAGGCGCTCGGCCCGCGCCGCGGCGTCGGGGCGGAGCGCGCGCACGGCGTCGCGTCCGGCCGACGAGCGCGCGAGCGCCGCGACGGCCTCGAGCACGCGCGGGAACTCGAGGGTGTCGAGGTCGTGCGGCCGCACGGCGCGATCCTAGCCCGGGCCGGCGGTCGGGGGAACGGGCGTCAGGATGCGGCGGCGGCCGGCTTCTCGGGAAGCGCGTCGGGCGGGAGCACGAGGGGCGCCTCGCCGTCCTTCGCGTCCTTTTCGGGCGGCGATGCCTCGCGTTCGGCGAGGATCGAGAGGCGGCGGTTCTCGTCGGCCATCGGGTTCTCGGGGACGAGCGGCTGCGAGTCGGCGTACGCGAGCACCTTGTTGATCTGTCCCGGCCGGAGCCCCGCGTCCTGGAGCACGCGGCGCGCGTTGTTCGCGCGCTCGAAGGAGAGCTCCCAGTTCGTCTTCTTCGAGGCGGTCGGGTAGGGACGCGAGTCCGTGTGCCCGCCGACCTGGACGTGGTTCGGCAGCTTCGCGAGGAGTCCGGCGATCCGGCGGAGCAGGTCGACGAGGGGCGGCTTCAGCTCGGCCGAGGACAGGTCGAAGAGGAGGTCCTTGCTCTTCTTCGCGTCGAGCACCTGGATCGAGAGGCCCGCGTCGGTCACCTGGATGATGACCTGGTCCTCGATCTGCGCGAGCTCCGGGTTCTCCTTCGCCGCCGCCTTGATCGCCTCCTGGAGCTCCTGCCGGGTGCCCTCGAGGAGCTCCTGCTCGCTCTTCGCCTTCCCCTGCACGACGATGATGTCCTTGGTGACCACCTCGGGGTCGCGCGACTTGGCGGGCGTCTGCTCCGGGTTGATGACCGAGCCGCCGGCCAGGATGCCGGGGTCGCGGAAGTACTGCGCGATCTGGGAGCGGAGCTTCAAGTCGGCCTGGGTGAGGAGCCAGAGCACCATGAAGAGCGCCATCATCGCGGTGACGAAGTCGGCGTAGGCCACCTTCCAGGCGCCGCCGTGCGCGCCGCCGTGTCCGCCCTTCTTCTTCCGGATGATGACGCGGGGCTTGCTCTCCTCGCCGGACATTCTACGCGCTCGCGGCGGAGCTCTTGACGGAGCGGCAGGCCTCCTCCGTCTCCTCCGCCGTCGGGCGCTCGTCGGAGAAGATCGCCTTCCGCGCGAACTCGATCGCGACGACGGGCGCGGTGCCGCGGAGGCTCGCGACCACGCCCTCCTTGATGCACTTCAAGTACTTCCCGTTCGACACCTCCTGGAGCTCGGCGTTCGTCGCGAGCGGGTGGAAGAGCCCGTAGCAGAGGAGGATGCCGAGGAACGTGCCGACGAGCGCGGCCGCGACGTGATGCCCGATCTCCTCGGGGCCGCCGTCCAGATGGCCCATCGTCACGATGATGCCGAGCACGGCGGCGACGATGCCGAGGCCGGGGAGGGAGTCCGCCGTCTTCTGGAGGAGCGCGACCGGGATGTTCGTCTCCTCGTGATGCGTGTCGAGCTCGGCGTCGAGCAGGACGTCGAGCTCCTCGGCCGAGGCGGTGCCGTTCACGACCTGCTTCAAGGCGTCGCGAAAGAAGTCGACCGCGTGGTGGCGCTTCAGGAAGGACGGGTACTTGCTGAAGATCGCGCTGTTGTCGATGTCGTTCACGTGCTCGTCGAGCGCGACCGCGCCGTTCTTTCGCATGAACGAGAAGACCTCGTACTGGAGCTTCAGCAGGTCGAGGTAGTCCTGCCGCGTCGGCGACGAGCCGCCGAAGGCCTTCGTGATCGTGGCGAAGAGCCGTCCGCGCATGCGGCCCGGCGCTCCGGCGACGAGCGTCCCGAGCGCGGCCCCGCCGATCACGATCAGCTCCGAGGGCTGGATGAGGACCTTCAACGAGCCGCCCACCATCGCGAACCCGCCGAGGATGCTCCCGAACACGATTGCGAGGCCGATGACGGTGAACATGGGGTCGTCCTGCCCGTCGGGCCGCCGTCAGAATCTTGACGCGGGCAGACGGGCTCGACGTGATATCGGCGGCCGCGCCGCGCGACTTGAAGCGCCGTCGCGGGCCGGGGTGGGACCGCTCCCCGCTTGGCGGGACTGTTCCCCAGCCGAGCGTGGTGCTACCCGAGGAGCGCTCGGGCGGGGGCTGCCGGCTGGGCGTCAACATCGTGCCGTTGTCGTGGTCCATCACGGTTTTGCGCCGACTCCTCGGCCGGCTCGGGTCGTCGGCCGAGACGGAGCCCTTCCCGAGCGCGCGCCTCGCCCCGCTCGACGCGCGCGTGCTCGGAGCCGCCGACGGGCACCTCGAGCCCGTGCTCCGGCTCGTCGTGCAGGCCGCCGCGCGCGTCGCGGGCGCCTCGGCCGCGCTCGTGCTGCTCGACCGCGCCGGCGGCGTCGAGCGATTTGCGGCCGCCGGCGTCGACGGCTGCACGCGCGACACGCTGGTGCGCGCGGAGGTGCTCGGCTCCCTCGTGCGCGCCCTCGAACGCGAGAGGCGCCCGATCGGGCCGCCCGACGTCGAGACGCAGGTCGGCCGCATGCTGGGCGCGGTGGCGCCTCAGGGCTTCGCCGCCCTCGCGCTCGGCACGGGTGTCGCCGCCGTCCTCGTCCTCCTCGACCCCGCGTCCGGCGCATTCGACGCGCGCGCGCTCGATGCGGCCGCGATGCTCGCGCTCGTGGGCGGCGCCGCGATCGAGAGCGCGCGGCGCGTGGCCGCACTGCGCGAGAGCAGCGAGGAGCTTCGCCGCCTCCTCGCGCGCAACCTCGGCCGCCGCGACGAGGAGCTCTGGCAGACCGCGCGCGCCCTGCACGAAGGCATCGGCCAGCGTCTCGCGGCGGCGAACGTGCAGCTCGAGGCGCTCCGTGCGCTCGTCGCCGGTCCCGCGAGCGCGCGGCTGGCGGACGCCCGGGCGCTCGTCGACCAGGCGATCGGCGAGCTGCGGAACGTAGCCCAGGAGCTGCAGCCCTCGGTGCTCGAGGACTTCGGCTACGTGCAGGCGCTCCGCTGGTACTTGGACCGCGTGCAGGAGCGGACCCCCGTCTCCCTCTCGCTCGACGTGGAGAACGGCGAGACCCGGCTCCCGCAGGCGCTCGAGACCGCCTTCTACCGCGCGACGGAGGAGGCGATCGATGCGGTGCTCGCCGGGGCGGGCGCGCCGCGGGCGCCGCTCCGCGTGCGCTTCGAGCGGCAGCCGAACGCCGTACGTCTCGAGATCGGTGCCCGGCCGCCCGAGCGACAGAGCCTCGTCGCGATCCGCGAGCGGCTCCGTCCGTTCGGCGGCGACGTGCGCGTGAGCGGCGAGGAGACGGCCTTCGTGCTCGAGCTGCCGACGTAGCCGTCGTCGATTGACACTCCGCACGCGCCCGTCCTAGACAGCCCGCGGTGCCCCGCAAGTACGTGCACGTCGACGGGACGGCCGTCCACTATCTCCACACCGGGGCGACGACGCCGCCCGACGTCCCGCCCGCGCTCGACCGCGGGCGCGTCTTCCTCTTCGTGCACGCGGCGGGCAGCAACGCGGGGATGTGGCGGCGCCAGCTCGAGGGGCTCGCGTCGCGGCACAGCGCCGTCGCGCCCGACCTTCCCGGGCACGGGCGCTCGAGCGGCGTCGACGGGCTCCCGACGGTGGAAGCGTACGCGGACTTCCTCGCGCGCTTCGCCGACCTCGTCTGCCCCCGCCCGTTCGTCCTCGTCGGACGGAGCATGGGCGGCGCCGTCGCGCTCGTCTTCGCCGCCCGTCACCCGTCGCGCTGCGCGGGCCTCGTGCTCACCTGCACGGCCGCCCGGTTCGAGCTCGCGCCGGACCGGATCCGCGCCGTGTACGACGTCGTCCGCGGCCGGCTGCCGCAGCAGTTCACGACCGAGACGTTCTCGCCGGCGACCGGCATGGACCTCGTGCGCGAGGCGTGGATGGAGCAGGTGAAGACGGACCCGCGCGTGCGGCACGGCGACCTGCTCGCCTGCCAGGCCTTCGACGGGCGCCCGCTCCTCGCGGGGATCCGCACGCCGACCCTCGTGGTCGCCGGCGCCGACGACGGCGTGACGCCCGTCGGGCAATCCGAGCAGCTCGCGCGCGGCATCCCCGGGGCGCGGCTCGAGGTGATCGAGCGTGCCGGGCACCAGGCGCCGCTCGAGCAGAGCGAGCGCTACAACGGGCTCCTCGCGGCCTTCGCCGAGGGGCTCGCGTGAGCATCTGGGGTAAGGTCGCGATCGCGGGCGTGTACGAGCACCCGACGCGCTTCGCGCCCGACAAGACGGCCTACCAGCTCCACGCCGAGAGCGCGCGCGGCGCGCTCGCCGACGCGGGGCTTCGGATCGAGGACGTCGACGGCTTCTTCACGAGCGGCGTCGGGCCGATCGGCATCGTCTCCCTCGCCGGGCACCTGAACCTCCGGCCGTCCCACCTCGACTCGCAGGCGATCGGCGGCTCCTCGTTCGTGTCGCACTGCGTGCACGCGGCGGCGGCGATCGCGGGCGGGCTCTGCTCGGTCGCGCTCGTCACCTACGGCTCGACCGCCGCCTCGGACCGCTTCGCGATCGGCACGGGTGCGCTCGGCGGCGCCGGCGACCCGCCCGACTCCTTCGAGGCGCCCTTCGGCCCGACGATCGTCGGCTCCTACGCCCTGGTCGCGCAGCGCCACATGTACGAGTACGGCACGACGAGCGAGCAGCTCGCGGAGATCGCGGTGACGATGCGGCGGCACGCGAGCCTGAACCCGCACGCCAAGTACCGCGACCCGATCACGGTCGAGGACGTGCTCGCGTCGCGGATCATCTCCTCGCCGCTCCACCTCCTCGACTGCTGCATGATCTCGGACGGCGGCGGCGCCGTCGTCCTCACGTCGCTCGACCGCGCGCGCGATTTGCGAAAGCCGCCCGTCGTCGTGCTGGGCGGCGCCGAGGCGGTGCGGCACGCCGGGATCGGGGAGCGCGACCTCCTCGACGTGGCGGCGCGCCAGTCGGGCCCGCTCGCGCTCGCGCGCGCCGGCGTGGCGCACGGCGAGATCGACCTCTGCGCGATCTACGACTCGTACACGATCACCGTCCTCGTCACGCTCGAGGCGCTCGGCTTCTGCAAGCCGGGCGAGGGGGGCGACTTCTGTGCCGGCGGTCGCATCGGGCTCGGCGGCGCGCTGCCGATCAACACGGACGGCGGCGGGCTCTCCTCGAACCATCCGGGGATGCGCGGCATCTTCCTCGTCATCGAGGCGACGAGGCAGCTCCGGGGGGAGTGCGGGGCGCGACAGGTGAAGGACGCTCGGCTCGCGCTCGTCCACGGCACGGGCGGGATGCTCGGGCAGCGGCACAGCGCCGTGACGATGATCCTCGGACGGGCGTGATGGCGGACGTGAAGGGGAAGGCGTACGAGAAGCCGCTCCCGCGGATCGACGAGGAGTCGCGGGGCTGGTGGGAGGGGCTCGCGCGGCACGAGCTCTGGCTCCAGCGCTGTCGCGACTGCGGCACGACGCGCTTCTATCCGCGCGCGGTGTGCCCGAGCTGCCTCTCGTCGGCGACGGAGTGGGTGCGCGCGCGCGGGCGGGGGACGGTCTACAGCTTCACGGTGACCCACCAGAACCAGGCGCCCGGCTTCCGCGGCGAGCTGCCCTACGTGCTCGCGATCGTCGAGCTCGACGAGGGGCCGCGCCTCATGACGAACATCGTCGGCTGCGCGCCGGACGCGGTCCGGATCGGCCTGCCGGTCGAGGTCGTGTTCGAGGACGTGACACCGGAGGTGACGCTCGCGAAGTTCCGGCCGCGATGATCCTCGACCTCCATCTCCACTCCGAGCTCTCCGACGACAGCCGCGCGCCCGTCGAGGCGTACCTGAAGCTTCTCCGCCGCAAGCGCGAGGAGCGCCCGCTCGACGGCATCGTGCTCACCGAGCACCGGCAGTTCGACCCGGCGCGCGACTACCGCGCGCTGGAGGACGAGTACGGCTTCCTCGTCCTCACGGCCGCGGAGGTCGAGACCGACTACGGCCACGTCCTCGTCTACGGCGTCAACGAGGACATCCTCGCCCGCTTCGATTTCACGAACGTCCGGCTCCCGGCGCAGGAGCTCATCACCGAGGTCGCGCGGCTCGGCGGCGTCGCGCTGCCCTGTCATCCGGGACGGCCGACCGTCGGCCTCTGCGCCCACTACGAGACGAAGCCGCCCCTCGAGGGCGTCATCGCGGTCGAGGCCCTCAACGGCGGCAGCAAGAAGGGCGAGGACGAGCGCGTGGCGGAGCTCGCGCGCCGGCACGGCTGGCGGACGTACGGCGGGAGCGATTCCCACCTCGTCTCCTTCGTCGGCATCTGCGCGACCGAGTTCGACGCCGAGATCCGCTCGATCGACGACCTCGTGCGCGAGCTGCGCGCCGGATCGTACCGCCCGGTCGACTTCCGCCGGCGCCCGGGGCCCGCCTGAGCGCGCCGGCGAGCGCGCTCGCCGCCTGCGCCGGGCGACCGCGGTCATCGCGAGCGCGCCGAGCGCGAACGGCCAGAGGCGCGGGCGCCGGCGCAGCGGCGACGGATTCCCGCGAAACGGCGTGAAGCGGGGTGTCTTCCTTCGGAGCGCGCGGTGCGCTAGGGACGGCCGATGCCGAGCGCGTCCTGTCTCTGCGGCGACGTCGGGTGGGAGGTCGAAGGCGCGATCCCCTTCATGTCGCACTGCCACTGCGGGCGCTGCCGGAAGGCGCACGGCACGGCGTTCGCGACCTACGTGACCGCGCTCGCCGACCGCTTCCGGACGACGCGCGGGGCGGAGCGGGTCGTCGGCTGGGAGTCCTCGCCCGGCTTCCTCCGGAAGTTCTGCGGGCGGTGCGGCTCCGTCGTGCCGGGCACCCCGGGCGGCGACGGGCAGGTCTTCCTGCCGGCCGGCAGCTTCCTCGACGACCCGGGCGTCCGTCCGATGCTCCACATCTTCGTGGCCTCGAAGGCGCCGTGGTACGAGATCCCGGACCAGCTGCCGCGCTTCGAGGCGTTCCCGCCGGGCATCGACGTCCCCGTCCTCCCCGATCGCCCGCCGGTCGACCCGCCGGGTCCGCTTCGCGGCAGCTGCCTCTGCGGCGCCGTCGCGTTCGTCGTGACCGGCCCGCTCGGCCCGCCGCGGAACTGCCACTGCTCGCGCTGCCGGCGCGCGCGCTCGGCGGCGCACGCCTCGAACGTCGGCACGTCCGTCGACGGCGTCCGCTTCACGCGGGGCGCCGACCTGCTCGCGAGCTACAAGGTCCCCGAGGCGAAGTTCTTCACGCAGACGTTCTGCCGGATCTGCGGCTCCAAGCTGCCCCGCGTGGACCCGAGCCGCAACTTGACGGTCGTGCCGCTCGGCGCGCTCGACGATGACCCCGGCGTCGGGCCGGCCATGCACATCTTCGTCTCCGCGAAGGCGCCGTGGTTCGAGATCGCGGACCGGCTGCCGCAGTACGCCGAGTACCCGCCGAGCGCGTGACGCGCTTGCCAGGGCCGCGGCCATCGCCTAGCTTCGCCGCGTGCCGCTCGACGTCCCGCCGGACTTCCTCGGTCGCGAGTTCGACCGCGCCGAGTACGGTCCCCTCACCGCCGAGGAGCTGATCGCCTTCGCGAGAGCGCTCGGCGAGACGGCGCCCGAGTACACGCAGCCGGGGCCCGACCTCATCGCCCACCCGACCTTCTGCGTCCGCTACAAGGGAAGCAGGTTCTACCCGGAGAACATGCCGAAGCACATCGACGTGCGGAGAGGCTTCGACGCCGGGAAGGACATCGCGCTCGGGGTTCCGGTCCGCCCGGGGGACACGATCACGGTGAGCGCGGCGGCGCACGAGCTCTACGAGAAGACCGGGCGCACCGGGAGCATGTACTTCGTCGTGATCCGGTTCACGATGACGAACCAGCGCGGCGAGACGGTCGCCGTCGTCGACAACCGCTTCATGCACCGCTGAGGCTCGGGTTCGTGGCCGCGCGCATCCGCTTCGAGGACGTCGAGGAGGGCGACGAGCTTCCAACCGTCGAGCTGTTCCTCGAGAAGGAGCAGGTGCGGGCCTACGCGCGCGCCGCGAACCAGTGGGCGCCGCGGTTCACCGACGACGAGGGGGCGCGGCGGGAAGGGCTCCCGGGCATGATCACGCCCGGAAACATGAGCATGGGGCTCCTCACGACGATGATCGAGCGGTGGGCGGGCACGGGGACGCTGCGTCGCCTGGGCGCGACCTTCCGCGGCCTCCTCCTCCCGGGGCGGACGATCCGGCTCTGCGGCACCGTCACCCAGCGCGTCGAGAGCGATCGTTCCCTCGAGCTCGACGTGTGGATCGAGACGGACGAGGGCGAGCGCGCGGTGATCGGCACGGCGACCGTCCGGCTCGCCTGAGACGCGACATCGTCTTGTCTTCGCGCGCGCCCGTGGTGTATGGAGCGAGCTTGGAGGGCGCGGTTGGGCGTCGGGAGGCGCGTCGGGGTGGGCACGCCGACGATCACGATCGAGGTCAAGGCGGAAGGACCCGACGCGCGGTCGGCGGAAGCGAACGGCCCGGCGCTCGACGAGGATCTCGACCTCGTATTCCGAGACCGCGTCCGGCCGGCGTTCCAGTTCCTCCACGACCGCTACTGGCGCGTCGAGACGACGGGGATCGGGAACCTGCCCGCCGTCGGGCCGGCGCTGCTCGTCGCGAACCACTCCGGCGCCGTGCCGTTCGACGGCGCGATGATCGTGACCACGGTCGACTGCCACCGTGGGCGCCGCGTCCGCTTCGTGTACGACCGCTTCGTCGACAGGCTCTCGCCGGTCGCGGCGTTCTACCGCAAGGTGGGCGGCGTCGCTGCGACGCGGGAGAACGCGCTCGCGCTGCTCCGGGCGGGCGAGGTGGTGCTCCTCTTCCCGGAGGGCGTGCAGGGCGTCGCGAAGCCGTTCGGGGACCGCTACCGCCTCCGTCCCTTCAGCCCCGGCTTCGCGCGGCTCGCGCTCGCGCTCGACGTCCCCATCGTCCCGGTCGCCGTCGTCGGCGCGGAGGAGATCTATCCACTCGTCGCCCGGGCGGAGAGCCTCGGCCGGATGATCGGCGCACCGTACGTCCCGATCACGCCGTTCTTCCCGCTCCTCGGCCTCCTCGGGGCGCTGCCGCTGCCGACGAAGTGGTTCATCCGCTTCGGGAAGCCGATCCGCCTGGCACCCGCCGAAGGCGCCGAATGCGGCCCGCGCGCGCAGCAGGAGGCGGTCCGCGTCCGGCGGACGGTCCAGGGCATGGTCGGCCGCCTGCGGCGGCGTCGCCGCTCGGTGTTCTTTGGCTGAGGCGCGCCGCACCTACCTCCGCGTCGGAGCCGAGGTCTTCCCCGTCTGGGGGGACGAGCTGCGCGGCTGGAGCCCGAGCGCCGACGACTTCCGCGACACGGTCCCGAGCGCGCCCTTCGCGTACGGCTCGCTCGACGAGCTCTTCTTCGCGCTCGTGAACCTCTGCGTCAGGCCCGGCGGGGCGGCCTAGCTAGGAGGCCTAGCGAGGCGCGCGGGGCGGGACGTTCCTCGACCCGCACAGCCGCTCGCGCTCGCGTTCCATCGTCGCGCGCAGCACCGAGCAACCCCGGTGCGCGTCTGGCCCTAATCGCGGCGCCGCACTCGGGGCGATGCGCGTCCTGAGGCTCCACCACGCGACGGGACACTACAAAGGGAGCGGTCGCAGCAGGCAACGGTCGATCAGCGCTTCGAAGTGTCCGATGACGCTCGCGGCGAGCGCGCGATCGCGGACCAGAAGCCCGAGTTCGATGTTACGGTCGAGGGCCGCCTCGGTGAGGTTTGCGGACGTGACGAACACCGCTTCCTCGTCGGCCACGACGGCCTTCGCGTGCAGGACGCCCCCCAGGCCGTCCAGCTCGAGCGCGCGCGGGTCGTAAAGCACCCGCGGCCGTCTCTCGCCTGGCCACTCGCTCGCCCAGAGGCGGTCCGCGAACGCGCGCACCAAGTGATCGGCCGCCCTGGTGTCGCCCCGTCTCCGTTGGATGTTGAGCAGCAGCGTGACGCGGAGCCCCGAGCGCTCGTCCATTCTTCGCGCGAGCACTTCGAACGCTCTCGGGCCGTCGAAGAAGGCATAGGTGCTGACCCAGACGGACCGAACCGCCGCGCCGAGCAGCTCCTCGTACACCCGACGCGTAGCGCGGGCGTGGAGGCCGCGGACGTCGGGGCCCGACCAGACGAGGTCGGCCCGAGATGCGGGACGGGATGCGATTTCCAGCGTGCGCAGCCAGGCCGCCGCCCCGGGTCCTGCAATCCCGAGGCGCCCCAGCTCCGCGAGCGACGCCGCGACGCTCTCGAGATCCGCTCGTTGGCCCAGCAGGGAACCGAGGGCCGACGTCGTGTACGGCGGCGCGAGCACCCCCGACGCGAGGGCGCTCGCGAGGCGTTCGCGGAGGTGCGACGGCAGGCCGAGCAGCGCCTCGGTCACGCGACGGGAGGGAAGAAGGCCGTGTCCGGGACCCCCAGCACCGGCACGACGAGCGCGCGATCGAGGTAATCGTTCCGCATCTCGCACGACGTCTCGGCAACGAAGGCGCAGCCGTGACAGGCGGCCCCGTGGAGCCAGCGGCCTTCCATGCTCTCCCCCGGCGCATGCTGCGCGCAGATGGGGTCGTTCGAGCAGAGGCCGCTCATCCGGAGCGCCTGCGCGAGATGCTCCTCGAGCTGGCGCGCCTGCTGCACGAGGCCGCCGAGCGTCCCCTCCGCGTCCGGGCTTCCCGTGTAGAGAAGCAGCCCGAACCGTTTTCCCGCAAGGTCGGCGTAGATGCGCTCGCGAAGCGAGCTCGCCGGATACCCCGAGCACATCGCGAGCGACTGGAGCAGCACGTGGGAGAGTGTGTGGAGCAGGACGTACGGGCCGCCGGGAAACGGCCGCGCGTGCCGGCGCTCCCTTTCCCAGTGCCGGTGCCCGTCGGCGAGCGCGTCGAGCCGCCGCCGCACCGCCTCGCGCTCGAGCCAGGCGCGGACGGCATCGCCGCGGAGCTGGACGAATATCCCTTCGCCGCGGTTTTCGACCGCGGGGAACCACGCGGGCTCGCTCGCGATCTGCGCCCGCTCGACGTCGGACTCGTACTCGCCGTGGATGTCGGGCATCGCCGCCTCGAGCCGCGTGAAGCCGATCAGCGCCATCACCTCGCGCAGGCGGTGGAGCTGGATCACCGCAGCGATACCATCGGCGCGCCTCGACCGGCGCCACGTGCGCTCGGGAAGCCGCCGCGCGTGAAAGTCCGGCTCGATCGGGACGTCGTCACCGAAACCTTCGGGGGCGGCAAGCAGCGCCTCCAGCTCCACCTCTTTGAGCGGGTGCTCCGACCCTGGACCAACTTTGCGAGCCTGGATGGCGGCCAGCACTTCGTCGTCCGCGAACCGGGCGAGGCGGTCCGCGAGCCGGGGCTTGCGCTTGAGCAGCGCGAGATCGCCCGCGCTTTCGACGATCTGCAGGTCGTCCCACAGCTCCGCGACCGCGGCCTCGACCGCGGTGCCGCGGTCCGGCAGCGAGAGGACGCTCACGACCTGCGGGAAGTACGCGTTCGTCGCCGTGCGGATGAGGAGGCGGCTCGGCAGCTTGCAGTCCTCGGGCGCGCTCCGGCCGAGCCACGGGCGCGCGCCGCGGCAGGTGCCGAGCGGGTTCAGGTCGAGCTGCGTCGCCTCGTGGAGGCTTCGCGACCGCCCGCAGGTGCAGCGGACGACGAGATCCGCGAGGTCGCCGGTCGTGCCGCGCTCGTCGAGCCAGAGCTGGCGGGTCCGCGGGCAGTCGTTCTCCGGACCGTGCACGAAGCCGTGCCAGTCGAGGTCGTCGACGTGGCCTCGCGGGCACGCGCGCACGAAGCGCGTCGCGACGACCTGCCGCCCGTCGAAGCGGCCCCTGTCGTCGAGGGCCTTGCGGTGGACGAGGCGGCGCGAGCGTCCACGCTCCGCGCCGGAGCCTCCCTCGTCCTGGACGACGAGCCATTCGGGGAAGCGCCAGGCGCCGATCCCGCGCACCGGCTGCGTCGGGTCGTTCGAGTCGGGCGGCGGCGCGTAGAGCCGGGGCGCCGCGACGCCGGTCATCTGCTGGAGCTTGCGGACGAGTCGCGGCTCGGAGATCTCCTCCAGGTCGCTCGTCCGGGGCCATGTGTCGAGGCCGCCGACGATGGCCGAGTGCCGTGGAAGATCGATGAGCGCGCCCGGGCCGTAGGTCGTGATCACCTGGCTCCGGCGAATCTGCCCGTGCGCCTTCCGGGTCATCGGTCGGGCCCCACCTGCCCGCCGCTCATGTCCTTCAGGAAAAGGTTCACCTCCGGCTCGACGTCGCGAAGCGAGCGGCTCGTGCGAAACTTCCGCTGGTGCTCCGAGTCGAAGTCCCGCTCGAGCATCTCGCGCAGCAGCGGGCGGCGGCGGGCGACCTCCCAGCGCTGGTACTGTATCGGGACGCCCGCGGCGCGGTACTCCTCGAGCACCGCGCGCCACGAGTCGAGCAGGTCGACGACCCGGTTCTGCATCGTCCGGAGCCGCTCTTCGCGCTCCTCTTCGTCGGCGAAGGGCTGCGCGCGCACGCGCGCGAAGAACGCCTCGAGGAGGCGCGGCTCGAGCGTCGGGCGCACGTCCGCGATCCGCTCGGCGCCCTCGGGCGGCGTCAGCTCGGGGCGCGCGTGGCGGGCGAGGCCGACGAGCGCGCCCGCGAGCCCGCGGTCGAGGGCGCGCGCGGCGAACGGCGTAACGCTCGCCACCTCGACGGCGCGATAGAACGTTTCGTGGTAGTGCCGAAAGCGCTCGTAGTGCGAGCGGTCGCGCGGCTTGTGGATGTTGAGCAGCGTCACGACCAGGCCCGGGCGGGCGTCGTCGCGGCCGACGCGGCTCGTCGCCTGGATGTACTCGGCATGGGTCTTCGGCTGACCGAGCACGACCATCAGCCCGAGCCGCGGAATGTCGAGCCCGACGGAGATCATGTTCGTCGCGAGCGCGCAGTCCACAGGCTGCGGCTCGTGGAAGCCGCACTCGAGCCGGCGCCGCGCGTCGGCGATCCGGTCGGTCGTCACCCGCGATGTCAGCTCCAGCACCTCGGAGAACGTGTGGCGATCGCGGAAGAGGCCGGGCTCCTCGCCGATCCGCCGGCGGGTCCCGTACGCCTTGACGGTGTTCTGGACCTCCTCCTCGAGGATCCGCCGCGCGCCGCCCAGCTCGCGGAGAGAATTGAAGTAGCCGACGACGGTCATGTACGGGTCGGCCGGATTGCTCGTGTTGCGGCGGCCGCCCGCATCCCGGTACGCGCGCTCGGCGGCGCCCATGAGCGCGAGCCAGACCTTGCGCATCAGCACCTTCGGGTTGCGCCCGGGCGACGCGACGCCCAGGTAGAGACGCGCGGGCGCGTCGGTCTCGGGCAGCGTGCGCGCGAAGAACGCGTCGCGCCGGTCCGGGCCCGGCGGCGGGAAGACCTGCGTCAAGGCGCGGCCGAAGAGCGCCTGGATCTGGTCCTGCGCGCGCCGGACGGTGGCGGTCGAGGCGACGATCTTCGGCCGCACCGCGCCTCCGTCCATCTCGCGCACGCAGAGCGCCTCGATCGCCGTCTCATACAGCCCCGCCATCGTCCCGAGCGGCCCGGAGATCAGGTGCAGCTCGTCCTGGATGACGAGGTCGGGCGGGGGTAGCGGCGCCGGAAGCGGCGCGCCGCGACCCGGCTCCGCGGCGCCATAGAAGCCGCTCCCGTCATGGCGCTCGGCCCCGCCGAGGAGCGCTCCCGCCTGCCCCACCCACGGGAGCGCCGCAAACTTGTCCACCGTGGCGATCAGGAAGGCCGGGAGGCGCCGGTAGATCGGCTCGTCGACGGCGACGATCGGCAGCGCGCGATCGCGGCTGAAGTCGCACTCGAAGTTCGCGCAGACGATCTTGAGGTCGCGCGGCTCGTCCTCGTTCGGCAGCAAGGTGAACGAGGCGGGGGCGAAGCGCGTGCCGCACCACGGGCAGCTCTCGAGCGGGATCGGCGCCGGCTTGCCGCTGGGATCGGCCTTGAACTGGCGGACTTTGGCGCGCGCCGTGTCCTGCCGGCGGTCGCCCTTGCGGCCGAGCACGTTCGGGGTCGCGGCCTTCCCGACCCAGAGGCCGATCTCGAACGGCCAGTCGCCGTAGCGCGCGACGTCCCGCTCGCGCTCGAGCTCGAGCGCGCACACGAGCCCGGCGGCGCGCGAGAGCTGATCGAGCGTCAAGAGCCGGAGCGTGTAGCGCATGATGACGCTCACGCCGGCGCCGGAGCGGCCGCGACGGCGGAGCCGGCGGAGCACGATCGCGAACGCGGCGAGCCCGAGGTACGCCTCCGTCTTCCCGCCACCGGTCGGGAAGAAGAGGAGGTCGACCGTGTCCCGGTTCGGATCGCTCGGATCGGCGAGCCCGGGGAGGTTCAGCAGCAGGAACGCGAGCTGGAAGGGTCGCCACCGCGGCCGCTCGAGGCCGAGGCGCCGCCGGAGCGCGCGGGCGACGGCGCGGTTGGCGACGCGGAAGGCGTAGAGCGCGTCCGCGTCGCGTCCGAGCACCGCGATCCCGCGCGCGATCCGATCCGCCGCAACGCCGGCCAGGCGCAGCAGCTCTTCGGCCGTCTCGCGGCGCCTGCCGCCGAGCCGCGCCGCCTCGTCTCGCCGTGCGGCGATCCAGTCCCGGTAGCGAGCGACGAGCGGCCCGAGCGCCGCTTCCGCAGCGTGGCCGTCCGCGAGCGCACCGAGCGCTTCCAACTCGAGCTCGACGCCCGGCACGTCGGCGGTCGCGGTCTTCTCGACCGCCGCCCTCGGGATCCAGGCGGTGCGAAGCGCCCGGCACGCCGAGTCCACGACGGTCCACTCCGCCGAAACTCCATGACCGGTCGCGTACTCGGGCGTGTCGGCGTAGTGGAGGTCGCCCACGCGCTCGTCCCAGCCCTCGGCGAGCGCGCCGCGGAGATCGGGCCGCGGGACGAAGGGCACCCCGCTTCGCACCTCGAGCTCCACCTGGAACGCGTAGGCGACGTCGGGCTGATCGCGATTCGGCGGTCGCTGGTTCACGAGAAAGACCGACACCGCGCGCGTCCCGGCCGGGATGCGCTCCGCGAGCTCGTCTCCGGCCGCGACGGCGCGTTCGACGACGTGGACCCGGAGGCCCCCCGAGTCGGGGACATCGCGCCACACTGGGTCGTGGGCGCGCGTGAGGGGAACCTGCAGCGTCTCCTCTCGCGGACGCCGCTGCCAGACCGGGATGGGCTTCCCGTCCCCGCCGTCGACCTCGCCGGCCGCGTAGTCGCCCCATCGGACGGTCACATCGAGCGCCGTCGCGTCCGCCGGCACGAGAAAGCTCATGCCCATCGAGGAGGGGAAGAACCCCTTCTTCGCGGCACGTCGCTCGTCCGCCGACTCCTCGGGAAGGCCGGCCGACTCGCCGACCTCTTCCACCTCGTCGGTCTCGTCCGCGTCGGCGCGCTCGTCGTCGGGCGAGCCGAGCGGGACGAGGAAACCCGTCAAGTACCAGTTCGACGGGCGCACCCATCCGGGCAGGCGCTCGTCGGCGAAGGCGTGGCCGGCCCAGGGGCCGACGAGATCGAGCCTGAGCGCTTCGACGAGGCGGGCGCGGACGGCGAGGGAAGGCGCGCGGTTCTCGGTCGTTCTCTCGGCCAAGCGTGAGTCGTTCACGGCCGCAGCCGAAATATCACGCTGCGGCGGCCCACTGCCACGATCGGGCGCTTCGGGGATGTACCGGTTACACCCTGCTCGGCAAAGCCTCGCGCCGGTCGGAACGACGACCTGGTACTCCATGTGGCCCCGCCCGATGCTTCGTCGATGCCGAGCCTGCAAGCTGGCGAGCGAGCGGCGTCGCCGCCGGCGCGTGCTGGTCTCTTCCCGAGTGCCGTGTCAGAAGGGGCGCCGTGTGGTGGGCCTCCGTGCTCCGCGCGGCGATAGCAGCCGCCTCGTACGGGCTGGGCGCCCTGCTCGTCGTCTACTCGGATGCGGCGTTCAAGTTGAAGGCATCGCTCGGGGTCGGCGTCGGCGTGTTCTTCGCCGCTCTGCTGATCGAGTACCGCACGACCGTGCGCCCGGCCCTCCACGTCGCGCGCGTACGACACGTCATCCTCACCCAGCTCTCCGCGAAGCTCCTCGAGAATCTTCGGGCGCGCGGGCTCTTCGTGAGGATGAATCTCATGGTGCCATGCTGGTCCCTGCGTCACGTCTGGCCGCGCCGCTTCTTCAAGATCGTCTGGTCGGTGGGAATGGAGAACCAACCCGACGTGAACGTCCGCTTCCCCGTCGGCCATGGGGTCGCCGGCGAATGCTTCCAGACGAAGGTCCCCGTCTTCGCGTCCCGCCAAGACCTCGAGCGGCATCGGTTTCCTCGTCGACTCCAGCCGGCTGTGCGCGACCTGGAGTCGATCTGCTCGTATCCGGTCTACGAGCCGCCGCGGGGGGAGCGGCAGAGCGGTCGGGTCACGGGCGTGCTCAACCTCGACGCGAAGACGCCCGGCCTCCTCGGGAGCCAGGAAGAGCCGCAGGTGACTGTGGCGCTTGACGAAAAGATGCGGGAGCTCGCCCAGATCGCGGGATACCTTCTCCCGTAGCCTTGCACGTCCCTCCGAACCCGCTTACAAGGAGGCTCTAGCCATGGAGAAGCGCGACGGGCGATTCCTCACGGTGGTCTCGACGCCCGGAGGCTTCTGGACCCCCGAACCTCGGACAGCGGGGCAGCGGCGGAGGCTCGAGGAGCTCTTCCAGAACCTGCTCGAGGACGTCGCCGTGCCGTTGATCCCGACCGACGTGTCGGGAGGATCCGGAGCGCCGTCCACCGCCGTGGCCGGCAGGAGAGACCAGGGCCGCTGAACGTCACGGAGCGCTTCGCAGGGTGGCCGGGCGCGCCGCCGGAGACTACCCAGCCCCTCCGGCCCAACAATCAGCTTCGGTAAGCCAGCCGCGCTCGACGAGCACGCGTCGGGCGAGAAGGATCTGACGCGCCGAGAATTGCCGCTTGCGCTCGGCCCACTCGTAGGTGCGTGCGATCGTGTCGTCGTCGGACGTCGCCCCCTCGCGCGCCGCGACCCAATGGACCGTCGACAGCAGCTCGAGCCCGAAGGGCGATTCGAAGCCGTCGACGAGCGCCGAGACGCGCTCGAACCGGCCCCGGGTCTCCGGCAGCGCCGCGAGAGCCGCGCGAGCGTCTTCGACGGCGCCGGGCACGAGCTCGAGAATCTTGCCGGGCGCGTCGCCTCCCGCCCCATACCCCGAGACGAAGTAGCCGTCGATGGCCGCGAGCACGTGCCGCAGGTTCTCGGCGTACGGTCCGTAGGGCCCCTTGGCTATCCGGAGACGCAGCGGTTCACCCGCCTCCTGCAGGAAGTAGAGGAGCTTGTGCACCTCGAGGAGGGACACGAACGGGTCGAGCAGTCCGGCGAGATAGCGCTCCATGAGACCCACGAGCGCCGCGCGCCCCGGCGTCATCGCCGGGACCTTCCCGTCCTTGCGGAGGCGCGCCGCCGGCTCCCCGCGCGGCTCGAACACGACCGTCCTCACATCGGGAAGCTCGGCCAGCGCGCGCTCGATGCGTCGGCGGACGTCCGCCCAGTCGAGGCCACCGAGACCGGCGCCGAGAGGAGGGAGCGCGATCGAGCGAATCCCGCGCGTGCGGACCTCGGACACGAGCGCCGCCAGCCCCGAGTCGATGTCCTCGATGCGGGCCTTCCCGCGCCAGTGCCGCTTGGTCGGGAAGTTGATGATGTAGCGCGGGTTCGTGAGCCGGCCCGTCTCGAAGACGAACATGCGCCCTGGCTGGACCTCGTGACGGCGGCAGGCGGCGGCGTAAGCCTGGAAGTTCTCGGGCCAGGCCTTCTTGAACTGGAGCGCGATGCCGCGGCCCATGAACCCGACGCAGTTGACCGTGTTCACCAGCGCTTCGGCGTCTTCCGCGAGGATGTCGCCCGTCTTGTACTCGATCATCCCGCGCCTCCCCGGGTGTCAGTAGTACCACTCTCGTCGAACCTCGACGA
>Ga0070741_10004953_pt1 | contig 30394 bp, 25 predicted proteins | sample Coa_R1_4_FD_66440 | JGI IMG/M metagenome (GOLD analysis project Ga0070741, IMG submission 66440) | Surface soil microbial communities from Centralia Pennsylvania, which are recovering from an underground coalmine fire - Coalmine... | ecosystem: Environmental > Terrestrial > Soil > Unclassified ... | reverse complement strand
AGACCGTCCCGGTGAAGGTGGCCGTTCTCAGGTTGAGCGTGCCGCCCTTGTCGACGTAGACCCCGCCGCCTGCGAACTCGACGGTCGCCAGGTGCACGTTCATCACAGCCTTGTTCGGGATGGTCACGTCGCCGGAGGGGATGACGATCGGGATTCCGGGGTCCTCCCAGGACACAGACGGGTAGGTGCCGCCGGGGACGTAGACGCCGCACCCGGAACAGTCCTTGGCAGTCAGCTCCGAGTCGCCGAGCACCGGCGGGACGAACGTGTACTTGACAACGGGGTTGCAGGAGGAGAGGCCGACCTTCGTCAGCGTCGGATTGCCGCCGCTGTCCCCGCTCACGCACGGGCCGTCTGCGTTGGAGATCGTGCCTCCGCTGATCGTCACTTTTGTCGACGCGCCGGCGACGGACACCCCGCCGTCGGCGTACGAGATCGTCGCGCCGGTCAGCGAGCCCTTGCTCCCGGCCTTGAAGGCGATGCCGTTCCATCCGGCGGAGTGCGTCGTCTTGGCGAAGGTGCCGTCCTTCGACTTCAGCGTGCCACCGGCGTCGACGACGATGCCTTTGCCCTTGTAGTCGAGGAAGCTCCCGTCGATCTCGGCGGTGCCGTCGACGATCAGATCGCCGGTGCCCGTCGAGTAGCCGTTGCAGACCTCGCCGCCAACGCTGCTGGGACAATCGCGGATCGTCTTGCCGGCCGGAACGGTCAGCGTCTCGCCGACGGCGATGGTCAGATCGTCCTCGAGGTAGTACGTCGAGTCCGTGAGCGAGGCGCTCGTGAGGAGCGTCCTCCGCCCGAGCGTCGACTTGCACTCGAACGGGTTCGCGGACACCGAGCCTTCACCCGTCCAGTTCCGGTTCAGGAAGTCCCGGTAGGGCGCCTGCCCCTTGACCGGGTCCTGGACACCGGTGGGGCAGGTGTCGGCCGCGCGGGCGCTGCCCGGCGCCACGGCGAACGCGACCGCCGCGAGCGCGATCGCGATCGGGACGACGGCTGCGCGCACGGAGCGATCATCTCGCACGACGCGCTTGATGGCAATGGCACGAACAGGGACGATCCGCCTGCCCGCGTCTCGTCCAAGCCCGCCGCTTCCGTGGTCATCTCCAGGATAGGTCGAACCCGGCGACGCGGGCGCTCTCCGACACAGCGGCGAACGATTCCTCGAAAACGACAGCGCACCCCCACCGCGGGGCAAGTCTACGCACCGCCGGTCTCTGAGCTGTTGCGCGACGCGCTCGGTGGCCGCGTCCCCGATCCGACGACGCTGATGAAGCTGATCAAGCGGCTCGGGCCGGAGGCTGGTCGAGGAGCTCAACGTTGGGTTGCTAACGCTCACGGTCGAGCGGGGTGCCGCGCTCTCGCCGCTGGCGCGGTTCGCGCGTCGCGTGAAGGCGGTCGGGCTCGCGCCGCGGACACGCCTGCGCGACCGGCGCGCTACGTCGGCAGCGGGCCACTCTCAGCGATCGCCTCCTCCTCAGGGATCAACTCCGGCCCATCCGCGAGAACGGGGAGCCGGCGCATCGGCAGCGACTTGCGAGGCGGCCGGGTGTGGCCGGATGATGTGGCCGTGCCGGCGTGGATCGCCTACGCGCTGCTCGCCTCCGCCTTTGCGGCACTCGTCGCGGTGCTCGCGAAGGTGGGCGTCAGGCACGTCGACACGACGCTGGCGACGGCGGTTCGGGCCGTCGTGATGATGGTCGTGCTCGTCCTCGCCGCGGCCGTGCTGGGCAAGCTGCGGCAGCTCTCGAGCATCGACGGGCGCTCGTTCCTGTTCATCGTCCTCTCCGGCCTCGCCGGGGCGGCGTCGTGGCTCTTCTACTTCGTCGCGCTCCAGCACGGGCCGGCCGCCGGCGTCTCGGCGATGGACCGCACCAGCGTCGCGCTCGTCTTCGTCCTCGCGATCCTCTTCCTCGGCGACCCGTTCTCGTGGAGAGGCGCCGCGGGGGCGGCGCTCGTCGTCGCCGGTTCGATCCTCCTCACGTAGCCGCCGTCATGGGCCGTTCATGCGGACGGCCTAGCGTGGCCTCGTCCAGCCTTCGATGGAGGAGTGTCCATGTTCAGAACGGTCATCGTCGCCGTCGCCGCTCTCGGCCTCACCCTCGGCACTGCCGCCGCAGACGGCTCCCGCTCCGCCGCACGCACCGATCCGCGCGGATTCACTGCCCGAGTCGACAACCCCTGGTTCCCGCTGAAGCCGGGCATCCGGTACGCCTACACCGGGATCAAGGACGGCAAGCCCTCGCGCGACCTCGTCGTCGTCTCGCGGCGGACGCGAAGGATCCGGGGCGCGCCCTGCGTGATCGTTCAGGATCGGCTCTGGATCGAGGGGAAGCTCGAGGAGCGCACGACCGACTGGTACACGCAGGACCGGCTCGGCAATGTCTGGTACTTCGGCGAGCAGACCGCGGAGCTCGACAGGAACGGGCGCGTCACCAGCACCGAGGGCACCTGGCTCGCCGGCGTCAACGGCGCGCAGCCCGGCATTTACATGCCCGCCCACCCACGCGTCGGCGAGAGCGGACGGCAGGAGTACTACAAGGGCCACGCCGAGGACCACTTCCGGATCCGCGCCGTGCTCGCCACCGTGCCGGCAGGAACCCCGAACTCGGTCGTCACCGAGGAGACAACCCCGCTCGAGCCCGGCGTCCTCGACAACAAGATCTACGTTCGCGGCATCGGCGTCGTCACCGAACTTACCGTCAAGGGCGGCAACGAACGCAACCAGCTGATCTCGGTGACGCACGCATGAGCCCCGCGGTCGAGGCGGGAGATGCTCGGCAAGCGCGGCACCCGTGTCGCGGTCGAGGAGCTCAGCTTCGCCGTCGACGCCGGCGAGGTACTCCGCGTGGTCGGACCCAACCGTGCCGGGAAGACGACCGCGATCCGGCTACTGACGACGATCCTGGCTCCGTCGCACGGCTCGTCCACTGTCGCCGGCGCACCCTCGACCCGGCCGGCGGAGATGCGCCCGTATCGGAGTCCTACCGGAGAGCGGCGGCTACCCCCGACCGGCAAACCGGCGAGGAGTTCCTCCACTATCACGCGCGCCTCTACGGGCATCGTGCGGTGAGCGCCCCGGGCGGTCGCCAACGCACCGAACGCCTTCTACAGCCGCGGGATACGCCAGCGGCTCGCGATGGCGCGGGTCTGCGTGGCGGCCGACGTGGCCGTGCGTGGCGACCTGTCGGGCGTGCGGCCAAATTCTGCGCAGTCTGACCAGCCGGCGAGTGCACCAAGCCCTGGGCTTGACTGAGGACGGCTCGCCCGCGAGGGTTGTGCGCGGTTCCGTACGGAGATTGAGCTTGCGGAGGATGCGGCGGATCAGCTGCTCCCGTGAGGCCTTCCGCGGAGGACCAGGAAGGTCAATACGACGACGGCACGGCCCGGCACGACGTCACGATCAGGGCGCCGGGGCGAGGCAGAGGAACAGTCTTGACCATCGTTTGAGTCGGTGGAAGCCTTGTCCGGGCGGGTTCAGCGAGAGAGAGGGGCAGTAATGAGTGGGAGCGTTGTCCGAACCAGGTCAGTGGGCTTGACCGCGATCGCACTGATCCTCGTGGGCGCGATCGTTGTGGCGCTCGCGCTCGCGGGCGGTGGGCCGGCTCGTGCGAAGCGGGCGGCGCCGTTTCACAGTTGCTCGCCGCTCAACTCGCCGGGGCTGCCGCTCGAGCTGAACGCCGCCGCGACCGGTGTTCTGGTCAAGACCGTCGCCATGCAGGAGGAGCTCTTCGCGTGCCAGGACTCGCCCAGTAGTCCGACGGCGATCAGAGACCTCGAGACGTTCGTCGAGCTCGTGGGGCGGGAGGCTGGCGGCAACGTCGACCTGGTTTCGACGAAGGTCATGGCGGTCACCTGCGACCAGCGCGTGACGGCGACCGGCGCGATCACGTGCGGGAAGTCGGCGATCAACGCCCCGAGTGCACCGGGGCCGAACGCGACCCAATGCAATCCGAGGGCCGAGAACCTCGTGATGAACACGGTCGCGACCGACGACAGCCTGTTCGTCACGACGACTGAGCTCGACGCCGAGAAGTTCACCTGCAACGCGAATACCCGGAACGACGACCTCTACCTCTTCACCCAGCTGCTCGAGCCGGTGCACGCAAACCTGCAGGACATCGACGATCCCGTCTTCAGCTGGCTCGGCGTGTTCTGCAACCAGAACCGCGACCAGGGAAAGCTGAAGGGTTGCGTCCGCTTCACGCCGTCGGCGGCGATCAACCCGCCCGGCAGCTTCACCTGCTTCGATACGGGAGGGCCCGCCTTCCCGAAGCTCGACGGGAACAGCGTCGCCGCGGCGTTGCTCGTCAAGACGGTCGCGATGCAGAAGCACATTCTCAGCTGCAACACCGGCAGTGGGACAGCGTTCACGCGCGACCAGCAGCTGTTTGTCGACGTGATCGACAGGCAGAGCGGGAACAGCCTCGCCTTCCTCGCGGCGAAGGTCTTCGTCAGCACCTGCGACAAGGCCAGCACCTCGCAGGCGACGACCTTGGCGTGCGCCGCCAGCACGGTGCCGCTGTCGGCGGGCCCGGCACCCAACCTAGGAGCGTGCCAGGAGCAAGGGGCTGGGCTCGATCCGGTTGTTATGAACACCGTCCGCACGAAGGACGGGAAGGTCGTCAAGACGATCAAGCTGCACCAGGAGAACTACCGGTGCACATCGACGATCTGGCGGGACGTCTACGTGTTCAGCCAGCTAATCGAGCCGGTCAACGGCGCCGGGGACAACTTCGCCAGCCCGACCGTCCGCTTGCTCGGCGTGTCTTGCGACAGGGACGCGGCAGGTGGCGTGGTCACCGGCTGCGTGCGCTTCACGCCGGGGCCGCTCCAATAGCCGAGCAACGGCGGGGCGGGGCTCCGAAGTCCCGCCCCACCGGCGGCTTGGGCGGGGCCATCCTCTACCGCTAGCCACGAGCCCCACCATCCGCGTCACGGTCGCTGACCGGAGGCTGCTCGACACCGGCGGGATCGCGCCGCTCGCGCCCGGCGTGCCCGCGGCGCTCATCGCGCTGGCGTTGGTGGGGCGGTTCAGCCGCCGCCGTCTTGTCCGGGCGTAGCCGTCTCTGCTCGGCGGTCAGGTTGCGTTCAGCTTTCGGCCGGAAGGATGCGGACGCCTGTGCCGGTTGCCTCCGTCACCCAGTCGGTCACCCATTTTGTGGCGGTGCACGGCGTGTACGCCGTGTTCGCGCTGATGGCGCTCGATGCGGTGTTCCCGGCGGCGAGCGAGCTTGTGATGGTGTACGGCGGTGCGCTCGCCGCGGGCGCGTTCTCCGGCCGGCGGCTGGCGGTGTTCGGGAGCGGGGTGGGGTCGCATCCGGCGGCGTACGCCGCCGTCGTGGCTGCGGGAACGATCGGCTATCTCGCCGGGTCGCTCGCCGGCTGGGCCGTTGGTCGGTGGCTGGGCCGGGGCTTCGTCGAGCGCCACGGAACCGCCCTGCACCTCGGGCCGGCTCGGCTGGCCCGCGCCGACCAGTGGCTTGCGCGGCACGGACGGCTGGCGGTGTTCCTCGGGCGGCTGACGCCGGTGGTGCGCTCGTTCGTCTCGATCCCGGCCGGAGTCGCGGGGATCCCGATCGGGCCGTATGCGGCGCTGACGCTTGCCGGAAGCGCGCTCTGGTGCGTGGTCTTCGCGGCTGTCGGTTGGGGGCTCGGGAGCGGCTACCACAGGTTCCACCACGCCTTCGATCTGGTGTCGGTCGCGATCGTCGCCGTCGTTTTGGCCCTGCTTGCGGCGATCGTCGGTCGTCGGCGACGGCGGCAGAGCCGCTGAGCAGGGCGTTCAGGCGATCGTCATGCGACCGGTGGCACGATCGATTCCGTGGAACGACGGGCGCTCCGCCTACTCCTGGTGTTTGCGGCCCTCGGCCTCGGGGGCTGCGGCGGTGGGAGCACGCACTCCTCGCAGCCCTCTGGGACGACGACGGTCGTCGGGCCCGCGCCGACGAGCGGCACGCCGCCGCTTCAAGGCGAGGCCGGGAGCGCGGGGACCGGTGACATCCCGGACAACCAGGTCTTCCTCCTGTTCCGCAACCGCGCCGCGAGCTACTCGGTCAAGTATCCGGAAGGCTGGGCCCAGCAGGGCACGGACGACCGGGTCGTGTTCCGTGACAAGAACAACATCGTCCGGATCCTCGTCCATGCAGGGCGGCCCGCCACCGCGGCGTCGGTTGGCCGCGAGCTTGGCGCGCAGCCGGGGGTGAAGGTCACGCGGCAGGCTCAGGCGGCGACGATCTCGGGGGAGCCGGCCGTGAAGGCCGTCTACACCACGGAAAGCGGTCCGAGCTCGGTGACGGGGAAGCGGGTCGAGCTCACGGTCGACCGCTACTACCTTTCCCACGCGGGCCGGGTCGCGGTGCTCGACCTGGGCACGCCGGTCGGTGTGGACAACGTCGACGCCTACCGGCTGATCGTCGACAGCTTCCGGTGGAGGTAGCGAGCCTCTACCGCGAGCCCGAGGCCGACCGCGAGCGCCCGCTGTTCGGCGCGCTCGAGTTCCACGACGTGTTCAGGATCTTCCGCTCGGGCCCGGTCGAGACGGTGGCGCTGCGCGGGCTCGACCTGCGGGTGGAGCCGGGCGAGCTCGTCGCGATCCTCGGCCCGTCCGGCTCGGGGAAGAGCACGGCTCTGCACCTCGCCGCAGGCCTCGATCAGCCCTCGGCCGGGGACGTCGTCGCGTTCGGCCGCTCGCTCGGCAGGGCCGGTGAAGGCGAGCTCGCCACGTATCGCAGCCGGGAGGTCGCGATCGTCTTCCAGAACGCGAACCTCTGGCCGCGGCTGCCGGTCGCGGAGAACGTTTCGCTGACGCTCCGTCTGGCGGGGCTGGCCCACGGGAAGGGGGAGACTGCGGATGCGCTCGCGGGCTTCGGCCTGGCGCGGCACGCATCGAAGCGGGCAGGGGCGCTCTCGGGTGGGGAGCAGCAGCTGGTCGCGATCGCGGCTGCGGCTGCGCGCCGGGCGCCGCTCGTGCTCGCCGACGAGCCGACCGCCGAGCTCGACGAAACGAACGAGCGGGCCGTCCTGGCCGCCCTGCGGCGCCTGCGCGACGAGCTCTCTACCACGGTCGTGGTCGTGACCCACTCCGCACCGGTCGCCGATACGGCCGATCGCGTCGTCGAGCTCCGGGACGGGCGCCTCGCGTGAGCGAGCTCCTCGCCGCTTGCCGCGACGTCACCGTCCGCTACGGCGAGGGAGCGTCGGCCGTGGTCGCCCTCGACAGGCTCGAACTCGGGCTCGGCGCACGGGACAGCCTGGCGCTGCTCGGCCGGTCGGGGTCCGGCAAGACGACGCTCCTGCACGTCCTCGGCGGCATCGTCGAGCCGACGACGGGGATCGTCGAATGGCGCGGGGAGCAGCTCGCGTCCACCGACGCGTGGGCGCGCCGCCGGTCCCGGCCCCGCGGGATCGCGTACGTGTTCCAGGGTGCAAACCTGCTCCCCCACTTCACGGCCTTCGAGAACGTCGCCTTCGCAGCGGCGCAGACCGGCGACGTCGACCCGGCGCTCGTCCCCGAGGCGCTGCTTCAGATGGTCGGGCTGGGCGCGAAGCTGGACTTCCTGCCCGGGGAGCTCTCGGGGGGCGAGGCGCAGCGGGTCGCGATCGCGCGCGCACTCGCCCAGATTCCCGAGCTGCTGCTCTGCGACGAGCCGACCGGCCATCTCGACTCGGACACCGGCGAGCGCGTCCTCGACCTGATCGAGGCGCTCCGGCGCGAGTTCGGCTTCGCGCTCGTCGTGGCGACGCACGACGTCGACGTGGCCGCGCGGTTCGATCGCCGGCTTGAGCTGCACGACGGCCGGCTCGTCCGGGAGGAGCAGCCGGCATGACCGGATTCGCGTTGCGCAGGCTCGTCGCTGCACCCGCGGCGACCGTCGCCCGGACCCTGACGCTTGCGGCGGCGGTCGGTTCGCTCGCGGCGATGCTGCTCTTCGTCGGCCACTCGTTGCGGACGATGACCGCGAGCGCGACGCGCAGCGTGCCGCTCGACTGGCAGGCGCCGGCGGCCTCGTACGCCGCCGCGCTGCACGCCGCCGCCGACGTCGGTCGGCAGCCGAACGTGCTCGAGGCCTCCGCCGCCGCGACCGCGCCCTTCGCGGGCGTCGAGCATCGGTCGTCAGGCGGGACGATCCGCGCGGGCGCGGGCGCGATCCTCGCGGTGCCGCCGGGCTACCGCGCGCACATCCCGACGATCCGACTCCTCCGCGGCGGGCTGGCGTCCGGCGGAATCGTCCTCGACCAGCAGCTCGCGGCGACGCTCCAGGCCCAGCCGGGCGACGTCGTCGCGCTGACGCCGAGGCCGGGCGCGGCTCCGGTCCGCTTCCGCGTCAGCGGGGTCGCGCTCGTCACACACGCGGACGTGCTGTTCCAGCAGCTCCTGCCGCTGCTCGGGCCGGCGCCGGCGCAGCCGCCGGCGAACGTTGCCGTGCTGCCGCTCGCGGCCTTCGCGAGCCGGATCGCACCCAGGCTGCCTCCGATTTCTTCGGCTGCCGGCGCGAGCGCGGCTCCGGGGACGCTCGCAGGCGTGCAGTGGCAGGTGCAGGCGCAGGTCGACCCGGCCGCGTTGACCGGCAGTCCCGCGCACGCGCTCACGCGGGCGGGCCAGATCCGGAACGCCGTCGAGCGCTCGCTTCCGGGGCGGGTGCAGTTCGTCGACAATCTCAGCGACAGCCTGAGCTCCGCCGCGGGCGACGCGCTCTATGCCGAGGCGCTCTTCGTGATGCTCGCAGTCCCCGGAGCGCTCGTGGCGCTCGGGCTCGCCTACCTCGCGGCGCTCGGGACCGCCGGGGCCGACCGGCGCGATCTCGCCCTCCTGCGGGCTCGCGGGGCGGGCGGGCGCGACCTGCTCGCGCTGGCCGTTAGCGAGGCGGCTGCGCTCGGCCTCGCCGCCGGGGCGCTCGGGACCGGCGTCGCGCTCCTCGCCGTGCGATCCGCAGGCACGGCCGGCGGGAACGGCGCGGGGCGCGTTGCCGCGACCTTCGGCATCTGCGGGCTCGTCGCCTTCGCCGGTGCGCTCCTGGCGCGGCTGGCGACGATCGTCTCGGTGTGGAGGGCACCGGTCGGCGAGGCGCGCCGGCTCGTCGCGCGTGAGCGGCGGCCGCTCTGGCAGCGCCTCTACCTCGATCTGCTTGCTCTCGCGCTCTCGGGCCTCGTCTACTGGCTGACCGCGCGCACGGGATTCTCCGCCGTCGTCAACCCGGACTCGAACCCGACGCTCTCGCTCTCCATCTACATGTTCCTCGCGCCCGCGCTCCTCTGGCTCGGCGCCGCGCTCCTGCTCCTCCGGCTCCGCGGCCGGCTGCTGGCCTGGCTCGCCGCACGCGCCTCGCGCGGGCGGGCGCGCTCCTCGCCGGGATTCCTGCTGACGAGCGCGAGCCGGCGCGGCACGGCACTCAACCGCGGCCTCGTCCTGATCGGGCTCCTGCTCGCCTTCGGCGTGGAGCTCGGGCTGTTCAGCGCGACCTACGACCAGCAGGCACGAGTGGATGCCCAGCTGACACTCGGCGCCGACGTCGTCGTCACCATGCCACCGCAGGAAATCGGACGCGCGCGGATCGCCCGGCAGATCGAGGCCAGCCCCGGAGTCGCCGGCTCGAGCGGCGTCGACCATTCCTACGCGTACGTCGGGCCTGACCTCCAGGACACCTTCGGGATCGACCCTGCGACGCTCACCCGCGCGACCAGGTTACGGGACAGCTACTTCCTCGACGCAGGCGCCCGTGCGACGCTCGACCGGCTCCGCACTACGCGCGACGGGGTCCTCGTCTCGAGAGAGACGATCACGGACTACTCGCTGCACGTCGGCGACCTCCTGCGGCTTCGCGTCTACGACCGGGCAGCCGGCCGCTTCCGCGTCGTCCCGTTCCACGTCGCCGGGATCGTCCAGGAGTTCCCGGCAGCGCCGCGCGACTCGTTCATGGTCGCGAACCTCCGCTACCTCGAGCACGTGACGCACGACCGGGGCCCTAACCTCTATCTCGTCAGCGCGCGCGGCGACCCCGCCGCGCTCGCGCACCGGCTCGCGTCCCGCACCGCGCACCTCGGCACGACCGTCCGGAACATCCGGGAGCAGACCGCGCAGACCGTCAGCTCGATCACGACCGTCGACCTCGGCGGGATCTCCCGGATCGAAGAAGCGTTCGCACTCGTCCTCGCCGCGGCCGCGATCGCGCTCTTCATCGCCGTCTCCTTCGCCGAGCGCCGCTCCGAGTTCGCCGCGATGGCAGCGCTCGGCGCCCCGCTTCGCAGGATCGCTTCGTTCCTCTGGAGCGAGGCCGCGCTCGTCGTCGCGGCCGCCGCAGCGATGGCCGCTCTCCTCGGCTGGCTCCTCGCCGAGATGCTCGTCGCCATGCTCCAACACGTCTTCGACCCGCCGCCCGACCACCTCGCCGTCCCCTGGCGCTTCCTCGCCGAGCTGGCCGCCGCCACGCTAGGAGGAGCCGTACTCTCCTTCGCGCTCGCGTCCGTCGCGATCCGGCGGTTCCGGGTCGGCGCGCTCCTGCGCGAGGAGTGACGCGGGGGCGTCAGCCCGTCGCCGCGACCGTCTCGAGCGGATAGCCGAGATGGGCGAGGCGCTGCGCGAGATCGACGTGCAGCCAGTGTGAGACGTGGCTCGGAACGGTCTCGAGGATGATCTCGTCGTAGTGCCGGGACCCCAGCTCCTCGACGATGTCGTCGTAGGCGTTCGGGCTCCGCGCCACCCGCGCCTCGACCCGGCCCGACGCCGCCTCCTCGAGCACCGGAAGCGCCGCGCCGACCAGCTCGTTCCCCTCACGGACGTCTCGACCCGAGCGGTCGAAGGCCAGATGGGCCGGGTTCGGGACGAGCAGCACGAACCGAGCCTGGCCCGCGGCTGCCCGCGTGCGCACCTTCTCGACCAGCGCGGACGTCGCGTGCGACCTGTTCGGGACGACGAGGACGCGCGGCAGACCGAGCTCCTCGAGCGTGGCGGCCGGCCGGCCGTCCTGGATCCGGTCGCGCTTCGTGATCGTCAGGAAGACGACGACGAAGAGGATCGTCGAGAGGAAGATCGCGCTCGTCGCGGTCGTCCCGAGCGCGAGGCCGCCGTCGCGCCGGGCCTGCGACAGGTAGTCGCCGATCGACGCGCCGAGCGGCCGCGTGAGCACGTAGGCGATCCAGAAGGCGGTAATCGCGTTCAGCCGGAATTTCAGGTGGGCAAGGAAGACGACCGCGATCGCGCCGCCGAAGACGAGCGCGGAGCGCCAGAAGCCGATGCTCAGGCGCTCGGCGGTCAGATCTCCGGCGGCGGTGCCGAGCGCGAAGGTGAACAGCACGGTCAGCCAGTAGAACGCCTCGCGCCTCGTCGTGTAGATCGTGTGAATGGACAACGTGCGCTCGCTGGCGTACCAGCCCGCGAAGGCAAGGGCGAGCGCGATGCCGAACGCCACGGTCGTCGTGACGAGGCTGACGCCGGCGTTGTCGGTCAGGTTGTCGGTGATCTGCGTGCCGACGACGCTGATCAGCACGACGCCGAGCCAGTAGACGCCCGGGACGTACCTGCGCAGCCGGAACTGGTAGACGAGCGCCGCGACCAGGGCGGCGCCGGTGATGAAGGTCGTGTTCGTCAGGCCGAGGCCGACGTTGTCGCTGAGGTAGTCCGACGCGGTCTCGCCGACCGTCGTGCACAGGATCTTGATGATCCAGAAGTAGAAAGTGACCTCAGGGACCTTGTTGAGCATTTGGCGTGTCCGTGGCGAGAGCCGCGGCCGCCCCGCCGCCGGAGTCAAGAGGCCCGGAGCAGTCTCGATCTCGTCGCCTGGCATGCGAAGAGCTGCCTCGGCCTTTCGGTTCATAGGAGGACCTCGCTTCTGGGGATGTCGAGGAGCGGACCCGGACGGATCCGGTTTCGCACGCTTCAAAGCGCGCCGTGTCAGGCCATTCGTTCGCCCGAACGCCTCCAACCTTAAGGATCAAAGCCTGAACGCAACCTGAACGGAGCGCCGCCACAGGAAGGCGGCGCGAGTAGCCTGAATGCCGGATGAAGATGCCGCGGGTCCTGATCGCCGAGGACGACGCCGACCTGCGGGCCACCGTCATCCGTGGGCTCCTCGAAGAGGGTTTCGACGCGCGCGGTGTCGCAACAGGCGGCGACCTCCTCAACCAGATGGGTCGCGACGAGCCCGATCTGCTGATCGTCGACGTCGGCCTCCCCGACAGCGACGGGCGAGACGTCTGCCAGGCCCTCCGGGCGCAGGGCGTGCAGACGCCCGTCGTCTTCCTCACCGCCCGCGGCGCGGTCACCGACCGAGTAAGCGGATTCGAGGCGGGCGGAGACGACTACCTGACGAAGCCGTTCGCCTTCGCGGAGCTCGTCGCCCGCCTGCAAGCCCTCCTGCGCCGCGCCCGCGTCGACCTCTCGCTCGAGGCCGGGTCATTGCGGCTCGACCCGATCACGCACGCGGCCTCGGTCGGTGACGCAAGGGTGATGCTGACGCCGACGGAGTTCCGGCTGCTCGCACGCCTCGTCTCGACGCCCGGCGAAGCGGTTCGGCGCCGCGACCTGATCCGGGCCGCCTGGCCGTACGGGGCGCGGGTCCGCGACAACACCCTCGACGCCTACCTGGCGCGCCTGCGCCGCAAGCTCGCAGCGCTCCCACAACCGCCCGCGATCGTGACGCGGCACGGCGTCGGCTACATGGTCGAATGACCGGCTGGCGCCCGCTGAGAGACGTCAGGGCGCGCCTGCTCGCGATCGTCCTCGTCGCGCTCGCGCTCGCGCTCGGCGCCGCGACCTACGGCTTCAACGTCCTCTTCGCGCACACGAGCTCACGCGACGCGAACACGCTCCTGCGCACACGCGCCGACTCGGAGCTCGCGCTGCTCGACCTCAGGAACGGCCGGCTGCACGTCGAGGAGACGAACGACGACCTCCTCGGCGACAGCAACATCTGGGTGTTCGCCGGCGCGCGTGCGATCGAGACGCCGCGCGCGCGGCCCGAGGTCGCCGAGGCGGCGCGCGCGCTCGCTCCCGGCCCGTCCAGGTTCGTCGACGTCAGGGAGAGCGACACGCGCCTCTACTCGACGCCGGTCGTAATCGGCGGCCGCCGCGTTGGAACGCTCGTGACCGGCCTCTCGCTCGCACCCTACGAGCAGACCCGCAAGTCCGCGCTCGTCGGCTCGCTCGCGCTCGCCGCCCTCCTGCTCGGCCTGGTCGGAATCGCCGTCTACCTCCTGCTGCGCTCCGCGCTCAGCCCCGTCGCCCGCATGACCGCGCAGGCTGCAGCCTGGAGCGAACACGACCTCGACCGCCGCTTCGAGCTCGGCGACCCGCACGACGAGCTGACCCGGCTCGCCGCCACCCTCGACGGGCTGCTCGACCGGCTGGCGGCCAGCCTCCGCCACGAACGCCGCTTCTCCGCCGAGATCTCCCACGAGCTCCGCACGCCGCTCGCGAAGCTGATCGCCGAGGCGGAGCTCGCGCTGCGCCGCGAACGGTCGACTGACGCCTATCGCGAGGCGATCGCGATCATCCTCCGCAACGGACTGCAGCTCGCCCGGACGGTCGAGACGCTCGTGGCCGCCGCCCAGCAGGAGCTCGCGCCACGCGGCACCGCTGACGGCTACGCGGCGGCCGCCGAGGTAGTGGAGGCGTGCGCACGCGCAGCCGGAGAGCGCGGAATCAGGATCGCAGTCGAAAAGCCGGCCCAGCCGGTCCGGGTCGGCGTCGACGCCGACATCGTCGAGCGGATCCTCCAACCGCTCGTCGAGAACGCCTGCCGCTACGGCCACGCCACTGTAGGCGTCGCGATCCGGCGAGCCCGGGGAGGCGTCGAGTTCCTCGTCGAGGACGACGGGCCCGGGATCGACTCCGCCGAACGGGACGCGATCTTCGAGCCCGGGACGCGAGGAGCCGCCGGCCGCCGCGACGGCGAAGGAGCTGGGCTCGGACTCGCGCTCGCCCGCCGGCTCGCCCGCGGCGCGGCCGGGGATATCGAGGCGCAAGCCGGTGACGGCGGACGGTTCGTCGTCACGCTCCCGGCAGCCTGACGCAGGCGTTCATGCGCCGTTCAGGCGAGCCGAAGCAGACTCTCGAGCGGTGCCCTTCGTCGATCGAGAGGGGCAGGCCCGGGCCTCGCGCCAGCGCCGTCCACAAGGACGGCTCGTCACGGCCGCGATCGTCGCGATCCTGCTCGTCTTCGCCGCCTGGCCACTCCTGCACCCCGGCCATCACACAGCCGCGACGACACGCACGCAATCGACGCCGGGCCCGCTCCCTCGGCGAGCGCCTCCGCGGCCCGCCCGGCCACCCGCGACGAAGCTCGCGCCGCGCCCGAGCCGGGCAAGAGCCCGCCCCTCGCGGACCAGGACGCGGCGGGCGACCAACGTCTACGCGGCCGACGCAGCCGGCCGCCTCACCGGCGCGGCCCGCTTCGCGCGGCCGCTTGTCTACGTACCGAACTCGCTCAGCGGCACCGTCGACGTGATCGACCAACGGACCTTCCGGATCGTCGAGAGCTTCCCAGTTGGCGCGCTCCCTCAACACGTCGTCCCCGCCTACGACCTGCGCACCCTCTACGTGACGAACGACGAGGGCAACAGCCTCACGGCTATCGACCCGACGACCGGCCGGCGCGGCCGCACGATCCCCGTCTCCGACCCGTACAACATGTACTTCACCCCAGACGGGCGGTACGCGATCGTCGTCGCCGAGCGGCTCGCCCGACTCGACTTCCGCGACGCGCACAGCTTCCGCCTCCACCGCTCGCTCGCGGTCCCCTGCAGCGGCGTCGACCACATGGACTTCTCCGCCGACGGCTCCTACCTGCTCGCAAGCTGCGAGTTCTCGAGCCAGCTCGTCAAGGTCGACGTCGCCCGCGAGCACGTCCTCGGCACACTCACTCTCCCGACCGGCGGCGCGCCCCAGGACGTCAAGCTCTCGCCCGACGGCCGCCTCTTCTACGTCGCCGACATGCTCGCTGGCGGCGTCTGGGAGATCGACGGAGCCCGCCTCCGCGTCGCGGGCTTCATCCGCACCGGCGCCGGCGCGCACGGCCTCTACGCGAGCCGCGACACCCGCTACCTCTACGTGAGCAACCGAAGCGCGGGCTCGATCTCGCTGATCAGCTTCAAGACCCACCGCCTCGTCACCAGCTGGCACATCCCCGGCGGCGGCAGTCCCGACATGGGCAACGTCTCGGCCGACGGGCGGGTGCTCTGGCTCTCCGGTCGCTACGACGGCGTCGTCTACGCGATCTCGACCAGAAACGGCCGCCTGCTCGCCCGCATCCCGGTCGGCCTCGGTCCGCACGGCCTCTGCGTCTGGCCCCAGCCCGGCCGCTACTCCCTCGGCCACACCGGCATCCTCCGTTGACAGTGAAGTGCGGATGAGACGACGCCAGCGCGCCCTCGCAGTCGTCGTGGTAGCAGCCACCGCCGACGGCCGCGGCCTGGTTCGCAAGCCCGCCCGGTAAGCAGTTCGGAAGACCGTGGCCGGCATCGATCCCACGGCGCCGATCGAGCGCTGCAAGTGCCTCGTCACTGTTGTGTTCGCCTCCCGGCCCGCCGCCCCGAACCGAAGGGACGGTGCAGGGAAGGATGACGGATCAGACACCAAGCGTCGCCGCCGGCGTCGACGCGCACACCGATGAGCACCACGCAGCCGCACTCGACGGCCAGGGCCAGCTGGTCGGAACGCTGCGTTTCCGACCACGGCCGAGGGCTACGCGGCGCTGATCCGCTGGCTGCGCCGGCACGGGCGGATCGAGCGGGTCGGCGGACGGGATCGACGTCCTCGAGGTCAACCAGCCGCACCCGCATGCCCGGCAGCGGCTCGGCAAGAGCGACCCGATCGACGCGGAGCTGGCCGCCCGCCCCGCCCTCAGTGGCACCGCGACCGCGCTCCCGAAGCAGACAACCGGGATCGTCGAGGCGATCCGGCAGCTGCACGTCGCTCGAAGCGGCGCGCTGAAGGCACGGACGGCGGCGCTGCAGCAGCTCGACGACCTCCTGATCACCGTGCCGGAGCAGCTTCGCGGCGAGCTCCGGCACGCCCGCACGTTGAAGAAGCGCTCGGCGCAGTGCCTCCAGCGACGCCCCGACACCAGCTGGCTGCTCGAACCGCTCCAGGCGGCCAAGCTCGCCCTTCGCAGCCTCGCCCGGCGGATCCGCGACCTCGACCGCGAACTCAACGAGCTTGATCGCGAGCTCGAGCAACTCGTCGCAACAGCCGCCCCGCGCACGGTCGCCCTCTTCGGTGTCGGCACCCGAGGCGCCGGCCAGCTGCTCGTCACCGCCGGCCAGAACATCGACCGCTTTAAGTCCGAAGGCGCCTTCGCGAAAGTCTGCGCGGCGGCGCCGATCCCAGCGAGCTCCGGGTGCAGCAGCCGCCACCGCCTCGACTACGGCGGCGACCGGCCAGCCAACCGGGCGCTGTACTTCGCGCCCTCGCTCCGTCGCCGACCCAGGCAGTTACACCGAAGGACTGGCATGCGCCAGCGTTCTCTCGCCTGATCTGAACCGACGGTCCCGAGTCAGCTGCCAAAGGATCGGATCACCTCACCGCTCTCCACCGCGCGATGGCTGAGAGCCGACGACCGGTGAACGATCGCGGAGTGCCGCATGTCGGAACTGGAGTCGCTTCACCGCCCCGCGAAGTTCGTGCGCGTTGACGCGCGTGTAGCGCTGGGTGCAGTCGAGGTGCTTGTGACCCAGTAGCTCCTGGATCGGGCGCAGGTTCGCGCCCGAGTAGCTCGGACGCGAAGACGTGCCGGAGCGTGTGCGGCGTCACGTGCTTCCGCTCGGTCACCCCGGCGGCCCGCGCGTAGCGGAGGAAGGTCTGCGTCATGATCGTCTGCGAGAGCCGGCGGCCCTGCACGCCGACGAAGAGCGCCGGCTCAGGATCGTGCGCTCTCACCTTCAGGTAGTCGACGAACAGCGGCTCGAGCGCGGGATGGATCGGCAATGTCCGTTGCCGCGCCCTTCGCTCTGCGCACCTACAGCGGGCGGCGTTCGAGGTCGACGTCCTGCGAAATCGAGCCCGAGACTCGCTGCGCCGCAGGCCCGCACAGGCGAACAGCGCCAGCAGCAGTCGATCGCGCTCACGCTTACCGTCATGCCTTCGCTTCCAGACGTCGTCGCGCTCTGGCGCATCAAGTAGCCGGGCGAGCTCGCGGCTGTCGAGCACGTCCGGTAGCGCCTCGGCCTCTTCGGCGTGCGTAACACCTGCGCCGGGTCGCGGTCGAGTCGCTCGTTCTCGAGCAGAAAGCGGAAGAAGCACTTGAGCGCGGCGACGGTACGCGCCTGGCTCGACGGCGACGGACGCCGGATCGACCGTCGACCAGGGAGCGCCGCAGGTCCGCCGATCGCACCTCGCCTACCGCGACGATTCCCTCGCGGATGAGGAAGGCGATACAGGCGCTGACGTCGCGCTCGTACGCGAGCGGTGAGCGGCGCGAACCGCCGCTCGACCCGGCAGTAGTCGAGGAAGTCGGCCAGTTCCTGGTGCATCAGCGTCCTTTCGGCAGGCCGAAGGCCGCTGCTCCCAAACTCGTGACGATACTCCGGGATACTCGATCAAACTGACCCGTCGGAGCCGCGGCGTTTCGGCTCGCACACCAGCGGTCTGTCGCGACCCATAGTTTCTGCCAGATCCATCAGTCATCGGGCTCGAGGCGTGGTCCGACCTCGATGCACGCGTGCTCGGTGTAGATGCGAGCGACCTCTTGCGGGGTGGGTCGAGGAGCGTTGGCGGGCGGCAGTGTCGGCGCCCGCGCGGGCACGGAGGCGTCAAGCACGAAGCGCTCGATACCGGCCGGGGTGCTGATCAGGAGAATGTGCGCCGATTCGCTGTCGACGCGAAACGTGTGCGGCACCCCCATCGGGATCGCGGCTGCGCCGCCGGCGCTGAGCTGGAAGCGCTCGGAGCCGGCCCTGACCGTGAGCAGGCCCTCAAGGACGACGTAGCTCTCGTCCTGTGGATGCGTGTGGAGCGCGGGGGAGGTGTGACGGCGGAGGACGAGCTCCGTCAGCGAGAAGCGCCCCCCGAGGGCTTCCCCTGGCACCCTGACGATTGCCAGGGTGCCGAGGAACCAGAGCTGCTCGCCTTCGCCGCCGGCCGACCACGTCGGCGCTGTGCGGGTGGGTCTAACGGGGGTCGCCGATGGCATAGCGGAAGACGTTCGTGATCCGGTAACCGCCGTCCGCGGTCCGGAAGGGTTCGAGGAAGCCGGCGGTTGCTGCGAGCGTTGCCTCTTCTCCGGCGTGCTGGATCGCGCGCACGATCGGGCCGGAGGCCATCAGTCCCGCGATCGCGGTCGGCTTGTTCGGGTAGTTCCAGACGACGGTCACGTCTGCAGTCGAGGCGACGTCGAGGTCGGCTTCGTCGAAGACCCGGACGATCGCGTCGGCGTCGGAGAGCGCGAACGGCCCGGGGGCGCCGGGGGGTGGTGCTGGCAGGAGCTTGCCGATCGCTGCGAGGTAGGCGGCCGCCTCGCATTGTTCGGGCGGCGCCCAGTTGAGGTAGAGCACACGCCCGCCGGGGGCAAGGACGCGCGCTGCCTCGGTGAGGGCGGCCGCCGGACGGGCGGCGTACTGGAACGAGTTGAAGCCGGTGACGATGTCGAAGCTGCCGTCGGTGAAGGGGAGGTGTTCGATCTCGCCCTCGACGAGCGGGGCGCCGGGCAGGCGGCGGCGCGCATGCGCGAGCAGCCCCTCGCTGGCGTCGAGGCCGGTCACATCGGCGCCGCGGTCGGCGGCGAGCCGCAGCGCAAGGCCGGAGCCGCAGCCGACGTCGAGGAGACGGGTCGCCGGGCCGATCTCGAGTGCGTCCAGGGCGGCCTCGAACGCCGGCTTCATTTGAGGCTCCATCAGCTCGGCCCAGTCGTCGGCGCGTTCGCTCCAGAGCGGCCCCTGGATCGCCGCGGTGCCTGGGTGGGTGTCGGTCGTCATTCGTGCCTCCCGCGTCGGTGTGTGAGCGTGAGGCTAGGCGCGGTGCGGAGTCGTGGGATCGGTCAGGCTGCCTATCTTGGCCCGTCGACCGGCCCATCTTGTGCGAGCAGGCCTGCGCGGCGAGCGGCCGTGACCGCCGCTGTCCGCGTCGGGGCGTCGAGCTTGGCAAGGATCGAGGAGACGTGATGGGCGACGGTCCGCTCGGACAGGTGGAGCGCGACTGCGATGCCGGCGTTCGTCGCGCCGCGGGCGAGGTGGGTGAGCACCTCTTGCTCGCGGCGAGTCAGCCCGGCTGCGTTGGCGAGGGTGGTGCGGCGCGGCCCCCGGGGGGCGCGGGCGCCTCGCCCTGCCCGCTCGCGGGCGAACGCGCGCGCAGCTGCGACCGCGCCGAGGCGGTGGAGCGCGGCCATCGCCTCGCGGGCGGCGCGGTCGTCGCCGGCGAGTCCGGCGAGCGCCTCTTCGTAGGGCGCCTCCAGCCTCCGCCACTCGCGCACCGCGCCGCGCCAATCGCCTGCCAGTTCGCGCAGGACCGGCGCGGTCGCGTTCGACGCTAGCTCGGCGAGCTCGCCGCAGCGAAAGGCCCAGAGCGCAAGCTCGCTGGAGGAGCGCGCGAGCTGCTCGGCGTACGGCGCGTCAAGGCCGGCGAGCGCCTGCGCCCGGGCGGCGGCGAGGTCGCCGCGCAGCCACGCGGCCTCGGCGAGCGCGACACGGATCCGGCCGTGCCGCCAGCCCTCGGGGACGGCGGCAACGAAGTCCCACGCCTGCCCCAACAGCTCCTCCGCACCGGGCTCCCCGCGGCGAGCCCGGATCAGGCCTTCGACCATGAATGCGAGCGGCACCCCGCCATGCCAGCTGCGCCGGCCCAGCTTGGCCTGCTCGAGCGCCTCGTCCCAGCGGCCGCGGTCAAGCAGGCTCTGCGCGAGCGAGCTGGCGACGTTCTCGCGCGGAATCCCGGTCTGGTACTCCTCGAGCTGGCTGATCGCACGGTCGGCCAGCGCGTCAACAGTGACGTGGTCGCGACCCTCGACAGCGACCGCGACGGCATTGACATACGCCCTGATCGTCTGAAACGGCAGCCGGGCCGCCTGCGCAGCGGCCAGCTCGTCGGCGAGAAGCTCACGCACCCCCGGCTCGCCACGATGGGCTCGCGCGACGCCGAGGCTGATCCTGACATCGATCCGCACCTCCTCGAGCCCAGCCCGAGCCGCGAGCTCGAGCGCCAGCGGTGCCCCCGCAACGACGGCGGCAGCGTCGAACGCGATCGCCTCCATTCGAAGGTCTGCCGCGCGCGCACGCGCAAGCTCGGCGACATCATCAGTCTGCTCGAGCAGCTCAACTGCCTGCTCCGCCGCCCGCTTCGCCTCGGAGACGAGGTCGAGCGACCACAGCGCCCAGGCGAGGACGCTGAGCGCCCGACCGTGTTCGCGCGCCCCGAGCTCGCGCTCCGCCAGCGCCGCGGCCTCCTCCGCCGCCGCCCGCGCCTCCTTGAGCCCCCCGGCGAAGTTCGTCGCCCGCACATAACGGACCAGCAGCTCGAACCGGTCGCCCGCCGGCAGACTCGCACCGCCTCGCAGGGCCCGCTCCAACTGCAGGCTCGCCTCGCGAAGCGCGCCCACCCGCTCGGCGTCGGCGGCAGCAAGCGCGGCATGGCGGCCCGCCTCGAACACGAGCCCCGCGCGCTCGGCGTGATGTGCGAGCCGTGCGTGGTCGCCCGTATCGACGTCCGAGGCGAGCAGCGAGAATACGCGGGCGTGCAACTCAGCCCGGCGCGGCGGCGAGATCGAACCCTCGATCGCCTGGCGCGTAAGCTCATGCCGGAAGCCGAGGCCATCGCCGTCGCCGATCAAGACGCCGCGCGCCACCGCCTCCTCAACCGCGGCGACACTCCCCGGCGCGACCCCCGCGAGCAGGCGGGGCCGGACATGCTGGCCGATCACCGCGGCGGCGTCGACCACTCCGCGGGCAGCCGGGCCGAGGCGGCCGACACGGGCGAGGGTCGCGTCCCGCACCGAGGCCGGGATCCCCCCTCCCACTGCGAGCGCCTCCACAACCAGGAACGGATTGCCACCCGTGAGTCGGGAAAGCTCAGGAGAATCGACCCCAGCGGGCCCGGCCAGCACACCAACCGCGGCCTCCGACAGCGGCCGCAGCAGGATTCGCTGCACCGAAGGGGTCGTCGCGAGGTCGCCCACCAGCACGGCAAGCGGCGCGTTCGCGCCGAGCTCATCGTCGCGATAGGTGACGACAACAACGACCCCGGCGTCCCCGACACGCCGCGCGAGCAGGCGGACAACGTCGAGTGTTCCCGGATCCGCCCAGTGCGCGTCCTCGACGACGACGACCGCCGGCGCCCCCGCGCGGAGCTCGCTCAGCAGCGACTGGGCGAGCGCAAACCGATCGTCGCCGTGGAGACTCACGAGGTCGCTCACCCCGGCCGCCGCCGCAAGCTCCCGCAACGGCTTCAGCGGCACGGGTACCGACAACGGCTCACACGCGCCGACCAGGAACGCGACCCGATCGCCGACGCTCCCCCGCAGCGCCTCCACCAAGCTCGTCTTGCCGATCCCCGCCTCGCCCCCGACAAGCACCAACGCGCCCCGACCGGCCCGCGCCGCCTCCACCGCCCGAGCGAGCGTTGCCAGATCCTGATCACGCTCCAGCAGCCGCCCCACTCGCCGATCGTAGTCCCACCAGCCGCCATCGACACCAGCCGACCCTGAAGCTCACCCAACCACATCGATCCCTGCGAGCAGCGCGATGTTCGGTCGTCGAGGCCCAGGTAGACGAATCACGGACACGCAGGTCGGCGTCTCGTCGGCGCAGTGCATAGCGCGCCTGCCGGATCAGCAGCGCGACCTACGCCTGCTCCGCCTGCTCGCGCTCGAGGACGGGACGATCGCACTCGCCCCGTGTCAAGGGGCGCTGAATAGTGCGCCAGTTTCGGGTGTCGAAAAGTGCACCAGAGGGTGTTCGGCGTCGGTTGAGGTGGACCGCGCGAAGTTCGGTGCCACAGGAGCCGCTCTGAGGGCCTGCGAGCAGGCGGCGAGGGTGATCGGTCGTCCCGTTTCCGCCGGTCAGGCGGAGCCGCGGAGCGACGGAGCCTGAGCGGCGGGTGCGATGCCGGTGCCGCGTTCGCGGAGGCGGTAGCTCTTGCCTTTGAGGGTGATCACGGTGGCGTGGTGGACGAGCCGGTCGATCAGGGCGGCGGCGACATCGCGTCGCCGAGGATCTCGCCCACTGCTCGAATAACCTGGCCCATTCCCGCCGGAGCGACGGGCAAATCGAAGACCGGAACCGCATCTCACCTAAGGCAGGGCGGGTCCGCTCGCCGCGCTTGAACGCGGTCGGCGAGCGGCTGTCGACGACTGGCCGTCGCTTCCCACCGCCGGCTCGAAGAGCGAGCGCGTCTGTCAAGGCCGGTCGAAAACGGACCCCGTCTTGCCGGGTGAAATCGGACCCCCTCTGGTGAGCGGCCACCGGCCGGAGGCCGGTGGCCGGTGCGGCCCTGAGAGGCTCTTTGAGGACTCGCGAGCGATGGCGGCGAGGCCGTGGGGGCCGTTGATCGCGGCGTTGGTCGGCGATTTCGGCCTGTCGGTGCTGGTCGAGACGATCGCGTCCGCGAGCTCGGCCTCGACGTTCGCCGCTGCCTCCCGCACTTCTGGCCTGTCGATGTCGCGGACCGCGTCGAGGAGCCGGCGGAGCGCCTTGTGAGATGGCGACGTCCCCGCGCGGACGATCTTGCGGACGAAGACGAAGTCGCCGTTGTCGGTCGCGGCCTCTTTCGGGCGGCCGTAGCCCTGGTTGATCAGCAGCTCGGTGGCTTTCAAGGCGACGTGGCCGTCCGGGACTTCGACCTGGCTTCGCTTCATGCATTCCGGGCAGGCGACCCAGACCGGTTTCATCACCTTCGCGGCCTCGAGCAGCGTGGAGCGGATCAGGTCGTATTCGTCGGCGGCGTCCTGGGCGAGCCGCTGCCTCACGTTCAGCTCACCGTTCCCGCTCATCGATGCCACGCTAGCGGCCCGCCTTAACAATGTTGCCGGAGCGGGCGCCGTTGGCGTAGTGGATCAGCGTGACCCGGCACACGAGTGGGCGTCGGCTCGTGGCCGACTGTTCGAGCAGCCGGCTGTCCGTCAGGTTCCTAGCGAGCTCGGAGCTTCGCGCCATTTCCGTCAGCCTAGTGAGCAAGTCGGCTTGCAATGCCTCCGCGCTTGCTGTCTCGGCCGCAAAGGCAGCGCTGAGCGCAAGATCTTGCGCCCAGTTTCGCCGCGCGCCCAGCTCTCCGACACGCCGACGCACGCGAGGAGCTCCATGAGCTCGCTAGGCGCGTCCTCGGCAACCGTGCAGTCAACCGCGTGACCGTGCCGGATGCCTGTCTCCGCCGTCAGCGGGTACCTGACCGTGCGGGCCTTCGGATGGTGCAGCTCGTGGATCTCGCGGCCCCGAGGCGGCCCGTCCACGAGCAGCTCGCGCGGCTGCACGCCGCCACCACCTGATCGTTCTCCGCCGCGGTGCGGCTCCGCTCGTTCACGGAGGCTCCCGTCACGGGCTCGTGAAACAGCTCGAGAACTCGGACGTGTCTCCGGTGGTCGTGTCCGTCGCGGTCGCGGTGACCGCTTCGCCGCCGTGGATCGTCACGCCCTGCACGAACCACCCGGCTCCGCCGAAGCCGTCCGTCGTGGTGCTCGTCGCCGCGACGAACCGCTTCCCCTCGCCGGCCCCGGAGGCGTCGCAGCTCGGGCTCGCGAAGACCTCGATCCGGAAGCTCGACGACGGCGTGCTGAGGAGCGACCCGCTGACGTCGACGACGTCCGTGGCCTCGGGGATGATGTCGGTGATCCAAGGCGCCGCCTGGGCGTCGTTCGCACCCGAGACGAGGTCGATCCCCAGGCCCGTGTTTCCGTCGATCCAGTTGCCCTCGATCGAGATGCCGTTCGTGACCGTCGCCGTTGCGTAGACGCTGACCCCGGCGCCGCCGTTGAAGGCGATCGTGTTCCCGGCCCCGGCGGCCGTGCCGCCGACCGTGTTCCCGCTCGCCCCTCTTTCGATCTCGACGCCGGCGGCGCCGTTGCCGAGCGCGGCGGTTCCGTCGAAGCTCGTGCCGATGTAGTTGCCCTCGACGAGGTTCCCCGTCGCGCCCGTGTCGAGAAGCTGGACGCCGTAGTACGTGTTGCCGGAGATCACGTTGCGCGCTCCCGAACTCGTGCCGCCGATCTGGTTGTCGCCCCCGAGTTCGACGACGCCGGCGCCGTTGGCGACGGCCGAGGTTCCGGCCGCGTTCGTGCCGATGTAGTTGCCCTCGACCAGGGTCCCAGTCGTGTCGGGGCCGAAGATCGCGACGCCGAAGTCGGTGTTGCCGGAGATGACGTTGCGCGCGGCCGAGGTCGTCCCGCCGATCGTGTTCCCGCCGGCGGCTTCCACGGCGATGCCGTAGTGGGCGTTGCCGAGCGCGGCGCTACCGGCGGCGTTCGTGCCGATGTAGTTCCCTGCGACGGTGTTGCCCGTCTCCTGGGAATCGAAGAAATAGACGCCGGCGAAGTTGTTACCGGAGATCAGATTGCGTGCGGCTTTGACCGACCCGCCGATCGTGTTCCCGCTCGAGGCGCCCTCGAAGTCGACTCCGATGTCGTTGGCGACCGCCGCGGTTCCGGCCGCGTTGGTGCCGATGTAGTTGCCGGCGACGACATTGGCCGTCCCACCGGCCGCGCCGCCGGGGTTGCTGCCGAACAGGACGCCGGACCCATTGCCCGAGATCACGTTGCGCGCTCCGGCGCTCGTGCCGCCGATCGTGTTCCCGTTCGCGCCGGAGTCGAGCTGCACTCCCGTGGGGTTGTAGAGCGCCGCGGCACCGGCCGCGTCTGTGCCGATGTAGTTGCCCTCGATCGTGTTGCTGGCGGTTCCCAGCCCGCTGAGCTGGACACCCCGGAAGTTGCCCGAGATCACGTTGCGGGCACCGCTGGTCGCCCCGCCGACTGTGTTCCCGCTCGCGCCGCTCTCGAGAAGCACGCCCGCGCCATTCCCGAGCGCGACGGTTCCGGTCGCGTTCGTGCCGATGTAGTTGGCGGCGACGACGTTGCCCGTGGTGCCGCCGCCCTGGATGTCGACACCGATCGCGTTGCCGGAGATCAGGTTGCGGGCGGCTGAGGTCGCGCCCCCGATCGTGTTTCCGTTCGCGCCGTTTTCCAGCCGGACGCCGGTCGCGTGGGCTAGCGCCGCGTCACCGGCCGCATTGGTGCCGATCCGGTTGCCCTCGACGACATTCCCGATCGCGTCTACTCCGGCGAGCTGCACCCCGTCCGTCGTGTTGCCGGAGATCACGTTGCGCGCCGCTCCGGTCGTCCCGCCGATGGTGTTCGTGTCCGAGTCCTGGACCAGGACGCCGATCGCGTTTGCGATCGCAGCGGTTGCGGCCGCATTGGTGCCGATGTAGTTGCCGGCGACGGTGTTCCCCGTCCGCGGCCGGCCGCCCAGGAGCTCGACGCCGACGCTCGTGTTCCCGGAGATCAGGTTGCGCGCGCCGCTCGTCGCCCCGCCGACGGTGTTCCCGTCCGCGGAGACGAGGACGCCGATGTCGTTCGCCAGAGCGCCGCTCCCGCCCGCGTTCGTCCCGATGTAGTTTCCCTGCACAAGGTTTCCGGCCGTCCCAGAGACGGTGATCTCCACGCCGACGGCGGTATTGCCGGAGATCACGTTGCGCGCGCCGCCCGTCGTACCCCCGATCGTGTTCCCGCTCGCGCCGCCATCGAGCCGGACGCCGGTCGCGTTCGCAAGCGCGACGGTGCCCTTGGGATTCGTGCCGATCCGGTTGCCCTCGACGAGGTTGCCGCTCGTCGCCGAGCCCGTCAGCAGGACGCCATAGCTGGAGTTGCCGGAGATCACGTTGCGCGCCGAGGAGGTCGTGCCGCCGATCGTGTTGGCGCCCGCGCCCGCCTCGATCCGCACGCCCGTGCCGTTGGGAAGCGGAGCCGCCCCGTCCGAGCTCGTGCCGACGTAGTTGCCCTCCACCACGTTTCCGGTCGTGCCGACGGCCGCGAGCTCGACGCCGTAGCCCGTGTTACCCGAGACGACGTTCCGTGCGGAAGCCGTCGTCCCGCCGATCGTGTTTCCGTTCGCGCTCGCGTCGACGCGTACGCCCGTCCCGTTCGCGACCGCACCGTTCCCGCTCGCGGTCGTGCCGACGTAGTTGCCTGCGACGACGTTGCCCGTCGCGCCTGAACCCGTGAGCTGGACTCCGTTGGAGCTGTTGCCCGAGACCACGTTTCGCGCCTCGCCGCTTGTGCCGCCGATGGTGTTCCCGCCCGCACCCGACACGATCACGCCCTTGCCGTTCGCGGCCGCGGCCGAGCCGGCAGGATCCACGCCGACGTAGTTTCCCTCGACCAGGTTCGTCGTCGTCCCCGAGCCGAACAGGCCGACGCCGTAGTTCGCGTTACGCGAGATCAGGTTCCGCGCCCCCGACACCGCGCCGCCGATCGTGTTCCCGCTCGCCCCACCCTGGATCTTGATCCCGATCCCGCTCACCACCGCCGGCCCGCCCGTCACGTCCGGACCCACGTAGTTCCCGGCAATAACGTTGCCGTTGACCCCGCCGCCCGAGACGAGGACGCCGGTCGCGTTCCCCGAGATCACGTTCCGGTCGGAGACGCTCGTACCGCCGATCGTGTTCCCGCTGGAGCCGGTCCTGATCAAGATCCCCGTCGTGTTCCCGGCCGGAACGCCGGCCCCGGCAAGCCCGACCCAATCGGCCGCGACCCTGTTGCTCCCGCCGATCGCGAGCCGGATCCCGGTGTTGAAGCCGGTGATCGCCAACCCCAGCAGCTGGCTCGACCCGCCGCTGACGTCCAGCCCCGTGACACTGGCGCCAGTACCGTTGTCCACCCGGATCAGCGGGCTACCCGCATAGCCCGGCTGGCTCCGCCCGTCAATCACGACCGGATCGGTGATCACCGGCAACGCCCCGCTCGTCACCGCGACCGTCTGCATTCCCGAACCCGGAATCGCAAAGCTGATCGTGTCCGCGCCCGCAGCCGCGTTCGCGTCAAGGATCGCCTGCCTCAACGACCCCGCCCCCGAATCCGCCGTGCTCGTCACCGAAAACGTCGCCGCACCACCCACCCCGACCAGCGGCCCGCCAAGAACCAACACAGCCGTCATCACGACCACGGCACAGAGGAAACGCCACACGCGCCCTCCAGAACTCAGCCCGAACATGCGCCTCTCCCCCGATCCTCGCACCCGAGAGCCGGGCGCGACGTATCCAGGAAGTCTGCGGCCTCGTCGGCCTCCTGGCAAGCCCCTGACTGCTCTCCCGACCCGACGGCGCTGGTCGCGTCCCGTAGCGTGGGGAGTGTCCGAGGATCTGTGTAGGCATGACCGAAAGCGAGGGTCATGTCTACGCACAGCAAGTCCCAGACCGAGTTGAAGGATGCGGCGCTTCGCTCGGGGTCCCTGACGCGGTGCGCGATCGTCTTTCCGACGAGGTGATCGATGATCTGCTCGCCGGCGCCCGGACGGAGGAGGAGATCGTCGGGCCCGGCGGGGTGCTCGCCCAGCTGACGAAGCGGCTGGTCGAGCGGGCGCTTCGGGCGGAGCTGACGGAGCATCTCGGCTACGAGCCGCACCGGGAGCCGCCAGGCGGGGTCGGCAACACCCGCAACGGTTCGACCGGGAAGACGCTGCAGACGGAGCACGGGCCGGTCGAGATCGAGACGCCCAGGGACCGGAAGGGCAGCTTCGAGCCGCAGCTGGTCAGGAAGGGGCAGCGGCGCTTCGAGGGCTTCGACGAGAAGATCCTCGCCCTCTACTCGCGCGGCCTCTCGACGCGGGATATCGAGCGGCACCTGGCCGACCTGTACGGCGTCCAGGTCGGCCGCGACCTGATCAGCCGGGTGACCGACGCCGTGGTCGAGGACGTCAGGGAGTGGCAGCAGCGGCCGCTCGACGATGTCTATCCGGTCGTCTTCCTCGATGCGTTGGTGCTGAAGATCCGTGAGGGCGGGACGGTGCAGCGGCGCGCCTGCTACCTCGCGCTCGGGGTGACGGTCGAGGGCGAGCGCGACGTGCTGGGAATGTAGTTCCAGGAAACCGAGGGTGCGAAGTTCTGGATGCAGGTCCTCTCCGAGCTGAAGCAGCGCGGCGTCCAGGACATCCTGATCTGCTGCGTCGACGGCTTGAAGGGCTTCCCGGAAGCGATCGAGGCGATCTACCCGCAGACGGTCGTGCAGACCTGCATCGTCCACTTGATCCGGCACAGCCTCCGCTACGTGCCCCGGCGCGAGCGCGAGCAGGTCGCCCGCGAGCTGAAGCCGATCTACACCGCCGTCGACGCCGACCACGCGCAGGCGGCGCTCGCGGCCTTCGACGACAAATCGGGCGCCCGCTTCCCCGTGATCACCCAGGCCTGGCTGAACGCCTGGGAGCACGTGACGCCGTTCCTCGCCTTCCCACCCGAGCTCCGTCGAATCGTCTACACGACGAACGCCATCGAGGCCCTGAACCGCCAGCTGCGGAAAGCGATCAAAACCAAAGGACACCTCCCCAACGAGGAGGCCGCCCGAAAGCTGATCTACCTCGCCATCCAAAACGCCGTGCCAGCCTGGACACGAACCAGGAACTGGACGACAGCCCTACTCGCGTTCAAGATCCACTTCGGAGACCGACTGCCCGACTAAAACCCGCCTACACGGAAAATCGGACGCTCTCTCGCGGCGGCCATCGAGGTTGTCACTATAGGAAGGGGGCCGGTGAGTTGCGGGACGTTCGGGCGCAGGGTGGTGGTCTGCTGAGTTGCTGGGATGCGTGAGCGGGGTGGCCCTGCCCTATATCGGCGCGCGTGGTGTCGGCGCAGGATGTCTGGTTGGGGCTCTCGCGGCGGCTCATTCCGTTAGCGGTTCGGGCATGGGTGATGACCAGGTCGTCGAGCTGCTGCAGCGCAGCGGTGCGCGCCTTCAGTGCGCCTGCGCGGGCGACGCTGAGCGGGCGAATCGCCTCTACGATCCCGTTCCTCTGCTTCGGTAGCGCGGTCGCCTTCCCACTCAGCGCGGCCCGTGTTGCCAGTTCAGCGTCGACCGGATCGACCTTCCCCAGCCGCTGCCTGGCGCGCGGATGCGGCTGGCTGACCTCGACGACCGGGCGCTCCAGGCGCGGTACGGCGACCGGCTCGGGATCTCCGCCGACGAGTGCTACGTCGTCGGCGACGCCGTCTGGGATCTGATCGCGGCCCGGCAGGCGCACATGCTCAGCATGGGCCTCCTGAGCGGCGGCTACGGGAGGACGAGCTCATCCGAGCGGGCGCTTTCCGCGTCTACCGTGACGCGGAGAAGCTGCGCCAGTCGCTCGACGAGCTCGGCGTCCTCCCCTGACTCCTCCGCCTACGGCGAGCAGCACCGCCCGGTGAGCCCGATCGTGTTGCCGACATCGCTCGATCCGGCGTCGTTCCCCGCATACATCCGGATGAGGATCCCCTTTCCCTCGCCCGGGTAGTACGACCCGTGGTGCTGGCTCCGGGTGTAGCCGCCGCAGCTGCCCCAGGTCGCTCCGCCGTCGATCGAGCCTTCGCAGGTGTAGCCGGTCACGGGTAATCCGTCGGTCGAGGGCGTGTTCCAGGAGAAGGACACCTGGCCGTAGTCGGGACCGGAGTGGCCGCTGACGGTCGGAGGCGAGGGTCGATCGTAGGTCGTCGCCGACGCCGTGTTGCCGAACGGGCCTGTTCCCGCGTCGTCGCCGGCAGATATCCGGAACCAGCACGTCTTCTTCGGCGTGCCGCAGTAGACCGTCCCGCTCTGCTGCGGTGGCGAGTACCCGCCACAGATCCCCCACGTCGCCCCGCCGTCGACCGACATCTCGCAGGTGTAGCCCGTCACCGGCAACCCGTCCGTCGCCGGCTTCGTCCAGCTGACCGTGATGTACCCCGCGCCTGGCCCGCGCTTGGCCGACACGGTCGGGGCACCGGGGACTCCGTAGGTTGTCGCCGACGCCACGTTCGAGTACGGTCCGGTCCCCGCGTTGTTCGTGGCGGACACGCGGTAGTAGCAGGTCACCGATGGGCTGCCGCAGTAGTGCGTGAGTGTCCGCTGTTGAGGGCTCCCGGCGGCGCCCCAGGAGGTGCCGTCGGACGAGACCTCGACGCTGTAGCTCGTGATCAGCGAGCCGCGGCCGCTCGGCTCCGACCAGGCGAGCGTCAACGAGCCGGCGACGCCGGCCGTCCGCTTCACCGAGAGCGTCGGGGCGCCAGGCACGTGCGTCGCGGCATCGTCGTCGTCCGCGATCGTCGCCACGGCGCTACCGACGACGATCGCCGCGCCGTTCGGGTTCGAGAGCGTGAGCGAGAACGTCTCGTCGCCCTCGGCGAGCGTGTCGCCGGCGACGGGGACGGTCACGAGCGCGGAGACGGCCCCGGCGGGGATGGTCGCCGTTCCTGACTTGGCCGTGTAGTCGGCCGGCTGCGTCGCGCTGCCGTCCGAGGTCGCATAGTCGACCGTCACCGTGC
>Ga0070741_10004952_pt1 | contig 30403 bp, 16 predicted proteins | sample Coa_R1_4_FD_66440 | JGI IMG/M metagenome (GOLD analysis project Ga0070741, IMG submission 66440) | Surface soil microbial communities from Centralia Pennsylvania, which are recovering from an underground coalmine fire - Coalmine... | ecosystem: Environmental > Terrestrial > Soil > Unclassified ... | reverse complement strand
ACCCTTCCCATTGAAGCTTATCCCGACGTGGCCAACACCTGGGTCCAGGTGATTACCCAATGGCCCGGACACGCCGCCGAAGAAGTCGAGCAGCAGGTCACCATTCCCATAGAGACCCATACCAACGGGGTGTTGCATCTGGCTTCCATGCGGTCGGTTTCGCTGTTTGGACTCTCCGTTGTCACCCTGGTTTTCGACGACGAAGCCGATAACTTGCTCAGCCGGCAGCAGGTGCTCGAGCGGCTCTCGCAGGTCAATCTCCCGCAGAACCTGACCCCGCAACTCGGCCCGGATTACAGCCCGGTTGGCCAAATTTATTTCTATACGCTGACCAGCACGAATCCCCGGTACGACTTGATGGAGCTCAAGTCGCTCCAGGATTGGGTGCTCGAGAAGGAATTCAAGTCGGTTCCCAACGTTGTGGACGTCTCGGGCTTCGGCGGGATGGTCCGCGAGTACCAGGTGCAGGTCGACCCCAATAAGCTGATCTCCTACGGCCTCAGCATTACCCAGGTGGAGCAGGCCCTGGCGGCGAACAACACCAATGCGGGCGGCAGCTTCATCGAACACGGGCAGCAGGCCTACAACATCCGGGCCATCGGACTGATGACGTGCACCGATGACATCGGGGCCACGCTGCTCAAGAGCCAGAATGGCACGCCGGTGCGCGTGCGCGATGTAGCCGTGGTGACGCAAGGCCCTAAAATCAGGCTCGGCCAGATCGGCAAAGCCATACACCGGCAGGACGGGCGCGTCATCGATAACGATGACGTGGTGGAGGGGATTGTACTGCTGCGGAAAGGCGCCGAGTTCGACAGCACCATCGAGGCCATTCACGAGAAAGTGAAAGACCTCAACGAGCACGTGCTGCCGCCGGGGGTGAAAATCGTCCCTCATCTCGACCGCGGCAACCTCGTGCACTACACAACGCAGACCGTGCTGCACAATCTGACGGAAGGCATTCTGCTGGTAGTCGCCATTCTCTTTCTGTTCCTCGGCAACATCCGCAGCGCTCTGATTGTGACGCTCACCATTCCGTTCTCGCTGCTGTTCGCCTCGATTTTGCTCCAGCTCTGCCACATTCCTGCCAATTTGCTCTCTCTCGGAGCGCTCGATTTCGGAATGGTCGTGGACGGTTCGGTGGTGATGGTCGAGAACATACTGCGTCATGTGAACCGCTCGCCTTCGGAATTGTCGTTCCGCGACAGAATCGCCATCGCCGCGCACGAGGTTCAGCGCCCGGTTTTCTACGCCCGGCTGATCATCATCACGGCTTATTTGCCGATCTTCACGCTCCAGCGCGTGGAAGGCCGGCTGTTCCGCCCGATGGCGTGGACCGTCGCGTTCGCGCTGCTGGGAGCGCTGATCTTCGCGCTGCTGCTGGCTCCCGTTCTTGCCAGCTACCTTTTCCGTGAGGGTATGCGCGAATGGCGCAATCCCGTCCTCGCGTGGCTTACCCGGGCATACCGCCGCCGGCTCGACTGGTGCATCCATCACCGCTGGATCACCACCGGCGCCGCTGTGGCCGGTCTGGCCGCCGTTTTGCTGCTGGCTTACAGTGGAGCGGTGGGATCGGAATTTCTGCCCCATTTGGATGAAGGCGCAATCTGGGCCAGGGGTACTCTGCCCTCGAGCACCGGTCCTACCGAGGGCGAGCGGGTGGTGCGGCAGGCGCGCCTCATTTTCGCGAAATTTCCGGAAGTCACCCAGGTCGTTAGCCAGCTCGGGCGTCCTGACGACGGCACGGATTCCACCGGCTTTTTCAATACCGAATACTTCGTCGATCTGAAGCCTCATGAGCAGTGGCGCAAACAGTTTCGTTCGAAAGAGGAGTTAATCGGCGCCATGGACCGGGAGCTCGAAAAAATCCCGGGCGTGCTCTGGAATTTTTCCCAGCCCATCGCCGACAACATGGAAGAAGCCATGAGCGGCGTAAAGGGCCAGCTTGCCGTAAAACTCTACGGCAGCGATCTGAAGCAGTTGGAACAGAAAGCAGATGAAATCGTCAGCGTGATGAAAAACATCCCCGGAGTCGCCGATCTCGGCGTATTCCGCGTCGTGGGCCAGCCGAACGTGAATCTGGTGGTGGACCGCGCCAAAGCGGACCGCTTCGGCATCAATGTCGCCGATATTCAGGACGCCGTCGAAACGGCGGTCGGCGGCAAGGCTGTGAGCCAGATCTTACAAGGGGAGCGGCGCTACGATCTGGTGGTCCGCTACCAGGAGCCGTATCGGCGTACAGTGGAAGATATCGCCGGAATCCGCATCGTCGCCCCATCCGGCGAACGCGTCTCCCTCGGCCAGCTTTGCGATATCAAAATTGAAGATGGGGCCTCCATGATTTACCGGGAGGCTAACTCACGCTACATCGCCATCAAATACAGCGTCCGCGGGCGGGATCTGGGCGGCACGGTGGAAGCCGCCATGCGCGCGGTGGCTCAAAAGGTCAAGCTGCCGGAAGGTTATCGCCTCAACTGGGCCGGCGAATATGAGAGCCAGAAGCGGGCCAACCGGCGCCTGGCGATTATTGTGCCGATCACCCTTCTGGCGATTTTCCTCATCCTTTACACGGCCTTCGACTCCTTCAAGTGGTCGCTTCTGATTTTGATCAACGTGGCTATGGCCCCGATCGGCGGGATTCTGACCCTATATTTTACCAATACCCATTTCAGCGTTTCATCGGGCCTGGGGTTCCTGGCCTTGTTCGGCGTTTCCGTGGAGATTGGAGTCATCATGGTGGAATACATCAATCAATTGCGGGCTCGCGGCCGGTCGGAACGCGAAGCGGCGATTGAGGGCGCCATTCTCCGGCTCAGGCCCATACTCATGACGATGCTGGTGGCCACCTTGGGCCTGTTGCCCGCTGCCATCTCCACGGGCATCGGGTCCGATTCGCAGCGCCCGTTTGCGCGCGTCATTGTGGGAGGACTGGTCGCCGACCTGCTCATCAGCGTTCTGCTGCTGCCGACTCTATACGTCTGGATGGCCCGGCCGGATGATAAACTCCCGGCCGCCGAAATGGGGGCCGCCGGCGAGGAGTGAGGGACATTTCTGTTCCCGGCGATCTCCCCAAGCCCTTGCCCGAAATCCACGCGGAGGTCTGTTCGCCTCAGCCCGAAGTGTAGTCAGTGATACTTCTCATAAACCGCCCATCCCCATTCCTCTCAAAGGAAGCGTCGTTTCTCTACCGGCGCGCCTGGGAAGCGGTTCCAAGAGCCCTTTTTTGTGCAACTGCTCGGAAAAGGACTAGGATTGCCAGCCAGATAGCCCTAAAATGGAGGTCTGATGCCCGAGCCGCTGCTGTTCGCGCTGCCCGGCAGCCCTCAAACCTCACGCCTTCGGCCTTTCCTGCTGTCGATGGGAATCCATGCCGCGGTGATTGGCCTGGCGATAAGCAGCCGCGGAACGCAGCCTTCCACGGGAGCGCCGCCGGCCTCGGCCGCGCAGCAGACGAATTCCCAACGTAAAATCGTCTGGTTTACCGCCCCCATGCGTCTGCCCACCGTCGCACCGCCGGAGGCGGATGAAGAGCAGGCGAACCGGCCCAATCAAACGCAGACATCGCAAAACATAGCCGCAACGGCGAAACAACCCGAAAGCCGGCGTCAGATGGTGCTGCAAGCGCCGCCGGAGTTGCGGCTTAAAAGCGACGTTGTCTCGCCGAACGTTCTCGCGTTCAACCCGCCGGCGCCCAGCCCACCCGCGTCGAAGGTCCGCTTTGTACCCCCCGCGAAGGCGGCCCCCGTCCGACTGTGGGCCCTCCCCGAGCTTAAGGAGCCGCAAGTGACGGCAGAAGCGCACACGCCGGCTTTGCCTTTACAGCCAACCCAGGTCACACCGCCGCGGTTTCAACTACCCCAGCGGCCCGCCGCCGCGCCCAAGCCTTCCGCGCTCGCATTTAGCGCTCCTCAGATCGCCGTAGCAGCAGCGAGTGACGGACTGTTGGCCCGGCTGGAGAGCAAGCTTTCCATCGAGCGGCCTAAATTCGTTCTGCCCGTGCGAAGCGCTGCGGAGGGGAGGTCCGGGGGCCGGAGCCCGATTCTCGCACCAGCTCCTCAGATTGCTTTGCGGCCGGTACAGGATCAAACGCTGGCCCGGTTGGCGCCGGAAACAGCAGCATCGCCGCCGCAATTTGTGATGCCCAAAAAAAAGACGGCGCCGGTTCCTTCAGAAGCGCTCCCACTGGCCGGTTCTCCCATCCCGAGAGTTCCAGTACGAGCAGCCATCGACAATTCCTTAGCGCGGATTCAGCCCAGCACCGCGCCCGATATGCCAAAGTTAGCGTTGCCGCAGAAACCCGCCGCTGCGGGAGGCGCCGCTGGACAGATTCTCACCCCCGGTCCGGTTCCCAGCGTAAGCGCCTTCCCGCCGGCGCCGGCAACGGTGATCGTTGGCCTCGACCCGGCCGCCGCCGCGCCCCCGCCGCCACCTGGCAATCGCTCGGCTCGGTTTTCCGCCGGCCCCGATGCGGCTGGACGTGAAGACTCACCAACCCTTTCGGCTTCGGCGAAAGCCGAAATTCACGTCCCTAATCTTTCAATCCGCTCCGGTCCTGATTCGCCGGCGGCCGCCGGCAGCGGTCCGCCGCCAGCGGCGGATCGGGCCGCCTTTCGCCGCCAGTTGATGGCCCTCGCCACGTCCACGCAGCCCCTTTCCGACAGGCTAAGACCTTCGCCCGATACCGCCGGACCTCCTATTCTTCACGGTTCGACCGTTTACACGATGGCCATCGATATGCCGAACGTCACCAGCTACGACGGGAGCTGGACGCTGCGGTTTACCGAGTTGGGAGGGTCATCGCCGGACGATGAGATCACCGCTCCCTTGGCGATGCACAAGGTGGACCCCAAATACATCGCCTCGGCGGCCGCCGAAAAGATCGAGGGCAATGTGCTGCTCTACGCCGTCATCCAACGGGACGGCCACGTGAGCCAGGTGAGACTCGTGCAGGGAGTAGATGAGCGACTGGATTCGAGCGCGATAGCAGCATTTTCCAAATGGGTGTTCCAGCCGGCCACCAAGAACGGCCAGCCGATTGATCTCGAAGCCGTGGTACAGATCCCTTTCCGGACGGGCCCTCAACGGAGGAATTAGTTTCACCAGCCGATTGCCTTTCATCAAACAATAAGAATTTAGATTCTCCGGGAACCCTAAATTCGGAACGCTTCTGCTCCACCCGTTCAAAGCCGGGGCATCGCTTTCCGAAAGTACCAGAATGGCTATATGCAAAAAAATCCAGCGTTCGGGCTTAAGTACTAGTATTCAGCGGTCGCCGCAAATGCAGACCTTTGCATTTCAGCAGAACAACTGGGCAAAATCCGAGTAGACGATAGGTCTGGAAGAACGTAGTCTGCTGATTTCTTGTCCGGTTTTTTCTGAACACGGGTGTACCAGGACCGTCAGTCTATAGATTTTGTTTTCGATTTGACTGACAATTGAGCTTCTTTACAGCGGCTCCGTCCAAGTTGCGAAAAAGAGCGCCGGTTTCGAGATCGTGTTTTGGGATAGCTGCATTGGCAAAGGTAAAAGCGCTCGTCAACGATTCTGCTATTTCACGCCGGGCGACTACCTCGGCAGGTATATTCCACAACTCGGGCTTCCTGGCAGAAGACCAAGGGGAGTGTGTCGTGCCGGCTATACGCTGTGTAAACCTGCCAGGCAATAAATACACGGAGAGCGCGGAAGGCGCGCATCGCGCGAAAGCCGACGGCCGATGTTGCCGTGTTGGCGCGCAGTAAGCCGCCTGTTTTTGAATTTTTTTTTGGTAGCAAACATGCGTATTAGGCGCATCTTAGTTCGGGAGTCCATCGCTAAAAGGGTTACTGGTTGGGCAATGGCAAAGCCCCGTTCGGAGCTTCTCGGGCGCTCGAGGCCAGAGATATTTTGGTCCGGCTTCAAGGCTGCGTCCTTTGCGGGATTGAGCATGCGATTGCGAATTGATTCGGCAATGTGCGGCTGTCCAAAGAGCGGCATAACGGCGACGCCGCCTTCCAGCCGCATGGTCGGCGTGTTATGCGGCGGCCGGAATCAAGGTGTAATCGAGTTCAGGACAGGTATGTTCGAATGATTCGACTGCTTCTGCATTCCGGTGATCGCAAGTTACAAAGCCTCCTGGCGGTGACTCTTGGGTCTGACTATGACGTGCGGGTCGAGCCGGATAAGAGCAAGGTGAAAGAGATCCTTTCCGGGGAGCAGGCTGATGTTCTGATTCTCGATTTTGATTCCGCGCAAACATCTCTGGACCGGCTGCTGGCGTTCCTGGGAGAAATCCGAGAATCCCGAATCCCCATCGTCGTCATGACGGATGACGAGAAGCGCTCCACGGCCATGCAATTGGTCCAGCACGGGGTCTATGATCTGTTCCGGAAACCTCCCCACTTGCTGGAATTGAAGCTGGTGGTCCGGCGGGCGCACGAACACGCCCAGCTAAAGCGGGAGCTCGAGTCGGCGCGGGAAAAGATCAACAGCCTTTCCAGTTGCGATCAGTTGATTGGATCGAGCGCCGCCATGCGGAGCGTTTACGATCTGATCCGGCGCGTCGGCAACTTGAATACGAACGTGCTGATCCGCGGAGAGAGCGGAACGGGCAAAGAGCTTGTGGCCCGCGCCATCCACAATCTGAGTGATCGTGCAAAAGCGCCGTTCATCGCCGTTTCCTGCGGGGCGATTCCTGAGACCCTGATCGAGGCCGAGCTCTTCGGCCATGACAAAGGCGCTTTTACCGGAGCTACGGCGGCGCGCGAGGGTTACTTCGAGCAGGCGGGTGAAGGCACGCTGCTTCTGGACGAAATCGGCGAGCTCAGCCTGCAAACCCAGGTGAAGCTCCTGCGAGTGATTCAACAGAGAGAGTTTTGCCGCGTCGGCGGCAAAAAGGTGCTGCCATTGAAGGCGCGGCTGGTCTTTGCAACACACCGCAACCTGGGCAAAATGGTAGAGGAGGGCACGTTTCGCCAGGATCTGTATTTCCGCATCAACGTATTCAAGATCGAGCTGCCGCCGCTGAAGGAACGCAAAGAGGACATTCCGTCGCTCGCCCGGCACTTCCTGAAGCAGTACTGTGAGTCGTGCGGGAAAAGGGCGCTCGAGCTTCGGCCGAGCGCTATGCAGCGGCTGCTTGATTACGAGTGGCCCGGCAACGTGCGCGAGCTGGAAAACGTGATCCAGCGAGCGGTGATTCTTGCCGAGGATACCAGCATCGGCGCTGAAATTCTGCCGAGCGCTCCGCCGCCCGCGGCGACGCCTGCGCTGGCCACCCCAATTGCCGATTCGTTCGAAGACCAGCTAAAAGACTACAAAGTCAGGCTGGCAAGCCAGGCCGTTATGGAGTGTAACGGCAACAAAACGCTGGCCGCCCGCAAATTGAACATCACACGGGCTTACCTCCATCGTCTGCTTCGGCAGGGCGCCGAAAACGACGATGTCACGGTAAACTGATGACCGCCGCGGAAGAGCTGGGGGCCACCCTGGAAAGGCCGCTTGCCGGCCGCCGCGACGCCACCGCCATTCGGGTTCGCTGCCTTCGCGCCGCTTTCTCATTCCCCGCCATGCTGTCAGTGAGCTTCTGCCTGCTCATGCTGCTGACTGTGCGCGGGCGTTTTGATGACCCCGATATGTGGTGGCACTTGAAGGTAGGCGAGATTATTTGGAATTCTCACTCCATTCCCCGAACCGATCAATTTTCCTACACCACGAATCAGCATTCCTGGCTGCCCCATGAATGGCTTTCCCAGCTTGCCATGTATGCGGCCTACAGAGCGGGCGGGTACACCGGGCTTTGGTGCTGCCTGTTCGGCTTGGCGGCGCTGCTGCTGGTTTCGGTTTATTGGCTCTGCTCGCTTTATTCCGGCAACTCCAAGCTGTCGATGCTCGGCGGCCTGGTCGCATGGTTTTTCGGAACGGTCGGCCTGGCTGTCCGGCCGCTGATTCTCGGGCATCTGCTCCTGGTTGTGGAGGTCCTCATTCTGCATCTGGCGCGCTCGCGGGGCCGCGCCTGGTTGTGGGCCCTGCCGCCGCTTTTCGCCCTCTGGGTGAATTGCCACGGCTCCTACGCTCTCGGCATTATCGTGCTGGGCATAGCCGTCACCTGCTCGTTCATCAGCCTTCGCGCAGGACGCTTGTTCTCGATCCGCCGGGAGCCACAGGAGTGCCGGGCCCTCTGTGTCGTCTTCCTGATGTGCCTGGCCGCTCTGATGATCAATCCGGTAGGTCCAAAGCTGCTGAGCTACCCGCTGAACACGTTTACGCAACAGGCCGAGGGCCTAGCTCAGGTCTCAGAATGGCAGCCGACGGATATAGCCAATCCCCGCGGCGCCGGCTTTTTCGCGTTAGCAGGCGCTTTCGCGCTGATTTTTTTGCTGCGGCCCGTTCAACTGGAGCTGGAGGGCCTGCTTCTGCTGCTGGTGGGTTTTGCGATGGCCCTCCAGCACGTGCGGCTGCTTTTCGCCTTCGGGATTCTGGCGGCCCCAATTCTCTGCCGCCTGCTTGCCGACGTCTGGGATCACTATGACCCCGACCATGACAATCGGGCAGCCAACGCCCTGCTGATAACGGCGGCCATCGTCGTCATGATCTGCGCATTCCCGAACCGTTCGAACCTGGAACAGCAGGTTCGAGACCACAGCCCGGCGGCTGCGGTCGAATTTCTCCGCCAAACCGCCATCTCCGGCCCGATGCTGAATGAATACGAGTGGGGTGGTTATCTGATATGGGCCTTGCCCGAGCAGAAGGTGTTCATTGACGGCCGGGGCGACGTTTTCGATTGGACAGGCGTCTTCAGCGAATATGGCCGGTGGGCGACGCTTCAGGAGGATCCGGAAATTCTCCTAAACAAGTATCGCATTCATTTCTGCCTCTTGCGAGCCGCCTCCCCCATGGCGCGAGTCCTCCCATATCTGCCCGGCTGGCAAAACGTCTACACGGACAGCCAGGCAGTCGTGTTTGCTCGAAAGTGAGGTGCTGCGTGCTTTCCCCCTTTTGCTGCCCGCGAATCCTGCGTGGTAGGAATACGCCCGGCGACGCCCGTTCGCGCCGCATTTCGATTGGCGAAGTCTTCCGCAAGGTTTTTGGACCCGCGCGGCTGGCGCTCGCGCTGGCGGGACCCTGCCTGCTGGCGCTGGCGCTTTTTCAACGGCAAGGCCTCGGCGATGACGGCTTTAAGCCGCCCAAAGACTTCCAACCCTCCAGTGATTTCAGGCCATCCAAAGACTTCCAGCCATCCAAGGACTTTGGACCTTCAAGAGAGTTTAAGCCGCCGCGGGACTTCAACCCAGCGCATGATTTCAAACCCTCTAGAGACTTTACTCCCTCGAAGGACTTCCAACCTTCCAGAGACTTCCGACCGTCGAGGGATTTCAAACCATCGAATGACTTCAAACCCGGGGCGGGTTTCAAACTCAGCCGACCGCCGTCTCCCCAGCAAGCGAACCCGGCGGCTTCGGATCCGCGCGCGCCGGTCCCTGCGGCCAGCACTCCCGCCAAACGAAAGCAGATTTCCATCACGGGAGCCGACAAAACAACGGAATACCCAGTGGGCAGCCGCTAGCCGCGTACCCGAATCGGCCACGCACAGCAGCGGCGGAGCGGCTTCATACGGATGCGTGACGCACCGGGAGCGCTTTATCCTTCCATGGCAGGATGGCGCTTTTGTGGCGGAAGATGGCCAAAAAAAGAACCCCGGGGCGTCTAACCCCGGGGCTCGCTTTGGGGATGCTTTCCCGATTCTGTGCTCTACCGGCGCTTAAGAGTGGGACGGTCGTCATCGTCCGACTTGTCGTTCGTGCCCGATTTCCCGTTCTTATCCTCTACCGGCACTGTACTGCCGGAGGTGGATTTCCGCAGCCGCGGGCGGTTGGAATCCTGCTCCTCGCCTTTGCGGCGTGCGTGCAAGGAGGCCAGCCGGGCTTTTACATCGAGAAACTCGGAGGTGTTAACGACATATTCCGGTTTTGTCGGCAAGATCTCCTGAATCTCCTTCTGGGCGGCCTCGATCCGGTCTTCGGTCATCGGATGGGTCCGGAACGCCTTGGAAAGAGTTCCCGGTTTCTTTTTCTCAAGCTTTTCCAGCCGCTCGAACATCTCAACCATGCCATTCGGATCGTACCCCGTCTTGTACAGGTACTGGACACCGAGGTAGTCCGCTTCGCGCTCAAAACCGCGGGAAAACTGCAAGAACCCTAAAGGAATGGCCAGTCCGGCGGCCTGGCGGATTCCATAGCCGGTCCATCCGCCCATAAAGATGAGGGGAATCGTACTCAGGTTGACCAGTTCGCCGCGCGTAGCCTGCCGCGTTCCGTGCCGTGCCGCCACATGAGCGATCTCATGGGCCATCGCGCCAGCCATTTCTGATTCAGAATCGGCCATCTGAATCAGGCCCGAGTTTACAAAGAAGAAACCACCCGGCAGGGACATGGCGTTGGGTTCGTCGGTATCCAACACCTTGATCGTAAAGGGAACCTTGGCGTCGGAATTCCGTACCAAATTCTGCCCCACGCGGTTTATATATTCAGCAATGATGGGGTCATCGATGATCTTCGCCTGCCGCTCGACTTCCTGCGCCAATTGCTTACCGAGTGCGATCTCCTTTTCCAGAGAGTAGAAGTTTACGCCGGAGCCGACGTTCCGATCGCCGATCGCTTCCACATCATCCTTGCTTTTCTCCTTGACCTTCTTCTTTTTTGTCTTGTTGTTCTTTGGTGTGGATTCGTCGGTCGTGTTCGCCGGGTTGTCATTAGCGCTGGCCGGCTTCTCATCGCCTTGCGGGAAAATAGGAGCTGCCAGTGCTGCTGCCAAGAGGACCGCCAGGGTGGTCTTTCGCATCGTTCCCTCCCTTCGGCCGCGAAACTGCCATCCCAGAATCGAGCGGCTTACAGGAACCTGTCTACATTATACTCTGCCCGAATTCAGGGCGACTGTCCTATTAGACTGCTCCGCCGCGCGGACCGTTACTCGTTCTTTTGGGATGCTCTCTCCCTGCAATTCTTCAGGAAACAGTGGCGGAACCGTTTGCGCATCGGATTTTTTAAAGACACGCTCGGAAACCCCGGCCTCTTAACGCCTGGGTAGGACAGCGCGCGCTCCCAGCTCGTCATCTTCTAAGCTTATGATACGCTGAGAGTTGATCTGCAAAAGGAAAGTTCTTCAACAACGCATCCCCAGCCCCTCCGGGAGATTCCGGCTGGCGCATACGCCCGCAGGCATTAGCGGACAGCATCGAAAAGGATGCAGGTCTGAGGCAATCGTCTGGTCAGTCGGGTTGTGAGGATAGGAGCTCTGTCGAATGGAATTTTGGGAACACTACCGGCGCGAATTTCCCGTGACCCGTCAATGGATTTACATGAACCACGCGGCCGTGTCCCCGCTGCCGCGCCGGGCAGCCCAGGCTATGCGGGGCAGCATCGAGGATGTCAGCTTGCACGGCGTGGTGCATCACCGGCGCTGGACGGAGGCCTGCGAAGCCCTGCGCTCTTCGGCGGCACGCCTGATCGGTTCCTCGGCCGAAGAAATTGCAATTGTAAAGAACACTTCGGAAGGGCTTGCCATCGTGGCCAACGGAATCGATTGGCGTCCCGGCGATGTTGTCGTTGGCGTCGAAGGCGAGTTTCCCGCCAATTACTATCCCTGGTGCAATCTCCAGAAACGCGGAGTCAAGCTGCGCTGGGTGCAACAGCGCCGAGGCGCCGTTTCGCTGGAAGATCTCGATCAGGCCTGCTCGGGCGCGCGTCTGCTCGCGATCAGCTTCGTACAGTACCTGAGCGGATTTCGCGCCGACCTCGAGGCGATCGGCGAGATCTGTGCGCGGCGGGAATGCTTGTTTGTCGTGGACGCGATTCAGGGTCTGGGAGCGTTTCCGGTCGATGTACGGCGCGCGCGAATTCACGCCCTTTGCGCCGGTAGCCACAAGTGGCTGCTGGGGCCGGAGGGCTGCGGGATTCTGTACGTAAATTCCGAGGTGATTCCGCAGATCGAGCCAGTGGAGTTCGGATGGACGAATGTGGCTCACTGGCAGGATTACGAATCGCGAGACGCCACACTGCGGGCGGGAGCAGCCCGCTACGAGTGCGGCAGCCTCAACACCGCAGGCTGCTACGGCCTGCTGGCTGCCCTCGACTTGTTGCTCGAGATTGGAGTCGAACGCATTGGCCGGCGTGTAGCCGGATTGGCGCAGAAAATCGCCTGCGGCTTGTCCAGCGCCGGTTATGAGATCCTCGGGCGATTCGAGCCTGCTTCGTTGTCCGGCATCGTCAGCTTCAAGAAACCCGGCGCCGACGCCGCCCGCTTGACCCAACAACTGGCCGCGATGCGGATTATCGTTGCGCCGCGGTCGGGCTGGGTCCGTGCATCTCCGCATTTTTACATTTCCGATGCGGAAGTTGAGGAGTTGGTGGAAACACTGAAGACGTTATGAGGCGCCACCGCCGGGGCTGCTCATTAAGCAGGGCTGTGACCGATCTAGGTATTGCGCGCAAGTGCGGGGGACAGGGCTCACACTGAAAGGGCGCTGACGCCGCGGGTATACTCGGCGATTACTTCGGCGGCGGGGCCGTCGCGCTTCACGCGGCCCATTTCGAGCCATACGGCCCGCCGGCAAAGACTTTCGATGGTTTGGGCGGAATGCGAAACAAAGAGTAGCGTCTTGCCCTGGCGTCGAAATTCCAAGATTCGCTCCATGCATTTTCGCTGGAAATCCTGATCGCCGACGGCAAGCACCTCGTCGAGCACGAGAATATCCGGGTCGAGGTGAATCGCGACGGAAAAGCCCAGTCGAGCCATCATACCGCTCGAATAGGTGCGCAGCGGCTCGTCGATGAAATCGGCGATCCCGGCGAAATCAATAATGGGATCTATCCGCTTGAGCACCATGGCGCGCGTATAGCCCAGCAGGGCGGCGTTGAGGTGGATGTTTTCGCGTCCGGTCAGGTCGGGATGAAAGCCGGAGCCGAGTTCGAGCAGCGCCGCGGCGCGCCCGCGCTGGATCACAACACCCTCCGTAGGCGCGGAAACACCCACCGCGATGCTGAGCAGAGTGCTCTTGCCCGCGCCGTTGGCCCCAATTATGCCGACCGTTTCGCCGGCCTCAATGCGGAGATCTACATTCCGCAGCGCCCAGAAGGAAACGCGGCCGCGCCGGATGCGGCTCGCCACGCGCTCCGCGAGCAACTGCCGCTTGCGATGCAGAAAGTAGCGCTTCCCGACATTCTGAAGCTCGATCAGAGTCATTTTCAGCCGGCGGCTTTCACAGCTTTAGAGGTAGTCGGCAAACTCCTTTTTCATGCGGCTGAAAAGCAATAAGCCCGCAGCCAGGGCGGCGAAGGAAACCAGCGTCAGCTTCTCCAGCAGCGAAAACGGGGGAGCCGTGGCGTTGAGTAGAATCAGGCGGCACGCGTGCACGACGGCGGCGACCGGATTCAGCTCGTAGAGCAAAGTGTAGCGCACCGGCACCTGGCCGATGTCGTAGAAAATCGGCACCATCCAGAATAGAACCATGTTGGCTGACTCGACGACGTAGCGCGTGTCTCGGTAATGCACATCCAGGGCGGAGAAAGCCAGGGCCATCCCGCAGACAAAGATGATTTCCAGCCCGAAAATTACCGGCAGCCAAAGCCAATGCCGGTTCAGGCCGCGCCCGAACAACAGCAGCAGGGCCAGCAGAATGACGACCTGGATCAAGAAATGAACCACGTTTCCGAGCACAACCGAGATCGGAATGACCTCGCGATGAAAACGCACCTTCTTCACCAGCGCGGCGTTGTCGAGGATCGAGTTGGTTCCCGTCGCCCAGGCCAGCGTGAAAAAATTGAAAGGGACCAAGCCGATCAGCAGGAACAACGGGTAGTTGTGGATCGGCTGCGGAAACACTTTGGTGAAAACGTAGGTCAGCACCGTCACCATGATGATTGGATTGAGCAGCGACCAGAAAATGCCGAGGGACATGTTCCGGTAACGGATCTTGAAATCCTTGCTGATCAGGTTGTAGAGGATATAAAGATGGTCGTGCGCCGCAGGGGTCATTCTGGATGCAAGCTTACATTTTACCACCGGGGGGCGCCGGAGAAAGAGGTCTTCAAACCGGCTGATTTTGGAGTCGAAACGCCATCCGCCTTCCAGACAAGCCGTTTATCGCAGCCGAAGACTTGATCCGCTTTGCAGCTCCTGGCGCCGTTCGCCGGGGCAGGATCGCCCGCCCTCCGGTTTGCGCCGCGCTGAGAGCTTGTTGGCGCGCTAGCCGCAATCCCGGGCGTTCCGCGCCCGGCGGCAGGTCCCGGCAAGTTATGGTTTCAGATCAGCGATCGTCGCACCCCAGCCGCCCGCCTCTTCCGGAGCGTCGGCGAACCGGGCCACAAATGGAGTGCGCGCGAGAACCGATCGGACCATTTCGCGCTGCACGCCGATTCCTTTGCCGTGGATGATGCGCACGCACCGGAATCCCAGACGGTGAGCTTCCTCCAAATACGCCTCCACGGCAGCGCGAACTTCCCGCGGCGGCACGGTGTGGAGATCGAAGACGTCGGCCACAGGTATGCGCACGGGTTCCGGAAACGGGCTGTCCATGCAAGTGCGGTTTTTTCCTTTCCGCCCGGAGCGCCGATTCCGCTCGAAAACGGCCGCCGGTCTGGGCCTTCTACTTCATTCGAGTCGTCTCATCCGCCGACGTAACGCGTATAAAGACTCCGCGCAACGCTGATGTCGCTGGTACCCTTGACGATAGCGCGGCCATCCGGGAACACGGTCATTTCGTATGGCGGGCAAAGAAAACGCAGCGCATGCTCGTTGGCACGCACTGTGCCCAGCCGGCGCAGCGACTCGCCCAGCGAATGGAGATCGACAGGCCCGGCGGGAGCGCGTATCTGCACAGCATTGCGGCCGCACAGACTGATCGGCGGCCGGTCCGGGCCATTGAGATAACGAAATTCGGATCGCGCGCAGGTCAAGCACTCCGGATCCCGCTCCCGAGTGGAAATCGAGCGCCACTGGTTGCTCCAGATGTCGATCGAGAAGAGCCGCGGCTCGACGCTTCGTTCGCTTCCCGACAGAATCTTGAGAGCATCGGCGACTTGCAAGCAAGCCACCAGAGCCGTGATCGCATTCAAGACGCCGGCTGTGTCGCAGGTCGGCTGATTGCCCGAGGGCGGCGACGGAAACAGGCAGCTCAAGCACGCCGAGACGCGGGGTAAAACGGGCATGGTGAAGCCGGAGCTGCCGACCGCCGCGCCGTAGATCCAGGAAACGCCGTGCTTCACAGCGACGTCGTTTACAAGGTAACGAGCCTCGAAATTGTCCGCGCCATCCAGAATGACATTTGCAGGCAAAAGCAGTTCTTCGGCGTTGCGGGCGGTGAGATCCGCCACCACGGGATGCACTCGCACTTCTGAGTTGATGGCGGCCAGCTTTTCCGCCGCCGCCACGGCCTTCGGCAGACCTCTGGCGGCGTCCGCTTCATCGAAAAGCCACTGGCGCTGGAGGTTGCTGGGCTCGATGTAATCGCGGTCGATGATGACGATGTCGCCAACACCGGCCCTGGCAAGAGCGCAGGCCTGGACGCTGCCCAGAGCGCCGCAGCCCACAATCACGGCGCGGGAAGCGAACAGCTTCTCCTGTCCCTGCTCTCCCAAAGGGGGAAAAAGAATCTGGCGCGAGTACTTCTCGCGTGCCAAGGGGCTTATCATGGCGGGTGCTGAGCCGCTTCCGTACCCAGTATAATTTAGGGCAGCGGACAGTGGGCAGTGGGCAGCAGACCTCGGCTATGGCTTAAGCCGGCGGGCCGCCGCGAGCGTCCAGCGTCTACTGCCTACTGCCAACTGAATGTTCCGCTCCGCCTTTATCGCGGTGGCTTTGTGTCTGGCGCCGGTCTGGAGCGTCTCGGGCGCAGACAATCCATTCGAGGGGCTGCCTGTCACCCAGATTTTGTTTATTCCCGCCGCGCAGCCGATCTCCCCCGCCCGGCTTAAGGAATTAATAGCTCTGCGGGAAGGCGCGCCGCTCGACGGAGAAAGCTTGAGCAAGAGCATCAAACAAATGTTCGCCACCGGACGCTATAGCGACATCCAGGTGGATGCCGAGCGCTCCGCGAACGGGGTGCGCATCAGCTTTATCACTTCGCAGAGCTGGTTTGTGGGTGCGGTGAGAGTGTTGAACGTCGAACAGCCGCCCACCGCGGCGCAGCTCGTCGCAGCCACGAATCTCGTGCTGGGTGAGACATACTCGGATGAAAAAATGAAGGCCGCCACCGAAGCGCTGCGCGCGCTGCTCGCCGAAAATGGCCTGTACCAAGCAGGCATTCGCGCCGAGACCAAGGGCCATCCGGACACCCAGCAGCTCGATATCACTTTTCTGGTGACGCCCGGACCCCGGGCCGCCTTCGGCGACATTCGCCTCCCGGGCCGGGCCGACGTCACAGCCGAACAGGTTCGCCGCATCACTCGATGGTCCAAAGGCCGGCGGTTCACCCAGCCCGCCGTGGAACGGGGGATGGCGCGATTGCAGAGGTACTATCAGCGCACCGATCACCTCATGGCTACCGCCAGAGTAGCGGAGCGGGAATACGTGCCCGGCGCCGGCCTGGTGAATTTAACAATCGAAATCGATCCCGGGCCGCGCGTGGAAGTCGCTCTTTCGGGCGCCAAGCTCTCGCAGAAGGAATTACGCCGCCTGGTGCCTATCTACGAAGAGGGTTCTGTGGACCGCGATCTGCTCGCGGAAGGAGCCCGCAATCTGCGCGATTACTTCCAGACCCAGGGTTACTTTGAGGCCAAGGTGGATTACGACGAACATCCGGAAGAAAACGGCGTTGTGCTGGTGGAGTTTCAAGCCACGCTGGGGGAACCGCATGAATTTGTAAGACTGGAAATTGACGGCGAGCGCTACTTTGATGAAGAGACGATCCGGGAGCGTATGCTGCTGCAACCCAAGGGCCTGCACATGCGGCGCGGGCGCTTCAGCCAGAATCTGCTGAGCGCCGACATCGCCGCCATTCAAGACCTCTACCGGTCGAATGGCTTCCTGTCCGCCAAAGTAGAACCGCGCGTCGCCGATGACTACCAGGGACGGAAAGGCGAGATCGCCGTGTTTTTACGAATCGAGGAAGGGCCGCAGACTCTGGTTTCCCGGCTGACAATCACAGGCAACCAGGCTATTTCGACCCGGGAGCTGCTCAATCGCGCGTCCTCTCTGCCGGGCCAGCCGTTCAGCACAACCAATGTCGCGGGCGATCGCGATCAGATTCTCGACTTGTATTTCGGACAGGGTTTTGCCGATGCGACCCTGGAATGGAGTTCCACTCCGGCCGCCGAGCCCAACCGGGTGAATCTCGAGTACACAATTCACGAGGGCCGGCGGCAGTTCGTGAACAAGGTCATCGTAGAGGGTTACGAAAATACCCGCCCCTACATTATCGACCGGCAGATCCAGATTGAGAACGGCCAGCCCCTTTCTCAGGAGGCCATGCTGGAGAGCCAGCGCCGCCTTTACGATCTCGGAATTTTCTCCAAAGTGGATATGGCCATTCAGAACCCCGAGGGAGAAGAACAATACCGCAATGTTTTGTTTGAAACGCTCGAGGCGCGACGCTGGACCGTCGGCGTGGGCGGCGGCGCTGAGATCGGCCGCATCGGCGGCAGCACAACGAGCCTGGACGCGCCGGCTGGCGCCAACGGCTTCAGCCCGCGCGTGTCGCTGGAAGTCAACCGCCTCAACATGTTCGGCCGGGCCAACACTCTCAGCTTCCAATCCCGCGTGTCAAACTTCGACAAGCGCGTCCTCGCGCGGTACACCGCTCCGCAATGGCGCGGGAAGGAACGCCTCACTTTGACCTACAACTCTCTGTTCGACCAGTCGGTCGATATACGGACCTTCTCGGCCACCCGCCTGGAAGGCGGACTACAATTGCAGCATCGCATCAGCAAGACGACGAGCCTGTTTTACCGCTACACCTACCGCCACGTGACCGTGGATGCTGCGACGCTCAAGATCAACCCGCTGCTGATCCCTCTGTTTTCGCAGCCGGTGCGGGTGGGGCTGCTTTCCGCCTCTTTATTCCAGGACCGGCGCGACGACCCGGTGGACGCCACGCGAGGCATGTACAATTCTATAGACCTCGGCTCGGCCAGCTACTACACCGGTTCGGCCGACACATTCGCCCGATTGCTGATGCAGAATTCGACGTATTATCCGCTGACCAAGCGGCTCGTCCTGGCGCGCACCACGCAGTTCGGCGCGATGGTTCCTTATGGCCGCCTGCGCCGCGTCGAGACTTCCACCGAATCCGGCGCCGCCCAGGTGACGTTTACGCGGGAAATTCCCCTGCCGGAGCGTTTTTTCGCGGGCGGCCCGAACTCGATTCGGGCGTTTCCAATCAATCAGGCAGGTCCGCGCGATCTCGTCACCGGCTTTCCCGTGGGCGGGACCGGTTTGTTCTTTAACAGCGTCGAATTGAGATTCCCCGTCCGGGGACCCAATTTGGGCGGCGTCCTGTTTCATGATATGGGCAACGTGTACTCCAAACCGCAGAGCATCAGCTTTCGCGTGACCCAGCGGAAGCCCGAATTTGACGCCAACGGCAATATCGTCAGCGAGGATTTCGATTACATGGTGCATGCCGTAGGTCTGGGAGTGCGCTACCGGACTCCTATCGGGCCCGTGCGGCTGGATGTCGCCTACGGATTGAACCCGCCCCGCTTCTTCGGCTTCAAAGGCAGCCAGGAGGATCTGCTTTTCGGGCGCGGCACGAAAACGAACCAGCGTATTTCGCATTTCCAGTTTCATTTTTCTCTAGGGCAGACCTTCTGATGTCGGCTCGATTGCTCAGTCGCGCCATTTCAAGTTTTCTTCTGGCTGCCGTGTCTCTTCCGCCTTCCGCCGCGCGCGCGGAAATTATTGATCGAATCGTTGCCGTTGTCGGCCGCCAGGTGGTTACCGACAGCGATGTGCAGCGGGAAGCCCGGCTGGAAGCCTACTTCGATGGGCAGCCTCCGCCGGGTTCCCTGGCTCCCCAGACTCCGCAATATCGGCAGGTGCTGGAGCGGCTGATCCGGCAGCAACTGATCCAATATGAAATGGACCAAACCCGGTTTCCGTCGGTTGACGCCGCGCAGGCCAAAAAGCAATTGCAGGCTATGAACCCCGTACAGGGGAAGCCGGGCGACTATAACCTCAAGGAGCAGGATTTAATCGATTACGCGCGCCGCCTGGCCAATGTGGCCCGATTTTTAGAGCTTCGCTTTGGGACCCTGGATGCCGGGTGGAAGCCGCCTGCGATCCCGGAGGAGCAGCTCGAAACATACTATCGCGATGTTTTTCTGCCCTCGCTGGCTCGCAAAGACAACAGCTCGCTCCCCTCGCTCAACGATGTGCGCGGAGAAATCGAGCAAACCCTGAGACGTGAAACCGAGATCGACGCGTGGCTGAAAGAGCTCCGGTCCCGTGTCGGTGTGCGAATTATGGAGCCCAGAAAACGATGAAGCTGGCTGTTCGCATCGGCGTGGCCCTGCTTGCGCTGATTTTGGCGTTGATCGGCGGCGGGCTGCTTGCGCTCCGCACGGGCTGGTTCCGGGAAAAATTGCGGCAAAGGGTGGTTGCCGAACTGGAAAACGACACGGGGGGACGCGTGGAGATCGCGCGGCTCGACTTCGATCCGCAAAGATGGCATGCGCGCCTTGAAGGGCTGACCATTCACGGCCTCGAGGGGCTGGATCAGAAGCCGCTTTTTCACGCCCGCGCTCTGGAAATCGATCTGAAGGTGGTCTCGTTCTTGGAAAAGAGAGTGAATATCGCCGGATTGCGGCTCGAGGGGCCGGAGATTCATATCCAAGTGTCTCCCGGCGGATCAACCAATATCCCGGCGCCCCGGGGATCTGCCGCGGGCCGGCCGGTCGCGGAGGAGTTGCTCAATCTGGCCGTAGGCCGCTTCGAATTGGAGAGCGGCTCTCTGTGGTGGAACGACAGGAGGTATGCGCTGGAGTTCGCCGCCTCAGGCCTGCGCGCCCAGCTGCGGTTTGAACAGGCCGGCCGCTACATTGGGCAGATCGAAGCGCGGGAGGCGCAGATCGCTCTGCCACCAAGAATCCAGGAAATCAATCATCTGGCCGCCAATTTCCAGATTTCTCGCGATCAGATTGAAATCGGCAGCGTCTCAGGCAAAACTGCATTATCCGAGTTTCGAGCGCACGGGTCGATCACCGATTTCTCTCAACCGCATTCGCAGTTTGATTACGATGTGGCCGCGGACGCGCGGGAGGCTGCCGCTATGCTTGCGCTGCCAGAACTGAAAGGGGGCCGCGTGCAGCTTAAGGGCTCCGTCGAGGCGCGTGGGGCGCGCTGGAGCGCATCCGGAAAGCTCACGGGCCAACAGCTTGCAGCCGCTGGCCGGGAGTTCAACGTGCGCAATGTGAGCCTCAGCGGCAACTATCGCCTCGACCCCCGCGGCATATCGGTCGAGCCGTTCGCGGCGCGGCTCCTGGGAGGCGAATGGAAAGGCCGAATTCAGGCTGACTACAAAGGGCAGGCGCGGGTCGAAGGCAGAGCGGAGGGCATCCGCCTGGAAGCTGCGGCAGCCGCAGTGAGCAGCTCGAGTTTCCCGCTGAGCAAGCTGGGCTGGGCCTCGGTGATCAGCGGGACGATCAAAGCCCGCGGGGTATGGCCCTCGCTTTTCAGGAGTGTGAATGTTCGCGCCGAGTTGACTCTGGCGGCGCCAGCGGACCCGGGCGGCCGCACGCCAGTACAAGGTACGCTGCGAGCGTCCTATCAGGCGCCGACACTGGACCTCCAATTGGACCAGATGCAGTTGGATATGCCTGCCAGTTCGTTGACCGCCTCCGGGCAACTTGGCCGCGCCAGCAGCGTCCAATTTCGAGTGGCGACAACACGGCTTGAGGAATTGACCGCCGCCGCTTCGGCGGTCTTCGGAGAGAAGGTGGAACCACCCGTGAAGCTTGAAGGGCGTGCCGTATTTGTAGGCAGGGCCTCCGGCGCCATGCGGCAGCCCCAGATCGACGCAGCCGTAAACGTTTCACGATTCGTCCAGGAAGGAAGAGAGTGGGATTCGTTTACAGGCCGCGTGCAATGGTCGCGCACGCGCCTCCGCCTGACTGGAGGCCGCCTGACCAGAGGCGCGACCGCGGTGTATGCGAACCTGATGGTGGGACTCGAAGACGGCCGAATCGAGGCGAACTCTCCAGTGCAGGGCGATTTTTCGATCCGTGACACGCAAATACAGGACCTCGCCGCGCTCGCCCGGCAAAAAACGCCGTTCCAGGGCGCACTGACAGCCTCGCTCAGAGTCGATGGGACCCGGCAGAATCTGCGGGCCTCGGGAGACATAGAGATCCGGCGCGGCGCCGCATGGGGGGAGCCTTTCGGCGATTTTCGGGCGGCAGTGGTTTTGGAACCAACGCAAGTTCAGTTAAGCCGTTTTCAGGTTGCCAAGGGAAGCAGCGCCATCAGCGGCTCCGGCATGTTCGACCACCAGCGGAGCCTGTTTCGTTTCGACGTACGCTCGGAGAAACTGGCTCTTGCCGATTGGCAGGTGCTGGAGAAAACCGGCAAGAGGGTGAGCGGCAGCGGCGCCTTCCACCTTTCAGGATCGGGCCGCCTCCGCGCCGGAGAGACCTTTCCCGAAGATATGGCCTTGAGCGGTGATCTCCGGCTGCAAAAGCTCTCGGTGGATGGCCGGCCCTTCGGAGCGTTGGCAGCCACTGTCCGGGAACAGGGGAACAAGCTCCACGTGCAGGCGGAGTCGGATTTCACCGGAGCTCAAATCAGAATGTCGGCCGACGTCGTTCCGCGCGATCGGTTCCCGATCGACGGCCGTATCGAGTTTCGCAACGCGAACCTCTCCGCCGCATTCCAGGCGGTGCGGCCGGTCCGTCTTCCCGAAAAAGTGCCGGCTGATGGGGATATCACAATTTCGGGCGAGGCCCGTTCACTCGCGTCTCTCGTCCTGGCGGGGACAATCACAAGGCTCGAAGTGCCGTTGCCCCAAACCGCTGCCGCGGCGCGCATTCAATCTCTCCACAGCCCGGAGCCGGTGAAGTGGCGTCTGGCCGGCCGCCGGCTGGTTGTGGAAGCAGCCCACCTGGTCGGCGAGGGCACAGACCTTCGTTTCAGCGGAACGGCCAGTCTGGATGGTCCGATCAACTTCGGGGCCAAAGGCAGTGTGAATCTGGCGGTCCTCCCGGGGCTTGGGCCGAACGTGGACGTCCGCGGCGCGTCTGTTATCGACGCAGCGGTGACCGGCACACTGCGCCAGCCGGATATTCGTGGCAGCCTTGAAATCCGCGATGCCTCGGCAGGCTCGGAGAATCTGCCGGTCAGCCTCAGCAACGCCAACGGGACCATTTCCTTCTCCCGATATAGCGCGACAATCCAGAAGCTTACAGCCGAAGCTGGCGGCGGCCAAATCAGCTTTTCCGGCGATGCCACTTTTCTGCCCGCCCAGCCCTTCACCTATCGCGTAAGCGCCGAGGCGCACCAGGTGCGCCTGCGATACCCGAAGGGTCTTACCACGGTGCTGGAGGCGGCCTTAACCTTCGCCGGCACAGATCAGCAGAGCCTTTTGAGCGGCGACATCAAGGTGACTCGCTTCGGCACCAGGGCGTCGATGGATGTGGGTGCGCTCCTGGTAGCCCTGCGGCAGCCGACGCGCACGCCCAGCCGGAACGGCTGGCTGCAAGGCGCGCAACTGAACGTGGCGATCACGACCGCGCCGAATATCCGCTTCGAGACTTCGCTCGCTCGTAATTTCCAAGCTGACGCCAACCTGCGCTTGCGAGGCACGGTCCTGAACCCAGCTCTCTTCGGGCGGATCAATATCATCCAAGGCGACTTCGAGTTTCAGGGAACCCGTTATGCGATTAACCGGGGAGAAGTGACTTTCTCGAATCCGTTCCGCATCGAACCGATTCTCAATATGGATCTGGAGACCCGTGTCAGCAGCTACGACATAGTGTTGACGCTGTCCGGGCCCTTACAAAAGCTGAACGTCAGCTACCGCTCCGACCCCCCGCTTCCTTTCAGCGAAGTTATTACTCTTTTGGCTGTCGGACGAGCTCCCTCCACGGAGGGAACCCTGGCCGCCCAGCAGAATGCGCAAGCCCAATCGCTGACGCAACTCGGCGCCAGCACCGTGATTGGCCAAGCCATTGAGAAGCCCGTAACGGGCGGTTTGCAACGCTTTTTCGGCGTCAGCCGGCTGAAGGTCGATCCGGAATTGCTCGGCCCGGAGGGGAACCCCAACGCTCGAGTCACCTTGGAGCAGCAAGTCAGCAGAGACGTAACGTTCACCTATATCTACAACCTGGCGTCGGCCCAGGAACAGATCGTGCGCATCCAATGGGCGCTCAGTTCGCAGCTCTCTGTGATCGCGGTTCGCGACCAGAATGGCGTGTTCGGCGTCGATTTCTTGTATAGGAGGAGATACCGCTAGTGCCCGATTGGGAGCGATTGCGCGAAGAAATGGTGGAAAAGCAACTACGCCGCCGGGGCATTCGCGACTTCGCAGTACTCGAGGCCATGCGGCGGGTGCCCCGCCACGAATTTGTTCCCGGGCCCGCCGCGACCCAGGCTTACAGCGATGAGCCGCTGCCGATAGGCGCCGGCCAAACCATCTCCCAGCCGTATATGGTAGCCGCCATGGCAGAGGCGCTCCATCTGAATCACTGTGAGCGGGTGCTGGAGATTGGCGCCGGATGCGGTTACCACGCCGCCGTGCTGGCGGAACTGGCGGCCGAGGTTTTCACCATTGAACGCGAGCCGGAGCTGGCCCGGCTTGCCCGCGAAAATCTTTCGCGGCTGGGCTACAGCCGTGTCGTAGTCATCGAGGGCGATGGGTCTTTGGGGTATCCTGATGCAGCGCCCTATCAGGCGATCTCGGTGGCGGCCGGAGCTCCCGGAGTCCCCGCCCGGTTGTTGGAGCAACTGGAAGAAAACACGGGCCGGCTGGTGATCCCCGTGGGCTCGCTGGATGACCAGGAGCTCCGCCTTATTCACAAATTTACCGATGGGCTTCAGACTCGAGTCGTGAACTATTGCCGGTTCGTACCACTGCGGGGCATCATGGCCTGGCGTCTCAAGGGAACGCCGTGAAACACATCATCGTCGGCACGGCGGGGCACATCGACCACGGCAAGACAGCCCTGGTTCGGGCGCTTACCGGAACCGACACGGACCGCCTCGAAGAAGAAAAAAGGCGAGGCATCTCCATTGATATCGGCTTCGCCAGCCTAAGGCTGGCCAGCGGCGGGGAGCATCACGCCGCTTTCGACCGCGGCGCCAAAAACGGGGCCGAGATCGAGCTGGGGTTTGTGGATGTGCCCGGCCACGAGCGGTTCGTGAAGAATATGGTCGCCGGCATTGCCGGCATCGATTTGGTGCTCTTTGTTGTGGCGGCGGATGAATCCATCAAACCGCAGACTCGGGAACATTTCGACATTTGCCGGCTGCTCGGCATCCGCCATGGCATTGTCGTGCTCACCAAAACCGATCTGGCCGACCGCGAGCTGATCGAGCTCGTCAAGCTGGAAGTGGAGGAATTTACCAGGGGCTCCTTTCTGGAAGGCGCGCCGATCGTCCCCGTGAGCTCGCGCACGGGAGAGGGAATCGAGCGTTTGAAATCCGAGTTGCACAGGATGGGGGAGGCTGTGCAGCCGAAAGACGCCCGGCATCACTTTCGAATGCCCATCGACCGGGTATTCGTAATTAAGGGCTTTGGCACAGTGGTGACCGGCACGCTCATTTCAGGGACGGTGGAGAGGGAAGCCGAAGTGGAAATCTATCCGGTGGGCCTGCGAGCCCGGGTGCGCGGCATCGAAGTGCATAACCAGCCGGTGGACCGCGCCTGCGCGGGCCAGCGCACGGCGCTCAATCTGGCAGGCGTAGAGAGCAGCGAACTCGCGCGGGGAATGGTGGTTGCGGCCGCGGGAAGGTTCCGGCCGACGCAGCGGATCGATTGCGTAGTGGATCTTCTTGCCTCCGCCCGTCCTTTAAAGCACCGTGCCCCCGTCCACTTCCATACGGGTACGGCCGAGGTGGAGGCGGAATTTTATCTGTTTGGGAAATGCGCTCAGCTTGCTCCCGGCGTGCGCGCTTTCGCGCAAATCCGGCTAGGCGCGCCGGTTCTGGCGCTTCCTGGAGACCGCTTTATCATCCGCCAGTTCTCGCCGGTCGTCACCATCGGCGGCGGCGTTGTTCTGGACAACCTGGCGGCGAAGCATCGCAGTGGAGAGCCGGTTGAGGACCGCCTCAGGCTGCTCGTAGAGGGGGGGCCGTGCCGCACGTTGGAATTTATTTTGGCTGAGGCCAACTCGGGTCTGGGCCTGCACGAGATCATCACGCGCACAGGCTGGCTCGAGAGCGAAGTGGAAGCGGCCGCGGCGGAAGCCGTACGTGTTGGACTCGCCGAACGCATCTCGGAAGCGCCTCTCTGGCTGGTCCACCGCGATCAATTCGCGGCTGCCGCGGGCCGTACTGTAGCCATGCTCGAACGCTTCCACGCCGAAAATCCCCTCGTCCCCGGGCCGGGGAAAGAACTTCTCCGGGCGAGTCTTTTTCCCGGCGCTCCGCCGGCTTTCCTCGACGCGTTGCTGGAGCGGTTGCAGCGCGACCGCCAGGTGGTGATCGAAGGCGATGTGGTTCGCCTCCGCTCGCACCAGATCGTGCTGAATGAAGAGGAAAGCCAGGCGCGTGAAAAAATCCTGGCAGCATTCGAGCAGGCCGGGCTGACTACTCCCGGAGTGGACGACGTGCTGGGAAAAGTACCCGTGGAGCGACCGCGCGCGCAGAAAATTTTGCAAATGCTTCTCCGCGAGCGCCTTTTGATACGGGTGGCGGAGGGCTTGGTATTTCATGCCAGCGCTATCGAGAGCCTGAAAGAAATGCTCGCCCGCCAGAAAACGAAATCAGACCGCTTAACGGTGCCTCAGTTCAAAGAGCTCACCGGCATCAGCCGCAAGTACGCCATTCCTTTGCTTGAATTTCTGGACCGAGAGAAAATCACCCGCCGATCCGGCGACGAAAGAATTATTCTTTAGACTCCTTCGCCCTCCCAGGATTTCTGCGGAATCCATCATGAAAGATCCCCTTGCACGCCGAGTCGCCGCGCGTGCAAAGGCCTACAATTCTAGCGAAAGTAAATGCTTATGAGCACTCCGCTTTCCCAGCCATAGCGCCTTGCCTTCTGGCTGCGGACGCACCGCCGCGGCCCCAGAATGCCTAGCCCCGGAGGCCTTTTGGCACGCAGGCCCGCGCACATAGCCTTCTGATCACCGCTATTTTCGCAATGGCAGCGTCAGTCCGCCGTCCGGAGACTAATTTCCAGAAAGGCTTATTCGGCGGCTTCTTTACGGCGCTGCTCAAAGATCCTTCGGGCTTCGGCGAATTGGGCCAGCACATGTTGGCGCTCTTTATCCGAACGCCACCCGGAGTGCTGCCCAGCCTGGCGGGTAATATCATCGATCCATCGGATGAAGTATTGCGCGTCCTCCGCCGAGCGGATCGGCCGTCCGCCGCAAATCACATAAATCGGGCTCGTTTCTGCATAAGGGAACAGATCATCAATGGGTCTTTGGGGCTGACCGCCATGGGCGCGCAGCGTGTACCACCCGCTGTGCGAGACGCGTACAGCGGTGTTGATTTCCGCGGCCGATCCTTTACCATCGAGCGGCATTGATTGAATGACATTTCCATTGTTGATGATTTCGAGCTTCTCCAGCGGAACAATGGACTCGACTTTCCCACTGAACTGCAACACGGCGCCCTCGGCAGGCAGAGAGATTTCGTCGCCCGGCATCCGGCCATTCACATGAAAATCCAGCAGTGGCCCATTGGTAAAGAACGTTCGGCCTTCCCGAAAGGCATCCACCCAAGCCGAATAATCGAGCTTCGGACCTAAGTAGGCATACGTTCGGTCAGAACCCATGATCGGCGTCCGGTGCAGGCTGAGGATCGAGTCTTCGCCGCCCGTGCCTGAGAGCCTGAATCCGCAATTCAGTGCGCGGTGCCACACCGCAGTAGTATTTTTCTGGTAGGCGGCTCCGGTCAGCACTTCCAGGTAATCCGTCACGCCCAGCGCCAGATCCACAGGAAAGCCCCGGGACGCGGCATAGCCCGCTTTTTCGGGGTCCCTCGTCCAGGGATGAACGTAGCCGGTAAGCGCTCCCTGGGCTTTTGCGATCTGAAAGATGTCGGTATTGCTCGGATACAGGCTTTCGATCGCCGTGCCCTCATAGCCGGTGGTGAACGGCGAAATGAGATGCTTGGCCAAATTCACGAAAGACACATGGCCGTAAAAGGGCGGCCGGTACTCTTCGTTGAAAAATAGCAGGCGCTGCGGCGTCGAGCGGCGATCCACACTGCCAGTGAAGTATTGATAATCGAAAATGCGATTGTCTTTGTTGCAGATCTTGTCTTCGATTACGTCGATATCCTCGGCGGACGCCATCAGCATCATGTTCTCGGGGGTGTTGAGCAAATTGCCGCCGTAGTTCATGTGGACGTGATTGCTTCCGCTGTACCATCCCTGCGATTTCCAGTTCGTCATCCGCGATAGCGCAAGATCGACGTGCCTGTATTCGCCCGGCCGAACCTCAATGCTTTGGCTGGCCGGGCGGTATTCGAAGCCTTTCACGGCCTCGATAGCGAGCCTGCCCGGCGGCACTTGCATCACACTGCGCCCGGCAGTGTGAAAAAAATGTTCGCCGAGTCGCTCACCCACACGCTGGTAAGCATCGGGCGGTGCGTAGGTCTTGCCGTCGGCGGCCCGGGCATAAACCCGCGCGGCGGCAAGCTGCCCGGAGGACGCATCTTTCACCGTGATCTCCACCGTTCCCATCGGCCGCCGGTACACTTTGCGCCGGATTTCGATTTTTCTTTCCTCGCCGCCGAAAGTCTTGAGGAGCCGCAGCTCCGACAGGCCGTTCTGGTTCGATACGTAAACGATCCATTCGCCATCCGGCGACCAGCGCGGCTCAAAGTGGTCCCAGGCGCCAAAAGTCAATTGATATGGCTCGCCCCCCTCTACAGGAAGGACATACAGGTTGGTGAACTGGGAGCCGCGATGTGAGCTATAGAGAATGCGCTTGCCGTCGGGAGACCATTGCGGGCGCGTGCGATAGAGCGTCTCCTCACGCAAGATCAAGCGCGCGCCGGCCATCGCGTCTGGCTTCACAGGCATGCGCCAGATGCCGCCCGAGCCCAGCGGAATGCCGCGGTTCGAAATGGCGATGATCTCCTTGCCATCGGGAGACCAAGTGGGCTCGATGTGGGAATCGTAATCGCTGAAATACAGGCGCGGCCGGCCGAAGCGGTGATCGGCGGTGATTTGCACAGGGGCGCCTGGCGCGCCGTTGTTTACGGGCATCACGTAAATGTTGAACCAGCCGTTCGGCGCGGTGGACACATAGGCGAGTTGTTTGCCGTCCGGGGACCATGCGGGGTCCACATTCACCGAGTCGCCGCGCGTCAAAACGGTGCTCTCGCCGGTGCGCACGTTTAGCAGCATGAGGTGGATGGTCTTGCCGTCGTCCTCTGCCGTGTAGGCGATCCATCGTCCGTCCGGCGACCACACAGGCGAAGAGTCGTAGGTGCGGTTCGCCGTCAGTTCGTAAGCGGTTGTGTCCCCAACGCGGATCTTCCAGATGGATCCGGACATGGCGAACGCAATCTCTTTACCGTCGGGAGACCACGCCGGACGCCAGGGAGTGCTCGATGCGGCAGGAAGGTAGTAATTGTGCATGTAATTGCCGCCTGTCCTGGCGGCGCGGAACGCGCGGGCGTCGTCCTGCGCCGGCGCAGCCCCGGCCGTCAGCATGAGGAGAATCGCAATCCAAAAGGCAAAGCCCTGCCCCAAGACGGCTGCCGGCGAACGCCATCGAGAACGCCTGTGACCCGCCGCGGCCTCGGTAAACATGGCGCAGCCGGCGAGGTCGGGCTTTCCTCCCCTCGGGCCGCGCAGCCAGGACTTTCCACCGGCCGCGCCCGCGTCCGGCCGAGATGCAAACAAGCGCCCTTTCCACATAGCATTCCTCTCCAATGCCGCATAGTATAGCGGTTCGCACAAAAACGAACGGGGGCGCAGCGCCGTGCCAAGCCGCCTGTGACGGCAACCGCGCCGGTCAGTATAATTGGGCTTGCGACAAGGTCGTGCCGTCGCAGCGAATAGGGTGATATCGTAGGGAGTTGAAAAAGGCCGGGAATTCTGCGCGAGAAGGTAATCAGCTATGCAGATCATCCGCAGTCAAGAACCTTATGATGTGGTGGTAGTCGGCTCCGGAGCCGGAGGAGGCATGGCCGCCAAGGTGCTCACTGATGGCGGCCTGAAGGTCGCCATGCTCGAAGCCGGCGGGCCGCTGAATCCGGAGAAGGATTATTACGAGCACAAGTGGCCGTATGAGTTCGACCACCGCGGATTGCGGCTGCCCAAAGGGCGTTCCGGTTTCGCGGCTCCCAATCTGTTCACCGAGATCGACGGCGAGCCTTACACAGTGGCCCCGGGCGAGGAATTTCACTGGTTTCGGTCGCGGATCGTCGGCGGCCGAACCAATCACTGGGGCCGCATTTCGCTGCGCTACGCGCCTTATGATTTCAAGCCCTATTCCACCGACGGTTACGGCTTCGATTGGCCCATTACCTATGAAGACGTCGCCCCCTACTACGATAAGGTCGAGCGCTATATCGGCGTCTTCGGAACCAAGGAAGGAATTCCGACCGCCCCAGACGGAATTTTCCAGCCGCCGCCAAAGCCGCGCTGCACCGAAGTTCTTATCAAGCGCGCCTGCGACAAGCTCAAGATCCTTTGCATTCCCTCGCGGCTGGCCATTTTGACGAGACCGCTGAACGGCAGACCCGCCTGCCATTATTGCCAGCAATGCGGGCGCGGGTGCGTCACGGCAGCCAACTTTTCTTCGAGCCAAGTCTTGATTTTTCCGGCCCAAAAGTCCGGCCGGCTCACCTTGATCACCAACGCGATGGCGCGAGAAGTGGTCACGAACCGCGAAGGAAAGGTCACGGCCGTTTCCTATGTTGACACGAACACGCGCTCGGAAAAGCAGGTGCGCTGCCGCGCCGTCGTCCTGGCTGCGAGCGCTTGTGAATCAGCCCGCCTACTCCTGAACTCAAAATCCTCGCTGTTCCCCAACGGTCTGGCGAACGGGAGCGGAACCGTCGGCCGGTACTTGACCGATACGGTCGGCGCTCACGTGAGCGGAATCCTGCCGCAGCTCGCCGGCCTGCCTTCCCATAATCATGACGGCGTCGGGGGCATGCATCTTTATACGCCGTGGTGGCTTTATGAAAAGGATCGCAAGCCGGATTTTCCCCGCGGCTATCACATCGAATACAGCGGCGGCCCGCGCATGCCGGCAGTCGGAATGTTCCGGGGCGCGGCCGCCCGGCTGGAAGGCTACGGCGCCGACCTGAAGCG
>Ga0070741_10004951_pt1 | contig 30405 bp, 30 predicted proteins | sample Coa_R1_4_FD_66440 | JGI IMG/M metagenome (GOLD analysis project Ga0070741, IMG submission 66440) | Surface soil microbial communities from Centralia Pennsylvania, which are recovering from an underground coalmine fire - Coalmine... | ecosystem: Environmental > Terrestrial > Soil > Unclassified ... | reverse complement strand
CGGCACGTGCGCGCGGCGCTGGCACGCGGGTGCGCCGCCGTCGGCGTCGACTATGACGTGGCGACGCTGCGCGAAGCGCGCGACGCCGGCGGCGGCGCGTCGTTCGTCGTCGCCGATGCCGCCCGTCTGCCCTTCCGTGATCGCGCGTTCGACGCAGCGGTCTGCACGGAGACGCTGGAGCACCTGCCGGACGACCGCGCGGCGATGCGCGAACTGGCGCGCGTCACGCGGCCCGGCGCGCCGCTGCTCGGCGCCGTCCCCTCGCATTTCACCGAGGTGCCGTACTTCCTGCTGTCGCGTGGTTACCGCGAGGCGCCGGGGGGGCACGTCCGCATCTACCGCCCGCCACGCCTCTTCGCGCGCCTGCGCGCGGTGGGCTTCGAGCTTGAGTCGATGCGGTACGTGCACTTCATCGACTCGATCTTCTGGCTGCGCTACTGCCTGACCGATGCGGTGCAGCGAGCGCGCCGGCGCAGCGACTTCGAACAGGCGGTCGCGCTCGCCGTGGCCGCCGGGCGCCGCACGCCGGGATGGCGCCTGCGGCTGCGGGCGGCAGCGGGGCGCTCGCGTTTCATCGCCGCGCTCGACGGAGCCGGCGCCTGGGTCTGGCCGAAGAGCCTGACGTTCGTCGCCCGGCGCACTTTGGCGCCCTCCCGGGTTACGGAACCGCAACCTCCGGCAGACGATCCGGCTGCTATCATGGCTGCGTCGCCGCACGGAGACAGGGAGCTTCCCCGATGACAGATTCGGCGCGCGAAGCGGAGGCGTTCTTCCGCGACCGCTACGGCATCGACCAGTCGGTCGCCGCCGGGGTGCTGGGCGTGGCGCTGAGCCGCGGCGGCGAGCACGCCGAGCTCTTCTTCGAGCACCGCGAAGGCTCGAACATCACGTTTGAGCAGCAGGCCGTCAAGTCCGCCAGCCGCAGCGCCTCCCAGGGCCTCGGCGTGCGCGTGCTGCAGGGCGACGCCATCGGCTACGCCTATACCGAAGACCTCTCGCGCGACGCGATGCGCCGCGCTGCGGACACGGCCGCCCGCATCGCCTCCCGCGGCGATACGGCCCCGCCCGTCGACGTCATGCACTTCGAATCCGCCAGCTACTACGCGCCGTCCGCGAGCACGGTCGGCGTGGCGCCGGCGGAGAAGGTCGACCTGATCCGGCGCGCCGACCGCGCCGCCCGCGCCTTCGACTCGGCGATCGCCCGCGTCGACGTCAATTTCATCGATGAGCTGAAGCACGTCATGATCGTGACCAGCGACGCGCGCATCACCGGCGACGTGCAGCCGCTCGTGCGCTTCAACGTCACCTGCCTGTCCGAGCGCGACGGCAACCGCCAGAGCGCGCGCTGGGGCGGCGGCGGGCGGATGGGGATGGCGTACTTCGAGACCAACACGCCCGAGGCGCTCGCGCAGGAGGCCGCGCGGCAGGCGGTCGTCCTGCAATCCGCGATCGATGCGCCGGCCGGCACCTTCCCGGTCGTGCTCGCCGCCGGCGACAGCGGCATCATGCTGCACGAGGCCATCGGCCACGGGCTCGAGGCCGATTTCAACCGCAAGCGCACGAGCAACTACACGGACCAGGTGGGCAACGTCGTCGCGTCGGAGCTGTGCACGGTCGTGGACGACGGCACGATCCCGGAGAGCCGCGGCTCGATCAACATCGACGACGAGGGCAACGCGCCCGGCTACAACGTGCTCATCGAACACGGCGTCCTGCGCGGGTACCTGCAGGACGTGCAGAGCACGAAGCACTTCCGCACCGCACCCACGGGGAACGGCCGACGCCAGTCCTTCAAGCACTACCCGATGCCCCGCATGACGAACACGTACATGCTGGCGGGCGAGTCGTCGCCCGAGGACATCATCCGCTCGGTCGACAAGGGCATCTACTGCGTCGCCTTCAACGGCGGCCAGGTCAACATCAGCAACGGCGACTTCGTATTCAGCGTGACCGAGGGCTATCTGATCGAAGGCGGGCGCGTGACCGCGCCGATCCGGAACGTGAACCTGATCGGCAACGGCCCGGACGTGCTGCGCAAGGTGACGGCGGTCGGCAACGACTTCAAGCTGAGCCAGGGCCGCTGGACGTGCGGCAAGGACGGGCAGTCCGTGCCCGTGGGCGTGGGCATCCCGACGACGCTGATCAGCGGCATCACCGTCGGCGGCACCGCGGCCGGATAGGGGGAGTGGGCGGAATCAACGGCGCGATTTTCGATTTCCTGAACGACGACCTGGCCGGGCGCTCGGCGCTGCTCGACCACCTGATGAAGTTCTCGTCCCAGTACGCGATCTACGTCATCCTCGGCCTGCTCGCCGTCTCGTGGTTCGTGCGCGTCGGCCGGGGCGAACAGCGGCGCACGGCCGTGTACACCGGCGTGCTCTCGGCGGCGATCGCGATCGGCATCGCGATCGTCATCCAGCACTTCTACGTGCACGACCGCCCGTTCGTGGACCGCGGCGATGTCGTCCTCCTCGTGCACCACTCGCCGGATGCGTCGTTCCCCTCCGAGCACAGCACCGCGGCGTTCGGCATGGCGGCCGGCGCCGGGCTTTACCGCCAGCGCCTGGGGCTGTTGATGCTCGCGCTCGCGATCCTGACCGCGTTCTCGCGCGTGTACGTCGGCATTCACTACCCGTCCGACGTCGCCGGCGGCGCCGCGATCGGCATCGGCGCGGCGCTGCTCGTGTGGACGGCGCGACCCCTGCTCGTCTGGATCGACGGGACCGTCGTGCGCCGCGTCGTCCCCTCCTTCCTGCTGTGAGCGCGCCGCCGCCCGAGGACCTGCGGGGCATCGCCGGCGACATCGTCGAGAAGGCGCGGCGCCTCGGCGCCGGCGAGGCGGACGTCCTCATCGTCAGCGGCGTCGAGTCGACCGTGAGCGTCCGCCGCGGCGAGCTCGAGAAGCTCATCGAGGCGGGGTCGCACGGCGCGTCGATCCGGGTGATCAAGGACAAGCGCACGGCCGTCTGCAACACCACGGACTTCACGCCCGCGGCGCTCGATGAGATGGTGCGCACGGCGGTGGAGCTCGCGGCGATCAGCGAGCCGGACGAGTACGCCGGGCTGCCGGCGAAGGAAGACCTTGCGCTCGACACGGGCGGCTCGCTCGGGCTCTACGACGAGGCGGTCGAGTCGCTCGGCGTCGACGAGATGAAGGACCTGGTGCTGCGCGCCGAGCAGGCGGCGTTCGACTTCGACGCGCGCATCACGAACAGCGAGGGCGCGGAGTTCGGCGCCGAACGCGGCCAGCTCGTGCTGGCGAACACGCTCGGCTTTGCCGGCAGCTACCCCTTCACCGCCGCCAGCTATGTCGTCTCCGTGATCGCGGACGACGCCGACGGCAAGAAGCGCAACGACTACTGGTACACGGCGGAACGCATGCTGCACCGCCTCGAGCGGCCCGAGGATGTCGGCCGTCGCGCCGCGGCGCGCGCGGTGCGGAAGCTCGGCGCGAAAAAGGTCGCGACGCGCGAGGCGCCGGTCGTCTGGGACCCGCTGATGGCGGCGCGGCTCGCGCGCATGGTGGCCTCCGCGGCGAGCGGCGAGGCGCTCTTCAAGCGCGCGACGTTCCTCGTGGACCGCGAGGGGAAGCGCATCGCGTCGCCGCTCGTGAACATCGTCGACGACGCGACACTGCCCGCCCGCCTCGGTTCGAAGCCCTTCGACGGCGAAGGCGTTGCCACGCGCCGCAACCCGATCATCGACCAGGGCGTGTTCCGCCAGTTCCTCTTCGACAGCTACTACGCGCGCCGCACCGGCCGCCGCACGACGGGAAGCGCCGCGCGCGCGGGCGACACGATCACGATCGGCGGCGGCAACCTGGTCTGGGAGCCGGGCACGACGTCGCCGGACGACATGGTCGCGTCGGTGAACGACGGCCTGTACCTCACCGACCTCATGGGCTTCGGCGTCAACACGACGACCGGCGACGTGTCCCTCGGCGCCGCGGGCATCTGGATCGAGAACGGCAAGCTGGCGTTCCCGGTGAGCGAGATCAACGTCTCGGGCAACCTCGCGGACATCCTGAGCGACGTCGAAGCGGTAGGCGACGACCTGCTCTGGCTCGCCGGCGGCGCCGCCCCCACCGTGAAGGTCTCGCGCATGATGGTCAGCGGGCTCTGACGGCGGTTGCGGCCGTCGGCGGTGCGCGGTCGAGGTGCCATCGCCCTGCGGGCGGCCGCGCGCGCGGCCGAGACTGATATCGCCGGCGCGCCGCTATCCTCGTCGGACGGACGAAGGACCATGACCAGCCGATTCCATTTCGCCCATGCCTTCTGGTTCCGCGTGCCATTGAAGCTGCTCGTCATCACCATGGCCGCGTTCGCGCTCGTCTCGCTCGCCCCCGCGTTCACCGAGGGCACCGCGAGCGACCGCGAGCGGGCGCTGTTCGGCATCGGCGTCGCCCTCGCCTTCATCGTCATGGGCAGCGTGCTGCTCGCGGCGATCAACGAAAGCTACATCGACCTCGACGACCGCGCGCTCGCGGTGCGGTTCGAGGGGTTCTTCGGCCTCGTCGTGCCGCTCGCCGACATCGCCGAGGTGCGGATGGTCGACCCGCGGCCGCGGTGGCGCTATCGGCTCGGGCTGTCGTCCGACTTCCGGGAGCGCGTCTGCGCGAGCCACGGCGGGCAGATCGTGGAGTTGCGCCTGGCGGCGCCCGTGCCCGCACAGCTCTGGCCGCGCCGGCTGGCGGTCCGGCGCCTCTGGCTCGGCGTGCCGGACGCCGGCGCATTCATCGCCGAGCTGCGGCGCCGCTCGCCGGCCCCGCGCGCCCTCGCGCTTCCCGCGTCCGGCTGACGCTACCCGGCCGCTGGTATCATGGCCGCGTCGGTGGCGCATGATTCAACGCGGTAAACCACGGCCGGTCACGCTCCTCACGGCCGTCGCGTTCGCGACCGTGCTGGCGGCGCTCCTCGCCATCGCCCTCTTCCCCATCTTCCCCCGCCAGCTCGAGATCCACCCGGGTGACATCGCCTCCCGCACGCTCCGCGCGCCGCGCGGCGTGTCGTTCGAGAGCAGCGTCCTGACGAACCAGCGCCGCGAGGAGGCGGCGAACGCCGTGCCGCCGTCGCTCGTCTTCGACCCGGCAGTCCGCACGCAGAAGCTGAACGACTACGACCGCGAGACCGCGCAGATCACGCAGGTCCGCGACCAGGCGACAGAGCCCGCGCGCAAGCGCGATGCGCTCGCGCAGCTCGGCCTCTCCGCCCGCAGCATCGATACCGTGCTCGGGCTCAGCGCCGAGCAATGGACCGCCGTCGCGGCCGAAGGCCGGCGCGTGCTGCAGCAACAGCTCGGCGTCTCCCTCGACGAAGGCGGCGCGCGCGCGGCGCGCGACAACATCGACGCCCAGATCACGGTCGACTTCGTCGCCGACCAGGCGCTGCTGACCGCGGAGATGGTGCGGCCGTTCATCGTGCCGACGCTCGTCGTCGACCAGGACCGCACGGCGCAGGCACAGGCGGCCGCGCGCGCGGCGGTCCCGCCGGAGCGCATCAACATCGAGAAGAACGACGTGATCCTCGATGCCGGCTCGCGCGTCGACGACGTGGCGATCGAGAAGCTGCGCGCCGCAGGGCTGCTCTCGCGCACCGTCGAGTGGCGCAACGTCGCGGCCGTCGTGCTGCTTTCGGTCGTCGTCGCGGGCGCCGTCGCGGGATTCGTCTACGTCATGCAGCCCGGCGGCGTCACCTCCGAGCGCCACATGATCGCCCTCGCGCTCGTGATGGCCGCGCCGCTGCTCATCGCCAAGTTCTACCTGCCCGTCGTCATGCCCGACGAGCACCGCCACTTCCTCGCCTTCATCCTGCCCGTCGCGGCGGCGCCGATCCTCGTCGCCGCGCTGCTCGAGACCGAGGTCGCGGTCGTCGTGTCGGCGTTCATCGGCGCGCTCGTGGCGTTCATCAGCGTGTTCATCCCGGACGTCTCGCTCGTCACCGCGATCAGCTCGACGGACACGATCCGGCTCCTGCTCGTGTACGGCCTCGCGCCCATCGCCGGCATCTACATGGTGCACCGCGCCGGCCGCCTGAGCCGCTACATGGGCGCGGGGATCGCCGTCGCCGCCGTCACCTACGTCGTGCTCGTCGCCACCTGGTTCGTCGATGGCGACCGCACGAGCGCGGACCTCGCGTGGATGGCGCTCTCAGCGGCGGTGGGCGGGATCAGCAGCGGCGTCATCGCCGCGGGGGCGTTCGTCACGGTCGGCGTGCTCTTCGGCGTGACGACGCGCGTGCAGCTCATGGAGCTCTCGCAACTCAACTCGCCGCTCCTGCGCCGCCTGCAGGATGAGGCGCCGGGCACGTTCCACCACAGCATCATCGTCGGCAACCTCGCGGAGCGCGCGGCGGATCTCGTCGGCGCCGACCCGCTGCTCACGCGCGTCGGCTGCTACTATCACGACATCGGCAAGGTGCTGCAGCCCGGCATGTACATCGAGAACCAGCTCGGCGGCGGCAGCCCGCACGAGCAGCTTTCGCCCGAAGAGAGCGCGGCGGTGATCCAGGAGCACGTGCGCAACGGCCTCGAGCTGGCGCGCCGAGAAGGGCTGCCCGAGCGCGTGCAGGCGTTCATCCCCGAGCACCACGGCACCCGCCTCGTCACGTACTTCTATCGCACCGCCGCCGAGCGCGACCCTGGCGTCGACCCCGAGCAGTTCCAGTACCCCGGCCCGCGGCCGCAGTCGAAGGAGACCGCGATCGTCATGCTCGCCGACTCGACGGAGGCGATGATCCGCAGCGCCAGCGACCGCTCGCCGCAGAAGATCGACCAGATGGTCGACGAGGTGATCGGCGAGCGCGTCGCCGAGGGGCAGCTCGACGACTGCGACCTCACGCTCCGCGACCTGCGCACGATCGCCGAGTCGTTCAAGGGGACGATGCGCGCGGTCTACCACCCGCGCGTCGAGTACCCGAAGCCGACCCCCATGGAGGCGCGCCGCCGCGTGCTGCGCCTGCCGACGCGCACCGGCGGCCCGACGGCGGGCATTCCCGGCCTGCCGCCCCGCCAGCGCCGCGACCGCTGAACGCCGCCAGTGGCCAGCGCCACGCCAACCGGGCGCAACCCATGCGAGAGCTCGCGAATCACGGCAACCGGCGGGCGCGCCACGGCCCGCCGGCTGGACCAACCCCGCGCCGCGTCCGAAACCCGATGGACGGCCGCGGCCTGTGTTACAGGGCGCTTACACTCCGCGCGCCGCACCCTTGCTAAACTGTGAGCAAGCGGGCCATGGCGGCCCGCCGGAAAGGAACGAACCGAACGATGGGAGCGACTGCCAAGACCTTGCTGCTGATGGGGGTCCTCACCGGCCTCCTCGGGGCACTGGGATACCTGTTCCTGGGCGGCCTGGCGGGGCTGATCTTCTTCGTCGCCATCGCGGCGGCCCTCAATTTCTTCGCCTACTGGAAGTCCGATTCCCTCGCCCTGCGCATGGCCGGCGCGCGCGAGGTGACGCCGGAGCAGGAGCCGCGCCTCCACCGCATCGTCGATGAGGTGCGCTCGCTCACGACCCTGCCGAAGCCGAAGGTGTACATCGTCGACAACCCGTCGCCGAACGCCTTCGCGACGGGGCGCAACCCGAAGCACGCCGTCGTCGCCGCGACGACCGGCATCATGGACCTGCTCGACGACCGCGAGCTGCGCGGCGTCATCGCGCACGAGCTGGGGCACGTCGGCAACCGCGACATCCTCATCGGCTCCATCGCCGCCGTCCTCGCGGGCGCCATCGCCTGGGTCACCAACAGCATGATGTGGGGGATGATGTTCGGCGGCCGCCGCAACAACGAGAACGGCCTGCTCGCCATCCTCGCGATCATCCTCATGCCGATCGCGGCTACCGTCGTCCAGCTCTCGATCTCCCGCACGCGCGAGTACCAGGCCGACAAGACCGGCGCGAAGACCACGCACGACCCGGACGCGCTCGCCGATGCGCTGGCGAAGCTCCAGCGCGGCGCCCAGCTGCGGCCGATGCAGGTGAACCCGGCGGCGGCGCACATGTTCATCGTCAACCCGCTGGCAGGACTGCGCGGCGCCAACTTCAGCAACCTGTTCAGCACGCACCCGCCGATCGAGGAGCGGATCGCCCGCCTGCGCCAGATGGCCCGCACGGGCGTCTAGCGCGGATCGCCGGTCACAGCGACGAGAGCCCCTTCCCGCGAAGGGGCTCTTCGCTTCGGCGGAAGACGCCCGTCCCGAAGCGCATTCCCCCGCGAATTGACCCCCACGCACGCCCCTGTAACCCGCGTGCAACTCGCCTCTCGCTAGGCTGCGGGCAGGGCCGCGCGCGACGTTCGCGAGGCGGGAGGTAAATCGATGCAACAGGCGAAGACGCAGGAGATCCCGGTCAAGGTGTACCGCAGCGACGAGCGCGTCACCGTCGCCGCGCCGATGCCCGGACTCGAGCCCGAGGACATCGTCGTCGAGGTCGCCGACGGTCGGATGATGCTGCACGGCGAGCTGCGCGGCACGCTCAAGGGCGACAAGGACGTACTCACAGACGAGTGGAATCCCGGGCCATACCATCGCGAGGTGCGACTGCCGGAGCCGGTCGACGGCACGATGGCGAACGCGACGTACAACAACGGCGTGATCGTCGTCGTCATGCCGAAGGCCAGCGCGACGAAGCCGGCGAAGCTCCGGCTCAACACCGTCTCCGCGACGCAGGGCGAGCGCGTCGGCAACGCCGGCAAACCGGCGCGCTCGCCTCAAGGCACCGTCTAGCGCACGCCCCCCGAGGACGAGCGCGAAGCGGCCGGGATGCGGTTTCCCGGCCGCTTCGTTTCGTCTCGATTGCGTCGATGCCCGCTTGCGCACGACGATGCGACGAGCGTCTACCCTCCATCTTCCAGCTTCCATCCTCGGCGGGGGTGCACACCGCCGCGTCGACATGCACGCCACGCCAGGCGCAAAAGCTGCGCCGGCTTCACTCCTCCGGCCAGTCACCCTCGATGTCGATGTCGCCCGGCGAACGCCCCGCCGTCTCCGGCTGGTACTCGTCCGGCGCGCGCGTCAGCGCGTCGCGCGCGTTCGCCCGCGGTTCGCGCTCGTCCTCCGGCGGCGTCCGCACCATCTCCTCGAGCTCGTCGCCCGATGGCGTCGGCACCTCGACCTCGTCCGGCGACGCCGACTCGACGCGCTCGTCGAAGGGCGCGTTCGCGTCGATCCCGGCGAGCTCATCCGCCTGCCGCCGCACCTCGCGCTCGCGCGCGCGGTCGGCTTCGAGCGCCGCGTACTCGTCGTCGCGTTCGCCGGCTTCGTCCTTGCGGCTCCGCTCGTGCATCATGCCCTCCTTGCGGCGTGGTCGATGCACTCTAGGCCCGCGTGGGTTGCGTTTGCGCATACGCCGGACGACACCGGGTCTCGGGCAGTTCGCAGTCGCGCCGCCCTACGCCGCCAGCTTCCCGATCAGCTGCTCGGCGGCGCGCTGCGCCAGGTCCTCGTAGTTGTTATTGAACGTGACGTGCGTGGACTCCGCGCGCGCGGCCAGCTCGCGCAGCGGCGCGACGAACTCCGCGAGCTCGCGCTCGCTGTAGGCGTAGTTGAAGCGCTCGGACGCCGTGCGCAGCCCCTTCTTCTCCCACGTCTCGGCGTTGCGCCCGTGCAGCCGCACGACGACGAGGTCGGGCGCCGTCACTTCCCAGATCAGCGGCACGCTCGACCGGAACCCCTGCGGCTCGTCGACGATCACGAGCGCGATGCCATGCTCGCGCAGGAACGCGAGCGTCTCGCGCCGGCGCCGCTCGCTGAGCCAGTACTTGTTGCGGAACTCGACCGCGACGCGGTAGCCATCGAGGTGGTCGAGGCCGTCCAGGATCTGCGCGCGCGCCGCGTCCGACGGCATCAGCCACGGCGGGAACTGCAGCACGACGGCACCCAGCTTTCCCGACTCGCGCAGCGGCCGCATCGACCGATCGAAGTACGCCCACAGCTCGTCGCGGAGCTCCGGCGGGACGTCGGCGTAGTACCAGTTGCGCTTCTTCTCGGGCAGCGCCCCGAGCGCCCCGCGGACGTCGCGCGGGAGCATCGAAGGCGGCGTCGGATGGCCGGTGAACAGCCGGAACGCCTTGACGTCGAACACGAATCCCGGCGGCGTATGCCGCGCCCACGCCTCCGCCTGCGGCTCCATCTCGAGCGAGTAGTACGTGCTGTCCGCTTCGACGAACGCGAACCGGCTCGCGTAATAGCGCAGGCGCTCCTCCGGCGTCTTCACGTCGGGCGGATACCACTTCTTCGATTCGAGCAGGCTGCGGTCGGTCCAGGACGCCGTGCCGACGAGGATGCCGGTACGGCGCGCGAGCTCAGCCCCGCGGCTCGCCTCCGTCGCGCGCTTCCCGCTCGCGCTTGCGCCGCCCCTCCCAGCCGAGGTCGCCCGCGCGGTAGTACGCGTGCCCTTCCGCGCGGTCCGGCCGGTGCCGCTGCTCGACGACGTGCCCCCGGAAGTCGTGCGCGTACCGGTACCCCTTCCCATACCCCATCTGCCTCATGAGACCGGTCACGGCGTTGCGGAGGTGCAACGGCACGGGGTCGTTACGCGTCGCTTCCACGTCGCGCAGGGCAGCGCTGTACGCGGATCCCACGCTGTCGCTCTTCGGCGCCAGCGCCAGGTACAGCGCCGTCTCCGCCATCGGGAAGAAGCCCTCCGGCAGGCCGATGAAGTGCACCGCCTGCTGGCACGCCGTCGCGACGACCAGCGCCTGCGGATCCGCGAGCCCGACGTCCTCGGCCGCGAGGATCACCATGCGGCGGACGATGAACAGCGGGTCTTCGCCGGACTCGATCATGCGCGCGAGCCAGTAGAGCGCGGCATCCGGGTCCGACCCGCGCAGCGACTTGATGAAGGCCGAGATCGTGTCATAGTGCGCATCGCCCTGCCGGTCGTACAGGTACGTGCGATGCTGCAGCGCCTCCTCGATGTCCTCGATACGCACCCGGCCGCCGCCGTCGCGCGCGCGGGCGGCCAGCACGGCGGCCTCGAGCGCATTCAGCGCGATGCGCGCGTCGCCGCCGACGGAGGCCGCGAGCGCCGCCAGCGCGTCGTCATCGACCTGCACGCCGAGCGCGCCGAGGCCGCGCTCCGGGTCCTCCAGCGCGTGGCGCAGGATGCGCTCGATGTGCTCCGGCTCGAGCTGCTTCAGCGCGAAGACGCGCGAGCGCGAGAGCAGCGGGCCGATCACTTCGAACGATGGGTTCTCGGTCGTCGCGCCGATGAGCGTAATCGTGCCGTCCTCGACGAACGGCAGGATCGCGTCCTGCTGCGCCTTGTTGAATCGGTGGATCTCGTCGATGAACAGGACGGTGCGCCCGCCGCCCGCCCGCAGCCGGTCGCGCGCCTCCGCGACCACGCGCCGCAGATCCGCGACGCCCGCCGATACCGCCGAGACCGGTACGAACGTCGCGTGCGTGCGCGTGGCGATGAGGCGTGCGAGCGTCGTCTTCCCCGTGCCCGGTGGGCCCCAGAGGATCATCGACGGCAGGTTGTCCGACTCGACGAGCCGGCGCAGGATGCGCCCCTCGCCGACGAGGTGCTCCTGCCCCACGTACTCGTCGAACGCGCGGGGCCGCACCCGCGCGGCGAGCGGCGCCAGCTCGCCGGGCGGCGCCTCATCCGGCGCGCCGGAGACGAGCATCGGCGCCGATCGCGCGGGCCGTGCGGGGGTGCGTCGCGGTCGCGGCATGCCCTCAGTGTACGCGTACGGGCGGACCACCCGCGCCGCGGTGGCCGGTTGGAGATGAGCGATGGGGATGGGCGATCGTCCGGGCGCGCCCGGCCCGCTCGTCAGATCTGGTTCAACCGGTCGAGGAACGGGATCCGCGAGAAGTCGCCGTTGAAGATCGTCAGGTTGTCGCTGAACAGCAGGATCCCGACGAAGATCACGATTACCCCCGTCGCGATCTCCACCGCCGGCATCAACCACTGCTTCCGCTTGATGAAGCGCGTGATCGGCGCCACCGCGAACCCCGTCGCGACGAACGGCACCCCGAGCCCCAGCGAGTACGCCAGCAGCAGCCAGCTTCCCTTCGCGACGGACGCGCTCGTCGCGGAGAGCGTGAGGATCGCGCCGAGCACGGGTCCGATGCACGGCGTCCAGCCGATCGCGAACGCCGAGCCCACGCCGAACGACTTCGCGTAGCCGAGGCCGGAGACCCAGGCGGGCGCGCCGCCGCCGCGGCCGCCGAGCGCCATCGTCGCCGAGCCGCCGCCCCCGCCGACGCCCGCCGCCACCGGGACGCGCGCCGTCGCTGTCTCCAGCGACCACGTGCGATACAGCATCGGGATGCGGACCACGCCCAGCAGGTTGAGCCCGAGGACGATGAGGAACACGCCGCCGATGCGCTGGAGCAACGTCTCGTGGTCCTGGATCACGTAGCTGTGATCCGCGCTCACCGCGCCGATCACGCCGACCGACGCGCCCAGCACGACGAACACCGCCGTGAAGCCGGCGACGAACATCGCCGCGTGCAGCACCGTGCGGCGCCGGTCGCCTGCGAAGCCCACCGCCGTGCCCGTGAGGTGCGCGAGGTACGCCGGCACCAGCGGCAGCACGCACGGCGAGAGGAACGAGAGCAGCCCCGCGGCGAACGCGAAGGCGAAGCCCCACGGCCCGGTCAGGTAGTCCACCCACCCCTGCGTCACGGCGGATCCTGGTCGAACGGCGAATCGCCGGGCGCCGGCACACCGAGCAGCTCGAGGCGCGCGCGGTCGTACCGCTCCTTCGCGCGCGCCTCGCGGTTCAGCAGGCCCTTCATGCGGTCGCCCTCGAGCGTCTTCGTGCCGTCGATGAACACGGCGTGGAGGTCGGCGAGCTGCTTCTGCCAGTCCACCCAGGCCTGGAGGTACGCGTTGCGCCGCTCTTCGCTCGCCCGCATCGGTCCCGGCTCCCGCCGAATCGCCCTCGCTCGACTACTCAGCCTAGCGAGCGCCGGCACGCCCCGCGAGCGCCCCGCTGACCGGCGGACGACCAGCATCGGGCGGACCGGACGAGCCCACGAACTGCGATGCGGCGCGGCTCGACGACGCCGTCGCCCGGCGTCCGCCATCCGGCTTCGGCCCGAGCCCGATCGCGTCGTTCGATGCACCCTATCGTACGCGCCGTACGCTGACGCCGGCCGCGACCAGCAGCGCGCCGACGGCTGCGGCCCATAGCACGTCCACGCGGTGCCCTCCGCCGGCGCGCCCGCCCGTCCCGGCCGCCGGCAGCGCCTCCGGCGCAACGAAGTCACCGCCTCCGCCCTGCCCGGAGCACCGCCCGAGCGCCGCGCCCGGCCCGAGCGCCGCAGCCAGCACCTCGCCCTCCGTGTCGTGCCTGCGCAGCACCGCGGCGGGCCACGTCGACGGGCAGTAGTCGCCGTCCGAGGCGAGGACGAGCGGCACATCTTGGTGCAAGCCTTCCGGGGCCAGCGGCCTGACCGCCGCGTCCCTCAGTGGAGCCGGCGTCCAACCATCCGCCTGCGCGACGGCGCTGGGACCGTACGCGACCTCGAGGAGCCCGTCAGCGATGGGCGCTGGCGCATCGACCTCGACGACGTAGCGCGCGACGCCGCCGGGCGCCTCGAACGGCGCGTCCGCCGGGTCGCGGAGCAGCCGCAGCTTCACGTCCGGCGCCGGCGCGTCCGTCGTGACGTCGCCGTGCAGCGGCGCGCGCGCGAGTTCCACGCCGTTGGCCATCAGCGACGCCGCCGCCCCGTAGGGCTCGGCACTCTGGATGATCACTTGCACCTCGATGGTGCTCCGTGCGCCCGGTGCGAGGTCGCCATAGGGGTAGTCGAGCTGGCCGGACGTCAACGGCAGATCCGCGCCATCCCGGCGGGCGCGGAAGAAGTAGTACTGATCCGGCAGACGCTCGGCCGTCGCCGAGAAGAAGAGGCTGGCGCCTGCGATCGGCGCGTCGCCGTCGTTGCGGGCGGTGAAGCTGCACGTGACGAGCGTCGGCACGCCCGGCGGCAACCGCGCCGGGTCACAGCGATACTCGAGCGAGGCACCCGGCGCGCCGGCCGCGCGGATCACGAACGACGCGCCGGCGGCCAGCGCGAGCAGGACCAGGCCCAGGACGACGGCGAGCGTACGCATGAGACGCCTCCTCGCCGCCATCGTCGGCGGTCCGCGCAGCCGCTTCCAGACGCGCACCCCTCGGGACGCCGGCGCTTCGCCCACGGACGGCGCTCGCCTACACTTCCGCCCGCGAGGGACGCACGCAGCGAGAGGAGCGACGCATGGCCGGGTCGGCGCCGAAGGTCGACTGGGACGCGATCACCGAAGAGGCGACCCAGCTCCTCTCGGAGTTCATCCGCATCGACACCTCCAACCCGCCGGGCCGCGAGCGCGCCGCCTGCGAGTGGCTCGCCGGCATCTTTCGCCGCGAGGGCATCGACGCCGTCGCCTTCTACGACGCGTCGGACGCCCGCGAGTTCGGCGAAGACCGGATGAACATGACGGCGACGCTCCCGGGCGATGGTTCCAGGCCGCCGTTGATCCTCCTCAGCCACACCGATGTCGTCCCCGTCGAGCGGCAATACTGGGACTTCGAGCCGTTCTCCGGCGCCGTGCGCGACGGCGTCATCTACGGCCGCGGCGCCATCGACATGAAGTCGATGGGGATCATGGAGCTGATGGCGATGCTCCTCGTCAAGCGCCTCGGCCTGCCGCACGCGCGCGACATCGTCTACATGGCGCTCGCCGACGAGGAGGCCGGCGGCACGTGGGGCATTGAATGGATCGAGCGGCACCACCCGGAGCTGCTCGACGCCGAGTACGTGATCAACGAGGGCGGCTGGGGCAACGCGGAAGTCTTCGGCACGCGCCGGCCCTCGTTCAACTGCTCGATCAGCGAGAAGGGCCCGCTCTGGCTGCGGCTGGTCGCCGAAGGGCGCCCCGGGCACGGCTCCGTGCCGCACCCCGACAACGCCCTCGATCGCCTCGTGCGTGCGCTGCAGAAGGTCCAGGACTGGCAGCGACCGGTCACGCTGGTCCCGGAGCTGACGGGCTACTTCGAGCGCCTGCACCGCCACCAGATCGTCGGCGAACCCACGCCCGATGCGCTCGAGCGCCTGGCAGGCGAGAACCTCTTCGCGCGCGCCATCCTGACGAACACGGTGAGCACCACGACCGCGCACGCGGGCATCAAGCACAACGTCATCCCCGGCGTCGCCGAGGCCACGCTCGACTGCCGCCTCCTCCCCGGGCAGGACACCGATGCGTTCATCGAGCAGGTGCGCGAGGTGGTCGCTGACCCGAAGGTCCGCATCGAGACGATCTACGCGTCGAGCACGCCGGCCTCGTCTGCGCAGACCGAGCTCTTCGCGATCATCGAAGACGTCGTGCACGAGCACATGGAGGAGGCGCTCGTGCTCCCCAGCGTCTCCGCCGGTTTCACCGACTCGCGCGTGTTCCGCGTGCACGGCATCACGTCGTATGGCTTCATCCCGATCCTGCTCGAGCAGGACGAAGCCGTCACCGTGCACGGGCACAACGAGCGGATCCGCATCGAGAACCTGCGGCTCGGGACGCAGATCCTGTTCGAGACGGTGCGGAGGCTCTGCGCGTAGCCGCCCGTCAGGCGACGAGCGCGGACCAGTCGCCGCGCTCGGCGGAGGCCAGGTACCCGGCGGCCGACCATAGCGACCGGCGGGCGCGCCGCGTGCGAGCCATCGCCGCCGCCGTCTGGCGACGCTGCGCGGGCGGCGGGCCCGCGATGGAGCGCGGCGCTGCGGCCGGCGCGGGCCGCGCCCCGACCGCGATCGGCCGCGTCCCACCCGCCACGGCGGCCGCGGCGGGCCGGCGAGCATGGTCCGGGCCCCGCGCGGGCGCGTGCTCCGGGCGCGCATGATCCGCTTCGTGAAGCCGCTCTCGGTGGGGTGCTGGCGCCGCGTCGTCTGCGGCGCCGGAGCGCTCACCGTGGCCGCGCGCGCTCGCCTCTTCGACGCCGGAAGCCCCCGCCGTGGCCACCGCGCCGGCGCGCGCAGTCTCGCCGCCGCCGGCGAGCATCGCCGCCGCGTCCTGGAAGACTCGCACGAGGTCGGGGTCGAAGAGGTCGTCGGCGCCGTCCACGATCAGCTCCAGCGCCTCGCGATGCGGCAACGCGGTGCGGTAGGCGCGCCGCGACCGCAGCGAGATGTACGTGTCGGCGATCGCGATGATCCGCGCGTAGACGGAGATCTTCTCGCCGCGCAGCTTGTGCGGGTAGCCGGAGCCGTCCCAGCGCTCATGGTGCTGCGCGATCGCCGTGAGCGCGTCAGCCGGGAGTCCCGACCGCGCGAGGATCTGCTGGCTGTAGTCCGGGTGCAGCTCGACGTGATGCTGCCACTCATGCTCCTCGAGGGCGCGCGGCTCGTCGAGCAGCGATCGGTGCAGCGCCGAGTAGCCGATGTTCATCAGCGTCGCCGCCTGCGCGAGCACCATCAGTTCAGGCTTGTGCATCCCGGTCATGCGCCCGATGACCATCGCCAGTTCGGCCACCTTCACCGGGTGGATGTAGTCGTGACCCTGGAGCGAGTCGGGCCCGGCGAAGTCCGCTTCGCCCGCGAGGTCCGGGAAGAGGCCGTCGGCGAGCTGGTCGAGGGCGTGGATCAGCTTCTCCAGCCGCTCGTGCCCGAGCGGCTCGTCCAACCCCGGCTGCATCATCACGATGGCGTTCAGGGCCTGAAGCGCGGCAGCTTCGTTCGTCTGCGGGAACAGCTCGCGCGCAGGCATGACGAGCGCGTCTTCGATCTCGATCTCCGGCGTGGGCGCCGAGCGCAACATCGCGATGTCCGCCTCCGCCAGCGCGCGGCCGGCGGCGAGGATCGGCTCACCGTCCGGCCCCGCGACCGGGCCATGCAGGACCATGCCGGGGACGACATCGACGAGCAGCACACGCCGCATCGCCACCTCCGCCAGCCCCGACCCGTACCCCTTCCATGATGAGTATCGGCCAACGTAGCCTCCGGTTGCGTCCGCCGCCCGGGGTGCGCGCGTCCCCGTCCCGGCCGTAGGATGGCCGCATGGAGCCACCGTTCCGCATCTCGCTCGCCTGCTGGTCGATGCACCGGATGTTCTTTGCGGGTGAAGTTAGCCAGCTCGGGATGGTCGACCTTTGCGCGGAGCTTGGCATCGACCGCCTCGAACTGGTCAACACGCTGTTCCCATCGCCCGTCTATACCTATCTGAAGCAGCTAAGACGTCGGGCTGCCGACCAGGGCGTCGACCTCACCCTCATCATGTGCGACGCCGAGGGCAACATGGGCGCCGAAGCCGGGTCGCGCCGCCTGCACGCCGCGCGGAACCATCACAAGTGGGTCGATATCGCCGCCGAGTTGGGATGCCGGTCGATCCGCGCGAACCCCGGCGGCGAGGCCGCAGACCGCGCCACCCTGGAGCGCAACGCCGAGAGCTTCTCGGCGCTGCTCGAGTACGCCGCCTTGGCCGGGGTCGACGTGCTCGTCGAAAACCACTTCGGCCCCTCGGCCGACGCCGCGTGGCTGGCGCGCTTGATCGAGGCCGTCGCGCATCCACGCTTTGGCGCGCTGCCTGACTTCGGCGGCTCGCCCGACGACCCGTATGGCGCCGTCCGCACGCTCATCCCGTACGCGCGCGGTGTCAGCGCCAAGTGCTACGACTTCGACGAGCGCGGCGAAGAGACGACGATCGACTTCGCCCGCATGCTCCGCATCGTCCGGGACGCCGGCTTCCACGGCGACATCGGCATCGAGTTCGAGGGCGAGCGGCTGTCGGAGCGCGAAGGCATCATCGCCTGCAAGCGGCTCCTCGAGCGTCTGCGCGACGCCTGACTACGGACGCCACGTGCCGGAGGCCACCTGCGGCACGAAGTCATCGAGCTGCGCCGGAAACTCGATGCTCCGCCGCTCCTCGGCCGAGCGGTAGCACGCCATCAGCACCTCGACGACCGCAACGCCGTCGCGCCAGGTCTCGTCCGGCGCGCGCCCGTCGAGGAACGCCTGCACCATGTGCCGGTTCTCGGCGGTGTAGCCGTACGCCGCGGGCTCGTCGGCGATGACCGGCATCAGCCCCTGCTCGGCGTTCTGTTTCTCGACCAGGTCCTCGCCGGCATCGCCCTGGACGCCGCGGCCGAGGAAGACGCTCATCTCCGCCTGCAGGCTGTCGACCTGCAGCGCGTACTCCGGCCCCAGCAGCTCGGCGCGCAGCCGCAGCGCCGGCCCCACGAAGCTCCAGGACGTCGTCGCCTCGATGATCAGCGGCTCGCCCCCCGGCGCGCGCAGGTTGATCGTCGCCCGCGCGAAGTCCTCGGCCGGCGTGCGCGCATAGTCGATGCGGCCGCCGGTGCGTTCGCGCAGCAGCTCGACGTAGGCGGGCCGCGTCCACTTGAGCGCCGCGATCTGCGCGTCCACACGCTCGACGCGCAGCGCGTCGCGCGGCTCGCCGGGGCCCGTCAGCAGGTGCCGCGCCGCCTCGAAGCTGTGACACAGCATGTCGTTCAGCACCCCGCCACCCTGCCGCTCGCCGCTCCAGAACCACGGCATGTGCGGCCCGCTGTGCTCCTCCGCCGCCCGCGCGAGGTACGGCCGCCCGGCGATCGGCGCCGCCCGCCGCCAGATGATCTCGCGCCCGCGCACGAGCGACGGCATGAACACCTGGTTCTCCAGGTAGCCGTGGAGCAGGCCCGCGGACTCGACCAGTTCGAGCATGCGCCGTGCCTCGCGCAGGTTGCGCGCGAGCGGCTTCTCGCACGCGACGCCCGCGAGCGACGCCCGCCCCGAGCGCACCGCCGCGACGATCTCCTCGACGATCGCGACGCGCGCATCGTTCGTTGAAGCGATCCACACCGCGTCCACGCCCGGATCACACGCGAGGTCCGTCACGGAAGCATGGACGCGCGGCGAGCCGAGGCGGCGCGATGCCGCGTCCGCCGCGAGCTGCTCGGCGTGCGCGCGCGTCGGGCTGAAGACGCCGGCGACATGACAGTCGCGCACGCCGCTCAGGCTCGCGACGTGGAAGCGGTTCATGAACCCCGCGCCGATGAAGCCGATGCCGAGGCTGCGCTCCGCCATCGTCGTCCTCCGCAGGCGCGAATGTACCCGAAGCCCGCGCTTCTGGCACGGCGTGCCGGGGCGGGTTCAGGCCGTGGGCGTCGCGGTGGCCGTTGCCGACGGCGCCGGCGTCAGCGTCGGCGTCGGCGTGAGCGTTGGCGTCCGTGTCGGCGTGCGGGTGGGGGTGCGCGTCGGCGTACGCGTCGGCGTGCGCGGCGTCGCCGTGGCGGTGGGCGGACGCGGCGGTTGCGGCGCCACGCCCGCCGGGTTCTGCCCCAGGTACACGAGCGTGTCGTAGCGCGTCACCCCGTACCGCCAGACGGAGACGGCGCCCCACCCCAGTTCCCACGCCCGTCGCACGAACCGCGGCCAGGTCGCCGCGTCGCTCGCCGCGCCCTGGCCCACCGGGATGATCCAGCGGTCCCATTGCGAGAGAAGATGGAACGTCGTGTCGAGCAGGAACTCCGGGGTGATGCCGTTTCCGCCGGGCGGGAAGCCGCTGCTCACGTAGCCATCGAAGTTGCCGGGCGTGTCGAAGGTGTCCCAGTAGAGCTGTGGCCAGATCCCGTCGGTGAAGTCTACGAACTCCTGCATGGGCACCAGGTACATCCGCCACGGCCGCGGGTCGATGCTGATGTCCACCCGCCCGAAGGCGTTGCGAGCGCGCAGCTCGGCCCCATAGCGCGCGGCGTCGGCCGCGCTGCCGTGCCAGAACCCCGCCGACCCCTCGATGTCGAGGATCAGCGAGCGCGCGCCCGCCGCCAGCACGTCCGCTGCCATCTGCGCTTCGCGCACGACGTCGTCGCCCTTGACCACGCACCAGGCGTGAAACGGCACGCCGTGGCTCTCGAAGTAGCTCGCCATCGCCGCGACCTGGCCGGGCCCGCTGATCGCCTGCGCGTGCCGGTCGTAGCGCGACATCCAGTCGGTGCCGTCGTGCGTCTTCACTGTCACGGCCATCTTGTTCGCCCGCAGGTTCGAGACGATCTGCGCCGGATCGCCGTCCGACGAGAACTGCCAGACCCACGCGACGTGCTGCGGCGGCAACGCCGTCTTCGCCTGCTGGAGCCTGCGCACCAGCGCCGGGTCGCACTGCGCGCCCATCGTCGCCAGCGCGGCGCCGCCGAGCGTTATCGCCGATGCGGCGAGAAACTTCCTGCGGGTGAGCGCGCGGTTGAGGATGACGTCGGCCCCCATCGAACCCTCCTACCTCCCTGCCGTCGGGTACATCCGAGGCGCTAGCCTAGCAGAGCGCATCTCGATTTCCTACAGGCATCCGCGCGCGATCACGGGAGAATGGCCGAGGGCGGGCGGCCAATCTCATCGCGCGCCGGCGTGCTTCCCCGACCTTGCCGCCCAGGGGCGGGAAAGGCCGCTGGACGCCCGGCGGCCGTCCAGCGCCGCCGCCACCTCAGCCAGCCCGAATCTGTGGGTCTTCCAAGATAACGATTGCGGGCGTGCACCAGGCGCCGGATCGTGGCGTTAGATCGGGTAAGGTGGCGGTCTTATGACGACCCGCGATGCGCTGCGCCACGCGCGCGAGCAGGCAGCATCGATCCTCAACCCGTCCAGGGCTGACGCCGGACGCCTGCCGCGCGCCGACCTTGCGGTCATGCTCATCGCCGCGGCCACAGGCGTCGTGCTCGTGCTCATGGACGTCTGGCAGCGCTGGATCGCCGCCCGCCGCCACGCGATGTTCGACATCGACGGTCACAACAACCCCGAGACCTGGTTCCACACCATCGTGCTCGCCGGCGCGGCGATCTGCGCCGCCGGCGTCGCGATGACGTTTTTCGACCCGCGCCGACGCTGGCTCTGGCTCGTCGCCGCCGCCGGCATCGCCTTCTTCTCGCTCGACAAGAACATCTCCCTGCACGAGACGGTGGGGCGGCATCTCGTCGGCTGGTTCAACCTCCCCGACTCGTCGAAGCGCGTCGCCTGGGAGGTCGCCTGGTCGCCACTCATCCTCGCGACCGCCGCCGCGTTGCTCGTCTGCATCTGGGAGGCGCCGGCGCGCACGAAGCTCTGGTTCCTCGTCGCGGTCGCCGGCGGCGTCGGCAAGCTCGGGCTCGAAGCGCTCACCTTCCCGATGATCCACTTCGGCATCGCGTCCGAGACCGGCACGCTGTACGGCATCGAGGCCAACCTCGAGGAGTCCGTGCAACTGCTGGGCTTCGCCGCGCTGTTCGCAGGCTTCGCGCAGCTGTTCGTCGAGCGCGTCTGGGCCATGGCGCGCGGCGAAGAGCTTTCGCCGGAGCCGTTGCCGCTCCGCGTCCCGACCCTGGCCGAGGTGCGCGAGGCGCTCACCCCGCGCCCGGCCGACGCGCCCGCCGGCGGCAGGGCCACCGCCTACACGCGGCGCGCCCGGTAGCGGCCGGCCCGCAGCGCCTCCAGGAAGCTGTCCTCGTCCGTCACCTCGTCCCCGAACTCCGTGGCGCAGACGCCCACCTCGCGCGCCGAGTGCGCGTCGCTGCCGCCGATGCCCGGAAGGCGCATGCCCCGCGCCAGCGCCGCCGCGTTGTCGTTCTGCAGCAGCCCCTCGGTGCCGTTCTGCGCCTCGACGGAGTCGAACAGCCCGGCGAGCGATTCCGGCGCCAGCGAGCCGTAGCGTCGAGACGGGTGCGCGAGGTACATCAGCGCGTGCTCCCGCCGCACCGCCTCGTGCAGCACGGCGAGCGTCGCCATCGCGGGGTCGTGCGCGTCGAGGCCGTAGACGAGCACGTGCCCGACCTCGGTCGTCACCTCGATGCCTCGCAGCACCAGGAAGCGCATCGCGCGCGCCAGCGCCTCGACGTCGTCGCGCGCCCAGAGCGCGTCGTGCTCCGTGATGCAGACGCCGTCGAGGCCGCGCGCCCGGGCCGCGCGCACGAGCGCTTCCGGCGTCAGCGCGCTGCACGCCGAACGCACGCGCGTGTGGCAGTGGAGGTCGATCAGCAGGACGGCGTCAGGCGGCCAGCCCGCCGGCCATCTCGTCGAGCAGCACGACGAACTCCGCCGTGCACTCGGCGCGCACGACGTCGTCGACGTAGCCGCCGGTGTTGTCCCACGCGCCCTCGGGCGTCTGCTGGTCCAGCATGGCTCGCCCGACGCGCGCCGCCAGTTCGTGGCACGCCTCCTCGCGCGTCACCGCATACAGGAGCGCCGCGCCCCAGCCCACCTTCCCGACCTGCGCCGTCTCGTACATCTCGTCGAGCACGTGGAACGCGATCTCCAGGTACCGGCGCCCGAGCGCGGACCACTCGCGGTCGCCGGTCGCCATCGCGAGCCGCGCCAGGAACGCGGCGGCGATGCCCGGCTGGAAGTACATCTGCCGCGGCCGGTCGGCGCGCACCGAGTACAGGCGCTGCCGTTCGTCCGGGAAGTCCGTCCGCAGCCCTTCGCCGGGGCGGTACGCGAAGAACAGCTCGCGCTCCGGGTCGGGCTGCGCGTGCCAGACCGTCCGCAGGAAGCGTCCGACGTTGCGCGCCTCGCTGACGTGCCCCGTCAGCAGGCAGGCGTTGCCGCACTGCGCGCTGCACAGCAGGTCCTGCGCCGAATCCTCGCGGTCGCGTTGCGTGCGGAAGCCACCGTCCTCGCCGTTCTGGAGCAGCAGCAGGAAGTCCATGCCGCGCATCGCGAGGTCGAACCGCCCGGCCTTCTGCGCGCCGCCGATGAGCCAGGCGTTCGGGTACGAGTAGACGCGGTCGTGCAGTTTCGTGCGAAGCGGTCCGGCGAAGTCGCCGTCCTCCTGCAGCAGGTTCGCTTGCACCCACGACGCGAGCCGGTTCGCCGCGTCCGGCCTGCCGCTGGCCGCGAAGGCCCAGAGCGCCTTGTAGTACGGGCCCAGGCCATCCCGCGCAGGGTCGCCGATCGCGCCGTCCTCCCGCTGGTGGTCGAGGAGCCATGCCGCGCCGCGGTCGCGCGCCTGGACCAAGTCCGCAATGAGGCTGCTCGTCGTGACCATTCGCCCTCCTGCGTCCCACTCTCGCTCGCGCAGCATATCGCCGCCGCGCCGGGACTTGCAGTGCCGGATATCCTCCCTTTCGTGCCCCGCCCGGCGCGGTGCGCGCACGAAAACCCGGCGGTATACTTCGGCGGCTCCGGACAGGCCTTAGCTCGGGCCCAACGGGCTCCCCACGGAGCAGTCGCGAGCGAGGCCGGGGCCGCGAACCCTCACGCAGGAAAGGGCCCAGTCGACCGGTCCCCGGGGACCGCTCCGGCGGCGCATCCGTCGGCGGCGCGCAGTCGCCCGCCCGCGCGCTCCAGGCGAAGGAGGCCCCATGGCATACCGCGTGACCCTCATCCCGGGCGACGGCACCGGGCCCGAGATCACCGACGCTACCCGCCGCGTGCTCGAGGCTACCGGCGTCGAGTTCGAGTGGGACGTGCAGGACGTCGGCGTCGACGTCATGGCGAAGGAGGGGACGCCGCTCCCCCAGCGCGCCATCGACTCGCTCGCCAGCACCAAGCTCGGCATCAAGGGCCCCGTCACGACCCCGATCGGCACCGGCTTCCGCAGCGTCAACGTCGCCCTGCGCAAGGCGCTGCAGCTCTACGCCTGCGTGCGCCCCTGCAAGACGTACCCCGGCGTCCGCACGCGCTACGAGGACGTGGACATCGTCGTCGTCCGCGAGAACACCGAGGACCTCTACGCCGGCGTCGAGTTCGAGAAGGGGTCGCCGTACGTCGGCGAGCTGTCGAAGATCACCGAGGCGTCCGGTCAGGGGACGATCCGCGAGGATGCCGGCGTCAGCATCAAGATCATCTCGGAGTTCGGCACGCGGCGCATCGCGAAGTACGCCTTCGACTACGCGCGCCGGAACGGACGCAAGAAGGTGTCCGCGGTCAGCAAGGCGAACATCATGAAGTTCACCGACGGCCTCTTCTACACCGTCTGCCGCGAGGTGGCGAAGGACTACCCCGACATCGAGTACGAAGAGGTGCTGGTCGACGCGCTGTGCATGCAGCTCGTCCAGCGCCCGGAGTGGTTCGACGTGCTCGTGCTGCCGAACCTCTACGGCGACATCATCTCCGACCTCTGCGCCGGCCTCGTCGGCGGCCTCGGCGTCGCGCCCGGCGCGAACATCGGCGACGTCGCCGCGCTCTTCGAGCCGATCCACGGCAGCGCGCCGAAGTACGCGGGCCAGAACAAGGTCAACCCCATGGCAATGATGTTTAGCGGCATGCTGATGCTGCGCTACATGGGTGAGACCGCCGCGGCCGACCGCCTGGAGCGCGCGCTCGCGGAGGTCATCCGCGAGGGCGCGTCCGTCACCTACGACATGAAGGCCGACCGCAACGACCCGACCGCCGTCGGCACGGCCCAGGTCGCCGACGCGGTGATCGCGAAGCTCGAGAAGATGCGGGCGGGCGCGGCGTAGCGCCGCGACGCCCGGGAGCGCCAGCAGGAGGTTCGATGGGCGCACGCAAGAAGGTCACGGTCATCGGCGGCGGCATGACGGGCGGCGCGATCGCGCAACGCCTCGTCGAGAAGGGCATCGCGGACGTCGTCATCCAGGACGACCCCGCGATCGTGCAGACCCTGCACCACGGCAAGGCCCTCGATATGACGCAGTCGGCGTCGTGGCTCGGATTCGATACGAAGATCACTGGCACCGACGGCTGGGACGAGACCGCCGGCTCGGACGTCATCGTCTGCACCGCCGGGGCGCCGCGCAAGCCGGGCATGAGCCGCGAGGAGCTGCTCAACGGCAACGCCGAGATCGTGCGCAAGAAGGTGAAGGACGCCGCGAAGGCTTCGCCCAACGCGGTGCTGATCATCTTCTCGAACCCGATGGACGCGATGTGCCACGTCGCGCTCGACGCTTCGGGCTTCCCGCGCGAGCGCGTGCTCGGCCAGGGCGGCGCGCTCGACACCGCCCGCTACCGCGCCTTCATCGCCATGGAGACGGGCGTCTCCGTGCGCGACGTGCACGCCTACGTCCTCGGCGGGCACACCGACACGACGATGGTGCCGGTCGTCTCGCAGGCGCGCGTCGGCGGCCTGCCGCTGTCATCGCTCCTGCCTCAGGACAGGATCGACGCGCTCGTCGCCCGCACGATGCGCGGCGGCGCCGAGATCGGCGAGCTGATGAAGGTCTCGAGCGCCTATTACGCGCCGTCCGCCGCGACGGTGCAGATGGTCGAAGCGATCCTGCTCGACGAAGACCGGCTGATCCCCTGCGCGGTACGATGCCAGGGAGAGTACGGCATCGACGGCATCGTCTGCGGCGTCATGTGCCAGCTGGGCGCCGGCGGCCTGAAGCGCACGCTGGAGATGCCGGTGAGCGACGACGAGAAGGCGAAGATCCGCAAGGCCGCGGACGCCACGAAGGATCTCATCGCGCTCCTGGCGTGAGCTCGTAGGGGCGGACAGCCCGCCGTCCAGGGGCAGAGCCCTGGCGGGTGGCGGGGGTGCCCCCCGAATTTGGACCAGACCCACCGAGGCCGGGTGGGCGGGCCGGCAGGCGCGCCGGCGCCCGCCCTGGCGGAACGGGGCAGTAGCGGAGGCAACGACCAATGACCACGGATACGGGCACGCGGGTGCGGGAGATCCACGTCGACGAGATCACGAAAACCGTCGCGCAGCTCTGCGAGACGGCGACCCACGTCCTCCCGGACGACGTCGTCGCTGGCCTGCGCAGGGCCGAGGAGACGGAGAAATCGCCGCTCGGCAAGCAGGTGCTCATCGAGCTGCTCGAGAACGTCGAGATCTCGAAGCGCGAGATGATCCCGCTCTGCCAGGACACGGGCACCACCGTGGTCATGGCGGAGGTGGGCCAGGACGTGCACATCGTCGGCGGCTCGCTGCGCGACGCGATCAACGCCGGCGTCGGCAAGGGCTACACCGAGGGCTACCTCCGGGCATCGATCGTCGAGCGCCCGTTTTCCGCGCGCGTCAACACGAAGAACAACACGCCGGCCGTGATCCACACCGAGATCGTGCCCGGCGACAAACTGCGCCTGACGGTCGTCCCGAAGGGCGGTGGCTGCGAGAACATGACGAAGTTCCAGGTGATGCTCCCCGGCCGCGGCAAGGAGGGCATCACCGAGTTCGTGCTGCAGACGATCGAGGAGTCGGGCGGCAACCCCTGCCCGCCCCTCGTCGTGGGCGTCGGCGTCGGCGGCTCGTCCGAGTACGCGATGTACCTCGCCAAGAAGGCGATCACCCGCCCGGTCGGCGAGCACAGCCCGGACGAGGAAACGGCGCAGTTCGAGCGCGAGCTGCTCGAGAAGGTGAACGCGCTCGGCGTCGGCCCCCAGGCCGTCGGCGGCTCGAACACCGCGCTCGCGGTCAACATCGAGACGTACCCCACGCACATCACCTCGCTCCCGGTGGCGGTGAACCTGCAATGCCACAGCGCGCGCTCCAAGCACGCCGAGTTGTAGGCGCGGCGCGGACGCCGGACGCCGCCACGCGCGCCGCGGTGCGCTTCCGGCTCGCGACGGCGGGCGACGTGCCCGCGCTCGTGGCGCTGATCAACGCCGCCTACGCGCCCGTCGACTGGTGGCTGTTCGGCCACGCGCGCACGGACGGCGCGGAGACGCGCGCCGCGCTCGCGGACGCACGCGCGCACGCGCAAGTGATCGTCGGTGAGCTCGAGGGACGCGCGGTCGCGCACGGGATCCTGCGGCTGGAGGACGCGGCCGCTGAGCTCGGCCTTGTCGCCGTCGCGCGGCAGGCGCAGTCCCGCGGCATCGGCGCGCTGCTCATCGCGGAGACGGAGCGCCGCGCCCGCGATGCCGGCTTCGATGCGCTGCACCTGCACTGCATCCGGGAGAACGGCCTCCCCGCGTACTACGCCGCCCTCGGGTACGCGGAGGCGGGGGAGGAGCGCACCCGCGACTGGGGCGCGCGGCGGGAGTTCACGCTCGTGCACATGACGAAGGCGTTGCGATGAGCGAGGTCCGCGTGGTGCGCCCGCACGAGCGCGACGCGACGACGGCGCAGACGCCCGGCATGACGCGCGTCGCCGGCATCTCCGCCGCGACCGCCGGCGCCTCTGGCGTCTGGATGGGCGAGGTGACGACGGAACCCGGCTTCCGGTCCGGCGCGCACCATCACGGCGACGTCGAGAGCGCGATCTACGTGCTGCAGGGCCGCATGCGCATGCGCTGGGGCGACCGCCTGGAGCACAGCGCCGAGGCCGGACCCGGCGACTTCATCTTTGTGCCCGCGCGTCTCGTCCACCAGGAGACGTGCGTCTCCGATGAGCGGCTGGTCGCCGTGCTCGCGCGCGGCGGCCAGGAGAACGTCGTCGTGAACGTCGACCTGCCGCCGGAGGTCCTCGAGGCCTGATCGCAATAGCCGGCCGAAAGACCAACCAATAACGAATCACCACAAACCAGCACCCAACCCGGACAGCAAGGAGCGACCAGCATGGCCCTGACGAGAGAGAACGGCGAGATCCACCTGACGGCGCCGCTCACCGACGACGACGTCGCGCAGCTCCGCGTCGGCGACCACGTCAAGTTCTACGGCACCATCTACACCGCGCGCGACGCCGCGCACCGGCGCATGATCCAGGCGATCGAGGAGGGCAAGGACCTGCCGATCGATGTCAGGGGACAGGTGATCTATTACGTCGGCCCCTCGCCCGCGCGACCCGGGCGCGTCGTCGGCTCCGCCGGCCCCACGACCTCGATGCGCCTCGACCCGTATACCCCGCCCCTCCTCGACCGCGGCCTGAAGGCGATCATCGGCAAGGGCGGCCGCGGCAGCATGGTCAAGCAGTCGCTCCAGGACCACAAGGCGGTGTACTTCATCGCCATCGGCGGCGCCGGCGCCCTGCTCTCCCAGACGATCAAGGAGCTCGAGGTCATCGCCTACGAGGACCTGGGCACGGAGTCGGTCAAGCGCTTGCGCGTCGAGGGCTTCCCGGCGATCGTGTGCTGCGACATGTACGGCGGCGACCTGCTGCTCGCCGGCAAGGAGCAGTATCGCCAGCAGGCGGTGCTCGGCGACTACGTCTCCGTCCCGCCGGCGGAGAAAGCCGGCTAGCGCGCGAAAGGCGAATCGCAATGAGCAAGGAACTGATCGCCTACCTGGCGCGCGAGCTGCGCGGCCTGCACGGGCTCTACGAGCGCGTCATGACCGGCCTCGACGAGGCGCAGGTCAACCACGTGCCGGAGGGCGGCAACCAGAACATCGCCTTCTGCCTCTGGCACTACGTCCGCACCGAGGACAACATCGTCCAGTTCGTCATCCAGCGGAAGCCGACGGTCTGGATCGAGGACGGCTGGGACGCGAAGTTCGGCCTCGACTCGAAGGCGCAGGGCACGGGCTTCAGCGACGACGACGCCCGCAACTTCCGCATCCGCGGGCTCGATGACTTCCTGCAGTACATGCGCGACGTTTTCCGCCGCACCGAGGACTACGTGGCCGCACTCGACGAGGGCGAGGCTGAGCGCAGGATCACCGTCAAGCCCGTCGGGGAGATGTCGATCCAGCAGTGCATCTCCGGCATGTGCCTGACGCACGGCTACCGGCACCTCGGCGAGATCGAGTTCGCCAAGGGCCTCACCGGCACGCGCGGCAGTTCAACCGGCTACTGACAGCGGTCCCCCTCAGGCGGGGGAGTGCTCCGGCGACGTGTGGTCGTGCACGTGCGCTTCTTTCGCGTGCTCCGCCTCCTCCTCGTCCGCGTCGTAGTCGTGGCTGTGCATGATCTGCGCGTGGTTGTGCCCGTGCGTGTGCCAGAACGTGCGGTGCTTCCACTCGCCGAGCACGCCGCCGCCGTGGTGATGTGACACGTGGTAGTGGTCGTGCTCGTGCACGCGCGACTCGTGCGCGTGCGCCGGCGCCGCGCCTTCGCCTTCGATCTTCTGTTGTGCGACCATCGCGAGGTACCTCCGCCCTGACTATCGCCCAGGGCGGCAGGCGCTGGCAGTACCCCTTTGGGCGAGGAGTCAGGCGACGGCGCGCCAGGCGTCGAGCTTCGCCCGGGCGGCGCCGGACTCGATGGCCACGCGCGCCGCAGCGAGCGCCGCACGCAGGTCCGGCGCCCGCCCGGCGAGCTTGATGCGCAGCGCCGCGTTCACGAGCACCAGCCCGCGCTCACCGGGCGTCCCGGCGCCCTCCAGCGCGCGCAGCGTCATCTCCGCCGACCGGACGGCGTCGCCCGGGGCCAGGTCGTCGTCCGTCGCAGGCGCGATGCCGTGCTCGGCCGCGTCGAAGCGCCACTCCTCCGGCTCGCCGCCGTCCGCGATCTCGACCACCCGAGCGCCGCGCGAGGTGGCCACGTCCTCGTGGCCCTCCATGCCCTGCACGATCATCGTGCGCCGGAACCCAGCGCCCGCCGCGAATGGCTGCAGCAACCGCACGTACGGCATGTGCGCCACGCCGACGAGGTGGTACGGGGCCTGCCCAAGGTCGTACAGCTTCTCGACCATGTGGAGCGGCGTGCGCAGCCCGAGCTCCTGGCGCAGCGGCAGGATCGCGTGCATCGCCGGCAGCGCGCGCGCCTGGCGGAGGTAGCCGAGACCACACGCCTCGATCCCGCGTGCGACCGCCTCGGCGGGAAGGTCCGTATCGACTCCCAGCGCGCTCAGCACGTCGCCCACGGCGATGCCGCGCTTCGGCCCGAGGTCGCGCTCGCCGTGCATCAGCACCGGGACGCCCGCGGCCGCCGCGACGATGCTCGCCGCCGGGCTGACGACGACGTGCTTCGTCCGCCCGTCGTACGGGCTGCCGATGTCGAGCAGGCCTTCGACCCGCGGCCGAAACGGCGCCGCCCGCGCCCGCAGCGCGTCCGCATAGCCGAGCAGCTCATCGGCGGATTCGCCCCGATAGCGCTGCAGGAGCAACAGCGCGCCCGCCTGGGCCGGCGTCGCCTCGCCGTCGAGGATGGCATCCAGCGCGCGGCGCGCCTCCGCGCGCGTCAGGCTGCGCCCGTGCGTCGGCCCCTGCCCGACCGCGGCGACGAGGTCGCGGATACCCGTGGCGGCGCGTTCGGTCGTCACGCGGCCAGTGTATCGGCGGCTTGGCCGCGCGACGCGCGCGGTGCGCGTTTCGCGCAGGATCGCGCCGCCCGCGCGGTGCGCCGCCCATCCCCCGCGCCCGCCTGTGGCCGGCGCCGCCCGTTCGCGCAATGGCGCAATCGTAACGTTCCGCGAGGCGCACCCCTCTGCTACGATCGGGCGCATGTCAACCGAAGAACGCCTGAAGCGCCTCCTGCAAATGAAGGAGCAGGCGCGCCTGGGCGGCGGCGCCAGGCGCATCGAAGCGCAGCACGAGCGCGGCAAGCTCACCGCCCGCGAACGCCTCGACATCCTGCTCGACCCCGGCTCGTTCGAGGAGGTGGACCAGCTCATGGTCCACCGCGCGACCGAGTTCGGCCTCGACAAGCAGCACTACCTCGGCGACGCGGTCGTCACGGGCCATGGCAAGATCGACGGCCGGGGCGTCTTCGTCTTCTCGCAGGACTTCACGGTCTTCGGCGGCTCGCT